>ERZ780149.345-NODE-345-length-61634-cov-35.328781_pt1 | contig 61634 bp, 34 predicted proteins | sample MGYA00511367_ERZ780149 | MGnify/ENA primary metagenome ERZ780149 (study PRJEB29588, sample SAMEA2153852) | human gut metagenome | biome: human gut; feature: human-associated habitat; material: faeces | place: Denmark | collected 2008/2010 ... | reverse complement strand
AAGACATCGCCCTTTCACGGCGGTAACCCGAGTTCGAACCTCGGTAGGGTCACCAAAAAGCGTTCTCACAGTTGTGAGAACGTTTTTTTTACCCCTACCGAGGTTGCGCATTTTCAATGCGCCCGTGCTTTGCACGGCGAACTCGGGACACCCGACTGACGTTCCACTAAGCGAGTGAACTCGCACGTTCCACTATTACGGCAGTCGCTAACCGCGCTGCCTACGAACCTCGGTAGGGTCACCAAAGAAAAGACATTCGAATGAATGTCTTTTTCTTTTTCCTACCGAGGTGAGGACGATATTTTCCGGCAGATATGAGAACGTCAAAAGTTTGTTTTGAAAACGAAAAACCGCATAGAAACATGAAAAAGCCCGCGCGGCAGGGATGATAGGCGGCAAAATCGGACGAAAATCCGCTTTATATCGTTTAATTGTTCTTTAATTATTGCTTTTATAAATAAAAAACGCTTGCGTGCGTGTTGCGTTGCGTGTATAATATTAATACTATTGATATATAATGCTCATTTATGGAGTTTGATATGAAAAAGAAATTGATCATCGCAACAGCCATCGTTATGATTCTTGCAATTTGCACGACTCTTCTCGTGGGCTGTGACGAAATCTTCAAAAAGAACGACAAGCGCGACGCTTTGCAAGTGGTCGCAACCGTGAACTACAACGGACAAAGCGCAAACGTGTACAAGTTTGAACTTGCCACCACGTTCAACAACTACGCTTATATGTACGTCAACTATTACGGCATGACCTACGAAGCGGCGGCAAACTATCTTGCGCAATCTCTTGCTCAACAAAGATTGCTCACCCTTTTTGCCAAAGAACAGGTGGCAAAACTCAAAGGCTTGGATTCCGTCCCCGAAAACATCGCGGATTTGCTCTCCGACAGCGAGAAAAACAAGGCTGTTGAAGACTCCAACGAAAGCATGCTCAAGACTTTGATCTCACTTGTGGAGAGCCTTATCATCGAAGACAACGCAAATAGCGGCACAGGCAGCAACGGCGGAAAGAAAGAAGAAGTCAAAGTCACCGATCCCGTAACCGTTCGCTTTGAAACCAACGGCGGCGGCACTATCGACAAGCAAAAGATTCAAAAAGGCACGACCGCAACCGAACCTGACGCTCCCACGAAAACCGGCTACACTTTCTATGGCTGGTACACCGATGCGGAATTCAGCGGTGAAGAGTTCGATTTTGACACCACCGTGTCCGAATCCATGACGCTTTACGCAAAGTGGGAAAAACATCTTGACGCGCGCACCGAAAGACCTGCAGTCGAAGAAAAAGACGATTACGATCCCGATAAGGACGGCGTTGAAATCTCCGAAAGATTCTTCTCCGACACTTATAAGGCGAAACTTCTTGACGACAGCAGCGACGACAGCCTTTTCACGACGAAGTTCCTTGAAGCAGACTTTGCGGAAAACGTCATCGTCAGCGACGGCGAAACGCTCGTTTCCACTCTCAAAGATTATATCAACGAAGGCTTGTCACAGTTTGAAAAGAACCTTAAAAACAGCCTTTACAAAGACACCGTCGAAGAATGCTACGACTACTATCTCAATAGTCAGATGTCTTCTTTGCTCGTTGAAAGACTCAAACGCATGGTTGGTGAATCCGTGACCGTTTCCGACGAAGAAATTTCCAAATCCTTCGATTCGGCTCTTGCACAAAACAAGGAAACTTTCGCAGGAAGCAGCGCCAACTACGAATCCGCACTCAAGAGCTCTCTTGCAACGACGTATTATCATCCCACCGAAGACCAAGGTTACGGCTTTGTCATCAATATCCTTCTCAAACTTGACGAAGATTCTCTCAAAGAATTGACGGATATGATAACCGCAAACCCGTCCAACACCGAAGCGATTCTCGTCAGACGCAATCAACTCATCGCGGATATGGAAATCAACGTTTCCAACCCCAACTACAAGGCAGACTCCGCGATTGAAGACAAGGACGGCAACACTGTTGAAGTGCGCGACGCTATGACCGATGCGCGCAACCCGTACACCACGGCAGGCAAAACCGCCGAAAATCCGTACGACAACTCCTACGAGTACGAAGTCAGTGAAGGCAACTATGCAAACGATTACAGCCAAATCCTTTCTTTTGAAAAGGTTGACGGCAAATATCAAATCGTGTTCAAAGCAACGCAACATCCCGCAATGGCATACCTTCTCGAAAAAGTTCCTGCATTCGACAAGGACGGCAAAGTCGGTATAATCCACCAGATCCACAACAGTCTCGATCAAGTCAAGAAAGCCGTTGCAGACGGTGAACTCACCAAGGCGGAAGGCGTCTATTGGCTCAGAGAAGTGGCAACCACTTGGCTCTATCTTGTCGGTGATGACAGCGGCGCAGTCAGCAAAGATTCCAACAACAACGGACTCGGCTATCTCGTCACTCCCGAAGGCAAGGACAGCACCTTCCTTGAAGACTTCACGTCCTATGCTCGCGCGCTCATCGCACAAGGCACAGGCTCGTACAGCGTCGGCGCAGTGAACAATGATATGTTCACCTTCGATGCGGCAACTTGCACCTTTTCGGGCGACCAAAAGACATTTGCAGTGGCGGACAGCTTCATCAAGAACAAGAACACCAAAAATGCGTATGCAGGCGTGTTTGTCCTTCTCAACTCTTGCACAGCTTGGGATGCAACCACCTATGAGGGCACTCTTCCCACAACAGGCGTTCTTCCCATGGACTACATCGTCAACTATGCCGCCAAGCAAGCAGACGTCAAGACCGTTCGCGACAACATTCTCGAGACCTTGACCGAAGCCAAAAAGACCGACGCCTACAACGCTCTCGTCAACAATATGGCAAACAACAACAAAGACAATATTAAGTATAATGATAAGGTGATCAAGCAACTCTGGAAAGACCTTACCTAAGCGCACCAAACAGCGAATAACTGCGTCAGAGCCACGTTCCCGTCAACTCATGTACTCAATGTGCATTAGGGTTGCCGTTAGCGTGGCTCTTTCTTGTTCTTCATCTGTTTGGCGCGCTTAGGCTTTTAGTGTACTAAACAATCTTTTTTTTTCAAAGCATCCAATTAATATAACATCGAGTATTAACAATATTAAAACTATCTATTTATCCACAGATTTGAACTCATTTTCAATACCATTATATAAAACAAAAGACACGCGCGGGGCGTGTCTTTTTGGTGCATTTTGTGTGATAGTTTGCGATTTTGCATTATCTAATATATTTGTCGAGTTCTTCTTCGACGTAGGCGAATTTCTTCACTTTGGGGTGTTTGATTACGTTACCGCGCAAAACGACCATTTGCGGATTGCGCAAGGTTTCAAGGTCTTCGAGCGGATTGCCGTTTACAACCATGAAGTCTGCGGATTTGCCGATTTCAATCGAGCCGGTGATGTCGTCCATGCCTGCAATTTGAGCGTTTACGAGTGTTGCGGTGTGGATTGCAAACTCGTTGCTTACGCCGAGATATTTTTTGAAATACATAAGTTCACGCCACATGTCGTAGTGAGTGACGTACGGGCAAGCCGTATCCGTGCCGAGACCGACGGGAATTCCGTTGTCAAGGCAAGTTTTCGCGCATTGAATCATGCCTTTGAACACCACTTCGCTGTTGATTTTGTGAAGTTTCGTTCCGCCCGATTTTTCAAGCGGGAAGAGTGCGAGCGGAACGGTGGGGGAGATTGTGAGAATGTGTGCGCCGCCGTTCTTTTTGAAGAGTTCGATTTCGTGTTCGGTAACCGTACCGCCGTGCTCTATAGTGTCAACGCCGTTTTCAAGCGCAACCGTTACGCCGAGCGGGCTTTCTACGTGAGCCGCAACTTTGAATCCGTATTCGTGTGCTTTGTCGCAGCATGCTTTGACAATTTCGGGGGACATACGCAACACGCCGGGTTCGCCTTCAACTTTAGCGTCGAGAATGCCGCCCGTTATCATGAGCTTGATAAGGTCGGGATTGGTCTTTGCGATTTTGTCCACGAGCTTTGCTCCGTCTTGAGCGTCTTTGGCTTCGTAGGCAAGCAAACCTGCCATGTGTCCGTCTTTGACGGAAACTGCCATATTCGATGCGAGAATACGCGGCGCTTTGATTTTGCCTGCGTTTGACTTGTCTCTTATGATAGAGTCGATGTCGTCAAGACCGCCAACCGTGCGAATGGTGGTGACGCCCGACATAAGTTCCACCTTTGCGTAACTTGCGCAAAGTCTGTATACGATATACTTCGTGAGTTTGTGGCTCATGAGTTTGTGCACGGTTTCTTTGTTCTGTTTCTTGGTATCTTTGGGCATGCCGGAGCCGGGAAGGTGAACATGCATATTGATAAGTCCCGGCAGGATATATTTTCCGCCAAGGTCGATTTGTTTGAGACCGAGTGCACTGTCTTTGTCCGTCGTTATGTCTGAGATGTGTCCGTCTTCGACGATGATAATTGCGTCTTTAAGGACAGCGTCGTTTTCTTTTCCGCTTATTACGTTTGCGTTTACGATTGCATACTTATTCATTTTTCTGCCTTTTGCGCGCATAACGCGCGCGAATAACTTTATATTTTGCGTATGATAATGATACTACATTATATTTGATTTGGGAAACGATTATATGCAATTTTATTTCAAAAAGCGCATAAAACCGTAAAATCGACGGCAAATTGCGCTGTTATGCGCAAATTACGCCGTTTCTGTGGTGCAAAACGAGTATCCGACATGAAAAACGTCGTGAAAACTTAAAATACGGTTAATGAGACGCGCTATGCAAAAAAGCGATTGATTTTGCATGGAATACACGCTATAATGACGATATGAGTAGAAAAGACAGACAAGACGACTGGGACAACGGCATGACCGTAGCTCCCATGAACGGCGACGAGTTGCCAAAATACAGGCGCGCCGCTTTTCAGAATAGGGAAAACACGCCCAGACATAAACGCCAAAAAAGCGACGTCACGCGCAAAGAACAGCGCGCGATGATACGCGCAATGTTTGAAGTTATGTTGCCGAGAATCCTTGTCGTGCTTGTTGGTTTTGGGCTGACTGCGCTCATCATTTGGCTTTGGCTTTCTTGACGGAAAACTGGCGCCACCGATTGATGTTTTTTCGGCAAAAAACATATTGATAAATTTGCACGTCTGCAATATGATTTGCCGTGTAATATCGAATATCTAATCGCACGTATCGACGATTTTACGTCGCAAAAGATATGAAGAAAACAGATGTAAAACGAATATGTTTTATATAAAAAGCGGAACGCATTTGCGTTCCGCTTTTTCAGTGTTTTTCCGATTACGCTTGAAGCGTCAACATTGCATAGAATGAAGAATCGTCAGCGGCAATCAGAATTTGATTTTCGCCGTAAGACGCGCTCAAAGAATACTTCACGCCGTCAACGGTGAAGTATACGCCGAATTCGTCGGAAGTCGCTTCTGCAACTTTCACAAGTTCGCCACCGTTTATCATGACGGAAAGTTTGCCTTTTTCGGCGATAACTTTTGTTTTTCCGTCGGAAGATACCCAAGTTCCGAAGAATTTGTCGGGGATGTCTACGGTTGCGGATTTTGTGAAGTTAACGTCATAGCCTTCCACTTGATAGAGATTGAACGTTTTTGCGTCTACGTCGTAAACGAAGAAAGTTTCTTTGCCGTCGAGAGTGAATGCAAACTGACTGTTTGCGGCGTCGTATTCGGCGTTTATCGTCTTGAAATCGCCGTCACCGATCTTGATTTGCAACTTGCCGTTTTTGTCGACGATAGCGGTTATTGCGGTTGTGCCGTCAACGCCTTCCCAAGTGCCGATGATCTCTTCGGGTACTTTGGTCGGAACTTTCTTAAAAAGAACAACCATTAGGTCGTTGTCGTCGTATAAAACGAGATATGAGTTCCCATATTGGTTATATCCAAAAAGGATGTATTTTGTGTAAGGATCGCCTTCGATATTGACTTTATATCCATATTTTTCATCATATTGAACAGGATATGATATATCATTGATTGTGATCGAAGTGTCTGTGATTACGATTGTATAATTGTAGCTAGAATCCTTATCCGATGTCCATGTCCCGATATAGTTTGTATTGAAAGCATCTGTGCGTTTGAGAACTTGACCGCCGTTTGCACTGATATAGAGCTTATCTTTATCAACTTGACCGAAAACATTGTTAAATGCTACGATAAATTCGGTATCGTTGCCGTATGTGCCGATGAAGCCGTCTGCAGCACTATATGAAGACGGAATGAAGGGCTCTCCGTTGATGGTTATATCGCTATAACTTATTTTTACTTTGTATTTTTCATCATCTGACATATAGAGCCCGACATAGTCAGCAGGAATTTCAACGCCGACAGACTCTGTTGTTTTGCGTGCATGGAATTGGTCTAGTGCAGAACCAGATTCATTGTCGATTATTAACACATAGAGTGCAGTGATTGTCTCCTCTCCATCTTTTACTTGTTGAATCTCAAAGTTGTAAGTGAAAGAACCTTTGCGCGCAATCAAGCCTTCATTCTTTGAATAGGAAATAACATTTAGCAATTCTCCATTATATTTTGCAATATACGTTTGGAAGATGAAGGTATCATCGTAGTTATCGTCTTTATATTTCCATACACCATAGAATTCAGACGGGATTTTTACGATTGAAGCATCGACCTTGTCAAGAACAAATATGATTGCGAGATTGTCCGTTACAATAGAAAGTTGTTTCGCACTCAATTTGCTTATTGTTACGGATTTATTATCCCAAAGACCTGTGAAATATGCGGTTGTATCTTCTGTCGCAGAATAATATTTTAGGTCTTGTATTTTGGTTCCGTTGAGTGTAAAACCTGTTTTGTCTACATTGCAGAAGTTGCCCATATTGTCCTTGTATTGACCGATGAAGTCGTCAAGGACGCTTGTTTTGCTTGCGTTGGCAAAGTCAAGCCCGAGATCCGTCTTGACGTCGAAAGCCGTGTCAAAGTCAAAAGAGAGCGTCACGGTTTCTTCTATGCCGTAGGTCTTGTAAGTGAAAACCACCTGATCGAGCACACCGTCTTTGAGAGTGAGCGTAAGGTCGGTTGCGAATGCGTAATAGGCCTGTTCGTTGCCGATTGCAAAGTAGGGCGCAATGAGTCGTGCCATACTGTCCTGATGAAGCGTATATTTGTTTTCGCCGACTTTTTTGAAGAGCGCAACGTCGAAGCCGAGAAAACTCGGTTGATAATGCTTGATCGATTCAACGTTGACGGGGTCGCGCAAAACGACTTGATTTGAAGACTTGAGATAGTCGAAAGGATAAACGTAATTGTCGAGTGCGACGTATCCGTGTTCTTCGTCTTTGTATGAGTCGTAAATCATTTGCTCGTTTACGTACACTTTGTAGTCGGTATCGCCGTATCCGGGACGAGTTTCGCCGCCGTCGGGTTCAACGTAGCCGACTTCGTGTCCTTGGTGGCGCACGGTGTACGCCGCCTTTTCGGAAGCGGTCGTGAGTGCGGCAAGAAGTGCGTCGTGATCGGCGGTGTGCGGATAGGGTTGAGTGTAGAGCGTGTCAACGCTTGCCGTGCCGTGTTCGCTCAAATCGAAATCATAAGTGGAAACGTAGGTTTCGGATGCTTCGGACGGCTTGATACGCTCGGTGACGATGTGAAGTTTGACGGCAACGCCGTTTTCGACGACGACTTTGAAAGACGAGATGCTTTCCGTCCAGCCCGAAAGTGCGCTTGCGGCGCTTTTTGCCTTTGCGGCGTTGTAGAGAATGTATTCGGTGTCGCTCACTTTCTCGAAGTCGCTTGCGGAGAGCAAATCGAACGGGTTGTAATACTCTTCGAATAGATTGTCCGAAGTGTATTCGGCAATAGTGTTGTTTGCCGTGTGTTTAATGACGGTGATATTGCGGTTGCTTTTTCCGAATACGGACTCGAAATAGACTTTTCCGGTTGCGGAGTCGGATTCGACTTGTGAAATTTGTTTGTCACCGAACACGGTTTCGAGATTGTGAATGAAATCGTAGTTGTCGTCATCGGCGTCGTAGACGTAATGACCTTTGACTTTCAATCTGCCTTGTAAGGTCGAAAACACGCCGTCTTCCATGCGCGGTACGAAGTTTATCTTGACCGTGGTGTCGATTTTGAGCGTAAGCGAGAGTGAGCCGTCATAGGACGGTTCGGTCTCTACGTCGTTTACGACGTAATTTTTAAGAGCGTAGCCGTCTTTTGCCGTTGCGGTTATCGTAACGTCGGTGTTTGGCGCAAAGAGAACGCCGTCGGGATTCATCGTATACGTTCCTTTTTCACTGTCTGCGGACACGTTGAGACGAACGTCGTCGGACTGTACGAAAACGACGTTTATCATCGTGTTGCCTTCGACGGTGAAGGGATAGCGACCTTCGTTGTCGGCAGTGAGCGTCGTTCCGTTTGCGGTTACGCTTTCAACCGTCAGGTTACTGCCCGGGGCAACAAGTGCGTAAACGTAAGCGGTTTCGCCTTTTTGATAGCCTTTTGCATCTTTCGGGGCAGAGGCGTAGGCTTGCACCGATTGATCGCCCGGCAGGTTGCTTGTCACGCTCACCGAATAATATTCAGGCTCGTCGCATGCGCTCAGTCCCAATGCGAGAGCGAGAACGAGCACGAGTGCGATAACTATTCCTTTGAGTCCTTTGTTCATATATAACTCCTTTTACGGCTTATATTTATTTTGAGATAGAAACAATCATAACATCGCGCGTGCGTTTTGTAAACTCAAACGAAGCAAAATTTTGAGTTTTAACCGAGAAAAAACTCGAAAAACGATGCGTTACGAACAAATGTATAAAATATTGTATAATCCGTATAATTATACAAAAAAAATAATTATTCATACAACGTCGTGTAAATCTGTCACTTCGAGATATTGATACATATGTGTGGAAAATCAACGGAACGTGTATTTTTTATTACTTTTTTAATGTTCCTTAAAAAATGAAAATTTTGTCAAAAAGACATTCCGCGGAAATTTAGATTGCCGAAAACCGCCATATACCGCAGTAAAAATAATCGTTTAGAATATGGAAAACTATGAATTTTGTCGAAAATTGTTGATTTTTGCAAATCCGATACGGTCTTTCAAATTTTTCTGCAAAAACCGCGAATAAAAATTTTTATGCAAAAAGTTGCGATTGCGACGAAGAAAACTGTTGCTTTTTTTGATATCCTTTGGTACAATTTATCCTTGTATTATATAAATGCGCATATATGCGTGGAGAATTTAATGGACAAAAGAACGACAAAAACTACACATTATTCGCTTGTGGCGTTGATATGCGTCCTTATCGTCACGTTTGCTCTCGGAATGGGCGGAGTTGCCGCCGCGGGACAAAACTCGACGAACTCTGACGTCGTTTCCGGCTTTGCGAAAGTCGGCAATTTCGACATGGAGACGCTACGCCAACAATACTTCAGTCAAACGGCCGTTCAAGAGACGACCGCTTCATACAGCGGAAAACGCTGGGTTATAGTTGAACTCGAAGGCGATTCTCTTTTCACTTCTTACGAAAATAAGGGCTATGCGTACGGCGATTTTGCCACGTATTGCAACAGCGTCGAAGCGCAACTGCTCAAATCGGACATCGAAGCGTCTCATCGCGATTTTCTCGCAACGCTCGACGACAATCGTTTCGACTATTCTTACAAATACTCCTACTCGACGCTCAACAACGGCGTTGCGCTCAAAGTCGACGCGGACACGTTCAACGAGATAAAGAAACTCGACGGCGTCAAGAACGTTTACTATTCGGAGTCTTATTCCGTTCCGAAGGTTGCGGTGAGCAACAACGCAAACGTGTACACCACGGGTATTTACGATTCGTCCAACCTCAACTACAAGGGCGAAGGTATGACGGTTGCAATTCTCGACACGGGACTTGACTATTCACACGAAGCGTTTGCAACCATGCCGACGAACCCCGCGTGGAGCAAGGAAGACGTTGCGGCAAAGATGGCGGCAAGCACCAGATTCAACGCACAAGCCACCGTCGACGACGTGTATTACAATGCAAAAGTTCCTTATGCATACGACTATGCGGACGACGATTCCGACGTTTATCCGTCATATTCCACGCACGGCACTCACGTTGCGGGTATCGTCGCAGGTAAATCCGATTACGTCGTCAACAAAGAAACGAGCGAAACCTTCGTGGGCGTCGCTCCCGAAGCGCAACTCGTTATATGCAAAGTTTTCACCGACAATCTCGACAGCGATTCTTTGGGCGGTGCGGACACGATAGACATTATAGCGGCGGTCAGCGACTGCGTCGAACTCGGCGTTGACGTCATCAACATGAGTCTCGGCTCAAGCGCGGGCTTCTCCGACGAGAAGAGCGACGAACTCATCAACGAAGTTTACAACAGAGTCAGAGCGGCAGGCATCAGCCTTGTGGTTGCGGCGAGCAACGATTATTCTTCGGGCTTCGGCGGCGGCAACGGCACGAACCTTGCAAGCAACCCCGACAGCGGCACGGTCGGATCTCCGTCCACTTACGGCGCCGCGCTTTCGGTTGCTTCCATCAACGGACAAAAGGCGACTTTCATCCAGGCAAACGAAGATGAAAACCAAGTCGCGTTCATCACCGAGTCTTCGGACGCAAACGGCAACGAATACGACTTCGTGGACAGACTTTATACGATTGCGGGCAAGAGCAAAGGTCAGACGCTCAACTACAAATACGTCGTCGTGGGCGGCGTGGGCAGAGCGACCAACTACACTGCAAAAATCAGAAGAGAACTTCAGGACAAAGCAGGTTATGACGGAACGATTGCTCTCATCAAGCGCGGTGACAATACGTTTGCGGAAAAAGTGCAAAACGCAATGGACAACGGCGCGGACGCAGTCATTATCTACAACAACTTGTCGGGCACGATAAGAATGTCTCTCGGCGACGTCAACGATCCCGTGCCGACTTGCTCGATTCCTATGGATGCGGGCAAAGTGTTTGTCGAAAAGGCAAATAAGGGCGTCGGTTCTATTCAAATCAATTCCGAATACAAAGCCGGTCCGTTCATGTCCGACTTCTCGAGTTGGGGTCCGACTCCCGATTTGCAACTCAAGCCCGAAATCACCGCTCACGGCGGAGAAATCACCAGTGCGGTTCCGGGCGGATACGACGTGTACAGCGGCACGAGTATGGCTGCTCCGAACATGTCGGGTGCGGTTGCGCTTTTAAGACAATATCTCAAAACCGCAAATCCCACACTCACGGGCGTTGAACTCAATGCGAGAGTAAATCAAGTGCTTATGAGCACCGCAACTATTGCTCTCAACGACGAAGGCAATCCGTATTCTCCGAGAAAGCAGGGCGCGGGACTTGCAGGCATTGCGGACGCAATAAACGCTGAAAGTTTCATCACGGTCAAGGATAAGGACGGCAACGTTCGAGACAAGACCAAAATCGAACTTTACGACGACAAAACGAAGACGGGTATCTATGAATTCGAATTTACCATAAACAACATCTCGGGCAGAGTGGAAGAATACGATCCCACCGTGTACGTGATGACGGAAACTCTTGCGTCGGACAACAAGACGGTTGCGGAAAAGGCACATATGCTTTCTGACAGCACGATCGAGTATTTCGTGGACGGCGCGCGCCACACGGGGCACATCACCGTCGGCGCAAACATGACCACCACCGTCAAAGTGAGAATAACCATTTCTCAAGCGGCGAGAGAGTATCTCGACAAGAGTTTTGAAAACGGCATGTACGTTGAAGGTTTTGTGTCATTGAAAGGCGTGGACGCAACGAAGGTCACGATAGGCTTGCCGTATCTCGCGTTTTATGGCGACTGGACTGCCGCTCCGCTTTTCGACTATAGCACGTATGAACTTGCCGAAAGTCAAAAAGACACCAACGTGCCTGCGGAAGACAAACTCGTCGCGAGTGCTGCCGATACGAAAATCATCGGTATGTACTTCGACGACAAATACATTCTCCAACTCGGCGCATATTTATACGAGATGGAAGACAGCGACGTGAAGATTTATCCCGAAAAGGAAAAAGCGGCGGTCTCTATGTTTGACAACAAGGGGCAAAGAACCATCTACGAAGTGTATATGGTTTACGCAGGACTTCTTCGCGGCGCGGCGTATATGAACGTCGAAATCAAAGACGCGGCAACGGGACAGGTTATCTACACCGAAAGACAGGAAAACGTCAGCAAGTCTTATGCGGCAGGCGGCTCGAACAGGGCGGCGGCAATAACGCTCGAAATCAAACCTTCAGAGTGGAACTTGCTCAACAACGGCACTTATTACGTCTCGCTGAAAGGCGAACTCGATTATCCGGGCGGAGAAAATCCGAAACGCAATTCATTCGACTTCCAGTTCACCGTGGACTACGAAGCGCCGCAAATGCTCGACTATCGTATCAGATATGAATCTTATACGGAGAATAAGAAAACTAAATACCGTATTTATATGGACGTGGACGTCATCGACAACCAATTCGTTCAGGACGTCATGCCTTGCTACGTGAAGACGGAGAAAGGGCAAAACACGCTCACGCTTTTGACCGAGCACCCGATTCCCGTTTACGGCGGACAAGGTCAAAAGAGCACGGTGTCTTTCGACATCACGGATATTTACGAAGACTATATCAAGACCGGCAAGATGTATATTGCGGTTGAAGACTACGCAATGAATCAGTCAACGTACGTCATAAACGCGAAAGCAGGTCTCGATTATCCCGAATCGGTGACCATCGGCGACCCCGACGGCAGACTTGTCGACACCGAAGCGGAAAGCGAATATCCGATTTACGAACTCGAAATCAAGCAAAACGAATTGTTCTCACCGACAATTACGACTCTTCCCGACGCAACTATGTCGCAAACTCTTTCCTGGTACGTGGCAAAAGGAAGCAGCGTGGTTGCGGTCAACAACGAAGAAATTTTCGGCTTGGCACAAGGCAAGGCCACGATTTATCTCAAAGACGGCGAAGATGAAGACAGCGTCACGTACGCAAGAGTGGACGTTATCGTCACGGAAGAAAGACTTGCAGAACCCGTTGCGGACAAAATCGTGTTCCCGACGGTGCTCAACGGCAAAGGGTATGCGGTGAACGCCGACAAAGAAGACCTTGATCTTAACCCGGGACAAACGTTGCAAATCGTTGCAAGCATGTCTCCGTGGTATATACAGAACGTTGAGTTCACGTGGTCTTCGACAAACCCGGCAGTCGTTGAAATAGACAATCTCGGCAACGTGACGGCAAAGGCAAAAGGCACTGCGTATATCGAAGCAAAAGCAAGCGGAACGCGCCTTAGCAAGAAACTCAAAATCGTTGTCGGCGACTATTACAGAATTCTCAACTATACGTTGTACGACTATTACGGCGGCGAAGAGTGCGTGATACCCGAAGACAAGAACGTCATGTATATCGACGAAGAATGCTTCTGGTACAACACCAACCTTAAGAGAGTGGTGCTTCCGTCAACGCTTACGGAAATTCCGAAGACGGCGTTCAAGGGCTGCACTAATCTTGAAGAAGTGGTCATTCCGAGCCAGTGCATAGTCATCGGCGAAAGCGCGTTTGAAGGCTGCACGAAACTTAAAACGGTCAAGTTCGGAATGTTTACGGACAGAGACCACAACGTGTCGGATACCTATCACGGTGCGATAACTTTGGGACGCAACGCGTTTGCGAAATGCACTTCGCTCACGACGATAGAAAATCCGCAACGTATCACCACGGCGGGCGACGGAGCATTCTCGGGATGTACGGCGCTTGAAAGCATTGACATTTCCGAACTCAGAGTGACGGGCAGCGACGTTTTTGCAAACTGCACGAAACTTGCAAGCGTCACGACGTCAAAGTATACGGATATCGGAACGAATATGTTTGCAGGTTGCACCGCACTCAGAAGTTTCGTCTTCAAAGGCTCTTATCTCAAAGAAGGCGCATTCAACGGTTGCTCGGGACTTACAAGTTTCACGTTTGAACCAGAAGACGAATTCCTTGGCATCGGAAACTACGCTCTTGCGGGAGTGAAGATTCAAAAAATCACTCTTCCGGACGGAACGTATTCGATAGGCGAAAGCGCGTTTGAAGGTTGCTCGAATCTGAGAGAAGCGGTTCTTAGCGCAAATACGAAACTTGTGGGCGGCAAATCCACTCCGTTTGCGAACTGCGAGAAATTCGGTAAGTTCTCCATAAACGGAGACAATGCAAATTACAGCGTCGGAGACGGCACGACCGTGAAAGACGCAGGCGTACTTTACAACAAGAACAAGACGCAAATCGTCAGCGTTCCGACGGCAAAGACGGAGTTTGATTTGCTCCCGAGCGTTGTAAGTATAGCGGACGGAGCGTTTGCGGGCTGCAAGGCAATCACGACGCTTAACCTTTCGGGCGTTTCCGAAATCGGCAAATACGCATTTGCGGGCAGCACGGTCAAATCGGTGACGTTCGGCAGCATCAACGCACTTCCCGAAGGAGTGTTTGCAAACTGCACGAGACTTACCGACGTCAACGGAGTCGGCGGAGTGCTTTCGGTGGGCGCGTATGCGTTCAAGGGTACGACGGCTTTGAGAAGCGTAACTCTTGCAAGCGCGATTTCGATAGGCGATTACGCATTCCAAAACAGCGGAGTGACGGAAGTCGTCGCAACAAACGTCGAGAGCATAGGAAACAATGCGTTTGCATCTTCCAAACTCACGGCGGCGAACTTTGAAAAAGCAACTTCAATCGGCGACAGAGCGTTTGCGGTGTGCAACAATCTCACGAGTGCGAAATTCGGCGGCGTGAGCAAGATGGGCAAAGAAGTCTTCGTCTCGTCTTTGGCACTCACAAACGTAACGTTCGGTCAGGGCACGAAGGTTGTAGGCGCATACGCGTTCTATTCTTCGAGCGCGCGCGCAAACCTTATAAACGTCGTTCTCCCCGACGGAATCGAAAACGTCGGCGAGTTTGCGTTCTACAACTGCACGGGACTTTCGACGGTCAACGTCACGGGAGCAAAGGCGATAGGCAACTATGCGTTCTACAATTGCTCGTCTCTTGCAAACGCAACGCTCGGCACGGTGGAAACGATCGGCAAGGGCGCATTTGCAAACACGGCACTCACGAGCGCAGACCTTACGAGCGCGGTTGAAATAGACGCATATGCTTTTATGAGCACACCGCTTGCAAACGTCAACTTCGGTGCGGCGCAATACATCGGCGACTACGCCTTTGCAAACACCGCTCTCACGACCGTTACGCTTCCTGCGACGTTCAACAAAGCGACCTACAAATACACCTGGACGATTTACGACGAAAAGGGCAGAGTGGAAAAGATCAAGACGCGCAATATCCCGAGTTTCGGCGCAGGCGCATTCTCGACAATCAAGACTCTCACGGCGATAAACGTTGCGGGCGACGGTGAAATCGTGTCCATTGACGGCATTCTTTACGCTGTCAAACCCGACGGTTACGAATTGTTGCAATATCCTGCAGGCAAGAGCGGAAAGTCGTTCAGAACCATAGACGGCACGGTGGCAATCGGCGACAGTGCGTTCGAAGGCGTTGAAGAACTCGAAAACATCGAACTCGTCTACACGGTCGGCACGATAGGCAGTTACGCATTCTATTCCAGTTCGGTGAAGAACTACACGTTCAACAGCGTTGAAGCTCCGACTTTGATTGCAAAATACGTCGATACCACGGGTATGAGTTCGAACGACATCGTGTATTTGCTCTTTGCGCAAAGCACGACGAGCACGACTACGATAGGAAGCACGATATACTACGCAAACTTCCTTGACTACGTGTCGAAGCGCATTTACAGAGACTACTTCAACAAGGAATTCTACGATGCGCCCGACTTCAAGTTGACGATGACCATTCCCAAGAACGGAAAGGGTTACGACACCAACGTGTGGACGGAATTCTTCAGCACGATCAACAAGACGAGCACGATACTTCCCGACGAGACGACGCATGCGGCAATCGACGCAATCGACAACATCGGATCCGTCATGACGAACGATGAAATCGCGGCGGCAAGCAGCATCGAAGCACTCCAAGCGGTCGCAAAAGCGGCGCAAGACGCAAGAAAAGCGTACAACGCAATCAACGACAAGGAACAAATCGCGCTCATCGGCGAACAAGAACAAAAACTTCTTGCGGCTGAAAAGGCGATTAGAAACGCAAAAGCAAGACTCGGTCACCCCGTTGCGCTCGTCGAAGTGAAGATTGCAACGATCCCCGATAAGATCAGATACGTTGAGGGCGAAGCGTTTGACCCGACGGGTATGGTTGTCAAGGCAATATTTGCAGACGACAGCGAAATCGTTGTCACGGACTATACGCTTGACAAGACGACGTTTGCTCTCGGAGACGAAAAAGTGATCGTGACTTACGTTTACGAAGGACAAACCTACAACGTAGACTTGCTTGTCAACGTTGAGCAAAAACCCGTGGTTCCCACTCCCGACACTCCGAGCGATGGCAACAACAATGCGGCAGGCGGCAACAAAGCGGCAATCATCGCAGTGAGCGTGGTTGTTCCCGTCGTTGTGATTGCAGGCGTCGTTGCGGCAGTGCTCATAGTTCTCAAAAAGAAGAAATCGGCAACTAAAGTCGAAGAGAACGAAAAGAAGGACGACTCGGACGAAAACTCCGACGAAGAATAACAAAAAAACACTCTCACGTCCGTGCATTAGACGTGCGGACGAGAGAGAACAAATAAGGATATATATTATTATCCTAAAAACGAGTATAAAAATGAAAACAAAAAGAAGTTTACTGTTGGTTTGCGCACTTGTTGTATTGACGCTTTGCGTCGTGCTTTCTGCGTGCAACACTTCGCAAGCCAAACCCAACTACGACTATCTCGTCACGTTCGACTACAACGTCGGCACGCTCGACGCAAACTGTCAGACGCAATATCTCGGCGTGAAGGCGAATTCGCTTGTGGGGCTCAAACCCGGTTCGCGTGAAGATTTCAAGCAATACGAAGCGTCGGGTTACTATCTCGAAGGTTGGTATCTTCCCGAAAAAGACTCCGACGGCAACGTTGTCGTGGACGAAACCACGAAAATGGTCAAGCTGGCAACGAAGTGGAATTTCGAAACGATGCGCGTCAACGCCGACATTACGTTGTATGCAAGATTGCTCCGCGTTCCCACGATGATTTTCGTCGATAGAGAGACCGGTGAAGAAGTCAAGAGAGAAACCGGCACTCCCGAAACGAGAAAGGAAAGGCCGTCAAGCGTCGTCGCACCCACCAAAGACGGCTATACGCTTTACGAATACTACCAAAATGCGACGGGAGACGAAACGTTTGCATGGCCTTACGTGTTCGGCACGGAAGACGTGACCGTTTACGTCAAGTTTATCGAAGGTTCTTGGTATATCGCAAAGACGGAAGATCAGTTCTCGGCAGGCTTGCGCTCAAATGCAAATATTTATCTCGATTGCGATCTTGATTATACCGGAAAATCGTGGGTGTTTGCGGGCTTCAACGGCACGATAAACGGCAACGACCATACGATAAAAGGTATCACAGTGGCGAAGGAATGCAAAAAAGGAGAACCGGGGCCCGGATTGTTCAACGTTTTGGGTGCGAAAGCAAGTATTTACGACCTTACGTTTGAAGACATAACGGTAAGTTTCACTGTGAAACTCGACAACGGCGAATTCGTCGGCGGATTCTTCGCATACGAAGCGAGAGAAGGCGCGCAAATCAGCAACGTGAGAATCTTAAACGGAACGTATAATTGCAACTTCGGTTCAAACAAGACGTCAACTGCGTACGAATGGATTGCAAAAGACGCGTCAACGACGATAAATTGCGACTATTCGGGCGTTACGATAGTGGGAGCAGGAAACTGACTTTCAAAATAAAGATCAACCAAACACGAAAAAAACATTTACTTTCATATAAGGAGACAACATGAAAAACGCAAAGAAAATCACGACAATCGTTCTCATTGCGGCAATGATTATCGTCATGACGGCATCTCTTGCAGCATGCGATAAGAAAGGTCAGAGTTACGATCCCGAAACTCGTCCGTTTGCAATGAGCATATCAACTCCGGACGGCGTTTTCAACCCATTTTTCTCAACGTCGGCATACGACTCTTCAATCGTCGGCATGACTCAAATCGGTATGCTCAGCACCGATTCCAAGGGTAACATCACATTTGGTGACAACGAGCCGACCGTGACAAAGGACTACACCGTTTCGGAAAGCGAAGAAGGCGGAAAGAAATACACCACTTACGAGTTCCTTATCAAGAACGGCATCAAGTTCTCAGACGGACACGATTTGACGATCAAGGACGTATTGTTCAACCTTTACACCTATCTCGATCCGTCTTACACGGGTTCTGCAACCATTTATTCAACGGATATCGTCGGTCTTAAGAGTTATCGTCAACAACAACTTACAACGAGCGACTCCACCGCGTTTGAAGAACAATTCGTTTCCGACGCAAACGTCCGTATCGACGACCTTATCGATTACGTAACGTTCAAATACACCGGAACGAAGCCCGATGATCGTCCTTCCGACCGTTGGAGCGACGAAGAAAAGGCTCAACTCGAAAAAGACTTCAAGTACGTTGCCGAGACTTTCCAAAAAGAACTCACGACGGACTGGAACAACATGGATATCGAAACCTACAAAAAAGACTATGCATTCACCGACGCATGGCAAGTGTTTATGCTCAACGACGGCGGTATGAATGAACTTTTGCTCGAAGATCCTGCAAGACCCGGTCACAAATACAAAGACGAAAACGGCAACTACAAACTCGACAAAGCGGCTGCAGACGAATTCTACAACGACTCAATTTTGCCTTACGTTGAAGAAAACAGCGGTATGAGCAAAGATGACGCCATCAAAGAATACTGCATCAGCAGCGTTTTCACCGCATATTTCAAGACGACTGCGAACGGACAACTCGATATCACGAAAACTTCCGCAAGCAACTTTGAAACTATCGTCAAGTATTGGCAAACCGCATCTACGGTGCTCGATCAGTTCACCGCAGAAGCAAAGAGCAACTACTTCAAGGGCAGCACGAAGGTCGTGCCGAACATCAGCGGTATTACCACTCACAAAGTGACCAACTTCAACGGCAAGTCTCTCGGTGAAGAATACGACGTGCTCTCCATCAAAATCAATGACGTAGACCCGAAGGCAATCTACAACTTTGCATTCACCGTTGCTCCGATGCACTATTATTCGGGCACGTGGCACGGCAAAGATTACGTTGCGGCTTTCAACGGAACGACGGAATTCGGTCTCGAATTCGGTGAAATCACCTTCATGAACGAAGTTATCAATGCTTCCAACAAGGTGGGTCTCCCCGTCGGCGCAGGCACTTACAAAGCGTCCAACGCAAGCGGCAGCGGCAACGTCACCAGCGATACGTTCTTCAACAACAACATGGTTTACTACGAGCGCAACCCCTATTTCGAGACGCTCGGCAGCGGAATCAGCAACGCAAAGATCAAATACGTCCGTTACAAAGTCGTTGAAAGCGACCAGATCATCAACGCATTGACCAATGGCGATATCGACTTCGGCGAACCCAGCGCAACGCAACCCAACATCAAGGCGGTCAACGACGCAGGTCTCGGACACGTCGAAATCGCAACAAGCGGTTACGGTTACGTGGGCATCAACCCGAGATTCGTTCCTGATATCAACGTCAGAAGAGCAATCATCAAAGCGATGAAGACTTCTTTGATCACCGACAACTATTATCAGGGCGGTCTTGCGGAAATCATTTATCGTCCTATGTCGAAGACCAACTGGGCATATCCGAAGGACGCAACCATTTATACAAAGGGCAGTCTTACCTACGCATACGACAGCACGGGACAAGAAATCAAACGACTTGTCGAAGACGCAGGCTACGTGTTCAACGGCACTTGCTATGAAAAGAACATCGATGGTTTCGGTGTTGACAAACTCAACTACAAGCTCACCATCGCAGGCGGTTCTACCGATCACCCGGCATACGCAATGTTCCTTAATGCGGCAAAGATTCTCAACAGCGTCGGATTCGATGTCAAAGTCGTGACTTCGCAAACCGCACTCAGCGACTTGTCCGCAGGTAAACTCGCAATCTGGGCGGCAGCGTGGTCTTCCACGATCGACCCCGATATGTATCAGGTCTATCACATGGATTCGCAAGCAAGTTCCACGAGCAACTGGGGCTATAAGCAAATCAAGGCAGGCAAGAACACCGAAGCGTACGCAGAAGAGTATCAAATCATCACCGATCTTTCCGCGCTCATCGACCAAGGCCGTGCAACGACCAACCAAAACGAGAGAAAGGGCATCTATGCTCAGGCACTCGACAAGATCATGGAATTTGCAGTCGAAATGCCGACTTATCAGAGAAACGATATGTCCGCATACAACAAGAACGTGCTTGACGAAAGCACCATGACTCCCGCAAGCGAACGCTCTCCGTACAACGGATTGCTTTCAAGACTTTGGGAATTGAACTACAGATAAAATCTGAAACCGCACCTATCGGTGCAAAGAACAAACTCAACCAAACCGATACCGTCGGGCGTGAAAACGCCTGACGGAAAGACAGGAAACAGTTTATATGGATACGTTAAAATACATAGTCAAAAGGCTGCTTCTGTCGGTGGTGATCCTATTTGGTGTGTCCGTCATCATATACTCGCTCGCGCGTATGATGCCGACCGACTACGTCGACAATCAATACTCGTCGGCGGTGCAACAGGGCACGATGAAACAGGAAGACGTTGACCGAATCAAAGAATTGTACGGTCTTGCCATGCCCGATGCGTATTTGCATCTCACGGTTGGCGACAATAGCAAATTTGCAGGCGAAACGTTCACCAAAAACACCAAAGAAGTCACTTACGACGAAGATATATCTCTCGGTATCAAGAGTTACAACTCCTGGTACGAAGGTTCTTTTGACGGCAGCAAAAACACCCGCGTTATAATCAAGGCGGACACCGACGAAGACGGCAAGTATCTCAACACCGGCAAGTTCAGCATCTGCAAGGTTACAAGTCGCGGCGCAAAGGCGGACGAGAAGACAAGCTCAGAAGAGACCACCGACGATTCCATGATTACGCTTGACGAAATCATCACACCCGTCGAAAGCGGCACTTACGTTGTCAACGAAACCGAAGGTATGGACAATCGCACCATTCGCAATATGACTTTTACGCTTTCAAGCGGCGAAGTCGTGACGGTGAATATGTCCTACAAGGTGGCGACGGGCGGAGACAAGTTCGTTGCAATCATCAAGGGATATTTCAACTGGCTCGGCAACCTTCTCAAAGGCGACCTCGGAATGTCCTTCAAGTATAAGAGACCGGTTTCGGACGTCATCGTTCAAAATATGGGCATTTCCTTTGCGATTGCATTCATCGCAACGATTTTGCAATTCGTAATCGCAATTCCGCTCGGCATCAAGGCGGCAACTCATCAATACGGCTTCGTGGACTATTCGGTCACCGTGCTTGCGATGATGGGTATAAGCCTTCCCACGTTCTTCCTTGCCGCTCTTGCAATTCGCGTGTTTGCGGTGCAACTCGGTTGGTTCGAAGTGGGTGGCATTGCGTCTGCTTCATTGCCTATGGACGCATCTTGGATAGTGCGACTCGGAGATACGCTGTGGCATATGGTGTTGCCTATGGCGGTTCTCGTCATCCTTTCAATCGGCTCGCTTATGCGTTACACCCGTACGAACACACTCGAAGCACTCAACGCGGACTACGTGCGCACGGCAAGAGCGAAAGGTCTCAGCGAGAAAAAAGTCATATACAAACACGTATTCAGAAACACGATGATTCCGCTCGTCACGATGATGGCAGGCATTTTGCCGAGTCTGTTCGGCGGAGCAATGATCACGGAAACCGTGTTCAGTATCCCCGGTATCGGTAAACTTGCATACGACGCACTCGTGGTGGCGGATATACCGTTTATCATGGGCTACAATATGTTTATCGCAATACTGACGGTCATAGGAACGTTGTTCAGCGACCTGATGTACGCAATAGTCGACCCGCGTGTCAAGATAGGAAAGTAGGGGGTAAGTATGGACGAAATAAAAGACGAAATAATCGTCGGCAATCCGACGGAAACCCTGCTTGACGAACAAAACGACGTCGTGAACGCAATCGAAAACGATGCGGACACGCAAAACGTCGAGAACGTCGAAAACGACGCGTTGACAACGCAGGAAGTTAACAAAGAAAACGAAGAAAACGTCGAAACCGCACAGAGTGCGGACGACGAAGAAGAAAGCGTGGAAGAGATAACTTCGAGAACGCTCAGCCCCGGAAGAATCGTTCTGAAAAGATTTTTCAGATCCAAACTTTCGATAACGGGACTCGTGATGCTCGTCATTTTGTTCGCGTTTTCATTCCTTGGACCGCTTTTTACGAATCTCCCGTTCATCTGGGGCGAAAGAGAAGCGGACGACAGCAAAAAGGTCAAAGAGACGTATTACACCGAAGTGTCCGCGCCCGACTACGGCGAAGACACCGTGTATATCGTCACTTATTCCGAACCGACCAACTATCTCAAACCGTCCAAAGACCACTTGCTCGGCACCGACGACAAGGGCTTTGACGTGTTCTCCCGTCTTATGTACGGCGGAAGAGTGTCTCTCACGGTGGGCTTCGTCGTCATCATCCTTGAAACGATAATCGGCGTGTTCCTTGGCGGCTTGGCAGGTTATTTCGGAAAGTGGGTGGATCAGATCATAATGCGTATAGTCGATATTTTCAACTGCGTGCCGACTATGCCTATGCTTATGATCGTCGGCGTCGCGCTCGACGCGCAAGACGTAACCGGCCCGGCGAAACTCTACATATTGATGGCCATGATGACCTTGTTCGGCTGGGCAGGCACGGCAAGACTCGTCAGGGGACAAATTTTGTCTCTGAGAGAGCAAGACTTTATGTTGAGTGCAGAAGCAAGCGGTCTTCCCGCAAGCAGAAAGATATTCAAGCATCTTATCCCCAACGTTATGCCGCAACTCATCGTTTCCATGACGCTCGGCCTTGGCGGAATCATTCTCACGGAAGCGACGCTCGGCTATCTCGGCATCGGCCTTCCCGCAGAATACGCAACTTGGGGTAATATGATAAACGCCGCCGCAAACAACACTGCGCTCCGTCTGTATCCGAATCTTTGGATTTCACCGGGTATTTGCATAGTGCTTGCGGTACTCGCGTTCAACTTTGTCGGCGACGGCTTGCGTGACGCGTTCGACCCGAAGGCAAGGAGATAATGTTATGTTTGAAAAGAAAGACAAATCAACAGATAAGAACAAGCATTATATAACCGCCAAAGAGTCTCGCAACATCGCAAAGCAAAATATACGCACGATAAAGCAACTCAAAAAGAAAAGAGCGGCATACACCAAAGACGACTACATCACCGAGATGAAAGACGAAAGAAACGTTGTGGAATTTGACGATTTGCACACTTATTTCTTCACGGACAACGGCGTTGTCAAGGCTGTCAACGGAGTGTCGTTCAACATCCCGCAAGGCTCAACGGTGGGCGTCGTAGGCGAATCGGGTTGCGGCAAGTCGGTGACCAGCCTTTCACTCATGCAACTCGTTCAAGGTCCTATGGGACAAATCGTGGACGGTATCATCCGCTTCCGCTCAACGCAAAGAAAGGCGGTGGGCACGGAAGAGATCACCGAACCCGTGCTTGACGAAAACGGCAATCAAATGCTTGACGAAAACGGCGAGCCGATGGTGAAACCCTCTCTTGACAGACACGGTAAAGTGCGTCACAGAAAAGTCTTTGAAGAAAGCGAAGTCGTTTACGACATAGCCAAAACTCCTATTTCCGAAATGTCGAAAATCAGGGGCAGAGAAATCGCGATGATCTTCCAAGAGCCGATGACGTCACTCAACCCCGTTTTTACGATAGGCAACCAACTTGACGAAGTCACCCTTCTTCACGTTGACGGCGCGGACAAGCAAATGGCAAAAGAGAAGAGCATCGAGATGCTCAAACTTGTCGGCATTGCAATGCCCGAACACGTGTACAAGTCCTATCCGCACGAGTTGTCGGGCGGTATGCGTCAAAGAGTCATGATTGCAATGGCACTTTGCTGCAATCCTAAACTTATCATCGCAGACGAGCCTACAACCGCGCTCGACGTCACCATTCAGGCGCAAATTCTCGACCTTTTGCGTGACGTAAAAGATAAAATCAGCGGATCTATCATGCTCATCACTCACGATTTGGGCGTCATTGCCGAAATGGTGGACTACGTCGTGGTTATGTATGCAGGCAGAGTGGTGGAAAAGGGCACCGTGCAAGAGATTTTCAAAAATCCGATGCACCCCTACACGATAGGTCTTCAAAAGAGCAAGCCCGTCGTCGGAAAGGAAGTGGATAGACTCTACAGTATTCCCGGCAACGTGCCCAACCCCATCAATATGTTGCAAACGTGTTATTTTAAGGACCGTTGCAACATGAAATGCGACGCTTGCAAGGGCGACTATCCGCCCATGATTCAAGTTTCGCCCACGCACTTCGTGGCGTGCTATCGTTGCATGGACAAAGGAGAAATCGTATGACGGAAGAAAAAATCGGCGTGCAAAACGACGCGGAAATCGAAACGATTGAAATTGCAACGACGGACATTGACGAAAACGAAAAAATCGGTGCGGAAGACACGACGGCAAAAGACGAGAAAAAGGAATCCGACGACGATTATCTTCTCGTCGTGAACGACCTGAAAGAGTATTTTCCGATTTCAAAGAGCCTAATTAAGAGCAACACCGTGTATCTCAAAGCGGTGGACGGCGTTTCTCTCAAACTTAAGGCAGGGCACACCATCGGTATCGTCGGCGAATCGGGCTGCGGCAAGACGACTCTCGGCAGAACAATTCTTCGTCTGTATGAACCGACGGCCGGCGAAGTCATCTTCGAAGGCAAGCACATCGAAAAACTCAAAGGCAACGCTTTGAGAAAGATGCGCCCCAACTTCCAGATGATATTCCAAGATCCCTATTCTTCGCTCTCTCCGCGTATGACGGTGGGCGAAATCGTCGGCGAAGCGGTGAAGGTGCATCACATCGTGCCGAAAGAGCAATACAAGGAATATATTGTCGATATAATGACAAAATGCGGACTTCAACCGCACTATTTCGACAGATACCCGCACGAGTTTTCGGGCGGACAAAGACAACGTATTTGCATTGCAAAGGCACTTGCGCTCAAACCGAAACTCGTCATTTGCGACGAGCCGGTCTCTGCGCTTGACGTGTCCATACAGGCGCAAATCATCAACTTGTTCAAGGACTTGCAAGAAAGCGACAACCTTGCTTATCTGTTTATATCGCACGACTTGTCGGTTGTTGAACACATCTCCGACGAAGTGGGCGTTATGTATCTTGGCAACATGGTGGAATACGGCTCGAAACGCGAGATGTTCGACAATCCGCTTCACCCGTACACCAAGGCGTTGTTCTCGGCAGTTCCCGTGCCCGATCCCGACAGCAAGATCAAGAGAATCGTGCTGCAAGGAGACATTCCGTCCCCGGCAAATCCGCCGAAGGGTTGCAAGTTCCACACTCGCTGTTCGGAATGTATGAGCGCGTGCAAACTGTTCCAACCCAAGTTTACAGACCTTGGCGGCGGACACTACGTGGCGTGCCACAAGTATGACCAAAAAGTGCTTGACGAGATGCCGTTTTACGACGAGCTTGTCAAACTCGAAGACGAACGCAATGCCGAAATCGACGAGATGAAAGCACAAAAGAAACAAAAGAAAGAAGATGCCGCAAACAAAATCAAAGAATTGTTAAAAATCAAGAAATAATTTGCGGATATAAGGGGAAAGAGAGTGTCGCTCAGGCGATAGCAAGGCGGAAACGCTTTGCAAGGAGAAAAATTTATGACTACATTGAAGAAAATCGTACCTATACTCGCAATCGCATTGTGCATTGTGCTTTGCGTTGCGTTGGTTGCGTGCGACGACACCCCCGAAGCACCGACTCAGTATACGGTCACTTTCGTTTACGGCAACGGTGCGGCAAACGACACGGTTAAGGTTGACGAAAACGCAACCGTGACGAAACCCGCCGACCCCGAAAGAGACGGATACGAATTTGTCGGTTGGAAAGAAGAAAGTTCAAACGAAGACTTCGATTTCGATACGAAAATAACGAAGGACATTACACTCGTTGCGCAGTGGAGCGAAGTCGCAAAAACCGCGCGCATAAGATGGTCGGACGACGAAGCGGCAAGATTCGTATTTGCAGGCACTACTCCCAAGAACGTTGCAATCGGCACGGTCGTCGAATTCGGCGTGCGCGTGTCTCCGTATTACGTGGGTGAACTCAAGGTTTACGCAGGCACGCAGGAGTGCGTTCTCGGTGAAAACGGCAAATACAGTTTCACCGTGGAAAAATCCGTGACGGTCAGCGTTGACGGACTTCGTCACGACGATGCGAAGATCAAGGGACTGGGCAATGCGAAAAGCCCTTATCTCATCTCCAATGCGGCGCAACTTAAAACCTTCACCGACAGCATCAACGCAGGCGAAGACAAATATAAGGAATCCTTTGTCGCGCTCACTTGCGACATCGATTTCAACGGCGAAACCATCCAACCCATCGGCGGCGCAAAGACCTATTTCATGGGCACGTTTGACGGAAGGGGACACGTCGTGTCCAACTTCAATCTCGAAGTGGAAGAAGGCGTTGCGGGCTTTTTCGGCTATATCGCAACCGCAACCGTCAAGAATCTCACGATAGATTCCGACATAGCGGTGGAGGCGCTTGACAAACAATACAACTACATTCTCGGCGGCATCGTTGCCTACAACATCGGCGGCGATGTCATCAACTGCAATTTCAAAGGTTCTTACACCGTGACCAGCACGCTTCCGAGCGATAATATCGTCTATCTCGGCGGTATCGTCGGCTTTATGCAAGGCTACGGCACGGAGTATATGGCGACCGCGTCTTTCTGCACGGTGCAGGCGGATCTCGTTTCAAACGGACAATCTTCGCTTTACGCAACGGGCGGTATAGCGGCAGCGGTGTACGGTCCGAACAATGCGTCTTCGGCATACGTCAACAACTGCTCGTTTATCGGCAACGTTGAAGGCAGAAACAAATACGCAGGCGGCATCGTGGGTTATCTTCGCACGGCGGCATCCGTCGCAAACTGCTACGTTGACGGAAAAATCGAAGCCAGAAGCGGCGGCGACGCGTCTTACGCAGGCGGTCTCGTCGGCGCAAGCGACAACGAATCCGCAATCTCTTCCAGTGTGGCTATCGGTGTTTTGTCAAGTTCCAAACAACAGGGCGAAGACGAACTCAGTGATATTTCCGGCTTGATTTTCAGAAACGGATACAACGAAATCGACACGAAAAAAACGGTGCTTTTCAAAGCGTACTACACTCAAGACGGCAACATCACGGACGGCAAGAGTTACAGTGCGAATTCCGTTGCGGATCTTTGCGATTTGCTCGGTTGGAACGCTTCCGAATGGAAAGAAGACGACGGTGCGATTTTGCCTGTGTACAGTGAAGAACCCGTGGGTAGCATTTCCGCAACTTTCGTGTTCGGCAGAAACGTGACGAAAGAAGACAACGACGGCAATCCGCTCACGCAAACGGAAGACACCGTGACCATAACGGGCGTTATGCCGATTTACTACATCTACGGCGGAAGCGGAATGAACACTTTCGTTGCGGATAAGGAAAGTGCCGACGACACCAAGAACATGGTTTCTTACGGCTACTTCTTCGACGCGGAATGCACGAAGAGAATTCCGTCTTCCTTCCTTATCACCGCAGACGTGACCGTTTACGTCGGATTTGCGGACTATACGAAAGTCGAAGGCGACTACTACGCCGTGCTTCAGACTTTGAAAAACAATAAGATTTACAATGCCGAATTGCATCTCGTCTTTGACGACAACGGCAAGATGACGATGTATTACGACGGAATCGTTGCCGACTATATGTATGTCTACAACGGTGAAAAACTACTCGTTAAGGACGCGTACTTTGCATATCTCGTGTATACGTCAAAAAACGATACTTCTCTCCTTGCAGACTACTATGCCGACATCGAAGGCAACGTGCTTAACATCTACGACAACCTGTTCTTCACAAACGAAAAAGACAACGTTATCGTGGCAAGAAAACAAAACGCAGCCATGGGCACGTGGTATACGAGCGACGGCACGACGTACACGTTCCTTTCAGACCTTACAGGCGAAAGAACGAACGTAAACGGCACGGAAACTTTCACCTACACTTGCAACGAGAACATCGTGACGATGACGATCGGCACAACCAGAATCATCGCGTCCATAAGCTCGAACGGCTTGAGCATGGAATCCACAAGCGCAGGACTTCAACTTGAAAAACGCGACGTATTCGCAGGCAAGTGGGAATCCGAATTCAGCAGACTGGATACCATAACGTTTGACGGCAAAGGCAACGTGGAATACAAGGGTAAAAAATACGAATACGTCTTTGACAGCGAAAACGAAAAAGCGACTTTCGGCTCGTTTGAAGCGTCTTTCAATGAGAAAGGACTTCTCGTCGTGAAGAGCGGCGATACGTCGTCGGTTTTCGGCAGAGAAGGCTCGTTTATCGGAACGTGGACGGACAATCTTCTCAAATACACCATAGTGCTTGACGGTATCGGCAAAAACGGCTACGGCACCGGCAAAGATTCAAACGGAATAAGTTTCCACTACGTTGCGGAATACGACGAAACGGGCACGTTGATGGTCAATATGTTTTATCAGACCAGACTTTACGGCATGTTCAATCTCGCAACCGGCAAAGACGGTTCGGAAGTGCTTTATCTTGCGGGATACTACGCTTCTACGGGTATGCTCGTCGACGACTACAACATGACCTACTACGATCCCTTCTTCGGAACGTGGAACGGCACGAACGGCGCAACGTACACCTTCAACGGTTTCGGCCCGTACAACATCGACATCACCACTTCTTCGCAAGGAAGATGGTATGTCAAAGGGTTTGTGACGGTTGAAAAGGACGGCAAGACTGTTGAAGTGGAATATTTCTACGACAAAGCAAAGCAAGAGGCGACTTTCACCGTGGACGGCGTGGTCTACACCGCAAAACTTGACGCAAACGGCATTTCGGTTAACGAAGTGACGTTCAAAGCACCCGATTACGTAAGTCAATACGAATATCACGTGGGTGACGACGTGTTGAGTTTCAACGGCAAGAGCCCCGTTGGCTTGGGCAAGGCGACTTTGACGACTGCCGACGGAGTCGAAACTTACGATTATACGACTGCCGACGTTGAAAACAAATACGTCGTTACGCTCACAAAAGACGGTGCGGTCGTTTACGTCATAACGTTTGTCAACGGCGGTGCAACCATTGAAAAGGACGGAGCGAAAATAGAAAACTTCGGCTTACATCACAAACTTGTCGGAAAAGAATATCTCGTTTCCGGCGAAAACACGTTCTCTATAAGTGGCGCAATGGACATCAGCGGCAGAGCGAAAGGCACGTTTGCAGGCATTAAAGTGGACGTTTACTACGTTGACGAAAACTACGTTTCGATTTATATCGACGGAACGTTCCTGTACTATATAGGATATCTTGACGAAAACAACGCAGTCGTGCTCGACGGCAGCAATCAGACCGTGACCGTGCTCACAGTTTCCGATCAATATGCGGGAACGTACACGGCGGCGGACGGTTCTACGCTCGTGCTCGACGGCAGAAGCAAAGGCTCGGAGTACGTCTACGCATACGCAACGCTTACGACCGTTGAAGACGTGGACGGAGTCAGAGAAGAAACGGAATATATGTACGCGTACAAAGTCGAAAACGGCGAAATCAACGTGTACGATATCGACAAATCGGGCGAAGAAACGGTTCTCGTTCTCAAATACAAGATCAGTTTCACCGAAGTTGCGGGCGCAAAGGCGTTTGCGAACTCCGACGGCAGCGTTACGATTTATCTCGTTGAAGCGGGGGAATAAGGAGCGGATATGAAAAACAAAAGAATCGTATTGAGTATCTTGGCGATTGCGCTCATCGCGTGCATTGCGTGCGTGGCAGTCGCTTGCGGAGAAAAAGGTAAAGACAAGTTCACTGTTTCTTTCGGCGGCGAAGGCGTGAGCGGCATCTCTTCTCAGGAAGTCGAATCGGGTGCGTGCGCTCAAAGACCGCAAGACCCGCAAAGAGACGGTTATGAATTCAAAGGATGGGCGGAAGAAGGTCAAAGCACGCTTTTCGACTTTGCAACGCCCATAACGAAGAATACCGCACTCGTTGCGGTTTGGGAAGAGGTCAAGAAAAACGAACTCGGCAGCAAGAACAATCCGTATCTGATTGCGACTGCCGACGACCTTGCGGACTTTGCAGACAAAGTCAATCATCCCGAAGAAGACGACAATGAAAAGTATGCGAAATCTTTCTTCAAACTCGTTGCGGACATCGATATGGAAGGAATTCCTTACGTTTCGGCAGGACAACTCGTCACGCTCAACGAAGGTGAAGAGAACGAAAGAATTGTGTACGGTTTCAGCGGCAGCTTTGACGGCAACGGACACACGATCAGCAATCTCACGATCAAGAGAAATTTGCGTTCGGGCATGTCGTACGTCGGCTTGTTCGGCTATTGCCACAGAGCCACGATCACCAATCTCACGCTTGACAACGTCAGCTATGCGGTGGTCAGCGGCGCAGATAAAAACGACATCGGCGCATACGTCGGCGGCATTGTGGGCTATGGCAATCTCACCAACATCTCCAATGTGAGAGTGTCGGGCGATTTCAACATGAGCCTTTGCGCGTCCAACCCGTCACGCATCGGCGGCATCGCGGGCGGACTTGACGTCTACGATTCGGAAACCGCATATATCGCATACGTGAAAAACTGCGTGTCCGAAGTGAAAGTCGTGGCAAAGAAGTTTGAAGACGACGGAAGTGCGTCAAGTCTCGATTCGGCTGTCAACGGCGGCATCATCGGCGCAACATCAACGGCGTCCAACGGTGCGCTTGCAGTGATCAACTGCGTGACCACCGCCAATGCTACAGTGGAAGGCGGCGAGTGGGTCGGCGGCATCATGGGCTATGCAAGCTGCTCGAGAATGTCAATAATCAACTGCGCAAACTATGCAAGAGTCAAAGCCACCAACAAAGACGTTTCTTATGCGGGCGGCATCATCGGATATTCGAGCAACGACAACACTATTTTGGACTGTTTCAGCACGGGCAGAGTCACTGCAACCAGAGCGACGTCCACAACCTATAAGAGTTATGCGGGCGGCATCGCAGGCTACACATTCACGGACGATTACAGCGACGGATATTACGATGCAGGCACCGTGATTGAAAACTGCTTCTACAAACTCGCGCCGTCCACCACGGACAAGACCAACGCGGCAGGCACGAAAGCGGAAGAAGGCGCAACCTTTGACGCAGAGTGGATTGCCCAAAACGTCAAGTGGGATATGAGCGAATGGACGCTTGAAGGCGGCATTGCAATCCCCAAGACCGATACGGCAATCAGCGGCACGCACACCGTGTCCCTTGTCAAAGGCGATACGATCATCAAAGAAGAAGTCAGAAAATTCGATTCAAGCTCGTTTGCGATTGTTGGCAAACTTGAAGCATTGAGCAACGAAGGCAACAATCTGTTCTTCGACTGGGAGTTTGAAAGCGGCGCAAGATACCGCTATTACGTCCCGGTTGTGAAAGACATGACTTTCAAGGCGCGTTTCGGCGATTCGAGCAAAGTCACACACGTCTACACGGGCAAGGGCGAATATCACGGTCAAGTTGACGGCGGCGTGTTGTATCTCGCTCCGGACGGAACTTTGAAACTTGTCAACGGCAACGCAATCGGCGGCAAATACACCTATGACGGCAACAGCATCTTGTTGCTCACCTTCTACAACAACTACGGCGATGTCAGCGCAACGTTGACGGAAGACGGCAGCATCAAGCTCGTTTTTGACTACGGCATGTCCGGACAAGTTGAGTACACCTACACCAAGTCTGACTTGAAAGTGTTTGGCGAATACTACAACGAAGACGGCGACGTGTTGACGTTCAGCGACGGCAAAATCAGCTATCAAAGCGAATCTCTCAAGAATAAATATGGCATCGTGAAGAGTTACAGCGGCACGTACACCATTGACGGCAACGACATCACGATAGAGAGCAAATGGCTTGCCGATTATTTCACGTCCATGAGCGCAACCGTCAACGAAGACATGACTTTGACGGTCAACTTTGTCGGCAAGAACGGCGTTGCGGGCTACACCAACGCGATATTTGCTCAACCCACGGCAAACTACAAGGGACAACCGTTTGTCGGCACGTACTACACCCCGTACGTTGCCACGACGGATAGCGACAAGATCGCGTATGCTCAAAACTACGAGATCGAATTCCGTGAAGACGGCGTTGTGGCATATCGCAGTTTGTACTCCGAGACGCTCGGCACGTACGCAATGTTCAAGAACAACACGCTTGCGAGAATCTCGCTCGAAGGTCGCATCGGCACTTTGTATTTCGATGCGGAGAAGGGCTTGTTCTACGGCGATTTGCACAGATCCGATTCACAGCGTGACGCGGTGGTTCTTCCTGCGTCTGACGGCAACGTGAGATCTTATCTCATCGCGGGCGACATCAACAACGTGGTGTACGTCAATGACGCGGGCGCGTACTATATGAAAGACAGCAAATTGCAATACAGCACGCAAATCGTTGCGCCGAACAACTTTGCAAACGGCGACAGAGTCACCATCGGCGGCGTGGATTACAGAGTGGTCTACACCAAGTACGGCAATGAAAACGCAAGCTACAAGTCTCAATACATCCTTTACGCCATCGGCGCAGAAGAAGGCACTTACACCTATGGCGACAAGACCTTCACGCTTGACGGTATCGGCGGTATAACGGGCGCAAAGGAAACCTATTCCGCATACGAAGTGTACGGCGATCTCGTGGTTGCGGTGTTTGACGATTTCAGCATTGTCGGCTTTGACTTCAAGGCTGCAAAAGCGGCAAACGGCGTTGTGACGCTTGCAAAAGCGGACGGCTACGGCGGCGTGTACTACCAAGGCGGGAACATCAATGTTCAAGACAAAAACGGCAATGTGATCGGCAAAGAGTATATCGAAAAATACTATTTGCTCATGGTTGACGGCTACGGCCATTCCAGAGTGCTGTATTATAGCGCGGACAACAAAGAATATCGTCCCAATTGGAGCAGCGAAAACCACAACGGTTGGGCGCAATACACCGTGACCGCAACGGGCGTACACGTTGAATACAACTCATCGCAAGTCTACGATTTTGTGTTCTACTATGACAACAACCTGCTCTTTGTCAAATGCACGACAGGAGTTCTTAAGGAAACAACGTACCCCAAAGTGGGCTACACCGGCACGACGGAACTTCCCAAACTCCCTGCGAGCGCAGTGGGCAGTTACACCGGCAACGAGTCAAGCGGCGCGGCAGTGGTGTTCAATCTCAAACAAGACTTGACGGGCACGTACAAGGGCATGCCGTTTGTGGCGGTGTATGACGGCGCAAATCGCGTATCATTCACGATCGCAAGCGTCAGATACCTGTTTGACGTGACCACCAACGTCATCACCTACGACACCGAAAGCGTGACGCTCACAAGAACGGGCGAAGTGACGGAAGTCATCCCGACGGCATTGTGCGGCACGTGGCGCGGAACTTGGGAAGGCTCGAACGGAAACGACGTTATCATCGAAGCAAACGGAACTTTGAGATATGGCGATGTGGCAGCGACTGCATCGTACGACATCGAAAAGGGCATTTTGTCTGCAACGGGCAAATCGGCGGACGGCACTGTGACCTATACGTTTGAATTGAAGTATAATTCCGATACGAAAACGTTCAGCGCAGAAGTGAAATATGTTGACGATGAAACGAGATATGCGCGTTGTTCTTCGCTTTCAAAAGTGACGGAATAAGCACGTAGAAACGATATGATAAAGGGTGTGCAGACACGTCTGCAACCCTTTATGCATATTTATTCATACAAATGTGAGATAATATGCATAAAATCATAATATTATACAACGCAAACTTAAAAAAATATGAAAAAAGTTGATTTTTTTCTACTATCAAATAATTGACGGTTGGGCAAAGCGGTTGTATAATAATTCACATATTAGGGTTATAGAGTGAATTTTATTCCTTAATATTGTATCAAAACAAGACAAAAACAAAACGAATATTCATCAAAAAAGGAGAACACAAAATGACGAGAAGAAAAGTTTTTATCGCTTTCGCAGCGGCAGTTATGATTCTCGTGTTGACAGCGGCTTTGTTCGTTGCTTGTGACCAAACCAAGACCTACACCGTCACTTTCAAGGACGGCGAAACGGTCGTAAAAACGGCTTCGGTCAAGGACGGCGCAACCATTGCCGACGCAGATCTTCCCGCAGATCCCACAAAGGATTCAGCGGTGTTTGAAGGTTGGTTTGACGGCGACAAAGCATTCGACAAGACTGCGGCAATCACCGGCGACGTAACCTATACGGCAAAGTGGACGAGCCTTTTCACAGTGACCTTCAAAGACGGTGACACGGTCATCGCAACGGCAACGGTCAAAGACGGTGAAAAGATTGCAGCATCCGATATCCCCGCAAATCTTGCCGACACCCAAGACTCAGCGTTTGAAGGTTGGTTCAACGGCGACAGCGCATTTGACAAAGATGCGGCAATCACCGCAAGCGTTACGTACAACGCAAAATGGACGGGACTCTTCAACGTTACGTTCATGAACGGTGACACGCAAGTCAAATCAGTCAAAGTCAAAGACGGAGCGGTTATTTCCGCAGAAGACGTTCCCGGTGCACTTGCAGACACCGATTTCGCATTCCTTGGTTGGTTTGTCGGTGACGTTGCATATGATAGCAGTGCAGCAGTGACTTCCAACATCGTGGTCAATGCAAAATTCAGCACGTTCTTCAAGTCCTATATCGGCACTTGGCACGGCGCAACGAGCGATTGGGATCCTATCGCATACACTGTTGTTGTCGATGCAAATTCCATCAGCGTGACCATTGGCAATGCAGCGGCTCAAGTTGCAACCGGTGTTGCCGTTGACGCAGACGGCAGCGTTATGTTCAAGCTCGGCGAAACCGAGTATATGCTTTATCAAGACTATGACGGCAGCCTCAAAATTTTCGAAAGCAGCGATGTCAAGCTTTCCAAAGAACTTGCAGGCAGAGTTCACGTTTCTTCTTCCGATATCGTCGGCACTTACACGACTGAAGGCGGACACACAATCGTCATCAACGAAACTTTTGCAAAAGTTGACGGCGTTCTCGGAACGGGCTTCTATTACAATGCTAGCAGCGGTTACTCTTGGTCAATCGGTGACAATTATAGCTCTCTTGCATACGACAGCAGTGCTCAAGCATGGATTTACAAAGAAGGCACATCTTCTGCCGCAGACAAGCTCATCGTCCCCGAACTCGTTGCAATCGACATTCCTGCGGAATTTATCGGCAACTGGTACGGCACGTTTGAAAGCTTTGGCTCAACTTCATACTTCCTTGTCAAAGTGACCGCAGACGGCGTGTTTGCTTACACTCCGGGCAGTGGTTTTGCAAAAGTCGGTGTCGCAACCGAATATAAAGACGGCAAGCTCACAGTCGTAGGCCTTGACGAAACAATCACGGCATCCATTGCCGACGGCAAACTCGCCTACAAGAGTGATGCGGCATACGGTGCAGATTATCAACTCGAAAAAGGCACGGTTGTCGTGTTTGAAAACAACTACTCCGTGTTCTACGTCGCAAAACTCGGCGCAGACAACAAGATCGATCAAAGCACTTTCGCTCTTGAAGATCCCCAAATGAAAGCAGGCTACACCTTCAAAGGTTGGGCAGGCGATCTTGACGGCGCAGAATTTGACGAATCCGCAACCTTCGCAGACAGCGCAGTGTTTGTCGGCTCGTCCGAAAAGACCGGCTATGTTGTGACTTTCAAGAAAACTTCTTCCGACAGCGATCCCGTTATCGCAGTTGTGGAAATGACCAACGGCAAACTTGCAGCCGATCAAATTCCCGCAGCATTGACTTATGAAGACGGTTCTGTGTTCGCAGGTTGGTACACTTCTGCAGGCGTCAAAGCAACTGCAGACCTTGCGATCACCGCCGACACCACGTTCATCGCAAAGTCAGTCAAAGAATCCGACTATGCAGGCGCATGGGTTTCCACCGAAGCAGGAAAGGAAATTACGCTTCTTGTCGCAGACGGCAAATTGACTTTCGGTGAAATAAAGAACGTTGCATACACGTTTAATGAAGACGGCTCTATCTCTTACGGCAAGAACCTTGACAACAGTGCAAAGTATTCTGTCGTGCTTACTGTAGATGGTATCAAAGCAACCTATCGCCATCTTGATTCGATGAATGAATACTATGAAGAAGACGTGTACACTTTGACTGCATTGAAAGCTATCTCCGGTGTTGCAGGTTCGTACAAATCGGACAATGCCCACAGATTTGTCATCGCAGAGAACGGTTTGGTTACAACTGCGGCAAACACCGACAATGTCTTTATGGGCTATGTAACAGGTTCTTCCAAGTCTAACTTCACGATTGTTTACAAGACGTCAAGTTCTGATAAAGTCACAACAGTGAAGGGTGCAAGAATCGACGCAAAAGGCAATTTGGTCCTTGGCAAAATTACTGCTGATGCAGAGATTCTCATAAAAGATCTCAAAGGCTTCAAATCCTACTATATGGCGGACGAAGGAACATTGTATGTCTACACCAACAGCGATGACACAATCACATACGTGTTCAAGACTTCCAGTGACAAGTACGCGTACGTCAAAGCAGAAGACATCAAAGGTACGGTTGCCGAAGGCGAAATCTTCACAATCACCTATGGTTTGTACAATGGAACGTACAAAAATACCAACACAACTCAAACCTACAAGATTGTCAATGGCAAACTTACAACCGCAGGCGCAGAAAAGGGTGAATATACTGCAGAAGGCAAAGATGCATTGAATCTCAACGGCTTTGGCGATGCAACGCTTGGTGGAAAGTCCTACAAGTATAGCATCAACGCAAAGAATGTTGTTGTTCTCACCGGGGAAACCACTCTTGGCGTTACGCTTGACAGCAAAGCAAAGACCTACGCAGAAGTCGCAAGTGACGGTTTTGTGCATACGTATATCGATGCAAGCAATGACAAATACACCATGGTGTTTGACGGCTTTGGCGGAGCAACCTTGACCAGTGTAAGTTCTTATAGCTCGTCTGTCTATATCTATAGTGGCACATACACTCTCGGCACCGGCACCGTGACTGTTGCAAAAACAAGCTATTCCTACAACAAGACTTACACCATCGAAGAAAGCGGCAATGTTCTCGTAAGCACTGATGGTAAGAAAGTGTTGAAGGTTGCAGGATACGTTGTGGAAAACAAAGTGGAACAATTCAACGGATATTATGTCAATGGCGATGGAAACATTGAGATTTCAGTTGCTAAAGACAAAACTGTGACGATTCTTTTGAATGGCGTTGCAGTTAAAAAGGTTAGCGTAAATTGGAATGGCACTGTTTTGACTTTCGATGCAGATGATTATGATGCACCGAAAGAAGGTTGGACTTCTGAATTTACAATTGTTAAAGATGGTGACAATGTAAAACTTAGCCACGCTTGCAAACAAAGCTATGATTCAATTTATGAAGAATTTGAAACAATACAAAAGGACATAGTTTTTACAAAGTCAACAAAGCCTTCCGCTGAAACGGATGGACTTGAAGGAACGTATAAAAACGGATCTAACATCATCACTCTTGACGGAAAAGGAAACGGTACATACAACAATGGTACAGAATTTACATTTACGTACAGTGGCAGTGGTGATACAAAGAAAGTTTCTGACTTTGCAGCGTTCACTGATGGTGAAAACACCATCACAATCACGGCAACAGGACTGGATGTGCATTTTGTAGGAGATTTTGGCGACAATGTTTATAATGCATCTTTCACCAAACAAGCATAATCAATGCTATTGAACAAACAAAATCCCCGAGCGTTTTGCTCGGGGATTTGTTTTTCTCACAAGATCAGTATGTTTTTGTGAGAAAAAATGATATTTTGGCATAAACGATTGACTTTTCTCACAAAATCATATAATATTTGTGAGAAAAAATAAATAGGAGAAGCGTTGTGAGAGATTTCAATTATTCAAAGCTGAAAGATATGAAGTGGGATTCCGAAATCGTGGGATATCTCACTACAATTCATGAAGCAAAAGTAAGACAGGAGTTCTTTTTGAAAAATCAGCCTGAAAAACTTGATAGGCTCGTTGAAATTGCAAAAATACAAAGTACGGAATGTTCCAACGATATCGAAGGCATCAGAACGACAAGTACGAGATTGAAACAACTCGTTGCCGAAAAGACCACTCCGAAAAACCGAGACGAAGAAGAAATCGCAGGATACAGAGACGTGCTCAACGTCATTCACGAGAGTTATGAATTCATTCCGATGACCGCAAATTATATTTTGCAATTGCACAAGATATTGTACAGTCATTCCGAGAAGAATTTCGGCGGAAAATTCAAAAACGTGCAAAACTATATCACCATCACGGAAAACGGAAGAGAACGTGTGTTGTTCACTCCGCCTGCGCCGTATGAGACTCCGCTTGCAGTAGATAGCATTTGCAGTGAGTTTAATATTGCTATGTCGAAAAGCGAGATCGATCCGCTGATTTTGATACCCGTTTTTATTCATGATTTTTTGTGTATTCATCCTTTTTCGGACGGAAACGGCAGAATGAGCAGATTGCTTACGACGCTGCTTTTGTATCGTTGCGGATATATGGTGGGCAAGTACGTTTCGCTTGAGTCGAAAATCGCAGCAAATAAAGGCGCATATTACGACGCGCTGGCAAAAGCGCAGAGCGGTTGGGACGATGGGAACGAAAACCCCGTACCGTTTATAAAATATACGCTAAGCACCGTCATCGCCGCGTATAGAGACTTTGAAGACAGAGCAGAGTTGGTCAATGAAAGCGGCTCCGCTTTGGGTATTGTGAGAAGAGCAGTGGATAGCAGGATAGGCAAGTTTACAAAGAGCGACATTGCAAACGATTGTTCTTCGCTCAGCAACAGTTCGGTTGAGACTGCGCTGAGAAAACTTGCACTTGAAGGAAGCATTGTAAAACTCGGATCAGGCAGAGCAACGTATTACGTCAAAACACAGGCTTGAAACAAAACAAAAAAAGCGGCACGCATTTGCGTGTCGCTTATAAATATGCGAAAAAAAGAATAAAACCGAGCGGAGCGAAGCAGCAAGCCGACAATCTGCGGAATTGCGGCATGAATGTTTGTCCATGCGTGAATTGATAGCAAAGATTTTCGGCGCGGTAGAGCAGTAAAAATCAAGCAAACAAAAAAGCGACACACAAAATGCGAGTCGCTTATAAATATGCGATAAAAAGAATAAAACCGAGCGGAGCGAAGCAGCAAGCCGACAATCTGCGAAATTGCGGCATGAATGTTTGTCCATGCGTGAACTGATAGCAAAGATTTTCGGCGCGGTAGAGCAGTAAAAATCAAGCAAACAAAAAAGCGACACACAAAATGCGTGTCGCTTATAAATATGCGATAAAAAGAATAAAACCGAGCGGATCGAAGCAGCAAGCCGACAATCTGCGGAATTGCGGCATGAATGTTTGTCCATGCGTGAATTGATAGCAAAGATTTTCGGCGCGGTAGAGCAGTAAAAATCAAGCAAACAAAAAAGCGACACACAAAATGCGTGTCGCTTATAAATATGCGATGATTTTTACTGTATTTCATTCAGCTGTGATTTGTTGAGACGGATGAGTTTGTTGTCAACGCCAAGTTTGCTGATAAGGTCGTGCATTGCTTTGTCAAGGGCTTTGTCTTTGCGGTAGTCCGCTTCGAAGATCCAGTCCACACGTTCGTGTTTCAGCAAAGGTTGTACTTTGTCTTTTTGTCCGTTTTGATAGAGCGCAATGGAGTGTCCGCCCGATTGTTTGACAAGTTTCATGCAAGGCACGTCCGTCAAGCCGTCGCCGATGTAGATCATGTTGTTGAAATACACGCGTCTGTCGTCGTCGGGGCGGGATGCGTTGACGTCCACGTTGTTGCTGATGTCAAGCACGCCTTTGTTGATGCGGTATACAAATTGGGTTTTGTTGGTGTAGTTGACCGCCATTTTTGCCCAAATAGGTTTGCCCGTTTTGGAGTTGTAGAGAAATTCGCTTGCAAAAATCTTTTTGAAGAACTTTGCTATGCTCGAGCCTTCTATGATTTCTTTCAGTCCCGAAGAGAGAACGTAGTGTTCCACTTTCACGCCTGCTTCTTCGCCGTATTCGTTGACTCTTTCAAACCATTCCTGAACGCCGGGGAGATATTCGATATGTTTTCCGCATTCCACAAGGTCTCCGCGAGTGAACGGTTTGCCCGTTTGCTCTGATTTTGTGATCATGCAATACATATACGTCAGCACGCTATCCATCTGCTCTTTTGACGCAATCTCGCCCGTGCCTCTCCAAAAATCGTCCGGTTGCATGCCAAGGCCGGGGATGAAAGTGTACTCCTGCATGTCGCGCGTGCAGAGAGTTTTGTCAAAGTCGTACATTATCGCAACGATAGGTTTGCTCATTTTGCCACCTTGAAAGTTTTTTTATATTTTAACAGTTTGTCCGATTTATGTCAATAGCAAGCAATATCCGGCGAAGAATATATATATATTAAATGTTAAATATCTATTGAGATATACCCCATAAATATGTTAGAATATATCCATAAATTCACCAAAAGGGACGTTTATGAAAAAGAATAAGAAAAACGACGTGGCTCTCGAGCCTATTGCGGAAGCGGACAGAGTGCCGCTCAAAGAGAAACTCGCCTACGGTATCGGCGGTCTCATGGACGGCGGCGGCGTGAGCATGATGTCTTGCGTTATGCTTGCCTACATGACCAAAAACGGCATCGCAATGACGGTGGCTTCCACCATTATGATGCTCGCAAAACTGTGGGACGCTATCACCGACCCGTTTATGGGCTTCATTTCCGACAACACGCGCGGAAAGTGGGGCAGACGTAAGCCGTATATGTTCTTCGGCGGCATATCGCTGTTCATCTGCATTTTCTTCGTGTTCCTGCCCGCCAGGGAGTGGGGAATGTCCGTCGGCGGCTTTACGGCGTATATAATCATCCTATATCTTATATGGAACACGTGTTCGACGGTCACGCAAGTGCCGTATTGCTCGATGGCAAGCGACATAACCCCGTCTTTTAGAGAACGAAACAACGCAAACACCGTCAAACTCGTTTTCACGGCAATCGCGTCGGGGCTCGGATACGTTCTTCCGCTCGTGTTCATCGAAGCACTCACAAATCCGGACGGAACGGGCTTCCTTTTCATGCCGCAACTTTCGTCCGTCGATTTCTGGCTCTGCATGAGCATAATTTTCGGAACGCTGTTCGGCGGCGGTCTCGTCATTTGCGGTATCTTCGTCAAAGAACGTATCAATCCCAAAACTCCGAAACAAAGATTCAATTTCAAACAATTCGTCAACAGTTACGCGATTCCGTACAAAAACCGCTCGTACCGCTGGCATATCGTGATGTACGTCACCGCGTTTATGTGCATGGATATTATCTCCGCACTCGCCGTTTATTACGCAACGGACGTGTGGCACGGCTATGAACTGTTCGGCATGAAGATGTCTTCGCTCTTCATCATTGCTCCGCTTATGGTGGCGGCTGTGGTTATGTTCCCGCTCGCTCGCGTCATGATGGACAAGAAGAGCAAACAATTTGCTTTCCGCATGGGCTTGCCGTTCTACATCGGCGGCGGCATTATGCTTGCGGTTATGGATCCGAGTTGGGCACCGCCCATTCTCGTCCCCATCGTCGCGCTCATCATGGGCTTGGGCTTCGGCGGTGCGCAAATGATGCCTTGGATTATATTCCCCGACACCGTCGACGTTGCGGAAATGGCAACCGGCGCAAGACCCACCGGCACGTACAGCGGCATGATGACTCTTGCAAGAAAGGTCGGCGGCGCACTCGGCGTGGGTATGGTCGGCTGGATTATCGGCGGTCTCGGCTACGTTGAAAACAAGTCGGACGACGTTGCGGCATACATCCCGCAAAGCGACAAAGTGTTGCTCACGATACGTCTCGTTCTCGGCATTTCGGTTGCGGTGTTCATCACCGTTGCGCTCATTGCGTCTTTCAGATACAAAATCAACAGCACCAAGCTCACTCGCATACGCTATTTCATCGAAGCAAGAAAATCCGGCAAGACTCTCACCGACGAAGAATCAAAAGAAAGAGAAGCACTCGTTGCAGAACTTTACGGCAAGGTCAATCCTGCGGACATCGTTGAAATCGTCGTGACAGAAGACGACAAACACAACGCATACGTCGAAGGCGTGGAATCCGCACTCGAAGAAATTTCCGAAAACGAAGAAGAACTTGCAGTTGACGGTCAGGACGTTCAAAATGCGGACGCAACGGCACAAAACGACGTTGAAAACGCAGATTTGCAGGATAAAACCGCAGTTGACGACAAGGAGTGACGATGGCTCATTTTGAAACGCGCGACGGAAGAAACGTCGCGGTGAAAGAAAACGGCAAGCCGTTCAGAATATTGCAGCTCACCGATATTCACATCGGCGGTTCTCTCGCAACGAGAAAAAAAGACAAACTCGCGCTTGCGGCAGTCGAGAAAATCGTGAACGCATCAAACGCTGATTTTGTGGTCGTGACGGGGGATATGGTGTATCCGATGCCGTGGCTCAATCAGGGCAGTTTCAACAACCTTAAAGCGAGCGAAATGTTCGCCACCGTTATGGAGAAACTCGGCAAGCCGTGGACGGTTGTGTTCGGCAATCACGACAGCGAAGTGTGGGCAAGGGCAAACAAAAAACAACTCGGTGATTTTTACGGTGCGCTCAAACATTGCCTGTTCAGACACGGCGACGAGAATATCACGGGCGACGGCAACTACTCAATACCCCTGCTCAACGAAGACGGCTCGCTCAACACCGTGCTTATGTTCGTTGACAGCAACGCCTATCTCACCTGGAACTTTTTCAGCGGTTTTGACACCATTCACGACGACCAGATCGAGTGGTATAAAAACGAAATCGATACATTGAGCAAAGACGGAGAAAAGGCAAAATCGCTCGCGTTCTTCCACATTCCGCCGAAAGAATTCAAGGAAGGTTGGGAGAAATGCTACAAAAAGACGGGTGAAGCGACCTATCATTGCGGTTTCGTGCAGGAAAAAGACAACTATTTCGGATATCCCAAAACAGTGGAAGGCAAGTTTTTCTCCGAAATGGTGAAGTTTGGCAGTTGCAAGGGCATGTTTATGGGACACGACCATCTCAACACGTTGTCAATCACCTATCAGGGCATACGATTGACATACGGCATGAGCATAGACTACAACGCCTACAAGGGCATCATGGATCGCCACACGCAACGCGGCGGCACGCTCATCGACATTTTCGACGACGGAAGTTTTGACGTTACGCCGCTTCCGCTTGACGATATAAAATAATAAATTCGCGGCGCATATAACTTGCGCCGTTTTAATTTGAAAAAATGATTGCGAAAAAAGACCTTTGCAAAACGCAAAGGTCTTGGAATGTCCATGACGAACAAAAAAGCGCGTCTTTTTACGGCGAAAGCGGGGCAAGTGTCCACGGGGGCGATACAACGAAGCGACAAATCGGAAATTATATCTATTTGGACATACAGACTGTTGACAATAAAACTCCTATATGGTATTATTTAATAAAACTACTATATAGGAGCTTTTTCTATGGAAATGAATGGTGGATTTATTGTCACTAAAATAAAACAGCTTGGAGACCGAATCTTTGAGAAGATTCTCAGCGAAAAGAATGTTGATGCGTTCAATGGAGCTCAGGGGCGCATTCTTTATGTGCTTTGGCAGGGGGATGGAATCTCAATCAGGTCACTCTCGATAAAATGCGGATTGGCGATAACATCTCTTACGACGATGCTGGAAAGAATGGAAAATCAAGGGCTGATAAGCCGTGTTCAGTCTGAAACGGACAAAAGGAAAACACTCCTGTTTCTGACTGAGAAAGCACATGCCTTAAAGGGAGAGTACGATTCTGTATCTGATGAGATGGGCAGCATTTACTATAAAGGTTTTTCAGAGGAAGAAATTACACGGTTTGAGGAATGCCTTGACCGTATCAGAAAGAATCTTGAGGATTGGCAGGAGTCATGAGTATTTGTATAAAAGATCAGATTCAAAACATGAATATTGTCATCGGCTGTACGGTGGGGTGTACATATTGCTATGCCCGTAATAATGTGAAACGCTGGCATATGATCGATGATTTCACTATCCCTGAATACTTTCCGAGCAAGCTCAAAATGATGGAAAAGAAATGTCCGCAGAACTTTCTTCTTACCGGCATGAGCGATCTCTCCGGCTGGGAGCAGGAATGGAGAGACGAGGTATTTGCAAAGATCCGTGAAAATCCACAGCATCAGTTCCTGTTCCTCACCAAGCGACCCGATCTGCTGGATTTTGATACCGAACTGGAAAACGCATGGTTTGGCGTTACGGTGACGAGAAAAGCAGAACTGTGGCGTATTGACGCACTACGGGAAAATGTCAGAGCAAAACACTATCATGTTACCTTTGAGCCGCTATTCGATGATCCCGGCACAGTTGACCTTTCCAAAATCAACTGGATTGTTGTCGGCACCATGACCGGAGCTCAAAGCAGGAAGGTTCATACGGCGCCGGAATGGGCATGGTCGCTAGCAGACCAGGCACACGAACTTGGCATTCCGGTATTTATGAAGGAAGACCTTGTCCCAATCATAGGGGATGAAAATATGATTCAGGAAATGCCGGAAGAATTCAATAAAGTGTTGGAGGTACAGGGCTCATGGCAGAAGTAATAAATGGAATTCTCATTAATGAGGTGGAAACGAAGAACATCATGACCAAGTCCAGTCTGCCTGTAGGCGGTTATTCGGTCAATCCCTATGTGGGTTGCACACATGCCTGCAAGTATTGTTATGCTTCTTTTATGAAGCGCTTTACCGGACACACGGAGGAATGGGGCACTTTCCTTGATGTGAAGCATTGGCCGGAAATTAAAAATCCGAAGAAATATGCCGGACAGCGTGTGGTCATCGGTTCTGTGACGGATGGCTACAATCCACAGGAGGAGCAATTCGGGAATACCAGAAAACTTCTGGAGCAGCTGATCGGCAGTGACGCAGATATTCTGATCTGCACAAAGTCTGATCTTGTGATACGGGATATTGATTTGCTGAAGAAGCTTGGACGAGTGACCGTTTCATGGTCGATCAACACACTGGATGAAAATTTCAAGAACGATATGGACTCTGCTCCGAGCATTGAGCGCCGTATCGCTGCTATGAAGCAGGTATATGATGCAGGTGTCCGTACAGTCTGTTTCGTATCCCCGGTATTTCCAGGTATTACAGATTTTGAAGCAATCTTTGAGCGAGTAAAGGATCAGTGTGATCTGTTCTGGCTTGAAAATCTCAATCTTCGAGGCGGCTTCAAAAAGACAATTATGGATTATATCGCTTTAAAACATCCTGATCTTGTACCACTTTACGATGAAATCTATAACAAGCATAACCGCAGCTACTTTGAAGCACTTGAAGTAAAAGCTGCGGAAATGGCTAAGAAGTATGATTGTCCCTTTGTGGATAATGAAATGCCTTATGGCAGAGTTCCGCAGGGACATCCGGTGATCGTGGATTATTTCTATCATGAGGAAATCCGAGGAACAGAGAATACAGGGAAAAGAAATCATTAAAAATAAATTGACCGACTGCGCTCTTACGAACGCGGTCGGTCATTTTTTCGTTGATTAAGACAGAAGAAATCATACGCTCCTTATCGTGCAAAAATCCTTTTTGTGCAATCGTTAAAGGCTTGCGATTTTTCAATGCGAGAGAAAAACAAATCCCTATGGCGATACGCGAAGAAACAACAAAAAGGGCAAACTGCTGCGGAAACGGCAAATTACCCCTGTTTTACATAGAAAAAGACACACGCGTCGGAGTTTTATACGCTCCTTTTGCGTGTGTCTTGGTGGCGCACCCAAACGGATTCGTAGTGAGCAAAGCGAACGTAATAGCGATTGTTACACGAAGTGTCAATCGCGTCAGCAACAGGTACTGAATCCGTTTGGTAAGCAAAAAAAAAGACCTTTGCAGATGCAAAGGTCTTGGAATGGCGCACCCAAACGGATTCGAACCGCCAACCGTCAGAATCGGAATCTGATGCGCTATCCAGTTGCGCCATGGGTGCTTACTGAATTATATTATAACTTTTTCTAAGTTTTGTCGAGAGATTGCACGCATTTGCTCCTAAGGCGCAATATATTGCATTATGCGACAATTTTCGAGTGATTTTCAATCGTTGACTTGAAAGAAAAGTGATGATATTATATAGTCAATAAGAAAGGAGTGATAAATATGGAATTTCAAAGATACAACGACGGCGTCGGCCTGATTGCTCAAAACAAGATTTCAGCCGCAATTCCGTCTTGCCCGCTCTGCGGAGCACATAACGTGCAATGGGAAATCGCTTTCGATTTCAAAGGCAATCTCATTTGTATACTTGCAAAATGCCCCGTTTGCGGAGCAATCATCAAAACGATTTTCGACTTTGCCAACAACGCGCCGATAACGTCTTTCACCGTGTCTCGAATCGGCACGCAAAACGTGAACGCAATGAACGAAAAGGGCGAGTATTACGTCAATCGTCCGCAACAGGCGCAACAGTTCAACGGCGTTCAGGGCGCAACCTGCACGCAAACGCAAACTTCGTCAAACAGCGGTGACGACGGAGCGGCAGGCTGGGGAGTGTTGGGATTCTTCATTCCTATCGTCGGATTTATCCTTTGGCTCGTGTGGAAGGACGATTATCCGAAGCGTTCCCGCGCGGCAGGTATCGGGTGTCTCGTCTCTGTTTGTGTATCGGTGGTGGCAGTGATACTCTATTTCGTCATCATCGTCGCGCTTGTCGGCGGCGGTATAGCGGCGGGTTCGGCATCGTTATTGCCGCTTGCAACACTAGTGTAAACAATTTTTTTCGTTGAGACCGAACCCGAAACGCAAAAATGAAATACAAAGTCGAATTCGCTCGAATTTTGAAAAACTCAGAGATAAAAATCGGCGCATTATTTCAAAACGCAACCATTTGCACATTGATTTATTCACGTGCGTGTGATAAAATAAATCTATGAATACGCAAAAATACGACGTTATTATCATAGGCGGCGGCGCGGGCGGACTTTTTCTTGCCGCAATGCTTCCGCCGTCACTTAAAATCGCCATTCTCGAAGGCAACGACAGGGTGGGGAAAAAGTTGCTTGCAACGGGCAACGGAAAGTGCAATCTCACGAATCTCGATATGAACATCGTGCATTACAACAAGCCGAGTTTCGTTGAAGAATTTCTCGACAAATTCGACGCACACGACACGATTGCGAATTTCGAGAAAATGGGACTTATCACGAAAGTCGTTGACAAGAGAGTGTATCCGTACAGCGAGTGCGCGGCAAGCGTGCTGGACGTTTTGCGCCGTGCCGTCGAAAGAAACGGTGTCGAAACGCTTTGCTCCCACACCGTCAATTTCATCGAAAATTTCAACGACAGATTCAACGTGAGCGGCGTTGTGAAGTGCGAAGGAAAACCGAATCAATCGTTTTCTTTCGAGACGGAAAACGTCGTGCTTGCGACAGGCTCGTGCGCAACGTTCGGCAAAGACAGCACCGCGCTGTTTGAAGGCTTGGGACACAAAGTGCGCCCGAGTGTGCCGTCTTTGGTTCCTATCAAGACCAACAAAGAGCCGCTCAAAAGTTTGCAAGGCGTGAGAGTGAAGGCAGGAGTGCGCATAGGCTATCGCTATGAAGTGGGCGAAGTGCTCTTCAAAGATTTCGGCGTGAGCGGAATTGCCGCATTCAACCTTTCAAGCGAGATTGCAAGGGGCAGAGCGAAAGTCGGAGATATGCTGACGGTTGACTTTATGCCAGAATATTCCAAGGCGGAAGTTGAAGACATTTTGAGAAAAAGAGACAACGGTTGCACCGTTGCGGAATTGCTTCTCGGTACGTTCCATTCAAAAGTGCAGGAGCGTATAATATGGGCGGCAGGTTGCGACGCACAGGACAAGGCGGCAAGCAAAATCGGTGCGCTTGCAAATGCGATAAAGAATTATAGATTCACGATAGAAGGGCTTGCCGACTCGTCGCTTGCGCAAGTTATGTCGGGCGGTTTGGACGTAAGAGAATTCGACGAAAACCTTATGTCGCTAAAAGCAAAGAACGCATACGCCATAGGCGAAGCGCTCGACGTTGACGGAGACTGCGGCGGATACAATCTGCAATGGGCTTTTTCAAGCGCAAAAGCGGTTGCGATAGCCATTGCGAAAAACAGTTTGTGACAAAAACGAAGTTTTATCAACTTAAAATATATCGATAAAGGAGCGATTATGGCATTTATAGAAACCGACAAACAAACGGATTTCGTCAAAATCGAAATGCAAAACGGCGATACTATCGTCGTGGAACTCAACGAAAAAGTTGCACCGATAACTGTGGCAAACTTCAAAAAACTCGTCTCGCAAGGCTTTTACGACGGACTTATTTTTCACCGCGTTATCTCGGGATTTATGATTCAGGGCGGCGACCCGCAAGGCACGGGTATGGGCGGAAGCAAAGAGACGATAAAAGGCGAATTCCGCATGAACGGAGTCAACAATCCGCTCTCTCACGAACGCGGAGTCATTTCTATGGCAAGAAGTCAGTTTCCGAATTCCGCGTCGTCGCAATTCTTTATCTGCCACGCCGACGCAAAGTTTCTTGACGGACAATACGCGTCGTTCGGCAAAGTGGTTGAAGGTATGGACGCAGTGGACAGAATCGCGGACGTTGAAACAAACTACAACGACAGACCGCTCAAAGAGCAAAAGATGAAGAAAGTTTGTTTTGTGGAAAAAGCGTAAAGTTTAAGCGCGACAGTGTGAAAGCAAAGGCGCGTTGCGCCTAAGGAAAGGGGTAAATATGAAAAAAATTCTGAGCATTCTCACGGTTGCCGTTCTGATAATCGTGTTCACGCTGACTTTGGTTGCGTGCGACGATTCGAGCGACAGCCCGACGATAGTTTTTCTCGGAGACTCTATTGCGGAAGCGCTTATAGGTGCGTCGCCCGTGTCCGAGCGTGACAATTACGGATATTACGCGCTCATCGGCAGAGTCAACGGCTTCAATTATTACAATCATTCGATGTCGGGACATCTTACGTCGGGCAATATGGCGGATAAGAAAAACGGCGAAGGCCTTTTGCAAGTCATAAGCCGTGAAAGCGAGACCGCAACGCTCATTCAGACACACATAAAGCAAGCGGATATTATCCACATTTCCGTTCTCGGCAACAACGCGCTTCAATTCGATCTCGGCGCAATGCTTATGGAAATTGCCGACATCAACGAAGGCAAGACGGACGGCGAAAGATGGTATCAGGCGTGTTTTGACGGTGCGGACAACGAAGCGTCGCTCAAGAGAAAATATGAAGACAACCATACGTTGTTCGAGTATTTGCACGACGGCGGCGTGAATGATGACGACGAAACGCCCATTCGTCCCATGATTGATTTTGCGCAAGACGGAAAGACGCTCGTTTACGGACAAAATCAGGGTGCGGAAGACTCGATTTTCAATTTTCCAAACACTTATCAGGATATCGAAGACATCGTCGCAAGACTTCGTACACTCAATCCGAATGCAAAGATAATTTTCCAAAAAGTGTACAATCCCGTCGTCGAAGATACGAAACTTATCACGCCGGCGTACAGACAGGCACTTGCAAACCGCGGCTATGATACGTATCAGAAACTTCGCGTACTTGCGCAGGACATTTTGGGAAAACTCAACGGAATGATTGACGAGTACAACGACAATCATCAGGACGCCCCCGTTTACGTTCTCGACATCAACAAAGCGTTCAACGATTTTGTCGCAAGAGACGAGAAAGACGGTATAGTAAATCTGACGCAAAATAGTTTTGCAAGAAAACTTATATATGCAGACTACACGCACCCGTCAAATCTCGGACACGCAATCATTGCGGCGGAAACGCAAAAACTCCTTGACGAATGGGGTATGGGCGCAAAGGACGCACTTGAAAAATACAAGGCGATAAAGTGTGAACAAATCGACAGAATGTATTCGACAATAGAAGGTTTCGACGCTCAAAGCGCAAAGAACGCAGTGAACGGCGCAACGACTTATTACGACGCTACGCTCGAATATTTTAACGCAATCGAAGGCTATACGCCCGTGAATTATTAAGGAGTGCGGCTATGAAGAAAAGCGTTGTTAAAATTTTGACTATAATATGTCTCGTTGCCGCTATGACGGCGTGCGTATTCGTTTTCACCGCATGCGATACGAGTGTTGCGATGAAGAATTTTGAAAGCAGCTTCGCAATCAAGCCCGACGCGTTTTCGGAGACCACGAGATTTTATATCGACGATTCCGCGCTCCAAATAATGGATACTCCGTCTTTTTTCGTGAAAGCAATCGAAGAGATTGCAGTCGATATGGACAAGACTTATTTCGAGTTCAGACCCGACGGCACGATGCATATGCAACTCACCACGAAAGACGGCGTTTTCGGCAAGATACAAGGACTTTTGGAAGACAACAACATCGACATAAGCGCGGCACTTACGTCATTTGACATAAAAGGTAGCGTGAACGGCTACGTCGAACCGATGTTCCCGGGGTTTGCCGCAAAACTTTCTCAGGCAGACCTTGAAGGCGCGCTCGAACTTATTCATCACAGTCTCGGCTTTAATATTACCGGGCTTGATTATGAAGACGACGGCGTAAAAGAAGCACTTGCTTACATTGCCGAGAATATGGCGTTGCCTGCGGATTTGCTCTCGAAAATCCCCGCGGACACCGTGCTTCAACTCACTTTTGACCAGACGTACGGAATTCGCAAACTAAAAGGTGCGGACGGCAAGGAATACACCGCAATTTATATAGGCGCGCTCAAAGACAACGACAAAACCGCGCCCTTCGGAGTGTTTACGCTCGGCGAAAAAGACGGCGCGAAGACTGCGGTGCTTAGAATTGAGTTTATGAACATCACTATCGGCGTAAAAACGAAATAAAGAGCGTTTTGTAAAATTGCCGCTAATAAAAACCGATGAAAAAGTCTCCGCAAACGCGGGGACTTTTCATATTTTGCCCCGATATAAGCGACTTTTGAAGAAAAATGCGTTTTATGGACGATTTTTTCTTGTACATTCGTATATTTGGTGATAGAATATTATTACTTTAATAAGAATACTTACATCGCGGCAAAGCGATAAGGAGAGAAGAGACTTATGGTTCTTAAAACAATCGGTTGCAGAATTTATCAGCAAACAATGCGTCTTGCAATGTATTTCCTTCCTTGGAATCAATGCAAAAAGACTTTGTCCGGTCCGGGCAGCATTTCACAGCTTCCCAAATTTCTCAAAGACAACGGTTTCAAGAGCATCTTGATCGTCACGGATGGTTTTTTGTTCTCCAACGGTAAGGCAGACCCAATCATGAAGGCATGCGAAGACGAAGGCATGAAATGCTGCTGCTATCACGACGTCGTGCCCAATCCGACCATTCAAAACATCGAAGAAGGTTTGAAGATGTATCACGATAACGGTTGTGACGCAATCGTCGCTCTCGGCGGCGGAAGCGCAATGGATTGTGCAAAAGGTATCGGCGCAAGAGTCGCTTGCCCCAAGAAGTCCGTTCCGCAAATGAAAGGCGTTCTGAAAATCATGCTCACAGGTCACAAACTCCCTCCGCTCGTTGCAATTCCCACCACGTCGGGCACGGGCAGTGAAGCAACGCTTGCGGCGGTCATTTCCAACCCCGAAACGCATGAAAAATATGCAATCAACGACCCGTTCCTTATCCCGAGATACGTCGTTATGGACCCGGAACTCACAAAGACGCTTCCCCCGCATCTCACTTCCACGACGGGTATGGACGCACTCACTCACGCAGTCGAAGCGTACATCGGCGGAGAGAACACTTCTCAAACGAGAAAGGAAGCAATCGAAGCGGTTCAACTCATTCACAAATATCTCAAACAAGCATACGACCACGGCGACGATCTCGAAGCGAGAGTGCAGATGCAAAAAGCCGCGTATCTTGCAGGTAAGGCGTTCACGAGAGCATACGTCGGATACGTACACGCAGTCGCACACACGCTCGGCGGCGAATACGGAGTGCCACACGGTCTTGCAAACGCAATCATTCTTCCGCACGTTTTGCGCGCATACGGCAAATCCGCGCACAAGAAACTAGCTCAGCTTGCAGATTGTATCAATCTCGGCGGCAACACGAGAGAAGAAAAAGCAAACAACTTTATCAAGTGGATTGACGATATGAACGCGTCAATGAAAATACCGACCAAAGTCAAGGCAAAAGACGGCTCGCAACTCATCGAAGAAGAGCGTTTGCCGCGCATGATAGGTCACGCTCTTTCGGAGGCAAATCCGCTCTATCCCTGCCCGCAAGTCTGGGGTAAGAAAGAAGTGGAGAAGATCTACCGCGAGATTATGTGACCGCTCGTTGAGAGCAGCATAGCTTGATTGACTTTGTCCCGCTTGATAAGCGCGATTTTCGCGCGGTCAAGCGGGCGTTTTTTACACAAAAAAACGGTATGTCCCATTATCGAAAAAAAAGGAAAGGAAAAACGTTATGTTGACAGGGAAATACCTAAACAGATTCTATCTAAAAAACTGGTGGCTGTTCCTTATCGGCGTCATTGCGCTTGTCGCGGTGGACTATTTTCAGCTGTTTATCCCCGACTACCTTGGCAAAATCGTGGATATGTTTGACGGCAGCGCAGTGGACAAAGCGGCACTCAGAGAAGTCATTGTCGGAGTTATCGTCGTTGCGGTGATTATGTGCGCAGGACGTATAACTTGGCGACTTTCCATATTCAACGCTTCTCAAAAAATGGAAGCGGGGCTTCGCCATCTCATGTTTCAAAAGAGCGAAAGGCTATCGCAAAAGTATTATCACGAAAACAAAGTGGGCACGGTCATGGCGTGGTTCACCACCGATCTTGAAACCATCGAGGAGTTTCTCGGTTGGGGCTCTATCATGCTTGTTGACGCGCTGTTTTTGACGGCTTTCGTGTTGTACAAGATGTTCACGCTCGACTGGGCTCTCACGCTCGTGTTGCTCGTGCCGCTCGCACTCATAGTCGTGTGGGGCATGCTCGTTGAAAAAGTTATGGGCGTCAAGTGGGAAGAAAGACAAAAAGAGTTTGACAAACTCTACGACTTCTCGCAAGAGAGTTTCACCGGCATACGAGTCATCAAGGCTTTTGTCAAAGAGACGCAACAGTTGCACGCGTTTGCGAAAGTGGCAAAAAAGAACAAGGACACCAACGTGGCGTTCGTGCGCACGGCGGTCATATCCGATGCTGTGATAGAAGTGATCATCACAATCATCATGGCCATGCTTTTGGGGCTTGGCGGCTATTTTGTGTACAAGTACGCAACGGGCTCGCCGGCAATGGTTTTCGGACACGAAGTGGACTTGACGGCAGGTCAGCTTATCACGTTCGTTGGTTATTTCGACGTTATGGTGTGGCCGATGATGGCTCTTGGACAACTTGTCACCATGCGTTCTAGATCCAAGACTTCGCTCAAACGCGTAACCGCTTTCCTTGACAGCGAAGAAGACGTCAAAAGCCCCGAAAACGCAGTAGTTTTGCAAGACGTGCAAGGCAAGATCGAGTTCAAAGATTTTTCCTTCCAATATCCGTCAAACGATGTTGATGTGCTCAAAAACATCACTTTAACCATCGATTCGGGCGAATGTGTGGGTGTTGTCGGCAAAATCGGCAGCGGCAAAACAACGCTTGTCAACACGCTTTTGAGATTGTACAACGTGCAAAAAGACAAGGTGTTTATCGACGGTGTGGACATCATGGATTGCGACATTGACAGCGTCAGAAACGCAATCGGATACGTGCCGCAAGACAACTTCCTTTTCAGCGACAAGGTGAAAAACAACATCGCTTTTTCGGACAATGACGTTGAGATCGAAAAGGTGTACGAAGCGGCAAAGTTTGCCGACGTTCACAGCAATATACAAGATTTCCAAGACGGATACGACACCATATCGGGTGAGCGCGGAGTCACGCTTTCGGGCGGACAAAAACAGCGTATTTCTATTGCGCGCGCGTACATAAAAGATGCGCCCATCATGATTTTGGACGACTCGGTGTCCGCCGTTGACGTCAAGACGGAAGAGACCATTCTCAAAAATATCGCGGAAAAGCGCAAGGGCAAGACGACAATCGTCATCGCGTCGCGCGTTTCCACCGTGTCGCACATGGACAAAATTCTCGTGCTCAACAACGGAGAAGTGGAAGCCTACGACACGCCGAGCAGACTTGAAGAAATTTCACCCACCTACAAGAAGATGGTGTTCTTGCAAAAGCTCGAAAACGAAGTGGAAGGGGGTGAGCGCAAATGAGCGAACAAGACAGACTCGAAAAACTCAAAGGCGACGTTCATATCCCGTCCGGAGTGATGCTCAAACGCATCGGCACGTATCTGAAACCCGAGTGGTGGAGATTTACTCTCGCATCACTGTTTATCCTTGTCAACGTTGCGCTTGACATCATTCTTCCTCTCATCGTCAGCTGGATCACAAGCGACTTGAAGGCGGACGTTATCAATCTCAACTATGTGATAGGACTTGCCGTGAGCTACGTTGCAATCGGCGTGTTCAACCAAGCGTTCTTGTATTGGGAGTCCATGCTCTTGCAAAAGGCGGGGCAAAACATCATCTACACGTTGCGCAACGAAGTGTTCGAGCATATCGAAAAACTCTCGCAAAGTCAGCTTGACGAGATGCCCGTGGGCTCGCTCGTGACAAGAGTCGCGTCCTACACGGCGTCTATGTCCGACTTGTTCACCAACGTCATCGTCAACGTCATTCGCAACGTTTTGACGGTGGTGGGCGTGTATGGGATCATGCTCTACATATCTTGGCAGCTGTCCCTTGTCATGCTTGCGTTTATAGCGGTGGTGTTTATCTCGTCCTACATCTTCGGCAAAGTCGTGCGCAGGGTGTTCAAGAAGGAAAGACAGTACATCTCAGACCTTAACACGTTCTTGAACGAGAACTTGTCGGGCATGAAACTCATTCAAATCTTCAATCGCCAACCGCAAAAGGACTTGGAGTTTATCTGCAAAAACGAAGACTTGCGCAAGGCGAGATACAATGTTGCAATCGCTTTCGGATTGTACCGTCCATTCATCACGCTTTTGTATATTTTGTCGATAGCGGTGACGTTCTGGCTGGGCGTGGAATTCGGGCTTAATGCGGCAATGATAGTGGCGTTCTATCTGTATTTGTCCAAGTTCTTCAACCCCATACAAAACCTTGCCGACCAACTCAACAATTTGCAAAAAGCGTTCACGGCATCCGAGCGACTGTTCAATCTGTTGGACGTCGAGCCGGACATTTGCGACAGGGAAGGCGCGGTGGATATTGACCGTTTCGAAGGCAAAATCGAGTTCCGCAACGTGTGGTTTGCCTACAAGGGCGAAGATTGGATTTTGAAAGACGTGTCCTTTGTCATTCAGCCCAAACAGACGTGCGCGTTCGTCGGCGCAACGGGCGCGGGCAAGACCACAATTCTCGGCCTTATCGTGCGCAATTACGATATACAAAAAGGTCAAATTCTCATTGACGACAAGGACATCACCACAATCACCGTCCACTCTCTGCGCAAGGCGATAGGACAAATGTTGCAAGACGTGTTCCTTTTCGGCGGCACGATCAAGAGCAACGTCACGCTCAACGACGATTCTTTCACTCAAGAAGAAGTGGAAGACGCGTGCAAGTACGTGGGTGCGGATACGTTCATCGACAAGCTTGAACACGGGCTTGACGAAGAAGTCATCGAGCGCGGCGAAAACTTCTCGCAAGGTCAGCGTCAGCTCTTGTCCTTTGCAAGAACGGTGTTGCACAAGCCGCAAATTCTCATTCTTGACGAAGCAACGGCAAATATCGATACGGAAACGGAAGTGCTCATTCAACAATCGCTTGAAAAAATCCGCAACATCGGCACAATGCTCGTCGTGGCGCACAGACTTTCGACAATTCAGCACTCCGATCAAATCATCGTGTTGCAACACGGCGAAATAATCGAGCGCGGCAATCACCGCGAGCTGTTGAAAAACAGGGGCTACTACTACAAGCTCTATCAATTGCAATTTGAAAGCCAACAAAACGGCTGATTTGCAGACGATGCAAACATAATAGAAAAAGCACGCAACAGCGTGCTTTTTTCGACGATATACTTGAACTCTTCCGGCAATCGACGGCGGATTTTTTTTGTTTTTTCACCTTTCACACGTTTTTCGTGGCATAAAATACAAATGTTAAGCTATTTTACATTTTGTATGATACAAAGGGTTTTTTCTTGACTTTTTGGTGATATATGTTAAAATTATTGTATATTCTTTAACAATTGGAGTGTGTTTTATGTATCACATCATTGTCAACCCGCAAGGCGGAAAAGGCAAAAGCTTGAAGGCTCTCGCCACCGTCGAAGAAACGTTGAAAAGCAAGAATATTCCTTATATTGTTCACAAGACTGAATATCCGGGACACGCAACTGAAATCACGCGCGAGCTTAGCAAAGCCCCCGACACCGTCATCTTGATGATGGGCGGAGACGGCTCGTTCAACGAGATTCTCAACGGCATTGAAGACTTTGACAACGTAACGCTCGGCATCTTGCCCTGCGGCACGGGCAACGATTTCGTCAAAGCAAGCGGACACCCCGCCAACGTCAAAGACGCGCTCGACGTCGTGCTCAAAAACAACGTCGGACACCTTGACTACATACAACTCGGTGACAGACGTTGCTTGAACGTCTTGGGCGCAGGTATGGACGTGGACGTGCTCTTGAAGTACGCCGAGATGAAAGCGTTTCATGGCAAATTCAAGTATTATGCGTCCCTTTTGTACACGCTCGCGCACACCAGATGGCACAAATTGCGCTTTACGCTCGACGACGGCGAACCTATGGAAAGGTCAACGTTTATGATAGGCATAGGCAACGGAAAGTGCATAGGCGGCGGCATGCCGATATGCCCTAACGGCATCCCAGATGACGGCAAACTCGACGTTGTCATCGTCAATGAAATGAAAAAAGGTCGCATCCCCTTTGAGTTGCCCAAATTCTTGAAGGGCAAACATGTCAAGAGAGATTACACCGAAGAATACACCGCGCGTAAAGTCAAGATCGAAGTGCTTGACGACAGCAAGTTCGAAGCGGACGGCGAAGTGTTCGATGCCAAAGTCATCGAGTGCGAAGTCATCTCCAACAAGCTCAAAGTGTTCAGATAACACATTTTTGAGCTACCAAAACCGCAATCAGGCAATACAAACCATAAAAACAAAATCACCCGTTCGGGTGATTTTATTTTTGCTTTTACATAGCCGATCGGGCAATCAATGCCGACATCAAAAAATATGCAAGTTTTAAAAGACGTTCAATGGATTGTGGTTTATTGCCGCTTGATTTGAGCAGATATTATTCTATATTGACACTATTTGTTTAAGGGCATATAATATGTTTAACAATTGCCATTTGGCGAATTTTATTTATGGGAGAAAGAAGTATGGATAGTAAAAAATTTGATAAACTTGATCGAGCAAGCAGTATTGCCGAAACTTTAAAAAACATTGTATATGTTTTTGTTGCGATTTTGATTTTGGGAATGGTTATTGCAGGGATTGTGTTCCTAGTTGAAGGAGCGACTTTAGTAGGTGTAGTTCTGTTGCTTTGCGGAGTGATTGTTGGTGGCTTTTCTTTGTATTGTATATATTGTTTTTATGTGTTTTTAGGATCATTTATCGGGATGATGTATGATATTAAACATATAAGATTGGGCGGCGATTCTGACGATGTCGAAAAAAATGTTGAAAAAGATGCCGAAAATGATGTTAAAAATCCAAGCGAAGACGAAACGATAACCGTTTATTTGTTGCGTAATATCAATCGAAATACTTATTTTTCAAGAATTGAAAAATGTGAAAACAAAGTAATAGCAAAACTGACGTCTAAAATCTCCGAGGCGAATGCTTTTAAGAGTGAAGAAGAAGCGAAACAATTTGCTGAAAGCAAAAGACTCAAACTTGGAATAGATTGGGATATTGTAGAAAAACATCTTACGGTTTGCAATGATTGAAATTTGACATAATATCGGCTCAACCAAGGTTGAGATGCCAAGATAAATCAAAGTTGAACTGCATAGACAAAACAACACATCAAAAACCATCATAAAAGCGCGCCGTTTGGCGCGCTTTTGCGTTTCCGCTTTACATACGGGCGATGGGATGATAAAATGTTATCACTATGAGTGATAACAAGAAAAGAGTTGTCGTCGGCATGTCCGGCGGCGTGGATAGCGCGGTGGCGGCTGCTCTGCTCAAAGAGCAGGGCTTTGACGTGGTCGGGCTGTATATGTCAAATTGGAAGGAAACTGATCAAGGCGGTTGCTGCACGGGCGAGCAGGATTGGACTGACGTCAAATACGTGTGCGACAAGATCGGCATTCCGTATTATTCCGTGGATTTTTCCAAGCAGTATATGGACAACGTGTTCAAGCTGTTTGTCGAAGAATACAAGAAAGGAAGGACGCCCAATCCCGATGTGCTTTGCAATCGCGAAGTCAAATTCGGACCTTTTGCGGACTTTGCTCGACAAATGGGCGCGGACTACATTGCAACCGGGCATTATTGCCGTGTTCGCCATGACGGTGACACGCATTATTTGTTGCGAGCCGTTGATGACAACAAGGATCAAACCTATTTTCTCAATCAGGTGTCGTCGCACCAACTTCGAGACGTCATTTTCCCGCTTGGAGAATTGACAAAACCTGAAGTTCGCGAGCTTGCGCTCAAATTCGACATTCCTGTTGCAAAGAAAAAGGACAGCACGGGCATTTGTTTCATAGGCGAACGCAATTTCAGACAATTTTTGTCACAATACATTCCCATGAAAGACGGCGACATCGTAACGCAAGACGGCAAAGTCGTTGGAAGACACAACGGCGTGTATTTCTACACGCTCGGACAACGCCGCGGTCTCGGCATAGGCGGTCTTGAAGGCGGCAACGGCGAAAGATGGTTTGTGCTCGGCAAAGATGTTGAAAAGAATCTTCTTATCGTATCACAAGGAGAAGAAGACGTTTTGTTTAAGGACGGACTTGTAACCGAAGGTTTCAATTTTATCACGCCACCGCCGGCAAAAGAGTTCGATTGTGAAGTTCGCATCAAACATCGCCAGCCCTTGCAGAAGGCGCATGCCACAGTGCTCGATAATGGAGATACACGTATCGTGTTTGAAGAAAAGCAGCGTGCAATAGCAGCTGGGCAATATGCAGTCATATACATAGGTGACGTTTGTCTGGGTGGCGGAGTGATAAATCACTCGTTCGATTTGTAATATACACAAAAACTATTTTGAAAAATCCTACTGTTCAGTAGGATTTTTATTTTTATATTTTTTATAAAACACGATTTGTGTGCTACACTTTGCTTATGTTCGTATGGATAATAGAAAAGATCTAAAAACACGAAAAGTGTATATAATCTAAAAATGCAAAAAACACGAAAAGTGTGTTGGGCGATTTATGGTAATTATCGTGGCAAGAAATAGAATCGGATACAGACAGGATTAAAATCAAAATCGAGTTGTATTAGTTGCGTTCCTCGGGTCTATTGCGTCAAGAGTGAATAGTTGCTATTTATAAAGCGGACACAATCGCGAGATTGCAAATTCCCTTTATATTACTCTAAAACACTTATAGTGTACAATATACAATATATATACGCGTACGCACGCATGCGCGCGTATATATGCGCGTGTATGTATGCGCATGTACGTACAATGTTGCAAGTGACGTGTATGTGGCAAAATGTTTATATGTGGTGTCATGGCACTAATGGATTCAAGGATGTTCCGCCTTTATTGTAGAGTTTTCCAAAGTATCCGTATTTTTATGTGAATACTGTTATTTAATGTGAAATCGACATATTTATCGAACATAATGCACGACAACTACAAAACATAAAAAAAATTCAAAAAAGTTTCATTTTTCTTGTTAAAACGCTTTACAAAAAAATTCTAATGATGTAGTATATGCAAGCTGTCACGAAGCAGTGCGGCAAATCGGAACGCGAAAGCGAACCGTCCGAACCTTGAAAACGATGATAAGAAATTCTTCAAAAAACTTTTTGAAAAACTTCTTAAAAATCGTTGACAAAGAAAACTGCTTATGATAGTATTAGGAAGCTGTCACCAAATGACAGCAAAACGAACCTTGATAATTGAACAATTTGGAAAAGCGATTTTTAATGTGAATTAAATCATTGTTAAAAACGTCTAAAAAACCTTTGAACAAAAAGTTATAGGACAGTCAAGATTGAACTCAAGAGTTTGATCCTGGCTCAGGACGAACGCTGGCGGCATGCTTAACACATGCAAGTCGAACGGACTGATTCCTTCGGGATGAAAGTTAGTGGCGAACGGGTGAGTAATGTATGAGCAACCTGCCTCTGTCAACGGGATAACAGTTGGAAACGACTGCTAATACGGTATATGACCACGGCACCGCATGGTGCAGCGGTAAAAGATTTTATCGGACAGAGATGGGCTCATATCCCATTAGGTAGTTGGTGAGATAACAGCCCACCAAGCCGACGATGGGTAGCCGAGCTGAGAGGCTGATCGGCCACATTGGGACTGAAACACGGCCCAGACTCCTACGGGAGGCAGCAGTGGGGAATATTGGGCAATGGAGGCAACTCTGACCCAGCAATGCCGCGTGAGCGATGAAGGTAGTTTTATTGTAAAGCTCTTTTCTCTGGAACGAACAAATGACGGTACCAGAGGAATAAGCCCCGGCTAACTACGTGCCAGCAGCCGCGGTAATACGTAGGGGGCGAGCGTTGTCCGGAATGACTGGGCGTAAAGGGTGTGTAGGTGGTTTGATAAGTTAGATGTGTAATACCCAGGGCTTAACTCGGGTGCTGCATCTAAAACTGTTAGACTTGAGTACTGGAGAGGATAGTGGAATTCCTAGTGTAGCGGTGGAATGCGTAGATATTAGGAGGAACATCAGTGGCGAAGGCGACTATCTGGACAGCAACTGACACTGAGGCACGAAAGCGTGGGGAGCAAACAGGATTAGATACCCTGGTAGTCCACGCTGTAAACGATGGATACTAGATGCGGGGGGTATTCACTCCCTCCGTGTCGCAGCAAACGCAATAAGTATCCCGCCTGGGGAGTACGGCCGCAAGGTTGAAACTCAAAGGAATTGACGGGGGCCCGCACAAGCAGCGGAGCATGTGGTTTAATTCGAAGCAACGCGAAAAACCTTACCAAGACTTGACATCGTATGACCGCTATGGAAACATAGCTTCTCTTCGGAGCATGCAGACAGGTGGTGCATGGTTGTCGTCAGCTCGTGTCGTGAGATGTTCGGTTAAGTC
>ERZ780149.340-NODE-340-length-61978-cov-3.949470_pt1 | contig 61978 bp, 122 predicted proteins | sample MGYA00511367_ERZ780149 | MGnify/ENA primary metagenome ERZ780149 (study PRJEB29588, sample SAMEA2153852) | human gut metagenome | biome: human gut; feature: human-associated habitat; material: faeces | place: Denmark | collected 2008/2010 ... | reverse complement strand
CTGAGGATTGGCGCGGCCGGCGCGCATGTACTGCATTTCGCGCTTAAAGGCTTCGCGGGTCTTGGACATACGATCCTTCGCGTCGGTAATAATTTCCTTATAAGTAGGCATGGTTCATCCTCCCATCAATCAAGATTGTCCGGTACTATTTTACAGGTTTTCCGTCCATATGGCAAGACAAAAATATCCCGCCCGCAAAGAAATGATCTTTTCGGACGGGATTTGCACTATTCTGCGATAAAATTACTCTTCTTCAGGCGGATCGCTGATGGTCACCTTCAGCTTTTCCACACGCATGCCGTTGGTTTCCAGCACGCGCACGGTGTAGCGGTCAAAGGTGAATTCATCCCCCGCCTTGGGGAAGCGATCCAACTGCTCGGTGGCCCAGCCACCCACGGTGTTGTATTCGGAGTCGAAATCCTGCGGCTCGTAATCGAAGATATCAAACAGATCGTACAGGTTCGCGTCGCCATCCACAATGCAGGTATGCGCGTCGATCTGGACGATTTCATTCTCCACCGCGTCGCGCTCATCGTAGATTTCACCCACGATTTCTTCCATGATATCCTCCATGGTCACCATACCCAGCGTGCCGCCGTATTCATCCACCACGATAGCGGCCTGCATGTGCTTATCGCGGAACTCGCGAATGATGGAGGATACCATGCGCGTTTTATGCACAAACAGCGGCGGCACCATCACATCCTGCAGCGTCACATGCTCGCCCGCGGCAATGGCCTTGATCAGCTTCTTGGTGGACATGATGCCCACAATGTTGTCGATCGTTCCCTGATAGACGGGAATACGGGTGTACTGCATCAGTTCGTCCGTCAGCTCCGGCACACCGTCGTCCAGATCGATGGCCAGCAGATCCACGCGGGGCGTAAGCACCTCCATGGCCATGGTATCGGTGATTTCGATAGCGGATTTGATCAATTCGCCCTCTTTTTCGGTGAAAACGCCCTCATCCTCAATGTTGTCCAACAGCTCCACCAATTCCTCGGTGGTCACGTCGGGCGTTTCTTCCTTGGGCGTCCACAGGGGCGACAGCTTGCCAACCAGCTTTTCCACCACAAACACAATGGGCGAAAAGACCTTCATGACCACCTTAAGCGGATAGGCAAACAGGCGAGCCAGGGTATCGGCCATGCTGGCGGCCACAATCTTGGGCAGGGTTTCGCCAAAGAGCAGCAGCAGCGCTGTAATGACCGCCGTAGCAATGGCCGCGCCGTTTTTTAGCTGCAGCACGCGCACAAACAGCATGGTGCCGGCAGAGGAAGCGGCGATATTAACCAGGTTGTTGCCCACCAGCACCGCGGACAGCGTGCGCACATAGTGATCGCAGATATACTGCTCCAGCTTTGCGACCTTGCTGCCCTCCTCCGCCGCCTTATCGATGCGGAAGCGGTTGGCCTTGGCATAGGTGATTTCGGAGGCCGAGAAGAAGGCGGAGAACATAATCAGCACGCAAATCAGCAATATCAATACCAGCGCCATTACTTACCCGCCTCCTTTTTCTGAGGCTTCTGCGGCGCAGCGGCCGATTTACCCTCGTTATCGTCCTCATCGTAGATTTCGCCGACGATTTCCTCCAGAATATCCTCCATCGTCAGCATGCCGATGGTGTGCCCGCCCTCATCCTGCACAATAGCCATATGGGCGCGCCGCGCGCTCATGCCCTCAAACACATGGCTGATGGGCATATCCGGGCGGACGAAATAGGGACGGGTGAGCGTCTCGCGCACGTCAAAGCGCGTGCCGTTCATCAGCTTCCACAGGCAGCGCACAGAGCGCAGGATGCCAACGATATGATCGGGGTTGCCATCGTATACAGGGAACCTGGAATACTTGTTGTCCAGCAGAATTTTTCTGAGCGATTCATGGTCAATATTGACCGGAATCGTCACCATGTTTTCCCTGCGCGTCATCACCTCGCCCGCCACGATGTCTCCAAAATCGATAGCAGATTTGATGATGGTCGATTCATCATGATCGATTACGCCGTCTTCCTCCGCGTCCGTCACGATGGACGCAAACTCATCCTCCGTTACGCTGGGCACGCTGTCGCCATGACGATTGACGATTTTTTTCACAAACGAGCCTAAGCCTGTCAGCAGCAGGGCGACAGGCTTGAGTATCGTCATGAAAAATTTAAGCGGCAGCGATACCCGCAGAATATAGGCGTCGCTGTTGGCGCGCGCAAAATTCTTGGGGATGGTCTCACAGCAAAGGAAGACAGCCAGCGTGGAAAAGACCGTGGCAATCACAGAACCGATGTTGCCCATGGCGTTTACCGCCACGATGGTAGCGACAGAAGCCGCCGTGGTATAGATCACGTTGATGGCGATCAGCAGGGTGACGACCGCGCGATCAAACTGATCCAGAATGCTTACCACGCGCTTGGCGCGTTTATCGCCATCGTCGGCAAGCACCTGCATGCGTATGCGATTGCAGTAGGAGAGCGCCGTTTCCGTACCGGCAAAGAATCCGCCCGCCAGCAGCAGGCAGATAAAGAGAAGACTTCGTGGAACCGCATCGTCCATAGGACTTGATCACTATCCTTTGCTGAAAAATTAGATTTACTTATCTATTATGTCACAACACAGGCGCAAATGCAATACCTTGAGCAAAAAACCCTTCCCGGCGCAAAAAACGCAAAAAACCTTGCAATTAATGCTTGCAATCTGGCAAAAGCTGTGCTATAATACTTTTGCTCTTGTGAGCATGGGATTATAGCTCAGTTGGTTAGAGCGCCACGTTGACATCGTGGAGGTCATAGGTTCGAGCCCTACTAATCCCACCATTGCCCGAAAGCCTTGATTTATAAGGACTTTCGGGCTTTTTCTTTTGTTTGGAATGAGGGTGTTTGGCGGGAATTTGTGGATGCATAAATATAAAAGTTCAACTTTTGGTGCAACTCGCTGTCTCGAAAACCGTTGATATATAAGGGCTTTCAGGACTTTTTCGTGAAACTTTTGGGTCAACTTTTGGTCTTTGAAAATGAATAATCAGGCCAATACTGCATACTGTTTATTCATTTTCTCGAGGTCGCCGCGACGCTTTTTGATGCCCTCTTCTCTGGCGCGGGCGTAGACGGTTTCCACCATGCGGGTATCCGCGTGACCCATCAGGTCGGCTACCTGTGCGCTGGTCATGCCGCTTTCCTTTAACTGCGTGCCATAGGTGGTGCGGAAGTCGTGGTTGTTGAAACCCTGAATGCCCAGCAGCTTTTTCCCTTGGTAGACGCGGCGGTTCATGGTGGCATAGCACCACGGCGCATCGCCGCCAAACAGAAAGCCTTTCTCTTTTTGCAGCGGCTTCATGATTTGGATGAGCGGTTCAGGAAGAAGGATGGGACGAATCGAACGCTCCGACTTGGCACTGTACTGAATCACAGGTTTACTTCGTGCAGGATAGGTAACCGTGCAGCGAACGTAAGCGGTTCCGTCCTCCAGATCCACATCCTCCCAGTGCATGCCCATAAGCTCTTCCCGGCGCATACCCGTGTAAGCCAGCATGGCAAAATAGAGCCGAATCTCTTCGTCTGCCAACGTAGGGATTGCCTTCTTGACACGATCAATTTCTGCATCTGGCAGGGCTTTATGGTGTCCACCCTTCTCAGCCTTGATCGTCAGCAGGCGGTTCTTGAAAGGGGTGTCTTTGATTAGCCCCATCTCCTGTGCTACAGAAAAGATTCTGGAAGTCAATCCGCGCACACGCTCAATCGTCGTAGCGTTGAGATTCTTTCTGTGTCCATGGCTGCCAGCCTGTGCCAGATGATTATAGAAGGCTTGAATCGTAGCGACGCTCACTTCGTCCATTGGCATCTCTCCTAAATACGGGAGGATATATTGCCCCAGATAGTTTTCGTAATTGCTCTGCGTCGTTGGTTTCAACCCGGACATAAAGGATGGACGGTAGGTTTTATCAACAAACTCCCGAAGCGTTTGACATTTCGGCTTTTCTTCAGGTGTTGGCGTTTGCTGATACAACATACCATATTTCTGAACAAAACTCGCGAACATTTCATCTATTGTATCGCCAGCTGCCCACACTTTTTCTCCGGTTGGAAGACTTACTTTGAATCGATGCTTAGACGCCATATCGTTTTTGCTCCTTTGCATCGGTTCGAAAAACGGGAATATAAAATTATCAAGGTTCGGCATGGTTACGAACATCTGAAGTGCCTTCATGGCAGCTTGCTCTGCAACCATTTGTACATCTGCATTATAACATACGTTATTTTGTGGGTCAATTTTTCTTAGTGTTGTCTCCGTAATTGTATCACCCCGTTACAAATTGATAAAAATAAAGGGAGCTTGCTCGGCTCCCTGTTCAGTTTTAAGGTTTCACTTCGACGGTTTGGAAGTCATCCATGGCGTGGTTTTCATTTCTTCTGCTGTTGGCTCGTGTTTCCAGCAACGCCACGTCTTCAGGTAGTCTTCCAGTTTCCGTGTAAAGCTGCCGAAAAATGTATAGATTTTTACCGTTGAATCAACTTCGTCAACTGGTGTAACAAAGCCGATGCTGACATCCCCTTGATCTTCGATCCATGTGAAGTGCTCTTTGGTGCATTGTTTTCTTGCGCCCGCAAACGTCAACACTCGATTTTCAGGTTTATTGCTTCCCATTATGCCAAGCATTTCGTTGCATTTATTCTCAAGATATTGAACGTAGGCAAGCGCATCTCCACATACGTTCATGATACAAATGCCATCCCCTTCATATGGACATTCGGTATGTTTGCCGTGACACTCATCTGTGCCGCAGGCATACAAACCTTTCTTAATTTCTTCAGGTGTTTTCATAGTACTCATCCTCCATTACTCCAGAAGAACAAAGGCTTCTTTGCCATCAGCCGTAGTCTCTATGGTCGCGGTAACATCAATGCCATCTTCATAAGTATTACCGGAATACGCGCCTCCGCCATCCTGATATTGCAAACCGATCTCAATATGCTCAGCGTTATGAGCAAGCGCCCAATCATACAATTCTTGCGGTGTCATATGCTCTTCTCCCAAGGCGTATTCTCTCTTTCTTGTTCAGTTGGTTTTTGTAACCAGCAACGCCATCGCATTCCATACTTATTGGCTGGTGCTTCAAAAAGTGTATCCTCCATAGGAACATTGAACACTACAGAACCAAACATTGTCATGTTTTTGCATACAAGCACTTTGAATGGATTATCATATTCAATCTCATCGAACCAAACAAATTGCTCTGTTGTTTGCATTACTTCATCCAGCGTAAGTACTCTGTTCTTTGGGGCAATAGATTCTTCGAGGCTTTCAATGTACTCAAGTGCATAGCTCATGAGTTCGCGCCACTTTTTAACATTGCCGTCCGAAAGAGCGCACATATCGCATACGCATCGATCATCACGGCACTTGCGCAACGCTTCTTTAATTTCATCAGGGGTCTTCATGATTTTGCTTCCTCCCAATTGGTGGCAAACCGTTTTTCTTCTGTCGGCTTTTTCAACCAACACCGCCACGTTTTGCCATAGTCATCTTCATTTTCATACATCCACGGGTTCGCGCCAAAGAAGAAAAGAGTAATCTTTCTTTCCTGTGGGCTCTCATCTTCCAGAATGAATTGATTAAGCGGATAGATATCTTCATGCGTGTGTTTAGCGAACTCAACCCATGTGAAAGACATTTCATCACTATCAATTTTCGCGATGACTTCATCAAGAGTCAGAACCCGATTGCACGGCTCAGAACGGTGTAATGCAACATCAAGAGTCTTCTTCTTAACCTCGTCATATGAACTGCTTCCCGGAAACTCAAGATGCGATGATGTGCTTTCACACGTCATGCACTGACACCACACAGAGAGAACTCCCTCATCATGTTCCTGAGTTGAAATATTGAGGAACATCCTATCCCCGCAATATGGGCACTTCGGCATTTCAGTCATCCCTATCACCTCTTGGTCTTGGCAAATCCATTTTTGCGCCACAACGCGGACAATATTCGGTCTGGTGTTTTCCTGCAACTTGGTTGCAAACACTACACACAATTTTGCAGTATGTATAAGCATCAGGCGGCGTAGGAATAATCCAATAACCATGCCGCACCGGTTTGACACGACGCATTGCCATTCGGAACGCAGATTTGGAATCAACGTCTATTGGTGAGTTCCATCCGCATTCCACGCAGGCGTAGAAAAATACGGAATCACCCAAGTGCATTAACATCATGTTTGCCCCACATCCGGGACACTTCGGCGTTTCAATCATGGCTTACCTCCATTCTGCTTCAAGCTGTTCAATATATTCAAGCTCGTCTTCCATCAGTTTCCGAACGCAAAGATCATAATCGTGATACGGACACTGGCCACACCAACGACCTTCGTAACAATTGCGGGCGAAAAACTTTATCTCTTCAGGGGTTGTTTCCATTACGGTTTTTCCCTCCTCCCCACGGGGCTGTGTCACGTTCTTGTTCAGTCGGGTAACTATCCCAGAAGCGTATTTGATCTCCTTTCTGGAAATAGCTCTGTGGTTTACTTGAAATAAAGGAAACCGAATTACCAAGAAGGCTATTTGCATCCACATACCCTGCGAACATTTGAGACGTGCCATTATTAAGTGGGAGGTATTCCATCCAAACAGGAACATACCCCTGCTGGTCTCTAGGCATTCTGCATGCTTCTTCTGGTGTTATAATTTTGCTCATTGCCCTGCTCCTTATAAATACGTTGGAAGCTCCATCCATGCAATCACATAGCGATAACGATGATGCGCCCAGCTTTTTCTGGTTGGGTTTTTACCACCGCGAAAGCTGTCTGTGTCAACCAGAATCACATCATTATCCCTATACCCCGGATGAAAGGCAGTGAGATATTTTCCAGCCTTCTTCGGAGGATCCAGCTCCGCATCATGCCAAACTGGATCCAGCAAATTGATCTTGCCCATGTCCAACCCTCATTGATAAAGGGCCTGATAGATAACGGAATCGCGAGACGGCATCTCGCTCAGGAGGATGACATTATCGCTGGAGGTATAGTAATTCATACCGTTGGTATCAGTAAGCGTAATGGTATCGCTGTCGTCGTAGTCTTTCCACGACCTGACTTCGACCAGAATGGATTGGCTGGCTGTGAGCTTAATCACCGCAGCCCTATAAGAGTAGTTATCAAAGAAGATCGTGTTATAATTACCAAAGAGATCTGCCGAGGCGGTTTGCGGAGTCAGCCACACTGCAAGCACCGCCAGAATTACAAGGGCAACAATAACAATAAAAGTCTGCACAAACTTCTTCATACCGTCTCGCCATCCTTTACGCAGAGATTGTCTTTCTTGAAATAAACGTCGATATAGGTTTCTCCTTTATCTCCGTTGTAAGTTACCTCAAAGTAGACACCGCTCGCTTTATCTGTTGAGAGCATGGTCTTCCAATTCTGGAGTGTCTTGCAAAACCAGACAATATAGAAGTCGTCTGGCGAAAAAAGAGGCGCTCTTGGAAGCAAAACATCCGCATATTTGCTGAGGCCGATGGCAATATGTTTGTTAGAATAGTCACAGGCAAGCGTCTTTGCCCGTGCAAACACTTCACTGTTTGTCATTGCTTATTCTCCCTTCAGAACTTCATAGGTTACGCGCATCACAGAGCCATCGATAAAAGTAAACTCATCCGTTCTGGTCGATTTCTTATCCAGCATCATTTCTTGTTTTACATGCTGGACAACTGCGTGAGTTGCTTCTTCGGTAACCTCTGACTTGTTCTGCCATCTATCTTTCTTTTTGTTCAGCGTTCCGGCATAAATGCCGAAAGCGCCACAGCCGACATGATATTCAGCCATCATCTTCTTCAACCTCCGTATATGTCAGCTCATGGATTTCATGCCCTACATCATAGCTAATGACGTAAGGTCGGAGTTCTTTGGGAGCAGGGATGTTATAAAGAAAGCAGGTTTCAGCGATGATGGGTTTAAGGAAGCATAGAGCTTCGGCATAAGCGTAACCATTATCCTGAATCGCTTTAACAAACTCCTTAATAGAGGACTCCTTGAACCTCGCTGCGCGGCAGATACGAGAAAACCGTTTGCGTGTCATAAACTATCGCTCCCCGATAATGGAGCGAATCTGTTCGCACACATGGTCGTTCGACTTCATGGCAGTCTCTGCGACAAGCGCCTGCTTGTTGGCGTACTCGGCGATTTCTCGGAACTGCTGTACCGACTGCTGAAGCTCTTCGTTAATAGCGCAGAGCTTGCAATGGGTCTGATTAAAGATGCCAAGTGCTGCGTCACGCTTGGCATTGAGAGAATCTACGTCGTGCCCGATGCGAGCCATCGCGCCCTGCAAAACTTCCTGCGTGGTCTGCACAGGCTGCTTCTTCTTGAAAATTTTCATATATGTTCCTCCGTTTGATCGTCATCATCCCAAGGCCAATCAGCCTCAAGCCCTGCGGAATCCTCAACGGGAATCCTCTTCATCATTTCTTGCAAAAGCTCGTTAGGCCAAATCGTGCCATTGTGGCAGTAGTCTTTTGCAAGAGTTCTGGCAAACACCTCGAAAGTTGTTTGATAGGATTTATAGCATTTGTGGGCTATAACAATGAGCACCCGAATAAAGCCTTCAGAGTACCCAGCGCCACGGCAGATCCTCACGAATCGTTTTCTGGTCATGCCGGAATTTCACCGTCCAAACAACAAGAGGCATAAGTGCTGGCGGTATACGTAAAGAGAACGTTCGGATATTTCTTAACCGCATCCAAGAAGTCACCGGGTGCGTTATCGTTATCCAAATCTCCTTGACTGAAAAGAATGCAATACACCTCTTCCTCCGTCAAACGGAACTGTGTAGAAAGCATCATGATGCTCTTATCCGTCCAGCCTCGAATCGGCGAAGCATTATTGACACGGGAACAGAAGTGCTTGGTGTCGGCTGTAACGCCAGCCTTTGTATCTGCGTCGTCGTACCAATCCAGCCGGTACAGTTCCGCAAACATGCCGACGATCAGCGGCGACTCCGGGCGTTCCCACTGAAGCCCAGAGTTTGCGGTGATAACTTGAAGCGCGGTCGCAGTGTTGAAAGCATGGTCAAACAAGCTCCCTTCATAGCGCACGGAAGCCTTTGAAAAGGAATACGGTGCAGACAGGAAGCCTTTTCCAATCAGCCATTCCTTTACATCCTGTGTGACACGGGTTGTCCCGACAGGGAACATGTGCTCAAGTGCCGCAAGGCGTTCTTCGTATGTCATAGCTTTTCTCCTTTATCTCCAAACATATATCGTTTACCATCCAGATGAACGGATTTCATTTGGTTTACTGTCGGCTGCTTGCTCCACGCGACCCAGTCCCTGCCATAGGTCTTGGTAGAAAACCAAAGATCCAGACCATAGATTGCCAGATCTTCATCCGGTGTAAAATGATCCAAGACGGCAGCCCAGATAGTTTCTTCCTTGTCTTGCACCCAGATTGGTTTGACATTTCCCTCCTCACAGGAGATGCGCCTTACCTCTTCCAGAGAAAGCAGGGTTGCCGTACACAAGCGTTTGATGAAATCGACAAGCAGATTTCTCTGCCGGGAAAGATCGTCAATGGCGGTTTTAGCAAGAGCAAGCTCCTGCTTCAAAGCCTTTTTCTTCATAAGGCTTCCTCCTGATGATTAGGCGGGAAGCGGTTCAGGAACAGTGCAACTGCCAGAACCCCAAGAAGAATCAGAACAAAATCTCTCATTGTTTTTCCTCCAGCTGAATGATGTCGTGATACATAAACCGCACGTCATCCATCATGTCGTCAATATGAAAGTGGCCGCAATACCACTTCGTCCATGGCTTTATCTTATCGTCTTTGCGGTAATCAGCGATCTCGTCCATCCACTGTTCCATGCCGGTATCTTCCTCCAGACCGCTGAACTGATTGAGCAGCGCGTGATTGGGGCGGTACTGCAAAGGGCAGGTGTGAGACATAATCAGAATGTCAGAATGATAGTCGTCAACCAGATCGCAGTAAAGACTGCCAGCTCTTGCGCGTTCTCCAGCAGACAGCTGCTCGTCCGGGAACCAGTATGTATGCCGCGAGCTTAGTTCCATATCCAAACGATATTGCTTGTCGATGGAATAAGCGCCGCAGATAATGAAGGTGTTATGGCCGGCGAAACGATAATATCCATACTCCTTTGGGAACAGGAGCGAAGGGAAATCCTTATAATACCGGAACTCGCCCTCTATATCCTTCTCATGAAGAAGGACATACCGAAGATCTGGATTGTTTCGATTGATTCTGCGGTCGTGATTGCCGCGAAGGAGCACAAAACGAATGGGCATTTGCTCCAATCGCTTCATATCCTGCAGTGTTCTCCAATCGTCATCCGGGAAGAAATGCACACCGTGATCGCCCAGAACAATCATCACATCCTGCTTGGTGGTGTGGTTATCCTCGCAGAATGCTTTGACTTTTGCATAATCCAGATGATAGGGATTGAAGTCTCCGTGCTTATCACCTGTGATGTAAACCGCCATAATTATTCCTTTCTGTCAATCGGAACCCAGTTAGTAACGATAATGGTCTCCTCGTGGCATTCCTTGATAACCTCATAAGGCTGTTCGTAGAACTCGTTTTCCTGACGTTCCGTAAGACCACGTTCCCAATCAATATTGAAAAAGCGCCCCTTTACCTCGAAAACAGTGAACATATGTCTCGTCCACCTGCCTTCGTCTCCTTCTTTTTCAGAAACAATCTTTCCGATTTCACCATAAGCCATTGCAGCCAGTTCGTTCCACTCGAACTCTTCTCCGGCATCGTACAGTTTCAGGAACTCTTCGCCCGTCCATAGCTTCAGTGCCATAAGCTCAACCCTTTCTATTCATAAAAACATATAGAGAATCGTCATCAGGCTGACGCCAGTAACGAACACTGGCCCATACCACCAATGAAATGCTGCGCCAAACACGGAACAGAAAATAGCAAAAAGGAGATCCGTCGCAGCGAACAGTATGAGATCGACCACCAGAATGGCAACGATGGTCAGTGGGAAATTAGCTTTCTTTTTCATATCGATCCAAATACCCATGCTGGATCAACCAGCAGATTCCAACCGCAACAGAATCGGATTCATCATCAAACGCATAATCCTGTTTGCCAACATAATGCTCCAGAGCCTCGGCTACCTCTTCCTTGGTTGCTTTCTGGTTTCCCGTAAGCACCTGCTTGATAACGGTAGGCGGAATCTCTTCAAAGACTTTGTTATGCTTCCAAGCGTACAGGTCGGCAACGCCAACCATTTTGAAAATGACTTCGGTTTCTGCCGCGTGTTTGTGAAAGCCGCGCTCTCTGACAAAAATCAGTTCCATATCGGAACTCATATAGGAGCGCAGCTCTTGAGCGTTCTCGGCCAATCTCTGGCCGTGCGGTTTCTTACTGCCTTTATAGTTTTTGTTATCTACCACTGACTTGCGAATGAGCTGTACCGTCCGGGCTTCAGGATCACAGTGAAGGATAGAGAAACCGGGACGGTTCATGCTCAGATCCGCACAGAATAATTTGACCTAGGTTTTCTCTGCCATCAGTACTCACCGCTTTCTATCTTCTGAATAGCGTGATCGAGATACCAGCGAGCCTTCTTGAGATCCTGAAGGCGGTCGTCCTTATGGCCTGCTCTGGAACAATACTTGAGGGTGTTGCCGATGCAGAACGCATAGCCAAGCCCAACAGCGTCGATATAATCAATGCTCTCGATCTTGCCGAAGGTATAATGAGAAGGGTGGTTTACCGCATCATTTTCTACGACAAGCGGGGCAGGAATCGTCGTGCCAACAAATGGGCTCTCAGAACGATTTGTCGTAAAACTATCCATGGGATTACTTTCCCGTGCTGCCAAATCCGCCATTTCGTTTCTCCTTTGTCATATCTCCATAGGTGATACCATACGGCAGGAAGATGCCCTGCATGATCTTTTGTCCGGCTTTGATGTCCAGCGGTTTATCAACCGTCAAGCCGACCATAATGTGGCCCTCGTTGTCAGAATGGTAATAATCCTCATCCACCACGCCGATGGTATTCAGCAGCCTTGTGCCATACTTGAAACCAAGACCGGACTTCGGTGTAAGCAGAAGAACCCAGCCACGATCCATCTTGCAGCGAATCCCAGTCGGGAATTTGAACACATGCCCCGGCTCAAAGTGCATATCCATCGGCATGAAGAAATCATAACCGGCAGAGCCTTCGGTTGCGCGTTCCGGAAGATGGATGCTGTTGTAGTGCTCCAACAGAAAGTCGCTTCTATTGATGCTTCCAATGGTATCAAGGTGCTGGCGCAAGTACGGATCGGACTCCATCCAATCCTTGATGAAAGTGCCATAGCCGACTTTATCGAACTTTGCAATACAGTTCATACCTAACCTCCTTGTGTTTTGCTATAGTTAATTGGGGCGAATTTGTTTAGAATGTTCCGGGTAAAAATAAAAAAGCAGGAGTTATTTAACAGGCAGAGAAATACTACATAAACCAACTTGTCAGGAGGGTTGTTTATGGTGCGATATACCCAAGAACAAAAAGAAGAAGCGCTGAAACGGGTGCAAGAGCTGGGCGTTGCAAAGGCGAGTGAAGAGCTGCACATCAGCACCCAGACACTTTACAAGTGGCGCAATGAAATACTGATAAAGATCAAAGAAGATCTGCGCAATGAAGCAGACAAAGCCGAACAGTCAGAAGCTCACGACGAATTGGATCACAAGGCGGTAAAAGACCTGATTGATCCTACTGTAGAACTGAAAGCCAGAATAGAAGCGCTGGAGGCTGAGAACGTCGTGCTGCGGGAACGCAATGAAAAAATGCGAAACCTGCTGGAAAGCATGCTGAAAGCCATTACAAACGCATAAAGAAAAAGGGTTGCCTCTTGCAAAAAGAGACAACCCAATTTTTAATTTACAGGAACCGCCAGTTCTTGGTCAGCGCAACCATCGTATCATAAGGGCAATCCGTATGAGAACGACAGCGGATCCAGATGCGGCTGTCACGAATGAACACCATCACACGGTAGACGACGTTGGTTTCGTAACCCATACTGCCATTAGTTCCGATGAACATAGCGCGGCACTCCAAGCACTCGCCGGATGGTTTAAGCCACTCAAGCATTCTTCTTTTCCTCCTTGGACTTTTTCTCCTTCCTACGTTTCTCATCTTCTTCCCGTTGTTCTCTGAGACGGCGGTTCGCCTGAAGAGCAGCAAGGGTAGCAGCCTGATTGGCAGTGGCGCAGGCAACAGTAGCAGCGATAATAGCGGCGTTAATCATAAACATTACTCCTTTACTTGACGATTAAATAAAATTCGTTTTAAGCTCAGCCATAGTCGTTCTTGTGAGATTTCAGAACATCACGCAGGATCATCTGCTTTCCCACGAGTCTGCTTTGGTACATATGACTGACACTCTGCGATTTGAGCACACATCACATTAGACATTCCAAGACGAGTTGTACTGCACCTCGACTCATCACCGCCGAGCAAATAGTGATAAATGCAGTCTTCACAGATTCCATTTCTGTAAGGATATTTGGCGTACTGTCCTTTGGGTTTCATACTCATTCCTCTCACTTCTTGTTTACATTCCGGCTTTCATTGATATCCGCTTTCCACTTTTCAAACAGGCGCGGCGTGTATTGCATCCACCGGACGTTGGGCAACTGCACCGTCAGATCATCGCCAGCGCGGTCGGACTTGTTCAGCCGTGGGTGGAAAGTGTTGATCCAGTAGATCTCATACAGGTACATATCCGCGACGGTTTTATAAACGCTGTACTCAATCTTGGTGACCTGATTGATGTCGATGAGAATATAGTACTTCTTCTTGAAGAAGTGACCGCGAAGGCGATCACACAGCGGCTGAGAAGTTCTGCCGACATAGACGATCTCATCGCCATAATAAATGCGATAGACCAGATGCTCACCTTTGCCAGCCTTGCGGACTTCCCGCTTTTTAATGATGCGCATAGGGCTCCTCCCAGAGGACAAGTTTCTTTTGCTCCAGACTGGCAGGAATGTCAATGATCCGCTGGTTTGCAGAGCCTTTGAACACCAGTTGCTTATCCGCCTGCTCCTGTTGAAAACGACCATCTACCAACACATCGCAAAGGATCAGAATCTTGCGGTACTGCTCGTTTGTAAAAGCAAGAGCCATAAGATCCTCAAAAGTATAACCTGTGTAGATCCAGACATCCTTTCCCAATCGTTTGGCGGCGGTTGCCAAACGTATGGATGCTGCAACATTTTGCGGAGCCAGCGGTTCGCCGCCAAGCAAAGTCAAGCCCTGAATAAAGGAATGATCGAGAAGGGCTTGAACCTTCTCAATCGATTCAAGTGTAAGAGGCGTACCATAGTCATAATCCCACGCTTCGCTGTTGAAGCATCCCGGACACTGATGGGGGCACCCCGAAAGAAAGACGGACACCCGGACACCGGGGCCATCGGCAATGGCGGATTTAATCACGCCTGCGCAGTTGCTCATTCAATCTGTTCAACCTTTCCAACATGTTTCACACGCATCTCGGTTTCCTCCTGCTTTCCTTTGTTGAAAGCTGTTTTATAATCTCCGCTGAGATAACCGGTAACCCGGCGAAGCTGCTGGATATGACGACTGCCGCAAGCAGGACAGGAGCTATTGAACTCACCTGTAAAACCGCAGTCCAGGCAGGTATCGTTTGGGACGTTGATTGCAAAGTACGGAATATCTTTGTCCATCGCGTAGTTCACAATGGTTTCCAGTGCAGGAATGTTATGCCGAACAGAGCTCGGAAGCTCAACATATGTGATGCAGCCTGCGTTGGAATAACCCGTAAGCTGGGATTCGATATCAATCTTCTCGAAGATATCAATATCCTTCCAGACCGGAACGTGCATGGAGTTCGTGAAGAAGTCATGATCGCTTACATTTGGAATGGAGCCGTACTTCTTCTGGAATTGCTTCATGGCAGTAAAGCACAGGTTTTCAGCCGGAGAATAGTACACGCCAAAGTTCAGATGATACTTTTGCTTGAACTCGTCGCAGCGCTGGCGGAACAGACCTTCAATCCGCTTGGCAAGTTCCATCCCTTCCGGCGTGGTATGGTCAGCGCCAATCAGGATTTGAAGTGCCTCCGCCAAGCCAAGCTGACCAATGGCAAGTGTGCCGTGCTTAAGAGCAGAACGGATTCCTTCCTCCGGGTTATAGCCAGCCATGATATGATTTTCATACATAAAGCGGGCGGATGCGGGGCTTTGACGGCAAATATACTCAAAGCGTTCCAGAAGTTGTTCCTTTGCTTCATGAATCTTTTGATCCAGCAGTTCCATAAACTCCTGAACAATCCTCTCAACATCTCCATCCAGCCAAACGGTTGTGTCTTGCGGCCAGCAAGGCTTCAGCTTTTGTTTCACCTCTGCTGCAAGCGTTGGGAGAATAATGGTGACCGGGCAAATATTCCCTCGGCCATCCTTCAGTTGTCCAAAGCCATTGATATCCCAGCCGTTTGCTGTGCGGCAGCCCATCGTACTAAAGTAAGTGCGCGGATCGTTTGGGTCATAACCCGCATTACCGCTCCAATCGCAATTTGCATAGTTGGGATACAGACGCTTTGCGGTTGATTCCAGCGCCAGCAAGAACAGATCATAGTTCGGATCGCCCGGCCTGCGATTAACGCCGGCCTTACACTGGAAGATAGAACATGGGAAGATAGGTGTGCGATGCAGCTTGCCAACGCCAGCAATGGAACCCGTCAGCAATGCACGAATGACCATTCTTCCTTCCGGCAAAGTACAAGTGCCAAAGTTGATAGAGGTAAACGGAAGCTGGTTGCCAGACCTTGACTGAAGGGTGTTCAAATTATGGAACATGCCTTCGACAGCTTGCTTTAACTCGCGCTCCGTCATATCCATGGCATACTTATACTCATCTTGATGCTGTTGATAAACCCAATCTGTAATGGCTTTTTCCTTGGGATCAAAGGCATAAGCGTGATTGAGATTCCATGCCATTTCTCTTTCATCCAGACCGCCAATGTATTTCATACCATCCAAATAGTGCTTGTAGAAAGACTTTCGGACGTAAGGAACCATTGTCCAATCCAGATGCGTAGCGCTGACACCGCCAAACTCCTGAAGGCTTTGAAGCTGCGCGACAACTGCGATAAGTTGAAAGGCTGTATTGACACTCCCCGCAGGGCGAATATCCGTCTGCCGTGTGTTAAATCCATTCGCCAGAAGGTCATCATAAGGAATGCTCATACAGTTATGATCTCCAATGGGATAGGAAGGAAGATCGTGGGTGTAGATTTCGTTATTGAGATGATTCCTGCGAGCCATATCAGACATGCAGAAATTGAGAGCGTACTGGCGCATCATCTCGTTGGTAGCCTCTCCGACACGCCCACCGAAGGAGCGCTCATCCACGTTTGCGTTTTGATTCTGAACGTCCAATGCCTCAATCTTTGGCTTCAATGAGGCGAGGAACTCGTGGGTATTATTGCGAATTGCCTCGCGCTTATAGCGATAACGAACATATTCCTTGGCAACGTCTTTTCTATCAGACGCCATCAGGCAGGACTCCACAAGATCCTGAATTTCTTCTACCGACTTATCCTCTTCGATAGCAGAAATGCGCTCTGCAATATGAGCTGCAAGCGCACGGTCTACAGAAACCGTTCGTTTCATCGCCGAGCAGATTGCGTTAACAATCTTGCTGCCATCGAATGAAACCACAGTCCCGTCTCTTTTGATTACGTTTTTCATGGGAATCTCCTTTATTACTTCAAGTCAATTTCCTCAAGCTGTGCCCTCATCTCAAGCACATAGAGATATTCGCCCATTGCTTTTGCCTGACGCTTCAGCAGTTCAAGCGGGCAGTCCGGTTGGAAATCCAGCGTACCAGCCTCATACTTGATAATCATCAGGTGCAGGCGCTGGTAGCGCTCCTTGGTCTGATAATACTCAGCACGGAAGCGATCTTTGTAATTATCGCTAAGCATCAGGTCTACGGTATTTTTTAGTGGCATCCTTCATCACCTCCTTTTATGCGTCGCTGGCTTTGAAGTTATAGACAGGCTGCATAATACGATCAATGCTGACAGTATCTCCAATAGCAGAGACGATCTGTTCCATCGGTTTATAAGCCATGGGCGATTCATCCTTGGTGGCTTCGCAGACGGACGTAGTATAGATACCGCGCATAGACTCCTGAAACGCCTGCATGTCTACTTTGGCTTTAGCTTCTGAACGGGACATAATGCGTCCCGCGCCGTGAGGAGCAGAATAATTCCAATACGGATTTCCCTTTCCTGTACACAGGAGTGTGCCATCACGCATATTCATGGGGATAACCAGCCGTTCACTGGAGAGCGCAGAGACAGCTCCTTTACGAAGGACATGCTGCCCATCAGGGAGTCTGATGATATAATTATGTTTGGTATCAATGATGTCATCATAAACATCATCCGGCCAACCCATGTAGTCAGCAATAATAAATGCAATACGCTTGCGGTTTCGTTCAGCATATGCCTGACAGATTTTCATGTCATCAAGATAATCCTGCATAAGCCGTCCGCTGAGATGAGCTACCTGCTTAGGCAACTTTTGTACAGGATGAGCCTTGAGGTAGGCTTCGATCTCCTGTTGACGGCCTTGCCGTTTCAATTCATCAACCGCTTTTTGACGTGCCTCATCCCATTTACTGCACTGCTTATGGGCTTCGTTTTGATAATACTCTGCCACCTGCTTGCCAAGATAACGACTTCCTGTGTGAATCAGGAGCCAGTATTCTCCTGTAACATCCCGGTCAATCTCAATGAAATGATTGCCTCCGCCAAGCGTACCCAATGAAAGCGCCGCCCTATCCAGATCCACATGATCTTTGCAATGAAGTTTATCCAGCTCGGTTTGATCTCTGCGAATAGCAAGGATGCTGCTGCGGGAATGAACATCAAAACCGCTTGGGACACGCTTGCGGATAACAGAATCCAGCTTGGAAAAGTCCGGATGCTTATCCAGTTTGAGATGCGCCGCAAGCACACCGCAGCCAATATCAACGCCGACAAAGTTTGGAATAACCGCGTTAGAAATTGTCATGGTCGTTCCGATGGTACAGCCTGCCCCGGCGTGGCAATCAGGCATGATGGCAAGGTTTTCGCCGGCCAGACTTTCAAGGTTGCACATCTCAATGATTTGGCTCATGGTTGCGTCATCAATGCCGGCGTTTGTCATTACCTTGGCAGTATTGTATTTGCCGCTTACTGTAAACATATATTTCTCCTTTTAGTTATCCCACAGGGGTTCATCAAAATAAGAGCAGATATAAAGGCCACAGTCGCACACGCCCTTCTCTTCAAAGGCAAGGCATGGGCACTTATTATCTTTGGTGTTCTTCTCTTTATTGAGGCAGTAACCGCCGTTGGATTTAATACGTTTCTTCAAATTGCGAACAAACTCTTCGTCCGGGTTGAGGATATAACCGTCCTTCATAGGAACCTCCTTACGCTTTATAGTAGATCCAGAGGCAAACGCCATATGCAAGCAGCCAGAGAAACGGAACCCAATTAGGATCAATCATTTTGATCCACCTCGCGGCTCACGCAGTCGCGGCATGGCGCGTCATTCACGGCCATCACCTGCCCACGGCGTTCCCCGCCTTTCCGCTTCCGTCGGCTTGCGTAGCCAGCAGCGCCAGAAATCGTTATAAGACGCATTCTTCCGATAAAATTCATATCCAAAAGGACCTACTAGCTTTGTAAAATCAGGCTCGCATCGTCCCCGTCCCCGGATAACTACTAGTGTCCCCGTCCTCAGGCGGTCGTCGTACCACATGGCCTTGCTTTGCGCAACCTCTTCCAGCGTTAGCACGCGGTTTTTCGGCTCGATGCGGCGCATCGCCATTCGGAACGCCGATTTAGAATCAATGCCGATTGGCGAATCCCAACCGCATTTCGCGCAGGCGTAGTAAAATGCGGGATTACACAAATGCATCTGCATCAACTCCATGTCAGCCCCGCATCCGGGGCATTTAGGCGTTTCGCTCATCGCTTCCCGGCTGATGTAATCACTCATGTTCAGCCCTCCGATTCCACGCTTCACGCGCTTTTTCTGGGAGATATGTAAGCCCAGATGTTGCGCAGCACCTATTGCATACCACGGTATACGCCCAATGCCGTTTTTCCGTATCTTCGACCTCTTCATGGTCAACGTTTATCTCTGCCTCGCCCCCGCAAAACGGGCAGGGCTTCAATTTGATCTCATCAGGCGTTTTCATCGCTCTTCCTCCGTTTCCGTTCCTTCTCGATCTCCGCATCTCTCAGATTTAAGTTGCAAAACCGTTTTCACAAGCTCATCATTTGTCACGTTTTCCTTGCCAAATAAGGATTTTTTAAGTTGACGGCAAGTTTCAATCGCCGAAATCGCCGTTCGTGGCTGCTCAATCCACTCGTCATAGACGGCGGTTCGATTGGCGTTTATCGGTTTTGCCCGGTATCTAGCAAAAAAGTCAATGTTGTCATTTAGCCATTTAAGCGCACGCTCCTCGGTGGTGTTCATCGCTCTTCCTCCTTCGCCAGCTTTTCGAGCATGTCGGCGGCTTTCCGCTTTACATAGTCGTTGCAGCCGACTAATTCCTCGATACACATGCAAGGGCAACCCTCGCACGTCGCCCCCGCGCAAAGCCTCAGCGCGGTCACCAGTTCCTCGGCGTTCAGCTCCGGCTTCGGCTTTTCCTCCGCATACTTGCACACCTCCGGGTGCTCGCTCGTCGGGCATGTGTCACCGCCATACGGACACTTGCTATTGGCGCAGGCATAATCACGCTCGAAATACCATTTGCATTTCATTCAGCATCCTCCTCAGAATCGGTCATTTCGTGCCATCCCCAGTCAACACAATCAAAGATAACTTCGCGAGCCTGTTCTTCAATTTCAGAATCCGTTGCGTTGTCATCAACCTCGAACTCTTCTTCGATAGCACATCCCGCAAAGCCAGTCTCCAAATATGCCCTGATCTTTTTCATCTTTTATGCCTCCGTCAATTCTCCACACGATAAAAGAACTCACGGTTCAGGTACGGGATCTGTGCTTCCAGTTGAGAAATCATGCTTTCCACACATTCCCGAAGCTCAGGGGCTGCGTGTGAGTTTTTATCCCGCTGCTTAACGATATGGGCGAACTCTGTACAGTTACAGCGCACAAGGAAGTTGGAAGGGATACTGAGCGGCAGGAGACCGCGTGTTACATCCCGGTTCTTCTCCATGCTTTCCAGCACATAGCCGCCGGGTGCGCGGACAAAAGCGTTGCCATGCTCATCCACAAAGTGTTCCGGCATGTCGATCTTCATAGCGGCAAGCGCTTCATCCATGGTGAGAATCTTCCCCTGATACCAGTCTGACTTTTCGATGCCGTAGTTGGCAAGGCGCGTGGAGGAACGAATGATGCGGTTATCAAACCGGGCGGCGTGAGAATCGAAATCATCCTGCGCTCCTCTGTGAATTCCTTCGACTGAAAAAGCGAAGTCAAGGAAGCGCCCCATCGTGATGTGATGGGGAGCCCATTTGAACAGCTTGTCCAGCAAATCGTACAGCTCAAGGTTAGGTTCCTTGATTCTCATGCCCCATCGGTCGAAGTGTTCGGCATAGAGCTGCTTGATGTGTTCTTCCCGTTCACGAGTCCATGAACGCTTGGACATATACAGCGTATCAATGGCGTTCCATAGACCAGAAATCTCATTCAGATAAACCTTCATCTTCGTCCTCCTCAACATCATCTTCATCGTCATCGTCTGCCGAGCCGTAAGGTACGACAGGCGGAGTACGCTCAACCCCAGTATCAGAACCGCCACCGTAAGACAACCGCTGCTGGAGGGTGGCTACACGGATATGCGAGGCAATGACAGTGCCTTCGTCCAGCAAGAGGAAAGACTTGATGGTCTTTCCATGGGTTGCGTCAATGTACTTCTTGAGTTTCTTTGCGTTATCCTGATAGCGTTTAGCGGTGGCGGAACCGTTCTGGATAATCGCCAGAACATGGTTCACGCACACGCAATCGCCAAGACCGACATGGGCAAATCGAATTTCAGCCATTGTTTTTACTCCTTCCACTTGAGCAGGAAAAGCGGATCGACACACTTAAAGGAGACACCCTTTTCGTAATTACGGAAGACAATGCCTTCACGCAGCGTCGGATACAGCTGCGAATCGCCGTGAGCATACGCCTCAATCTCCTGAATGGTATCCGGCAGGCGATAGTTGGCTTCTACCAGCGGCACCCACTTAAGACCATGCGGACAAAGAATTTCTTCAGCTTCAAGGCTGTCAATCTTGCCGCGCTTCTCCGTAATCAGGTTAAAGCAATAGAGATCCGGCTTATCGACATGATACTTGTTGCCCTGAACGCTGGGCGCAACGCACTCGCCCTGAATACAAACCCATTCGCTGCCATCCTTACAGTCATCCAACAGCTTGCGAAGCACATCCCTGATATGGTAACGGTTGACGACCGACCAGTAAGAAGAAGAATCTTCACGGAAAAGGCGCAGATTGCGGGAGCAAACGCCGAAGTCGTACTCAGTGCGCAGGCCGAAGAGCTTTTTGTACTTGCGGAGGAAGAACGTGCCGGACTGCCCATCCACCTTCTCATGCGCTTCAAAGGTGATGTCTTTGCGGTTCAGCATGAAGGGCATGGACTGGATTCGGGTTTCATCCGTCTTGGCAATGAAGTCCGGGAAAGACTTGCGCTTAATGGAATTACCCCAAATCTGCTGAGCGAGACCAGCCGTGACCGGGCAGCGGAACATCCACTGACGGAACTTGGAAACCTTCTTTTTGGAGTTCGGCTCGGCATCATCCTGCTGAACTTCTTCCTGCGGTTCATACTTGGTGATATGAAGCAGCTCCGTCACGTCATCGCCAATGGCGTAGTTTCCATTCGGCAGGTGAGACATGGGCAGGCACAAGCCCTGCGAGACAACCCCCGCCATCTTCATTGTCTTAATGCGGAAATTACACTTGCGAAGAAACTCAAACTCCGGCACTTCCGGCAGCACAGAATCCACCTCGCAATAAACGCAAAGGTCGCCTTCCCTAAACTGGTCATAACGGACGATGACCTGCCAGCCAAGCACAACCGCCAGACCAATCTGGTCTCGGCCTTCGATGGGATGGATCGCTTCAATCTTCTGGACACTTGCAAGTTTTCTCATAGATGTTTCCTTTCTTTATTAGAGCTTTGTATAAGCGTTCAGCCACAGGTCATAAACGCCGGGCTTTGGCTTGGGTTTACCGTCAACATATTGATAGGCGGGTTTCTTTTGCCATGTCTCAAGGCGAAATACATCGCCTACTTGAAGAGGCTGTTTCTTATAGGTGGCTTTGAGAATTTTCATCATTCCAGTAGAGCCGGTGGCAAGGTTATAAAGCGAGACCTTTGGAGAGTATTTCGTATCCACATCCACCACAGCGAAGCAATCCTTAGCTTCCGGGAAGATATGAAAAGGCGTACCAAAATGCTGAATCTCAAAAGGAATCAACACATTGGCAGGCAGTTCCTTCTCCGGCATTTCCGCTTCCATGCCTCGAAGAACATCCATCCGTTTTTCAACATTTTCAGGTTTCAGGGTTTTGGTGATTCTGTATTTGCCTTTCTGAAACTCTTTGAAAAGATCAAGGAGCTTCCCTGCTGTACCAAACTCCGAGAAGTAATCGCTCATAATCAGGACTTGGATTACGGTAACATTCAGCGCACCTTTGACGTTGCACAGATCGTAGAGCAGATCCACAAACGTCAGATAAAACCCGTCGCTCAAACCGTACAATGCTTCTGCGTCCTTGAGTCCAACGTCTTTAATAGAGGACAGGGCGTCTGAAATTTCGTGATTCGTCTTGTCGATATAATAGGTTCGATTGTCCTGGCGGAATTTGGGGTGGGTAATTTTAATACCGTAGTTCTTGGCCATGCTCTTACCCGTTGCAATATCCTCATCATTTGCCGCCGTCATCAGATACGCCGCCACAAACTCTTCCGGATAATAGTAGCGGTAATAACCGCACAGATAGGACAGGAGCGAATAACCAACCGCGTGATTGTAACCAAAGCTGTATGCGCTTGCGTCCTCAATAACCTGCAAAAACTCTTTAGCTTCCTGTTCGGCTTCCGGTCTTGTTTTTTCTGAGCGGTCACAGTATCCATTCAGAATTTCCGGCATGGCTGCGTCTACTTTATCCTTCTGCTTTTTCGTGATGGCACGGCGAACGGTATCAGCGTAGGAGGCTGACAAGCCGCACACCTGCTGCAGAAAAGCAATAGTCTGTTCTTGGTATACCAGATAGCCAAGAGAGTTGCTGAGAACTTCATCAATCTGACGTGTCGGATTCTTATGCACCTTACGCGCCAACAGGTCGTTGCGATACGATGCGCCGGAGGGGCGAATGGCTGCGGTAACCATCGTAATATCATTGATACTCTTAGGTTTGAACCGTGCCAATGATTCAGCGGCAAACTCAGATTCAAACTGAAAGATGGCAGACTGGTCTTCGCTGATGCTCTTCCACACAGCCTGATCTTCAAAGTTGATTTCGTGCATACGCGGATATCTCAATCCGGCCAACTGGCAGCAGCGGCTGATAACTTCGACCGTCTTTAGAATCAGCAAGTCATACTTGACCAGCATGACATCGTGCGCTTCGTCCATGTTAATGAACAGGCAGCGCTCACCATCTTTATTGAACACGCCCCAATGATCGTCCAGTGTTTCACAGGCAATGACCATTCCGGCAGGATGAACGCTTTGGGAAACCTTTGTGCCTACCATGCCCTCGGCATAATAGAAAAGGTCTGGATACTTTTCTTTTGCTTTATCAGGATCAGCCTTGAAAGCCGCCTTGATAGCAGCCAGTTTATTGGGGTGATATGGATTATCCAAGGCAAATTTGTTTTTGGTCTTATTGAACCTGCCGTGCTTATCCATCTTCTCTGGATGATGCCGGCGTTCCCAACGGATGGCAAGACCGCCGCCGCAATCATCAATGAAAGCGAGGTCGGCGATGGTGCCGTAAGAAGCCACGCGAGCGCAGTAGGCGCTGCCAAACTTTTTTACGATGTAATCAAAGATTCTTGGGCGGTCTGCGTCGATACAGTCCACATCAATATCGCCCAACTCGATGCGGTTTTCGTTGCAGAAGCGAGAAAAAACCGTATGGTAAGTTACAGGGTTCATGTCGATGATGTCGGTCACATAAGCTACGCGAGAGCCGCCAACCGACCCGCGATTGGGGCCAATAGGAATATCGTTGTTGCGGCACCACGAAATAATCTCTGACATTGAGAGCATGAAGCCGGACATATTTGTCTTATGGAACGCTTCAAACTCTTCCTCGATATCCTTACGGAACGTTTCTTCCTGCTCGCGTGGGATTACACCGGCGGCAAGTTTTTCATCCAGCATTCTCCATGTGATCTCATGGAGCTTTTCCTCGTCCGCTTCACGCGAACCGCAGGAAATGGGATACTTGGGAGACTGGTCAAGTACAAAGTCTTCCACGCTGTCTGCCATACGGTTGGTGTTCTCGATGGCTTCCATATACGCCCAGCGCGGTATGGCGTTTTGTTTCTCATAAGCCGCTACCAATTCATCATAGGTCTTCCAAGTAAGATCCATGTCTTCTTCGCCTTCGTAATACTGATCCTTATAGTCCATCAGTACGGATCGGCATTCGGCTTTATACGTGGATGCGCTATGGGTATCCGTTCCTGCAATGAGCGGTTTTCCCAAGCGCTCTGCAAGCTCGAACAGATAGCGGTTATACTCGATCTGCTCTGGGATATTGTGATGCTGAATCTCAAAGTAGTCATAGGCTTTGGCAAGCCTCAGATACTTTTCGTGGCTATGCGGAAGTCTCCGCAGCGGAGAAGCAATACAGGCGCTGATTTTGATAATGTTTGGACTGATAGCCAGAAACTCATCAAAGGTGATTCGGGGATTGTAGTGCGTATGATCGGGTCTGGTTGCAAGCTCAATCAGCTTATTCAGTTCCAGTACGCCGTCATAGTTTTTAGCAAGAAGCACGGTGTGATAGTTATCCCTGATCTTTTCCTCCAAGGTTTCAGTCAGATAAATCTCAACGCCGTGAATGAACTTGATTCCTTTTTGTTGGCAATATAGCTTTTTACTTACCCATCCAGATGGTTTGCCATGCTCCGTCGAAGCGATAGCTTTCATTCCTTGTGCGACAGCGATGTCAACATATTCGGAATACTTCGTGCAGCTATCCAGCAGGGAATCATCTGAATGAAGATGATATACGGTATAAGCCATAACGTATTCTCCTTAACGCTCAAAGCAAAGGAGAGGGAAGTCGCGGCTCTCACGAACTTCCCTCTGAGCTTTGCATAGAGTTACAGCACATCTTCTATGCTTTCAATGAGCTGATCGCAGACGCCGTGCTTCAGGCATTCTTCAGCATTGAGCCACCAATCGTCCTTCAAATGTGCGCCGTAGGCACGGGAGGAAATGCGGGTACGCTCCAGAATAAACTGTTTGGTTCTTTCCAGCTGACGCTTGTAATCATCCACCTGATCGAAGAGCTTCTGGCTATCTCCTTGGAAACCGGCAGAACCCTGATGCAGCATGGTGCGGGCGTTCTTTGTCATGAAGCGCTTCTTCCCGGCGATAAAAATATCAGCGGCGGCAGAGGCGCACACGCCCATGTTGACGGTATAGATTGGCGTAGTAGAAGCATCGATAAGATCAATGAAGCTCCATTCCATATCGAACGAACCGCCATAGTTAAACAGATAGATCCAGATAGGCTTGCGTTGCTCGGCAGGGATGCCCTGATCCTCCATGTTCCAAAGCAGGATTTGCTTTTCCCATTCCAGCGTGTTATCGTCTACCGCGATATCAAGCCAGATACGGCGATCCTTCGCGAGCTTATAAAGATTGACGACTGCCAGATCCGGCAGCTTGGCATTGAACGGATCGTCCAACATATCAAAGAGGATGTTACTGATTTCAGCTTCTTTTCTTGATTCCATAGTTACCTCACTTGTTTCAAAGCAATACGGTTGATACAGCGTATGGGTCTTTAACGGGGATGCCTGCATCGTCCCATGGCTCATCTGCCACCTGCGCTACCAGAGAACGATGACAGGTTTTGAGTTCGCAGAAGGCAAAGCGCGGATGGTTCTTGCTGCGGAAGTGCTCCATGCAATGCTTGAATCCGCTCTCATGCTTACAGCGGAGATCGCACTGAAGATCGTGGCCGATGACAATCACCTTGGTGTTTTCGCAGGCACGGGTAAGAACCTTGCGGAGCGAGAACGTATCAAAGTTTTGCGCCTCGTCCACGATAAGAATGGTCTTGCTGTTGCCGCCGATGTTGGAACCGCGCAGGTAAGAATCGGTGATGGCGGTTACAAAGGCGAGCCCCTGCTTGTCGTATGCCATGGACGTATTGCGAATGGCTTGTTCCGGCATTTCGTTTGCGGTGATGAGCGCCTGATAAAGCGCTTCAAAATACACGCTGCTCTTCTCAGTGATGGTGCCGGGCAGGTATCCCTGTGAATCAGAGATTGGATGCATGACATATACGATGTCATCGTACAAACCGTACTTACAAAGGAGAACGGCGGTGCTTACCGCAACGGTTGTCTTGCCGGAGCCCGCAGCGGCATCCACGAAGATGATGTCATTGTCCGAAGACCAGATGGCATTAGCGAATTTAAGCTGATCCTCGTCCAACTGGAAGCCAAAGAACGGATGATGATCCAAATTCTGCGGGGCATTTGAGAAGTCAAGCTGTCTTCCTTTTTTCATAGCCATTTATTCTTCCTCGTTTTTCTTATTTCCAAAGAGAACTGCGTCTCTTGCGGGACAGGAATCAAACACGGAACATACATACCGGCAAAAAAAGCTGCTGGAGGAGATGATCCAGTCCCGGCACGCTTCGATTTCATGGATGGTATCAACAATCCATTGCCTTGTCTTGTTGTACATGTCCATATCGAAGTCTTCCGAGATGAAATTCTGCTCGCGGAACATATTGAAGATCAGTTTTTCAGGATAGACGCCGTATTTTTGCTTGACGAACATGGCATAGGTGTACAGCTGCATCCTGAAGGTTTCATATTCTTTTTTCATGGAGTTTTTGGACTTGGATTTATGGTCGATAACAACGATTCCGCCTGTTTTCTTGTTGCGAAGCGTCAAATCTGCAATGCCAACGAGGATATAACCGTCGATTTCGATCTCAAACTTCTCTTCGACGGTCAGAATTTCATAGTCATCGCCAAAGCCATCGAAGTTTTCAAAGTATTGGAGACCTTGATCGTAATATTTCTGCGGCATCCCTCGTGGAAACGGTGGAAAAGCATTGACGACCTCGTCGTCGTATCGTTCCTGATACTCTTCAGCCAAAGCGAAGTCTGGAATCTGGCCTTTTGCCCATTCTTCAAGGAGCTTATGACAAAACGTGCCGTAATCAGAGAAGCCGTTGCCTTCTTTCTCGGCATGATCCAGATAAACCAGCTTGAACATCATGCCGCAATGATGAAAGGCTTCCAGCTTAGAGAACGACCACTTCATTCCGTCTGGAATCCTACACATACCATTCTCCTTTCGCATTTACACCCTTAATTGGGGCGATTTTCTCCGATTCGTTCCGGGTAAAATGGGAAAAAAGGGTATAAAAATAGAGATGCCTGAACTTTCAAGCATCTCTTCGTGCGATTTTCTATTTACAGCCGACTTACTTCACGTTTGAACTCGTCTGCTGTATCCACAATATGATATGGAGCATATTCCCCGTAAGCTGATGGGCGACTGATGGTCACTACTTGGATCTTTTGCCCGGCAAACTGAGTATTGATCTCCTTCTTTAGTGCGACAACAGAAGGGCCCTGTTTCATTTTAATTGCAACACACCCAATAGCATCAACATTCTTCGCAACCACGTAGCACACTGCTCATCGCCTCCTTAAACTCTTCTTCGTTACGTATGCTGCCTTGCTCATAAAGCAAGCGCAATTTTTGTCCCAATTCCAATGGATAGGACTTCTTGTAGATATATTTATGCAACCAGTTATTTAGTTGACGGTCAAAGTAGGTATTATATTGAATCTCAATCGGATAATAAAAATTATCCATTTGAAAATACACATGAACACCGCGATAACCATCATCCTTTGCCTTTCCTGATGACATATCCACTATTCGCAAGCGCGGTACAGCAGTCGCGCTTAGAACTGGATCGTAGCTATCACACAAAGAACGAAAGCCCAGCAAATCATCAAACACTTTGGCAGCAGGACGATTCGGATAATACCTGTCATACTTATAAGCGGCGGATTGCAGGGATTTCACGCGGTAGTCTAATGACAAATCGCTCAACAATTCCTGCTCATCATACCAATCAGAAGCTCGTTCCACTTCCAACAATATATCCTGTTTTGGAAAGTGACCAATGCTTTTCTTAAGAGAAAGACCCAGCTCGCTTTTGAAAGAAAGTCTGGCAAGCATATCCATAGACAATCCATCTTGCCTCAAGAAATCACACATGCCACCACCTCCTCCGTCTTATTATATCACGCTTCCGGGATTTCGTCATCTGCCAATTTACGCAGCATACCGTTACCGTTCGCATCAAAGCCTATGTTCAGCCAGCCAATCTCTTGCACACGGCGAAGCGTCTGAGCGAGGCAGCGGCCTTTCTGGGTAATATAAGACCCATAAATACTGGAGCAATGGTCAAGAAATCCTTTGTCGGTAAGCACATACACCATCGCCAGAGCAAAAGGATTGTCGCACAGGTCGTACCATTGTGTCTCGTAATCCTTTTGCATCTCACGTTTGCCTTTACAGGCAGGACAAACCTTGATGCCGCGAACGCCCGGTGCAATCTGTATCCACCCGGAACCGTGACACAGATGACACTTGGCGGGTGGCAATGAAAGGTTATCGCAGCGGGCGATAACAGTTTCCAGCAGATCCAGAATGGCATTATAAGCATCCTCAGTTCTGCCATTACTCCAAATGCCAAGCGATTTCAGCAATTCCTGATCGCTATATGACTGTTCATTAAGCATAACTGACTTCCTTTCCTTCGACGCAGAGCTCTTTGAACACCGGGAAGCGAATGGAGAGCTTGCCATCTGCATCGTTGGTTTCCTCAAAGTATTGAATCGTAGCAACTCTGCCGATGTAAGCCTCTGGATCAGCCCAGATAGCGGTGCGGTCGGCATCGCTGAGACCGGAGCCTACGCCAACAGGGTTTCCTTTATAGTCCACAACCAAAGAACCCAGTGTGCCGGCAAATTTACCATTGCCTTCTTCCACACCGACGATACGCAGGTCGCAATCGTTCATCACCTTGACTTTCAGGAGCTGATTGGTACGGGTGAACTGATAGGTGGCGTCTAGCAGGTTGAGCATGACACCCTCGTGCTGCAAGGCTCGCTGATGATCCAGTTGGATCTGAATTTGTGACACATCGCTACCCATATACTCCACAGGAACCACACGGATGCTGGGACTGTGAGCGATCTCACCCAATACATCCAGTCTTTGGCGGCGCATGTAATAAGGCATCTCGCATTGCTGCGACTGAAAGGCATCCAGTTCCAGCGTGTCAAAGACATTATAGGTAATGCCTTGTTTGTGGGCTTTCGTGGAGCGAACGATTTGCGTGGTGCGCTTATACTGTTCTTTGGAAGGAATGGAAGCTCGATCCGTTACCAGCAATTCCCCATCAAACACGAAGTCCTTAGAATAAACGGCGCGGATCTCCGCAAGGGCAGATTCTACCTCATCCAACCCAGTGATAGGCTGACCTTGGCGAGAGAAGAGGCGAACACTATCCTTCGTCACCATTGCGATACAGCGAATGCCGTCCAGTTTTTCGGTGATGGCGAAGGATTTTCCGGAAACCGCATCAGGATGGTCAAAATATTTGTTCGCCAGCATACAGGAGAACGTAGGAATATACGGCTGCAGGAGCGTTTCGTTGACGGTCTTGGCAGAAACGCCAAGACGAATGGATTTCGTTACCATGCCGGAGATCAGCCCCCGAAAGGGTTCATTCTCCTGAATAAACGCCTGCACATTTGCAATCGTTTGGTCAGTAACGCTGGGTTGATCCTTGAGGTAATCAAGAAGATCAAAAAGATCCGTAAATGTACGCTCTGGATCAAGCGTCAGCGGTTTTGCCAGCGACTTTTCGCCAATGCCAAAGACAATATACGGATTGAGCAGGTAATTCAGTGCATGGGACACCTGAATACCATAAGTCAGAATGCAATAGCGAATGGCACTCTTCTTTGCTTTGCCTTTGGCGGCGGCAATTTCAGAAAAAGCATGGTCAATCTTCATAAAGAGCTGATCTTTCGGGCTTTCCGGGTCGATCTCGCCATAGCGGCGACTATTCATATTGATTTCACCTCTTCGTTTTTGGTCGCGGACTTCTTATCACTATCTGCGCAACCTGCAGTCAGGCGTTCCGCATTTTGAATAGAAGTCTGCACTTCATCATCGGTCATAGAAGCCACATGGACTACAAACTCAGGCATCAAAGCCTTCATATCCAGCATTGGTCTCGCTCCTGGCCATCTTTGCGCCTTCTTCCAACAGCTCCCATGTTTCTTGAACCGGCATTGTCAATCGAGTCCGAATGGCGTCGTCGATTTTCGGAGATTTACAAAGAGCGATCATCATTTCATATTGATTCAGCAGGATCCGGCAAAGATATTTTCCAATCATTAGAGAAGCACTGTCCGACATAAAACTCCTCCTTGTTTCTCAATCCCACAATGTAAAAAGGATGGACGCCAGCTCCTTGAAGGCTTTATTGAGCATGGTCTGTGTCTTCTTGTTATACTTTTCATCCGCGATGTCGTTTGTATCTTCTATGCGAGATAGCACTGCTTCAAACTGATCCGCAATGCTGTTAATCTTTGCGATATAGGCATTGTAATAATCATCGCAGTTTGGCGTCTGACCTTCCGGAAGATTGAGAAGCTCCTCCATCACAGGATAGGTATGCGTGATAGCGGCAAACTCCCGCAGCATCGCAGGAAGGAGTTCCAGCAGATAGGAACCCATATCCCACAGGTCGCCGGAGCAGAAGCCAAGGTTAGCACGCTGCTTCTTCATTTTCTGTTTGCCGTTGCGGCCACACAAACGATAGCGAGTATTAACGCCAAGGTTATTGTTCTTCATTTTCATCCTCCTTGACAGCATAATGCTGGTTGTACCATTGGTAAAGCGCCTTCTTATCGGCAAGACCAAAGAGTTCCATAGTATACGGTTTGCCGATTCGGTAAAAATCAAGGTCATAGTTTTCATTGAAAACACACAGGTAAGTGGTGTGCGGAAGATCCTCTTCAGCATCGACCGCGTCCCAGAAAACATCTGTGATAGGATACTTCTGCCGGAAAGTCTCTGTCTTATGCGGTTCGTGAGCTTCATATTCTTTGACAAAGGCAAGCGCTTCCTGAGCAGTAGGGAAAGCACCGAGAATTTCGTTGGTAATCATCTCTCCATTTGGAATAACGAGCGTATGAAGAACGAAAAACATCTCTTGTTTTCTCATGCTTTTGCCTCGCAGATATCCCGGTAACGATACGCAACTTTGTTCTCCGCGTAGTAAATATTGTAATCGTTCTGCTCAATATACCACCAGAGTTTCTTATGCCCCAGCTTCAAGTAGTTTTCCAGATAATGCTGGGCTTCGTAATGGTCGTCCACCATCTGGCGGAAAGAAAGCTCGTCAATGTCCGGATGTTTCTTGACTGCCTCAGCAATATCCATCAGGGTTTCGAGATCGTAGTCTTCCGTAACGACAAAGACGACACGGACAATTTCATCTCCTGCCCGGTGAATTTTCTCAAAGTCCTTGATGGAGCGGCAATGATAGACAACACGCTTACAGGCTTCAAATGGAAAGCTGGTATCGTCTGTCAAATAGCTGGTGTGCATTTCAAGGGGAATATATTGGGTAAGGTCGAAAAACTTCTTATACCAATCAAAATGCTGCTCATACTGGTGAAGAGGATCACCGCCGCCGGAAAGAGAAATAATGTTGCAGTCATGTTCCATATAGGCTTCCTTCAACATATCAAGCCCGCCCAATGTCGTCTTTGGGATGAGCAATCCGTTGTTTTTGACAACGCAATACGGGCATTGATAATGGCAGCCGAAGTTTGTAATAACACTGAGATATTTGTCCATCTTATTTCTTTCCTTTCATCCACTTGGTGAAACCCCTGATAACAGCGGACTTGATACGGTCTACATTCTGCCGGGTACAGCCGACTTCTTCTGCAACCTCCCGGCAGTTAAGCCCTGCCAGTGAAAGTCGCATAACCTGTTGACGCATAGGATTCTCGTGACTGAGATAAGCGTCAAAATCCATGGAAAGACACAGCAAGTCTTCACCAATCACATTTTCTGCGCACAGTTCCGACATGAGAAAATCCATCATGGATTCCTCTTCTTCACTGTCGCATGGCCGATCCAGCGAAACCATATCCGGCTGGCGCTTATTGCGAACCTCCTGAAAGAAAAGGTTCTTCATGCTGATGTACGCCAACGTGGAAAGCGTGGTGCCAAGAGAAGGGTCATAGTTCTTTACCGCACGGCATAGACCCATACAGCAAATCTGCTTAACGTCCTCAATCGGAAAGGCGCGGCAGCGTTTATACAGATCCCACGCCATCTTGTAGGCGAGGTTGATGTTTTCCTCTACGATGCGACGCTGTTCTTCAGTCAGTGGAGTCATCTTTGCTTTCATAAATTTCTACCTCAATGTCGCTATGAGCGTTCGCCCATGTTTCCAGAAGCGGCTTGACATTATCCGGTTCAAGACCGCCGCAGCCACAGCCAAGCATCGGAAATGCGACAGAAGTAATACCCTCTTCCTTTGCGTGAACGCTCATCCAGTGAAGCCCGGCAATAATATTTTGAATATATGCCATATCTTTCCAGTGACGTTTGGTAGGAAAGTTCAGAATCCAAAGCCCGTTTTGATACTTGTACAAATGCGGATGACCGATCCTCAGATTGCGCGATTGACAACCGATTTTATAATCCCGAAACATGGCTGGATAGCGGCGCTTGAACTCTGCCGCCAATCCTTTTCCCATGACGCCGGCGCAGTTGACCGGATTGACCAGCGTTTGCATTTTGCTGTCAAAAATACTGCCTTGAACATAGTGAAACATGTTATTCCTCCTGCATACGGGGTAAGCCAATGGCCTCAAAATAAAAGACAACAGGACGCGGTGATGGCGTAACGACACCAAACCTGACTGCATTGCGATAGGTAACGCTGTCCCGCTGAAGAACCTCCGGCATACACTCAATCGCCTTGCGAAACTTCTCCATGGTGTAGGAAGACTTATAGTTATTACAGCTTCGGCATGCCGGAAGAAGATTGGAAAGATCGTTCAGGTCTTTCCCTGCAGCGCGGTAAGCGTTATAAAACTCCATAGGGATAGCGTGATCTACCTGCATTTGAGAAATCTCAATGGGCTTCCCGCAGTAGGCGCAGCGCCCTTGTGTTTTCTGCCACACTTCCTTGCGTTGGGTGGCAGTCAGCCTTCTTCTTAGTCCCACAGCATCACCGACTTCCGCTTGTTTACGATTTCCAGCGCCGACTTGGGCCACTTGGTTTCAGCATCCCAACCGGGCACCTCGTTTTCCATGCGATAACAAGGAATGAATTGATTGTCCATCATCAACTCCGGAGTAGCCCAAGTAGAGGCGAGGAAGGTGTAGTCATCAAAGACCGGTTTGCCTTCATCCCAGATACAGCCACCCGTATATTCCCAATCTCCTTGAAGTCCTGCCGCAGCATAGGACGGATTGTATTCACGAATCAGCTCTGCCGCTTTATCCCAATCGAATACCATGGTCGGGTTGTTACGATTCAAATATCCCATGGCAAATGCCAAACTAGTTTCCATGATAAAATCCTCCTTCATATCAGAACGGGCTCTGTGGTTCTGCCTGTTTGATTCCATATTCCTCAAGAGAATTGGCATGAACAGGCGGTTGCTTCAATCCTTTTTTGTCCCAGCTATACACGCTGAGATCACCAACGTTTGCCTGATAAATGCGGCGGCTGTCTGCGCAGTAGCAGCACTCAATCGGGCACAGTCTTCCGCCGTCACGGTTCTTAATGATTCTTAGGTCTGGGCGCTCCACAACAATGGCGGTGTCAGCCAGATTCACAATCTGCGAATTACCGCCAACGTCATCCTTCTGGAGCTTTTCTCCAATCTTGGTTTTTCTGGGGTGCGCCACAATCAGAACATGTACGTTATAGCGAGTGGCAAACTTCTTAAGCGCATTGATGAACTGGCCTTGCGCTCTGGTCTCTTCCTGTACATCGCTGAGGCTGGTCATCATATTGTCTACCAGAAACAGCTCACAGCCATAGCGGCGAACCGCCATCGTGAAAACCTCTATAATGGACTCTGCCTGATTGCTCTCAAAAATTTCGTTGTTATCGAACAGGAAAAACTTACCGCGATACCAGTCCATGATGCGCCGCTGCACATCCCACGGCACAAATGGAACCTGCTTGCCTTTGACCGGATCGTATTTCAAAGTAATCCAATCAGAGCCAGCCGCCTGCAGGTTAATCCATGCCTGAAAGCGTTCCTTGCGAAGCTCGCCGGAGTAAGCACAAACACTTTTGCTTTGCTCCACACCGTTCAAAAGAAGCTGACCGCACAGCGTAGACTTGCCATCACCGGCTTTGCCGGTAAAAATCGTAACGCCGCCCGGAATCAAGCCGCCAATCACCTCATCCAGCATAGGAATCATGGTTTTGATACGAGGGATTGTAGTTTCATCCACCGGTTCGACCTCACCCAGATCCAGAATGCCTTTCAGGGGGATGGACTCTGCCGAATTGGCAATGTCCGCAAGCTCAAACGCGCCGCAATAATACAAAATTTCGTTGGCATCCTTGCAGGTTCCGCCATCCGGCTTCTCCGGATAGTCGGTAACGATCATACATCGGCTCTCATCCAGCCGCTTGCATACATCCTGCACCATTTTCTGACCGGGTGCGTCGTTATCGCCAAAGATAATGATGGTTTTGAATTTTTCAAGCCAATCAAAACAATTTTCAATCCAACTGAGATCGTCGCATCCGCTTGGAACCGAGGTAACGTTGGTGATGCCGGCCTCATAAAGGCTCATGGCATCCAACTCACCTTCGGTAATGAAGAGCGGCTCCGAAAATACGCAATCATCCATATGAAACAGAATGGCTTTGGTGTTTGGCTCCCGCCATTCCTTGGATTTCTTTGCTTCTTCCTCGGTTGGCTTGCGTGGACGGCGGAATTTGACAAAGGTATTGACGCCCTTCTCATAAAATGGGAAAACGATCATCCCTTTATCATTGGAGCCGACCTTAAATGCATCCACCGTCTCACGACTGATCTTTCTCTTCTCAAAATAGGTATATATTTCTTCAGTCGGCGGTTTGATTTCAACCTTTGGCAGGTCAAACCGCTGAACCTTTGTTGTTTTTATCATCTTCCCGCCCCGCAAATGACTGGAGGACGCTCCGAAATACCGTGCCAATTCCTCAATGCTTCCTTGAACCCCGCAGGAGCCGCGCTTGCAGACATAGCACCCCTTCTCTATAGAAAGAGCAAAGGTCTGCTGGTCTGCGTGGTCTCCGCCATGACAAAAAGGGCAAAGCTGCGGAACAATTTCCCGTCCGTCTGCCTTTTCTTTAATACGATATGGGGCAAGGTATTGATCGGCAAGTTCGAAGATCTTCGCCTCGTCGTTTCTATTCATACATAAGAACCCACACTGATAATCTGCATTAGCCTCATACCCGAACAGCACTTCCTCCCATGTTTGAAAGAAGTCGAACACGTTTCCATGTTCGACTCTACTTTAATCTGTGACAACCAGCTTAACGACTGTTCCGAGGTAGCCATAGGTATCGTTGACATACGCCACAGCCTTCTCGTAAGAGCCACAGGTTTTGATAAGTGCATCATAATGGCTTCTGCTCATCGAGACATCAATCAAATTTTCCATAACGTCCTCCCATATACTGGTTATATTGTCGTCCTATGCGCTGCTTAGCGCGATTCAGTGTAACCTTTGGCATGGTCATCTCCTTACTGATTTCAGCAAAGCTATACCCTAACAGGATGTATTTCAAAACTTGCTGATCGCGTTTGTCTAGCCGCTCTTTCAAATGATGAATGTCTACCGCAAACTCTGCGTCCGCCGAAGTCTGATTGATATCGGAAGAGAAAACTTCGGTTGGTTCCACTTTCTGCGCTCCATGCTCCGTCATCATCTTGGAATAATTGCGGACGGTCTTTGGGGTTGTGACGGGAAGCAGGGACTGAATGTATTCGCACATGACATGGCGCAGATCAAAATCGGAAACCATAAATTCATCAACGGTTTTTCCTGATCTTCTGAACCGCTGAAGTAAATACAGTACACATTCCTGATAGAGGTCGTCTTCATCATACCGAATAGAGCCGTAGCCGGTTTGCTTACGAGAAAAGGCATGCACGTTCTTCCAAATCCAACGATTGTTTTTCTCGATGAGTCGCTGTTCATCCACTTTGATGCGCTTCCTTTCATAGGAGCGGCCAGCAAAGTGACGTTGGCAGTGAGTCGTTCTAATGAACGGTGACATTGACGGTGTTTGTGACCGCCCTGCGGATTAAAAGAGATTAGAACGGGAGATCGTCGTCATCAACAGCGGTGAAACCGCTCTGTTTCGGGGCGGTGCTTGCCGATTCCGACTGATCGTTTCGCTTGGTCTGAATGAAATCAAACTCCGAAACCGTAATGCCGACAGCCGTGCGGTTGTTGCCGTTATTATCCTTGTACTCCCGAATAACCAGCTCGCCCTCGATATAGATTTTGTCGCCTTTATGCAAGTACTTTGCCATAACCTCGGCGGTTTTGCGCCACGCCGTGACGCGATAGTAGTTCGTCGTCGTATTTCCGCTGGCATCCTTATTGCGGGTGTCGGAAGCAAGGTTGAAATTGACGCAGGGGACGCCGCCTGCCTCGCGCATTTCGGGGTCTGCGGTCAAGCGGCCAATCGTATGAAGTTTGTTAACTGCCATGATGATACTCCTTATCCTTGAAACATTTCGTAGAGCTTGTCAATGATTGTCTGATCGGTAATCTTCATATAATTACCGGTGCCGGCGACAGCCTTGATTTTCTCACCGATTTCCTTCTTCTCTGCCGTAGTCTTACCGGCGCAGGCAGAGCGAATTGCCTTATCCAGTTGTTCCATCGTAACGTGAGCGGCTTCTGTCGGTTCATCATCCATAAACGGCAAGCTGTCATCCTCCGCCGGAGGCTCCGGCATTTCGGGTGCAGCAGGCGGCTCGGCAACAGGCGGCTTCTTTTCTGCTTTCTTTGGCTGCGGGACAGCGGGTGCTTCCTGCTTCTCTTCCTTCTTAATGGGAGCGCCTGTGGTCAGCCAATTATAGAAAGCGCGACCAGTCTTGGGCGAAATGGTGAAGTACGCGCCGTCGAACATATGAGTACGATCCTTGGTGGCGTTGGCGATGTGTTCATAATCCAGCATGAAGAAAGTCGTAAACTCATACTCGATGCCTTCGCGCATCTGGACGCCCATGCCAACGGCTTTCACCTGAGATTTGCCGTTCGCACCCTTGACCTGCTCGTAATCCATCTTGGCTCGCATATCCGCAATCAGATGGCACTTGGACTGAAGCATGGTATCCACCAGCCGGTTATGCTCCGGCGTTACCTCGCGCCATGCGGTGTACGAATTACCGGAACGGGAAGCGATCTTGCCCTGCTTGTCCAGCGAACCGCCTTCACCAGTCCATGCATGGGTCAGAGAGTCGATGATGATGACGCGCATCCCATGCTCCTCCGCCATATGGATGGCGTCCACGAAACTAGTCGGCGTGAAAGGCGGAGCCATATCAATCGTGTTATACTCGCCAATGTGCGTCTCGCCGACGGTGTCTCCGGTGTACAGCGAACCAGAGCCGTTCTCTGTGTCGATGAGACAGATGTGACCCCAGCATTCCTCGTCCGACCATTCCGGATGCTCTGCCTTGAGCAAACCATAGGCAAGCAGCAGCGAAGACATGGTCTTGCCGGAGCCACTGGGGCCGCCGATACCGATTTTGATTGCGACTTGGCTTCGTTTTGCCTTTTTGAACTGAAGAGTAGCCATGTTTTACCTCCTAGCTTCCGCTTGTTGCGGAAAACCTTACATTGTACGCTTTTAATTGGGGCGAAAAAATTGGAAACGTTCCGGGTAAAAATAAAAAACCGGAGATTATTTCATCCCCGGTTCCCACAACGTCCATCAGCCGAGCTTTGGAACGTTACCCCAGTGCAGTTTATCCACCGCATCTCTGCGTTGCTCTGGACTGGAATGATCATAGCGGTTTGTGATACGAATAGACTTGTGGTTGGCAAGATCTCTTGCCACAGAAGGGCTGCTGAGCTTTTCCACTTCCGAAATATAGGTATGGCGCAAGGCATGAGGCCCTGTGGCAACGCCCAGCTTCTCCTGAACAGGGCGGATAGCCGCATACACGGAGAACCGATCCATCGGATTACCGCGAGCCGACAGGAACAGCGGCGCGGACAGGTTGTCCCGGTCTTTCCGTGTCTCCAGATAATCTTCCAGATAGGGGTAAACATCCATGCTGATTTCAACGTCGCACCAAGCGCCGCCTTTTCGCTTACAATACAGTGTTCCACGCGGTCTGCCAAAAACAGAGCCGATGGTCAGGCTGCAAAGTTCACTGACTCGTATACCGGAGAAGAGAAACAGTGCGGCAATTGCGCGGTTTCTCTTGGCATAAGTGCCGATGTCCATATTTTCAAGGAGCTGTACCACCTGAGCATGGGTAAGATATTTTTCCTGCGGTCGATCCCATTCCGGAACTTTATCCACAGACGGGATGCGCAGCGTTCGAAGCAGACCCGCCAAGTCATCCGGCATATAGCCAATCTTAAATGCCCAGCGAAGGAAAGGGTTCAGGAAGGAAAGATAGTTATTGATAGTAGATGGTTTACGGGTATCCACGAAATCATTAAACCAGCTTTGCAGCACATGACCTGTGAGTTTTTCAACCCACCGCTCATGAAGAATCACCCCATAGTTATCAATCAGCTCATCGAAAATGGTATTCAGGCGTTCCACACACTGATGATTGGTCGTTTCCGAACACTGCTTCTTTCTGGACTGGGCATAGAACATAATCATAGGATACCGATCAAAGGAACGCTTGAGAGTAATAACCGTGCTCAAAATACTCCCTCCTTAATGCTTCTTTCTGGGAAGCGGAGTGGTATATTCGCCATTGATTCTGCGCTGCTTGCGGCGAACCAAGATCTCCTTCCACTCCAAAAGCACTTCCCGAAAATAAGGACAGTCCTCATACTCCCAAATCATGGAGCCATCCTCACATTGATGAGAATCAACAAAGAAGATATCGTGATAGAAGAGGAATTGCTCCAGCCTTCGGTCACGAATCTGAAAAACTCCAATATTCACAGGCTTTTTCATAGGTTCCTCCTTATTCCATCGCCGTGTTCAGCTGTTCAACCGCCTGCGAAATCAGATCAGCGGCTTCCTCTAAGGCGTCGATAGCCTCCTGCATACGGTCGGCGCGTTCAGATGACTGCAGATTCTCCGGGAGGTTATCCAGACAATCCTGCTCTTCATACTGCACATTCTCCACATCCGACTGGGCTGTTCCAAGAGCGTCAATGATAGACTGAATGCTGCTGCGACGAAGTTTGTTCATGGTCATGCTCCTTTTATGACTCGTTGGTAGTGGATGCAGCAAAGATAGTGCCGTCTCCACGGGGATAATAGTTCTTGGTAACGGTATCCTGCGCAGGTTCAAAGGTGTGCCCATCTGTCAACTGCCGAACGCCGCTATCCAAGATGCGATTGGTCAGTTCCAGCTGCTGCTTTACATCCCTGCGGCGCTGGAGGAGGGTACGGAGTTTCCGATAAGCCTCATAGCCCTGCACTTCATCCAGCTCATTGAACTCAATAAAGTGCTCCATATCGATAACTTCAGCGTTGCAGCGGCTGACTTCCGCCGCCAGTTCGCAGGCACGGGTTTTGCTGACAACAGAGGACAGCTTTTGAACCGCATCCAGAATTTCGTTATAGGCCTGGGTCGCCTTCCACTCTCCACTGATGACCACCGGCTTCAGAACGTTGATGCTTTCTACCGGCTCCGCTTCTTTTTGCCCGGAAACAGGAACTCCGTTTTCGACCTGCTGATATTCCCAATCATCCGGCATCATTTTGACCTGTGTTGCTGTAATACTCATCAGCTTTTCCTTGGTAGTACAAAACGCAGTGTGAGGATTGCAGGTAAGAGACCAATGGTGCATCCGATCCAGACAGAGATAAGCCTTCTTGGTGTTATTAAAGGCAGCAAACATCTTTAGAATAAGGCTCCTTTCAAATTTTGATTACATACTCTGACGAATGCCATAAAAAATCGCGCAGGCAATCATGTCAACGGCTGCAACAAGGAAGACAAACAGCGCTTGAAGCGGCTTTCCCTCAAAGATTGCTTCAAGTCCAAAGCCAAACAGCAAAAGTCCTGCCCAAAAGGAAAGCGCACACAAGACAAAAAGCACATTCTTGGTAACGTTTTTCCTCATCTTCCCCTTATTATGTTCCACATTCAGATAATCACCGAGAATGCACGAGACATTTTGAAGAACATCTTCGCATTCATCGTCCGTAACACAAATGCTTTGATTTAAGATTCGTTTTGCTTCCAGGAAAGTATCAAACGGGTCTTTGGGCTTAGTCATTTTTGTTCTCCTCCTCAACCCATGCGCGATCAGAAAGACTGCGGATTTTTTCAAGCCCCATGCGGGTAAGTATCAAGCCCGGATTGCTGTGAATATAAAGCAGCACCGCCAAAGCATTCTTGATCTTGCGGCGCTCCAGCAAAAGCTCTTTCAGTTGTTTATAGGTCTTGACCATTTCAACAGCGTCCGGCTTTCCGGTTTCGATACGATGATAAAGACGGCTGATTTCCAAATCGATTTTCGATTGAGCGTTAGAGTAGCTGGTGGCATCCGCCTGCTCTGCGGCAGTGACCAACGCGTCTATCGCTTCAATGAGAAGTTGGACAGGTTTGTCCACTTCCATATTGTGAACCACGGAGACCTTCGGCTTGGGCGGATTCTTCTCATTTACCCTATCAAGTGCAGGGTCAAAAACAGAAATAGCGGAAGGCGCTGGGTCAGGAACAGGAACGATGTCGAAGTGACCATCATAGGCTTTGGACACCTGATTTATCATACGTTCCAGCTTTTCTTTAGAGGATGGTTTGACCAGATCCCTTCGTTTGGACGGAACCCAGCTGGTGCCAGCTAACACCAGATACATATCGTTTTGCTGATCGTAAGCCATGTAATCCATAGAAAATTCCTCTTAGAGTCAACGGGTTATCCTTGTGCCATGTACCTGTCAAACTTGCGAGTTCGGACAGGATACGGTGTGCCGACGGGAATGAAAAGCATGTTTCCGATTTTTACGGCGGTTGGCAAACAGCCCCTCCTATGCCACTGTCGAACCGTTGAAGGTGTGACAAACAATTCCTTGGCAAACTCATTCACATCGTAATAGCGGTCAAAGACCAGCGCCTCCTTAACGGCGCGAGCTTCAAGCATGACTGAACTGGCGGAGGAAAGCCTCCCTGACCAGTTCTATGGCGCGGTTTTCATTGAGACCGTTATTGCGCAGGTTCAACACCGCCTGACGGAACTCGATAAGCTGCATCAGGTCTTGCTTGGCAATGTTCTGCATATCAATCATCCTCGCTTTCGTCATCGTTGTTTCTCATTTTTATACCGCAGTGTGGACAATAAGAGCTATGTTTCCATTCTTCAGACTCAGCGTCTACCAGCATTTCGCCTCCGCAATGGGAACATGTTCCATCCTTCTTCCACTCTGCGGTAGGAAGAACTGCTGCGGCATAGCCACGAACCTCGTCCATCAGGTCACACAAGCCGTCAATACTGCGTGCTCCATCATAATCCACAAGGATTTCACTGATGAGCTTCAGCCGTTCTTCGGCGCTCAACTTTTCGACCAGAGCGCCATGTCGTTCCACACATTTCTGGGTGGAGATTATTTCTCGAAGCATTTCGGCACCTCCCAAAGAACTTCCCAGTCCTCGCCAAGACGAGAACGAAGCAGAACCTTACCATCAAAGTAGCGAAGAAAGAAACCGCGAGGATATTCCCTGTTACGGAGCAGGAAATTGACTTCTTTGCGGTAGGCTTCCGGCACCTTGGCAAGGATTTCGCAGATGTCGTTGACAACATCCGCCCGATGCAGGCTTTCCAGTTCATTCAAACGGTCGGTAATCATTCCTTCTGCCTGAACAAAAGCCTCTTCATAGGTGTAGTAAAGTTTGGAACGGGGAATGATGCGGGTATCGTTATCATTCAGGGTACGATCAGCTGCATAGACGAGGCGGTACTGGTTCTTGATAATCTCTGCTTCCACATGACAGCGAGTGCAGTTTCGCGGAACAAAGAAACCTTTCTCAATAGCCAGAAGCATGCCTTCCGGGTCTTTCATGCTGGCATTCTTGGCGAACTCCTGCCATTCCGCCTTGAGTTTTTCGTCAATGGTGTGGCGAGAGGCAGTCAGGTCAGTCGAGTATGTCCAGCCCTTGGGCAATTTCTTCCACCGGATATCCGTACTGAACTCCCACGGAGGAACACCGTCATACAAATCAAAGGAGCGAAGTCGGTACTCCTGCACATATACGGAATCCCGTTCCACCGGGCGAAGAACACGCACCCAGTTGGCATAAGGACGATATTCCTCTTTCGACATCTGCATTTCCGCAAGGGGCGGAACATAATAGGCAATCAGATTGCCCAAGTCATCCGGACGATCAATCATGGGATGCGCCTCCTTTGTTCGGGCGGCAAGCCGACAGCCTCTCCGCTGCCTTCTGACGTTGTTCTTCGGACATCTGACGCGGCGGGCTCAACTTGAGGTAACGCTTGGGAAACTGCGCAACAAGATAGCTTTCGCTTTCCGACTGAATGCGGACTTCCTGCGGGTGTTCCTCTGCCATCTTGTGCGCCCAGTTTTTCCATTTGATTTCATTGGTCGAGATGCGGGCAAAAGCATCGTCACTCGTATAATAAACAGCCGTCTCATACATCGTCGTCATCCTCCTCTTCTTCCTCAACGTCGGTAAACCAATGGATTACAGCGTTCAGCTTGACGGGAACAATCATGCAGGAGATACGCCCGGCCACAAAAGCCAGCAGGATAATATACAGCACGTCCAAAGCCATCATTGTTCCAAATCCTCCTTTCCAAACGCTGTCAAAAGAACATAAGCAGCAAAAGAAATGACCTCTGACACATCTTCTTTGCTCAACTTCTGCTGCCCCTGATAATTGGGTGACAATTCCTCTGCGATAAAGCAACAGGCAGAGGCGAGATCAAATGTAGACGCATCACCGATGAATCCATAGTGAACAAGATGCTTGACTTTCACAGAAGCCAAGAAAAAGATCTGGTCGCGAACAGACATATGCAATTCTCCTTTCCAAATAGCAAAACAGAAAACAAACCTAGCCGCATAAGACACGGCTGGCAATGAGAAACTGATTTGAATTTGTATTATTTGGTATTTGTTTTGGCATTATAGCACCGTATCAAGTAGCTCGTCAATGGCCTGATGAAATTTTGCTTACAATATAACGCTCGCACTCCTCAAAGGAACCGACAAACGAGCAAGGCGTCTCAAAAATCTCCGTCTCCATGATGCATTCCACAACGATCTGATCCCACTCATCCCAATACTGAGAATAAAGATCCTCAATGTTGGCATAATCATAAGGATTCAGATACTCTGCATCGAACTCTTCAGAAAAAAGTTCATAATCTGCAAGGCTAATGAAGGCATGATGGACTTCGCAGGTGCCATCATCCGATACTTCTGTCAGCATCCATCCTTCATAATTCACATTGCCAGTTCGACGTAGATACTGGGCGCAATCATCATCAGTCAAAATCCATTTATTTAACTCCATCATAAATCCCAATCCACCTTTCTGTTTTTCATATGGCATCCGGTTTCTTCTTTCCAATCGCACCGCTCGCCGCACATAGAGCAGAGCATCAGTCTGCGTCCGCAAACCGGACAGACAACAAAGAAGTCGGGATCCTTGCGGTCAATCTGGACAGGAATGGCATGCTCACATTCCGGGCAATACTCCTCGATATCGTACTGGTCACTGGGGTTCCACTGAAGTCTCGGATCATAGATCTTATGCATTACAAAGCCTCCTTGCTGTTTTTCGTTTTTGCCGCCATAATCTTTTCCATGACGAGATCGTCCACATAACAATCCGCCACAATCCATCCGCCTTTATTGCCAAAGTCTTGCATGTAGCAGTCCAAACGAACGCCTCGATCCGTTCCGTCCAGACAGTCACCATAGAGCGAACTGCTGATTCGATTATTGAACCAGTTGCAATCGCTGCACACCATATAAGTGCGGGACTCCAAGGAGTATTCCCTCTGGTAACTTTCCGGGGCGAAGATGATGTAGCCAACAACAGGAACCACAGGCGGTTTCGTTTTGTTGTAGCCACGGAACAGCTTCGTCATTTCCTGCCAAGTCATTTTCTGCATGATTGATTTCTCCTTTCGATTACGCAATCTTTACGCCAAGCCGACGAGCTTTCGCCGCATCCTGCTTGAGCAGCTCCACCACATCATCCATGGGATGATCGCCATAGCAACGCATACAGTTTCGGCAATCCCGCCCGCCGCAGGTAATCACCTGATCTCCATGTTGCTGGAGGTGTTCCATCCCATACTTTTCAAGCAGCGCGTCCAGCGACAACACCGTGAAGTAAGAAACATGCCAGCCATTTTTCGCCAGTTCTTCCTTGACGCTTTGCGGAAGGCACTGGTTGAGCAGAGGAGAGGAAACCTTGACGTGAAAGTTCTCCGGCTGCTGCACACCAGCTTCCGCCAGCTGACGCAGGATATCCACTCGCTTTGTCCAGACGGTAAAGTGCGTCATGGGATTGAAGCGAGCAATCTTGATTTCGTTCAATGCGGACTGCATGTTAACCCAGTCGCCGTGGGTTTCAAACCGTGCCACATCCGTATAGAACCGGGGAAGATAGTAGTCAGGAATCTCACTCTGGCTGAGAAGTTCCGTGTTGCGGGCGTAGTGGAGCGCCGCTGCCTGTTCAAAGCTGAGACCGTTTCTGGCATAGCATTTAGAACAGACATTGGCCGCATCCTTGGACATCTTTTCGCAGAACGGATTGCACAGGCAAGATTCCGTGATGGCGGGAATATCGTGCATCTTACCTTCCGGATGAGAGACAAACAGCTCCCGTGCTTCCTTAATTTTGCGAACGGTTTCCGGTTTGATTGCCATAATGTTTTCCTTTCCCAACAAAGACCCATGAAAAAGAACTGAGCCGGTAAACCCAGCCCAGTTCCAAAGACGACGATTCAGTTTTGACAAATGATTAGCTGCGGTAAGCGTTGAAGTAGTAACGAAGGTGTTCTTTCAGGATGCAGTACAGCATATCCGAATAGCAATCTTCATCGGTTTCGGCATCCAACAGACGCGCCATCTCATCTGCAACGCTGTGCATGAAAAAGCTGTCTGACAAGAGCAGAATGTCTTCCAAAATACCGCGTTCCGAATTATCCAGCTGAAGATCTTTCGACAGCTCCGTGATCGCATCCGAATCGGAGTAGCGGAGAAGGAACTCCTGCTCAAGTAAGTGTTCACGAAGAATCTGATAGGCTTCCAGCATTTCCTCATCAGTAAGGACGATGGATTTTCCATCCCTGCAAATCGAAAGATTGTTCATGATATACCTCCTTACCAATGGTAATCCAAAATGTTTCTCAGGTAGTACTTCACATTGGGTTCTGCTGTATACCGCATGAAGTGATCCAACGTTTCGATATCTTCCGCCCAGTCCGAACAGATGACATACGAACCGAACTTATCATACAATGCACTTCGCATTTCTCTTACAAATTGATCGAGACTTCCTTTTACAAAGGCTTCCCGACAAACATTTTGATTCAATTCAGCCAATGCCCGCAGAAAGATTTCATAGCTTTTCTCGAAATACTTTTCGCGGAAGCCCTCCGACAGGATAAAGCCGTCACCGTTTCCGTCATGAAAAATTTCAACGCATTGCGAGCAGGCATCCGTCAGCCCATCAAAGAACGTCTTCTGTTCATCATCATAATGGGACAATCCAATATCATCCACGTAGTCCGCCACTTCCCGAAGGAAGTAGCCATCACAATCAAAATCGCCAGAATCAATCCAACAAACCGCGTCCGGCAGCGGCTCTTTGATAATCTGATAAATTCTACCGTGCATAATTTGTCCTCCTTAATATTCACCAGGAAACAAAAGGGTTGTAACGCTGCGATCTGCCTCAGTGATAATCCAAAGATTCAACTCCGGATTATCCGGATTCTCATAGGCAGAGAAGATGCGAAGGTCACCCTGACGAACTGCCTCATCATTCATAGCCTTGTCATCTTCTGTCATATCGCCCCAGTCACCAGTCCAGTGACGGCGCATACACTGTTTGGCAAAAACCTCAAAGGTATCAGGAGCTTCCTTCATGGCATCGGCAACCGCACGGGTAGCCACGATCATTCCCAAAGAAAACAAAGGATTAGTTTTCATCGTTCTTAGCCTCCTTAACACTGAAACTGTTCTCGGCAACGGAGATGGGCGTTTCCATCAGCTCGTTATCCCACTCCTCAAAAGCAATGTCGATAGCTTCATCCTCCGATTCCGCCGTAACTTCCTTGTGCAAAACAACTTCAACAACGTACTTCTTCATACTGTTCCTCCTTAGAACCAGTTCACACGATCAAAGTTTCGGCGGTTTGCAATAATCCCACTGGCATCATCCCAGCCGCCGCCATACTTCTTAGACACAGGAAGATAGGGATAGACCGTGTGTCCATCAATCATCCCGCGCATCAGCCTTCCGTTTTCAACGTAGTATCCCATATCCCCGAATGTGTGCCATCCATCTTTCCAGCTCATACGCTCTGTGTTTTCCATGGAGTACCCCATTATCGCAGTTGGTCGAGAATATCCAGCAGTTGCTGGCGTTCCTGACTGTTTGGCAGACGCTTCAAGACGTATTCCTTCAAATGAGGAAGATTCAATCTGACATCCGTACAGACCAATGTGCCATACAATTCGTCCCATGTTCCATTCCGAAAGGAATAACCCCACATGGCGTTATCCTCGCCAACAAAAGAGAGCATGGAACCATCCTCCACATAAGGAGCGATGTCGGACAGGCATTCTTCAACGTCATCGCCATACCACTTCTCCGGCATATAGAACAGCGAGATCACATCGCCGTTGTCGTATCGTGTATCCACATCAAACAGTTCTGTGAACAAACCGTTGTGTTCCGGCCTTTCCGTGAACAGCTCCGGATGATCTTCATGGAGCTTGTCCCAGTTCTTCTTGGTGATCGTAACGCCAGACTCTTTCTGCTGAACATAGTAACTCATAACGAATCCTCCTTATGAGATCAATCCGAATATATCTTCACCATAACGGAAAGCAAATCCATTAAGATGATTTAACGCATCAATAACGTAATCCAATCTATCCACAGGGAAAAAGGTAATATCTTCGTCAATTTCCGGGATATCTTCCAGAGACACATCGCTTAGTTCATTATCTTCCCTGTACTCATCAAGATCGGAAAGAAAAAACACATCGTTTTCAATCATCCCCTCATCCATATCAACGGTTACTGTTCCCTCTGCCCAATCGAGCATGCGATTCATACCCACTTCGCTTATCGCAATCAGACCATCGTTTCTGCTGATGTCCCGAATCTTGAATGTTTCGTCAGGGAACATGCTCTGGATTCTTGCAAATTCTGTGCTTCCTTCTCCGCCTTCGATACCGCCGCCAGACCCCTCCACCATGCGGATAAGACGAAGCTGCAAGTCCTGAACCGAGAGATCATCCTTTTCACAGATACAATCCCACACTTTCCGCGCTTCCTCCAACGCAGATATGGTATAAGCCGACCAGTGATAGTAGAGGCAGGCAACATTTTCGCCCAAGTGACGAACCGAAATAACAAGACGCTGTCCCATAATGAATCCTCCTTACATCGACACATAATAATAGCCGGTGAGTTCGTCTACTTCGCCAGCCTTTTCGTCTTCTTCCGGGTCGTAATATTCGGTTGTTGTTTGGCAATCATCTACCAAGTCAATTAAGTCTGCAAGTGCATTGGCAAGCTCCTCTGTCTTTGTAAGCAGATGCTCACCATCCGACCAGATTTTTCCTTTGTTCCTGTATCTATAAAACCGATTCCCCAGCAAACTGACCAACACATTATACAAACTGAACACAGTAAACCCTCCTCAGATAAAATCGTGAATACTCATGCCGGGTGCATCCCACGGATTGCCGGGGCTATAGTCACCATTGTACGAAGACGGCGTATAAGGCTCGTCCGCGTCGTCCATATCCTCAAGCCAGTTTTCCGAATCCGGACAGACATTCAGAATATCGCGCTCCTCAATATCAAGGTCGGGGTCGGGTGATAAAACAGCATCCTGATATTCCAAAATCTCCGCTTTAGCTTTGAGGACAATCTCCGCATCGGAAGTATCCTCATCCACAGTCACATAGGTACGATAGAAGCGGCGGATTTCCACGTCGCACGGCACAACAATCTTCATGATTCCAGCTTCTCCTTTTCATGTTCCAATTCCTGAACGGCTTCCTCCAAGGTGTCGGCACTGCACACAAACCGCCCATAGGAGTAGACTTCATAGTGATCCTGAACGCGGTTGATCTGATAGTTCATTTCTCCACCTTCTTTATGAGTGGACAGCCATGCTCTTCCTGATGAACAGAAAAAATTTGCCATTCATATGTATAGCAATCGGTATCGGCATAAGCACAATCACCGAAAAAGCCGAAGAATCCACCGTTATACTTCTCCCACAGTATAATCTCTTCCCAATACGGAATTTCTTCATCGCTGTAACAGGTATCTAATGTTTGCTTGAGCAGCTTCATCATATAGCGGTGAGCTTCTGTATAAGTCTGAAAGAACCAAGAAGTAATATGGCCAACACGCGCCTCAACAAGAACAAAGTTCATAGCTTGTCCTCCTGATGATTTTCCAGATACCGCACGGCACATTCATACTGGTAAGAACACTTCCACCCTTCCGGCGTATGAAGAATACAATCAGAACAGATGCGGCACTGCTGATAAGCGTCGATGATGGCTTGCGCAGCCGCCTTATCTCTGATAAAGAACCTCATAATGTACCTCCTTAGTAATCATTGCAACTTTCACACCACTCACTGGGCGGAAGAAGTTCTTCTCCAAAAAGGTTATACCACTGTCCACACTGATGGCATTGAGAAGCGCCGCAGTATTCATCGATCAGTTCCACGGTATTGCCGCACCGACACTTGCCACTCGCCGGGACAGTAAAATGACGCACCTCCTTGACGACCTCGTTATAACGGACGAACCGATGCGGATTTTGCAGACAGTCATCGTAGTTCCGCTGTGCGCATGGACTCAGCGGTTTTGCAAACGCACCTTTATGGTTGCATGGAAACCAGAACCCATTGCCATGCCCATCGTCGAAGACGAGATAATATTCCGTATGAATTTCCGGATGAGCGGGAACGCAGTCCTTCAGCATAATGAACCCTCCTTAGATGTGGCAATCCACATAGACCAGATACAGCCCTTGATAATCCTGAATAGCCTCCTGCCAATCGTCTGCGTTCTGAGCAATGGACTCTTGGGTATCCGAACTGATGCCGAACCAGCCCATCTGCCCCTGCTCATGCCATTCACCATCCGGCGTAACGAAGGCGTAAGGCCGGCTGATGTCTGCGTTATAACTGGCATAAAACTCCTTGGTGCCGTAAGTTCTGCGGTAATATTCCGGTTTCAAAAACGCATGAGGATATTTTTCAGGCGCTTTGCCTTCCACATATTCATCCCAAAACGTTTCTGCTTGCTGATACTTCGCCTTATCCGGCGAAAAATCCAACTGCTTTACCTTGACGCGGTTCCATTCATCCGGCTTTTCACCGGGCTTGAGACGATACAATCCAGCATTGCTCCACCGACCGCCATCCGCATCATACCAATCCCATTTGGCGTTCGGGTTAGTCATATAGCCGAGCGTGCCATCCTGCAAAACATAGCCGCTATATTCTCCCAGCCACTCTTCAAAGGTGGTATCACCCTTTTCTTCATCCTCTTCATACTTCTTGCGCAAGGTTTCAATATCTTCACTTGCGTCCTCTTGGAACTCGAAATAATCCTCGTTCTGCTCATCATAAGGAGCCAGCAGGTTATCCACATCTTCAATATCCGCACAGAAAACGCCCACCAGAAAATGACTCATAAATCGTTCCTCCTTTATTGGTTCAGCCATGCAATGCAATCAGACCGCGTGGCAAATTCTTCCGTCCATGCGTCGCCATACCGGTTGTCACAACCAACATACACATGGGCCTGCTCATCAAAGCACCAGAACAAACCACGCGGCTCTCTGGTTTTAATGATTTCATTCATCTTCCACCCTTTGACTTGGCGGATATCATTGAATGCCTTTGTGATTGTCAAGAATCTTCATCCTCCTCGAAATCATGAATGGCAATCATTTGGTGATGAGTATAATCCTCGCTATCACCATCACCCCATATGAGCAAATCAAGCAAGTCGTCGTAGGTTTCAAACTGCATCGTTTTAGGAACGTATTGCAAGTGCTTACGAACAAGGCAGATATCCTGCTGCCACTTTCCCTCCTGATCTTCCAGATAGACGCACATCTCTGGTGGAATATCCGTTCCATTATTCGGATAAATTTCCGCAACAATTCGGAACTTGCCGCAATTTATGACCAGCTTTTGTTCCATTATAATCAGCCTCCGTTCTCCACACTCTGATAGTAAATGAAGATATTCTCATCCGTTACAACCGAAATGTATTTCCGGAATATCCTCAAAACGTCTTCTTCTGTTAGGTGTTCTTCGCCATCCGGAATAGACCACGGATAGGACGGTTCATACAGAATATAGTACCTGTTGTCGAAATCCGATGTGACAGTTACTCTTAAATCGATAACCTCATACAGGACGTGAGCCAAACCGGTTTCTCCGCAATCACCTTCCAGATCGTTGAAATCTTCCATATTCAAGGATTCAATCGTCCAGCCGGGATAGTATTCATCCAAGTATGCTTCAACCCTGCGCAGCACTTTCTCATTCATCTCAGCCAATTCCATTAACCGCTTCGGCGTGGTATGAATATCGTCTACGCAAAACCCATAGCCATCCGTCGTCCAGCAATGATAACTCATAATCACTCGCTCCTTTCCTGCTCCGTGAAGTGATACATGACCTGCTCGTAATCTTTCGGTCTCTTTCCCGTCAACTCGATTTCGCAAAACGCCCATGTCCCAACCTTGTCATAGTCCGGGAAGCAATCATGGTAATCGCCGCCACCGCGACCATTTCCGCAAGCAGTAAGCAATGGGAGAGGATGGATGCAGCTGTCATAGTCGTAGTGTTTCTTTACAACTCGCCCATTCTTATATCTCTTTGTCCAAGTTCCGCTTTCATGCCACTGATTGCGCTGAATGTATTCTTCCATGTCAATGTATGTCTGGTTTGTGTGGTTGACCAAATAGCGACGGCGATTTTTCATGGTCAGGTGTCCGTATGGCTTGGGATAAATCCGGGTGCTTTCCTTGTTTTCGCCACATACTGCGCGGTAAATCTCCATGAACCGATCTTCGGGAATATCTTTGCAATACTCACCCTCATACGGCTCGTCAGAATAGTCACCAATCCACGCGATGACCGTAGGCTTATGCCAGATCTGCGTGCAGACTGCATTAACAAAGTCGTTGCCGATGTAAGAATGCTCCATCAGCTTCAATCCATTGTCATAAAAGTGAGAATACAAAGAATGAATCGCACCATCCTGAGAAATCAACGTCGGAATATAATACTGTCCCATAAAAATCCTCCTCACATATACTTTTTCAAAGTATCCACACAGGAAAGTCCTTCAACTTCCATGCACTTTTCTTCAACCATCTCGATGATCGTCTGCCGTTCTGCATCAGTCGGCGTATAAGAAAATGGCCCTGAACTTGATGAGTCTGTTTCGACGTAGTATTCCATAAACAGTAAGTCCTCATGGGGATTATAGATTGCATACAGATTCACCCATGTACTGTCATCGTCGGGGATGTGCAGACCGAACTTCTCATTCACATCAAACCATGTCTCTACATAGGCAGAGACACACATCGGAGGATACCAATATGGATCGATATCAATCTCCTGATCAATTTTGATATTGGAGCGGTTCATTTCAATCATGCTGTGATTTTCCTTCTTTGCGGTTCATAACCGTGTGCTCTGCAAATTTGTGCTACTTCCGCATCAGTGAGAATCCTGTTAACGCGAATAGCGCCAGAGATAATCCATTCGCCCAGCATTTTGTGGTTGGTCTTGTAGCGATAGAATCCATCCTCTGGAATATGATCGAGGCAAGCCTTCTGCAGATTAAATCTTGTGCCGCGCATCCCGTTAGCTATTGCCTCCGGCGCATAGGAAACCGAATCTGCGTATTCCACCTCTGCCCAAACGGTATCCGGATGCATGGACACGATGTTGCCCTCCGCATTCTTCCTGCCGATATGGGTAGCCAGTGGGATATCCGAGCAATGCCAGCCTGGGCGATAGGCGAGCCCTTTGCCCAGCTTTGCCTTGACCTTACCGGAGGGTAAGCGTTCACCCGATTGAGCTTGCAGCCATACGCCTAGCGGCACTTCTTGATTTGACAGGACATAAAGTGGATATAATCGACCACTTTTCAATCGAAAAAGTTTGTAGGCGGTTGCCATGACATTACCTCCAACCAAAGGCAGACATCAGACGTGCGTTGCTGCTGTACTTTGGCTTTCTCAGACGTTCTACAACAGTTCGCGGGTCATCAAAAACGGAACTATGAAGGTAGGCGTACTCTCCGGTACTGTTCAGCCTGCGAATAACAAACCGATTCGTTCCGTCATGATGAGAGCAGGACAATTCCACATTGCCGTATGCACTTTCTTCGATGGTGATGTAATCCATCTTGCTGACCATCCCATAGATGGCGTCTTCCAACTTCTGAAAAATCTTACCGCCGGCATGATGACCATCCCAGAGTTCCAAATCTGCCGCGACAACCCAGCAGGACGGAGACTTCTTATCAAGCATACGGATGTTTTCCATCAGGTTATCCCATTCGTCATCCATCTCCTGATAAGCAAAGGAGTACGCCTCGTCATCAGTAAAATCGTCGGCAGTTCTGCCGTCGTCGTCAATTTCTTCCATGACCTTTTTCACATTCTCAAGATCTCCATACAGTTTCCAGAGATTATTCGTATAAATCAACATATTGTCAACCCTCCTTACCACCAACCGATAGCTTCTGCAAGACGAGCGCTGTTGCTGTATGTTGGTTTGAACAAACGCTCAATCTTTGTTCGCAGGTCTTCAGAAACGGAACTGTGCTCATAAGTATAGGAACCTCTCTTATTCAAACGGCGAATTTTGGATGTATACACGCTATCGTGATACGTACACTTCACCGTCACATTCCCACGCCTGTCCTCGTTAATGGTGACAGAATCCATTCCGAGCGTCATTTCCGTGATTGCCGTATACAATCGGTCAAATATCTTGCCGCCAGCATGATGAACATTCCATAACCCAAGATCCCCTTTTGCAATCCAATAAGACGGCAACTTTGCATCCAGCTCCCGAACGCACTCCATCAGATATTCCCAATCGCCGAGAGCCTCATTGTCCGCAAACTCATAGGCTTCTTCGTCTGTGAACTCAGACGCTTTCTTCTTATGATCTTCCAGCTCTTCCATAATGCTCTTGGTGTAATCAAGAGTGCCGAAACGAGTCCAGATATCATCTGTGTAGATAAACATATCATCAACCATCCTTTTCTTTGCGCAAACGGAGTGTAAAAGTGTTCTGTTCCTCATCCCAGTAACCAGTAAGAACAAACACGCCGCCAATATAAGCAAGCGAATCTCCGCGAATTTTCATAATAGATTCACTGTCCGTTCCACATTTGCGAACGCCAAGACGATAGATTTGCACCTCCTGATTTTTGAAATCCTGAATGCTCATTTTTTCCAAACACTGATAGATATTCAAAATGTCATACGCCAAATCGGATTCGTAAGAAACAGTGTTCTGCTTGACCGCCTCAAAGACAGGCTGGAGGATATAGGCGTTGAAATAAAACAGTTCCTCCAAACGTGTTGCGCCCTGCTTAATTTCCACAACAACCTTCGTATTCACGGCTGACCCTCCCCAACATATTCCTCGATATAACTTTCCTCACCCTGATCATCCCACACGATAGCGGGAAAACGAACGCGCTTACCGCATTTTGTCAGCCATTCCGACGCATAATCGGCGATAGGCCCAATCAGTTCCATATCCCACGGCAAATTGCAATCCTCCGTAAGAAGTTTGCACAGTTCATACACCTTGGCGTCAATCTCGTCGATACGAGCGCACTGTTCCGACGAAAGCTCAAGCTCCTCACGCATTTTCAGCACTCCTTTTTTCTTCAATATTGAGAATGAACTTTGCGGCTTTTTCCGCACGGGATGCCGCGCCGACGACAAATTTATTGTCACCCTTAAGAACCCTGAGCCAGCTTTTGATATATGCCGCCGTGTTGGCAAAGCTGGATTCTGTATCCACGCCCAGCGTATGAAGAATCATAGCGCTGCCCATTTCCGCACAGAGTTCTTCCTTGCTGTATTCCGTGTTTCCAAAATGCGCGTCTTTTTCAATCCGGTTCAGCCGTGACTTATGCCCGGTGGAATGAACCGCCTCATGGAATGCGGTGGAATAATACTCTGCCGTACTCTTGAACTGAGCGCGTTCCGGCAGACAGATGCGGTCAAACGATGGAGAATAGCAGGCGCGGTCGCCGCCTTCTTCCAAACGGATATGCTCCCTGTCCAGATATTCCAGAAACGTTTTATCTGCCAGCTCCACAGGCTTCACGCCATTGGGCAAGGGTTCCGGTTGAATGACGGGTTCCATAACGCCGCCCTCATTTTTCTCCACCTGCGAGATATGGAACACGCGGTTCCACTTGAGTTTCGGGACGGATACCATAACGGGACTGCCGTTCCCATCCCGTTCCACATTGCCGGAATCATCCTTCTTCGGGAAGGTCAAGACACTCCACCACACATTGAGCGAGGATTTCTCTCCCTTCTTGACATGAGCACCTGCCGCTTGCCACTGTTTGAAGGACGCCCATTCACCCGGCTGACCAAGAATAATCTGGTTGAGCAGAGAATAGGGCTTTCTGCTGACGCGGTTATATGCGCCTATGCCGTTGACAGAAACCCAAGGCTGCTGCCACGGAACGGTTCCGTTTTCCAGCGCAGCAATTACGCGATTGGTGATCTCCTGATAAATGTCAACTTTCTGCTCCATACAAATCCTCCGTTTCTTTCAACCATGCCTCTACTTCTTTCCATGTCTGGAATGCCATGGTGCTGTACGCACCGAAGAAATGCCACCAACCAGAATGAGATTCCAGCTCGTCATAGTGGTAGCCGCGCTCCTCCATCTTGCGAATGAGACGCATGGTTCGGTCACTGTGCCGCATGTTTGCCATGCCTCCTATCCAGCTCCGCAATAACCTTGTGCCCATCCAGACCACCGGAATACTCCGTGAAGGTCTGACTGCGAATAAATTCTTTTACCTGCCGATAGCGGAACAGCTCATCCGGTTTAGCATGTTCTGCTTTGCGGATCCGCTTTTTCAGCCGGACATAATCCTCCACCGCTTTGGCGCACACTCCGCAAGCCAGATTGCGAACCCCTTCATCACATACTTTCATGACAATTCCTCCTTTTCGGTTTTAATTGGGGCGATATAGTGCCGATTTGTTCCGGGTCGAGCACTAAAAGAGAGAGCCAGAAATTCCGGCTCTCCGTGTTTAATGTTCAATTCCCATTGGAATTTGCTGAGTAAGCTCCCGAATGGGTACGGTTGCGCATTTCGGGATTGCCTTACGGAGCTTTTTTGTTTCCGCCTTGGCAGAAAGATACTTCATCTTGAGCTGTGCAAGTTCTTCATCAAGAGCGGTTAACTTATCCAGCGCCGCATGGTATTCTTCGACCTTGGCGTTAGCTTCCGCAATCTCCTGTCTGCACTTCATCTCGGCGGCTGCGGCTTTGCGGTCTTGCGCTTTCATGGAGTAGATTTTTCCAGCGCGAGCCCTAGATTTTTGCGTGATTTCTTCCGGCTGAGGGCCAAGCAATTCCAATATGCGGTAATATCCATATCCGGAGAGTTTGGCAATCTCTGCATTTGAGTATCCCATTTCACGCAACTTTCTAAGATGTTCATCGCGTTGCTCCATAGAAGAAAACCCACGCAGCTTTGCATCTCGTGTGTAGCGAGATGTTTTGCCATCATAACCAACTGATTGTGCAAATTGTAAAACCTTTTCCCGAAGAGGAGCGGAACAAGTTTTGATTCCTCCCATAATATTCCAAACATAACCCTCAGAAATTCCAAAAATTTTCGCAATATCCGCAGCAGTATAGACCTCTACGCCGGGAAGTTTTTGAGGTTCAAAACTTTCCCACTTCTTTGAAATTGTATACATATCGAATACCTAACTTTCCAAATGTCACCGTTTCCAAACCGACAGGCAGAAATGTTATGCGCCTCCGCCGCTTAAATTCTTCCGCCTCTAAGACATTCCGGGATGTGCCGAACCGCATCGTCAAGGCACATACGAATATACAGTTCTCTTGCGACCTCCGCATTTGCGCCGACAAAACTGGCTTCTCCACAGATACCATTAACGACTATGTAACCGTTCCGCTTTTCGATTTTCTGCACGACTTCACCGCCAATACCGCACACCAGTTCGGTTTTGAAATGAGACCCATAGGAGGACAGCATATGCCATTCGTTACCCAGCTTGCGAATCTCATAGATGCCGGTATTCATCATGCGGCGACGGAATTTCTGCATAGCAACCTTCCCGTTCGTCGCGTCAATGGTATCCACGTACTCACGGCTGATCGTATCGACGATACGAAACCGCTTATAACTCTGCCACTTTGCCATACTGCCGACCTCCCACTCCGAAGAAACTCCACACAGATTTCCGAATATCCATGGGCATACCCTCTGCCCAATCGAGTACACGCTTGCGCTGTTTGGACTGAATGCCATTGAACCGCGCATAATATGCCTCGCCGTGATAGTTATAGCGCTTCTCATAGCAAGACACGGTGATGGTTTTGCCGGACTTCTGGATTTCGCAGAAAGTCTCGCGTTCAAATAGACCCATAACCGTACCTCCTCAATCGTCCTTGCCGTCATAGGCAAAGTAGCCGTCACATTTGCGGATTCCGCAACGGCGGAGTTCATCGAACAGAATCTTTCGTGCCAGATGGATCCACGTATCGAACCAATCGTCCTTGAGGATCCCGGCAGTGCAGAATGCCCCAAGTGTAGACGTTGCCCCATACAGTTCCGAAGAAGCGCCACGCGATTCTTGCCCATGGCATTCCACCATGATTTCGATATAGTCGGTTAAATCAACTGCGCACCGGTCTGCCAACTCCGTCGGTTTCGGCACATCAGCCGTCAAGTTTTCTTTCAGAAATTTCTGCATTTGCGGCTTGATGCGATTCTTAGTCGCATCATAGTTAAACGGTTTCACAAGGTTATACATTTTTACTCCTCCTTACTCATAAACCTGCGGATTCTCCAACTGTTGCGCACGGCGAACCAACAATTTCCGACCACACCAATGCTCAGAAGCGATGGTTTCCGCTTCTTCTTGCGTGTTAGCCAGAATGATGATAGGGTCATAGGTTTCCGCATACAGCGGGTAAGCAATGAACATATGCTTGCCGATGGTTTTATAGCAATCCTGCATGAATTTTCCTCACCCTCCTGACAACCTTCTTCCGCCTGCGAATCTGAGGCTGCGCATGTGCCAATTCACAGGCATGGACAAACTCCGCATCTTCCAAATCGTCACAGATACACACGCCTATGACTGCAAAGAAGAGAATGGAGGTGCCAGTGATTACACCTACCTTGAGGATAAAGGATGTGAACATCCAGAACATGCGCACAAATTCCGGCTTCATTCTGCCTCATCCTCCAGCCAGTGCTCCCAGATGTTTCCGTCGGGCGTCTCCACATAAACAATGCCGTCATCTACCCAGACGACAGATTTTGCCGGATTTGTCCAGCACCACATCGTCCACATGCCCAACACGAACGCGCCCATAATTGCCGCCACAACACAAATCAAAGCGACAAGTTCCTGAATATCCTTGCGCATACTTATACCCCTTTCACGGTAGTCGTGACAGTGCTCATACCTGCAACGACTCCCACCACTTTTTCCCACCAATACCAACAAGTCCGCAATAGCGCACAAATGCGTTGATGTGGCGCATAGTCGTCGCCGAATAGCCAGACCAAAGGCGTTTGATTTTTCCGGTCGTGCGGTCAAACTCCGCAACGTCCGTATTGTAGGAGCGGAGAATCAGACGATCTCCTTCTTCCAGCACAACCGCTTTATGGTAGAAGGATTTGCGCCCATCGACAGGGCGAAGATAGAATTTTCCCATACAAAAGCCTCCATTTTCGTACAAAAATAAGAGGTCATTTCAACAGAAACAACCTCTTTCCAAACCGCACAGATTAAGCCTGCACGCCGTTCGGTCTGCGCCCATTGTACGCCGTCACCATATAGCGCACAGGGTCGCCCAATGAGCGCATGTAGAGTTCCGCCCCTCCATACCCATTGCATATATAGACAGGACGGATTTTCTTCATGTCTATCACTGCATATCGCCGCACATCTGCCGGATGGGCAGACTTACGGATGACATACGGGTCGTACAGGTCAAGCCGTCTGCTCATGCAAACACCTCCTGTACATTTCGGGCAGAATCTCCGCATTTTTGAGCGAACGAAAATCCATATCGTCCACACAAAAATTAGACAGACTGCCCGTATTATTGCAAAGCATGCCGATAATTCCGCCGCCTGCATAGTACACGTCCACTTCTTCCGACGTGTCATATGTCCGAACGGTTACGGTAATGCCTGCCGTTTCCCCAAAGTGCCCCTGTTCCCAGAACAGAACACGCCCAAGGGTTCCCGGCTGGAGGCGCTGCATGTCCGCTAACGCCTCCACATTTGTAGAAATCATACTTTCACCTCCTAGGGCATAGTCTGCCCATATAAAGGCACAGATTTTCCGCGCCCTTATATGGACAGGCATAACCGCACAACACAAAAATTCCGTATTGTACAGTCTGCCCGTCACCACAGACGGAAGATAGGCTCTCGTATACATTGCACGCCAAACGGGACGACTCCCGAAAGGTGCAGAAACCGCCGTATAGACCTGTCGCGTCTGCGCAAATTCCGCGCATAACGCCGGCAAATGTCCGGTATCTTTGTATAGACGTGTGCCTATGGAACCGTCTATTCCATCGACCCAAAGTTCGACTCACGCACAGCCTGTCACAAGGGACTGTCACTCCCGTACTGTGCGCGTTAGGTGCTACGCAGTTTTGCCCCAAATTTCCGCATTTCGTATGCGTACTGGATGGGGCGTGGGCAATTCCACACCTTTTACTTTTCCGGTAGAATGAAAATTCCGCGCTGAGTGCTCGTATCAGTACCTGTTCTGATACAAAAGAGGATACCCTTTTCAGAATATCCTCTGCGGCACATACTGACCGCTTTCACGGTCGTAGTGCATAAGGGTAAGCTCTACGCCGTTATAGGCGCAGGCTCGAATAACTGCCGCAGTCGCAGCAGTTAACCCTGTAACGTAGACAACCAGCCTACGTTCTCCAAGGAAACACCGAATATCTGTGTAATCATTGGAGTTCAACGGGGAAGAAAATCCCTGCCGAACTCCAACACGGGTCGTCAGAAATTCTTCCACCGTTTTGTACATCCCGTCAAAGTCAACGGGATTCACGGATTCGGGGAAGATATACTCTTCCACCGGAATCGGATGACGGGATTTACAAAGACCAACGGTAATAATTTCGTTCATAAAATACCTCTTCTTTCTAGGGCAAACTATGCCCTGTTAAAATCACAGGTACTGATATGAACACTCAGTACAAGTTGAAAAACTCACCATGACGTTAGACTAACTCAACTTGAAACATCCTGTACACCGCACAGCGATATTTTTGTTGCAAAACACTTCCCCAAGCTAAAGGACACGTCCGCCGGACGCCGTCCGTTTTGCAATAATACCCATTGAGTTGGGCAACTTTTCACGGCAGAAGTTTTCATCTTATACCGGAAAAGTCCAAACAGGTTCTGAATACAACCCATTTTGCAGGGTTGTTGTTGTTACTTTGTGGCATCCCACTTATAAGAGTCCTTTTCAGATTCCGTCATCTTGTTCCAACGCTGTTTGATATCAGCGCCGGATGCATACGCCGTCATCATCGGTACGCAAGCACCGAAGAACTCTTTTGCCGAAGAGCAAAAGTAGCTTTCGCCCTTTTTGCTCTTGTTAATTTTTTGAAGGACGCTGTTCACTTGCGCGTCCTTCAAGCAACGGAAGGATTCGCCAAAGATTGCTTTTAGCAAATCTTCCAAAGTGCGCTTGCAGGCACGCTTTGAAAACACACCTTTTTCGCGTTCCAGCGGTTGAAGCTGACGCTTGCCGCTGTCAAAGGAATTTTCAAACTTTTCGCAAAATGCTTCTTGCTTTTCCGTTTCCTGCATGGCTACATAGCCAATGCAGGCTTTTCTAGCAGATTCAAGTTTGTCCATCCAATCAGCGGACGGGCAATACTTGTTCCGTTTCTCCGTATCAACGCCTGTCAAGGATTCAAAACCCTTGACGAAAGCGAAAACCGTACTTTCACGGATTTCATAGGTCTGATTAAGTGATTTCTCACTCATCTTTAACAACGGCAAAGCAGGGTCACGCATGAATGTAATGATTGGATTTTCATCACCTTCAAAACACTTTTCCGTGACAGCTTGTAAAACTGCCGCTTCAAAGTCTTTCTTCGCTTCCTTCGCGTCTGTTTCTGTTTTTTCGCGGGCTTTAGGCGTTTCCGCCTGTGCCCATTTCCGACGTTTTTCAGAAACATCGTTATACATGGCATTCAGCTTTTCGGTTTTGATTTCTGCATACTTCATAATAGTTTACCTCTTTTCAAATTTCATTGTTTGGGTAAACCCCACAAAATAGGCTGTATTCAAAACCTGTTTGGAGTGTGGGCGCAAGGTATACTGCCGCATTGTTTTAGCTTTATCACAGTGGCATATAGCCACACAGTAATACCCACTTTCCCCAAAGGGGAACAAGGTTCTACGCAATGCCCACTTGATACATAACACAAGGTAGTATTTGCCTATGGTTCGTTGCGTCTGCAAAGCTCTACACTTATTCCCGCGATTTAGACAGGTTGCCCTGTTAAGGGTGTAGCCATTGTGGGCGTCATTTGCTCTATTTGAGCATCAGCCACTTAACGCAACGAGCACAGTACAAACTTGCTATGCGTTGCATATCATGCCCTTTTTTGTTGCAGGGGCTACTGCTATACAGTTATCAAGGTGCAGGGGGTATATCGTCGGCTACTTGCCTTTCGGCTTGTCGCTTTCGACATTGACAAGGTAACACGGAAACGGCGATTTGCCCGAAAAAGAAATAAAATCAATTTAACATAACTGTATTTTACGTTGAAAAAGTATAGCATACTTTTAGAAACCATATGCCTGTCATATAACTAGATGAAACTCTCTTTTTGAGTTCGATCTCAATCGAATCAAAACCGCTCACAATTTCTATGGCGG
>ERZ780149.337-NODE-337-length-62217-cov-30.331939_pt1 | contig 62217 bp, 60 predicted proteins | sample MGYA00511367_ERZ780149 | MGnify/ENA primary metagenome ERZ780149 (study PRJEB29588, sample SAMEA2153852) | human gut metagenome | biome: human gut; feature: human-associated habitat; material: faeces | place: Denmark | collected 2008/2010 ... | reverse complement strand
AACAACATGGCGCAGTCGCTTGTACTTTGCGTCAAGTCCGACGCTCGATTTGCTCACCGCCGTTGCGGCTCGTGTTCCGTCTTCGAAGTTGCACATTTCTTTTACAAGCAAAAAGTGCGTCAGTGAGATAAAGAACAAGGAAGATGCGTTGTGACTGAAAGCCTAATGTACTATGCGTACATGACTTTCAGGCACAACGTGTCTGACGCAGTTGTTTGCTCACTGACACACTTTTTGCAAGTTCCAGATGCGTTGAGCATACTCTTCCACCGACCTATCGGCTGCAAAGAAACCTGCTTTGGCAATGTTCACGAGAGACATGCGATTCCATGTGTCTTTGTCAAGATAGGTGGCGTTGACGCGCTCTTGAGCGGCGGAGTAGCTGTCAAAGTCGGCAAGGACCATGTAGCTGTCGGGTTGTCCGCCACGGCCTGTGGTGAGCGAGTCGGCAATTTCGCCGAAGGAGATGCCGCCCACGCCTTGGCGCAAAGTGTCGATGAGACGCTTGATGCGCGGATTTGTCTGATAATAGTGAGAGGGATGATAGCCCTTCTTCCAAAGCTCTTCCACTTCATTGGCAAGCATGCCGAAAAGGAAGATGTTACCGTCGCCGACTTCTTGGTGAATTTCAACGTTTGCACCGTCGAGAGTGCCGATGGTGAGCGCGCCGTTGATCATGAATTTCATGTTGCCGGTTCCGCTCGCTTCTTTGCCTGCGAGTGAAATCTGTTCACTCACTTCCGCCGCCGGCATAATCATCTCGGCAAGCGTCACGCGATAGTTTTCAAGGAAGACGACTTTTATCTTGCCCTTGACGTCGGGATCGTTGTTGACAAGATCGCCGAGCGCGCAAATAAAGCGGATGATTTGTTTTGCCATATAGTATGCGCTTGCTGCTTTTGCGCCGAAGATGAACGTGCGCGGTTGAACGTCGAGATTGGGATTTTCCTTTATGCGCAAATACAAATCGAGAATGTTGAGCGCGTTGAGCAACTGACGTTTGTATTCGTGAAGTCTCTTCACTTGCACGTCGAAGATGCTGTCGGGATCAACCTGAACGTTGTTCTGAGCAAGAATGTATTTTGCAAGGTCTTCCTTGTTTGCACGCTTGATTTGAGCAAGACGGGAAAGCACTTGCTTGTCTCCGATATAATTTTGAAGTTCCTGAAGCGAATCGGGTTCTTTGAGCCATTTGTCGCCGATAAGTTCGTTGATAAGACCTGCAAGCCGCGGATTTGCCTGAGCGACCCATCTTCTGTGCGTGATGCCGTTTGTAACGTTGGTGAACTTCTCGGGATGCATGCGATAGTAGTCCGCAAAAACGTCGTTTTTAAGAATATCGCTATGAAGTGCACTGACGCCGTTTATGGTGTGAGAAGTCACAAGGCAGAGATTTGCCATTTTCACCTGCCCGTTTGAAAGCACGGCGTTGCGGTTGACAACGTCCCAATTGTTGGGATAGAACGCCCAAAGCTCGTTGCAGAAACGTTGATTGATTTCTTGCACGATTTGGAAGATTCTCGGAAGAAGGCTTTGGAACAGGTTTTGCGGCCATTTTTCGAGAGCTTCCGCCATGACGGTATGGTTGGTGTAAGAAATGCAATGGGTTGTGATGTCCCACGCTTGATCCCAGCCGTAGCCGTACTCGTCGAGAAGAAGTCTCATAAGTTCGGGTATGCAAAGAGTCGGGTGCGTGTCGTTGATGTGGATAGCAACGCAATCCGCAAGATTGTCAAGAGACGGATTGGTCTTCAAGTGACGGCGCAAAATCGACTGAATGGACGCCGAAACGAAGAAATATTGTTGTTTAAGGCGCAAGGACTTGCCTTCGATGTGATCGTCGGCAGGATAAAGCACCTTGTTGATTGACTCCGCCATAGCCTTTGCTTCGCTTGCTTTGAGATACTCGCCGCGGCTGAACATGTTGATGTCAAAGTCTTGCGGAGCTTGGGAGTGCCAAAGTCTTATACGGTTGACGGCGTCGGTGTCGTAGCCCGAGATGTTCATATCGTAGGGCACTGCGTCAACGACGGTGCAATCGCGTTGGGTGACGGTGAGTTTTCCGTCGTTCCAGTTCTGGTCCACCACTCCGCCGAATTTGACTTGATACACTTCTTCAAGTCTGGGAGCAAGCCACACGTCGCCCATTTTGAGCCAATCGTCAGGCTGTTCGAGTTGCCAACCGTCGACTATGCGTTGTTTGAAAATGCCGTAGTCGTATAGAATAGAAAATCCGCTCGCGGGGTAACCGCACGACGTGAGCGAATCCATATAAGCGGCGGCAAGTCTGCCAAGTCCGCCGTTGCCGAGACCTGCGTCCGGCTCGAAATTGTATATCTCGTCCATGCTTACGCCGAAACTTTCAACCGCCTTGGTCACCTGCTCGGTGATACCCATATTGAAAAGGTGGTTGCGCAAAGATCTTCCGAGCAAAAACTCCATGGACATATAGTACACTTGTTTTGCGTTTTGCTCGTGGCAGACCTTTTTGAAGTCGACGCGCTTGTTGGTGAGAAGGTCTCTTACGACCATGCAGGTTGCACGGTAAATCTGAGCCTTGCTCGCGTCTTCGGGTTTGACTCCGAAATAACTCGAAAGCACGCCCGTGACATGGGTCTTAAACTCTTGTTCTGTTACGTTAAATTTCATACATTATCCTTTCCTTCCGCTTTCCCCCGGACGAAAGAGACGTTGAGTTGAGTTTACAAGCCGAAATCGGCACGTATTTTATTATGCACAATCGGCGCGAGAATTGCAACCGATTGAGTGGCGTATATATAAAATATACGCCGTCGGTCTTACTATATCAGAGATTTTGATAAATATCGATATATTTCTTTGCGCTTACGTCCCAGCCGAAGTTGGAATTCATGCCGTTTTTGACCACTTTATCCCAGTTGGTCTTGTCGCTGAACTGTGCATATGCGCGCCAGATTGCGTCCAGCATATCGTATGCGTTGTAAGTCTTGAACGTGAAGCCTTTGCCTTCGCCCGTTTCGGGATTGAATGCGGGAACGGTGTCTTTGAGTCCGCCTGTTTCTCTCACGACGGGGACGGAACCGTATCTCATTGCAATGAGTTGCGAAAGTCCGCACGGTTCGAATTTGCTGGGCATAAGGAAGATGTCGCTTGCTCCGTAAAGTTTGCTTGCAAGGTCGCCCGAGAATGCGGTTATCGCCCTGAACTTACTCGGATATCTGCCTTCGACCGAACGCACCATATTTTCATACTTCCAGTCACCCGTTCCGAGAACGATGACCTGAATGTCCGCGCGCATAATATCGTCGATGACTGCGCCCACAAGGTCAAGCCCTTTCTGTTCGGTGAGTCTCGAAACCATCGCGACGAGCGGTCTATGCTCGTCATACGGCAAGTTGATCATCTCGCAAAGCGCTTTTTTGTTCTCCGCTTTCTTCTTGGCATAATCTTTGACGGAATAGTTGACAAACAAACGCTTGTCGGTCTTTGGATTGTACACTGTCTGATCGATTCCGTTGACAACGCCGTGAAGTTTGTATCTGCGATTTGAAAGAATTCCTTCGAGTCCGTAGGAATAGAACGGGTCGAGAATCTCGTTTGCGTACGTTTCGCTGACAGTAGTGACAGCGTTTGCGCTCTCGATGCCGCCCTTCATATAGTTGACACAATCTCCGTTCATAACGAGCGGACGCGCCCAGTCGGGAAGACCGAGAATGTCGCCTATGAGACTGTCACCGTATTTGCCCTGAAATTCGATATTGTGAATAGTGAACACCGTCTTGATGTTCTGATACTCTTCGCTTGCACGATAAAACACGTCAAGGAAGACGGGACAAAGCGCGGTGTGCCAGTCGTTTGCGTGCAGAACGTCGGGGAAAAAGTCGATGATGGGAAGAACTTCGAGCACCGCTTTTGAGAAAAACGCAAAACGCTCGCCGTCGTCGAAATGTCCGTAAAGTCCTTTACGCTTGAAGTAGTATTCGTTGTCGATAAAATAATACGTCACGCCGTCATACACCGCTTCGTACACCCCGCAATATTGTCTTCTCCAACTCAAATCCACGAACGTGGAAGAGAGAAAACGGAAAGTATCACTGAATTTTTCATCGATTTCTTCTTTGTAGAAAGGTATGATCACGCGACAATCGTGTCCGAGCGCATTGAACGCCTTGGGCAACGAGCCTGCCACGTCGCCGAGTCCGCCCGAGCGAACAAACGGCATCGCTTCTGATGCAACAAACAGTATTTTCATATTGTTCTCCTTGTATGAAGGATTTTTTGTGTTTATATCCATATTTTCAATGGATTAAATTGAAAATAGGAGTTTTTTGGGGGCAAGGATTTTCATTGCAAACTTTAATGCAACTTTCCCCTTTCCTCAGGTGTTTTCCCCATCACCGTTCCCCCTTGCAAGGGAACCCACGGTGACCGCGTAGCGGGGGACAACACTCGGTCGAGACATAACTTACGCCATTTCTCTTATTGTGCCACTTCGCTTTGTGCGCCGGCTACGCAACAACAAGGCGCAGTCGCTTGTACTTTACGTCAAGTCCGACGCTCGATGCGGTCGCCGCCTTGCGGCTCCAATTCCGTCTTCGAAGTGACACAGTCCGTGACGCAATTATTCGCTCAATAGCACACTCAAATTTTTAATTGCGATATTTGTGCGTTAGGCAAGGAAGATATCCCCGCACGGCAACCCTAATTTACCGAGCGTAAATGAGTTGACGGGAGGGGGCGTCTGACGATGCATCACGCCAAATAGCACAATTAAATCACTTTACCTTTGACGACAACCATAGGATAAGTCTCATACCCACTCAACGTTCTGTTGGGCTGAATGATGACGTCCTTGTCGGTGATGGTGTAGTCAAGGGACGCGTTGTCCATGACGATGGTGTCTTCCATGACGATGGAGTTGCGGATGACTGCGCCTTTGCCAACCTTGACGGAACGGAAGAGAATGGAGTTTTCAACGGTGCCGTCGATCACGCAACCGTCTGCAATGATAGAATTCTTGACGTTTGCGCCTTCTTTATACCTTGCGGGGACGGAGTCCTTGACCTTGGTGAGAATCGTGGAGTGCTTGTAGAAGAGAGCGTCTCTCACTTCGGGCTTGAGCAAGTCCATACTCACTTTGAAATAGGTCGGGATACGGTCGATGACGGCAACGTATTCCTTCACTTCGTAGTTCATGATATAAAGGTCTTGCAAGTTGGCTTGAAGAATGTCCTTTTCAAAATCGTAACTGCCGTGAGCAAAAGCGTTGTCCACGAGAGAGATGAGAAGGTCTTTCTTGACGAAGTAGATGTTGAGATTGCAAAGTTGCTTGCCCGTATCGCTTGCAACGGCATAGCGTAAATCGGTGATACGATTGTTCTTGTCGGCGGTGACGACGAATTTTCTGGAATTGATTTCGTCGGGGCGATAGGTCAGCACGGTTATATCCGCGTTTTTGTCGATATGGAACTGCTCCACTTCTTCAAAATCGATGTTGTAGGCGATATTCGTGTTGGATATGACGACGTATTCTTCCTGATTGTTCATCAAATATCCGCGAAGATGATACAACGCTTCGATTTTGCCCTTGTACACTTCGTGTTCGTTGTTGAAGACGAAAGGCGGGAAAAGAGTGAGTCCGCTGTTTTTTCTGTTCAAGTCCCAGTCTCTGCCCATGCGGAGATGATCCATAAGCGAGTTGTAGTTGCTTCTTGTGACGATGCCTATCGTCGTGATGTTTGCATGAACGAGATTTGACAGTGTGAAGTCGATAAGACGGTATCTGCCCGCAAAAGGAAGAGACGCCGTTGTGCGATGTATGGTCAAATCGTTGAGATGACTGTCGGGATCGGACGCGAAAAGTACGCTCATCGTTTTGTTTTTCATATTTTTCTCTCCTTTAACCTATCATTTCGTTTGCTCCGACGACGGAGTTTGCGGGAAGATTGTAGTTCGGCGCGATTACGCTTATCTTCCACTCGCCCGGATTGCAATGGGACAAAGTTTCGCCCACTATGCAGTTTTTGCCGATGACGGCGTTCCAGCCGACGATTGAGAATCTTATGTCCGCACCGTCTTCGATGACTGCGCCCGGCATGATTATGGACGATTCGATATATGCGTCCTTGCCGATTTTGACGGAGTTTGAAACGATGCTGTTCTTCACCGTTCCGTTGATAACCGTACCTTCACTGACGAGACAGTTTACGACTTTGCCGGTCGGAGCGACGTAGTGTGGCGGTTCGGCGTTGTTTCTCGCGTAAATCTTCCACTTGTCGTCGTCGAGATTGAGTTCGCTGCCGTTGAGAATATCCATGTTCGCTTCCCAAAGAGAAGAAATCGTTCCGACGTCTTTCCAGTATCCGTCAAATTGATACGCATACATTCTCTGTCCGTCCGCAAGCATCTTGGGAATGATGTTTTTGCCGAAGTCGTTTTCACTCGTCTTGTCGTTTTCGTCTTCGATAAGGTATTTGCGGAGTTTTTCCCACGTGAAGATGTATATGCCCATAGACGCTTTGGTGCTCTTGGGGTTTTTGGGTTTTTCTTCAAATTCTTCGATGGCTTTGCTGTTCTTTTTGAGATTGAGAATACCGAATCTCGACGCTTCTTCGATAGGCACGTCGCGCACCGCTATCGTGCAGTCCGCATTGTTGCGCTTATGCTCTTTGAGCATGTCGTGATAATCCATCTTGTAGATGTGGTCACCGCTCAAAATCACCACATAATCCGGGCTATAATTGTCGATAAAGTCTATGTTTTGATAAATGGCGTTTGCAGTGCCCTTGTACCATTCACCCGATTTTGCGTCCATATAAGGTGGCAAAACGAAGATGCCGCCGTTGAGTCTGTCCAAGTCCCACGGTTGTCCGTTGCCTATGTACTGATGCAACTCGAACGGACGATATTGAGTGAGCACGCCTATCGTATCGATGCCGCTGTTGATACTGTTTGAAATCGGGAAATCGATGATGCGATATTTTGCGCCGAACGGAACTGCGGGCTTTGCGACTCTTGACGTAAGAACTCCGAGTCTCGTGCCTTGTCCGCCTGCAAGAAGCATCGCGATGCACTCTTTCTTTGAAATTTTGCTCATTATTTTTCCTCCTTATATTCGGGTTTCAAAAACATAACCGAGTTTTTGGGAATGTTTACTTTTATTGAATACGGATAGCCGTGAGACGGTTTTGCCGTCGCTCTGAAAGACGGACGACGCTCTTCTTCTCCGCCGTATTTCTTGAGTGCGGAATACAAATCCGCCCTGTACGTCACGCCTTCGGGCACGCCCATGACGTATTTGAGTCTTTCGACGGGCGAGAAGTTGATGACGCATATCACGTATTCTCCGTCCGCCGCCTTGCGAATGAAAGACAGGACGTTTTGCTTGTTGTCATCCACCACTATCCACTTGAAACCGTCGTAAGTGCAATCGAGTTGCCACATGGCTTTGTTTTCAAGATAGAAGGCGTTGAGATCCTTCATAAACTTTTGGAAGGTGCGGTGGCGCGGATAGTCAAGCAAGAACCAATCGAGCTGTTGAGCATAGTTCCATTCTATAAACTGCGCAAACTCGTTGCCCATAAAATTGAGTTTCTTGCCCGGATGCCCCATCATAAAACCGTAGAACGCTTTGAGACCTTCAAATTTCTCGTCGTAGTCGCCGGGGACCTTGTTTATCATGCTGCACTTGCCGTGCACGACTTCGTCGTGAGAAATAGGCAAAATGTAGTTTTCGCTGTACGCGTAAGTGATTGCAAACGTGAGATTATTGTGATTGTCCTTTCTAAAGAACGGATCGAGCGAAAGATAATGCAGACTGTCGTTCATCCAGCCCATATTCCACTTGAAGTTGAACCCGAGACCGCCGTCGTAAGCGGGCTTGGTTATCATCGGATATGCCGTCGACTCTTCCGCAATGGTGAGTGCGCCGTGATATTTTGAAAGTATCGCGGTGTTCATTTGTTTAAGGAAATCTTTGGCTTCGAGATTGTAGTTGCCGCCGTATTGGTTGGGAGCCCACTCGCCGTCCTTTCTGCCGTAGTCGAGATAAAGCATACTCGCCACCGCGTCGCAACGAATTCCGTCAATGTGATAGGTATCAAACCAGAACATCGCCGCGGATATAAGGAAAGACCTCACTTCGTTCTTGCCGAAGTCGTACACCATAGTGCCCCACTCTTTGTGCTCTCCCTTGCGCGGGTCGGCGTATTCATAAAGGGGGGTGCCGTCAAAAAGGCGCAAACCTTGCTCATCTCGCGGAAAATGCGCAAGCACCCAGTCGAGAATGATGCCTATGCCGGCTCTGTGGCAACGGTCGATAAACTCCATAAGGTCTTTCGGCGTGCCGTAACGAGACGTCGGAGCAAACATGCCGGTAGTCTGATATCCCCAACTTCCGTCAAACGGATATTCTGTGAGCGGCATGATTTCGATGTGTGTATAGCCCATTTTCTTGACGTACGGAATGAGTTCGTCCGCCATTGCCGCATAGTTGATATAGTTGCCGTCGGCATACTTTTTCCACGAGCCGAAATGGATCTCGTATATGTTTATCGGACTTCCGTAAGGATTGAAGTTTTCTCTGTCTCTCATCCACTTCTTGTCTTTCCAACGGTATCCCGAAAGGTCGTAAAGTTTTGACGCGTTTGCAGGTGCGGTTTCAAAATGCAATCCGTAAGGGTCGCACTTGAAAACGATTGCGTCGTCTTGTCCCGTTATCGCATACTTATATGACTGATATTGCTCTGCACCTGCGATAAACGTTGCCCAAACTCCGTCGTCTTGTCTTGTCATGACGTTTGCGTTTGCATCCCAGTCGTTGAAATCGCCAACGACGGACACGCGCTTTGCGTTGGGAGCCCAAACGGAGAACTCCCATCCGTCAACGCCGTTTTCGACGCCCGGAACGGGAGAGAACATTTTTTGCGCCTGATAATTCGTCCCTTCGTGGAACAAATAACTTGCGTAACTGTCTTTGTTTTTTGCCATACTTTCTCCTAAAAACCGATTCCGAAAAGTTGCAAACGCTTTTTGACGTGAGTGAAACGGCGTTGCATTTTTTATGAATCAACTTTTACAATACTTTATTTTATTGTAACAAAAAACGCGCGCGCATACAATAGGTAAATTTAAAATTTTTAGCAAAAATGCAAAATTTGCATTACCATTTTTCGGTGTTTTGTTGAAATTGCAACTTTATATATTGTTTTTGCAGGTTTTTGCAACAACCAAACTCGCTTTTGGGAAAAATAAAATAATACAAAATTCCAAATCGGGTGTGGGTGTCCTACCACTTGTCATGTTGAGCCTGTCGAAACATCTAGCCGTTAGGCGCATGTTTATTTCGCCCGATAAGTTTTTTATTAGTTCACGGCTCTACAAAAGTTTTACGTTTGAAACTTTAAATGCAATGCCCCTTCTTTCCGGTCCATGCCGGCATTTCTTCCACCACTCTACAAAAGTTTTGTGTTTGAAACCCTAAATGCAACTTTCCCCTTTCCTCAGGTGTTTTCCCTATCACCGTTCCCCCTTGCAAGGGAACCCACGGTGACCGCGTGGCGGGGGACAACACTCGGTCGAGACATAACTAACGTCATTTCCCTTGTTATGCCACTTCGCTTGCGTGGCAGCTACGCAACAGAACGCCACGCATTCTCGTACTTTACGTCAAGTCCGACGCTCGATTTGCTCGCCGCCGTTGCGGCTCGTGTTCCGTCTTCGAAATCGCACATTCCGCTTATAAGTACGCTCCGAATAGGCTTTCGGATAAGGCTTCGCCTTCCGCAATTATTAATTATTCATTATTAATTATTCATTCAAAATCGCTACTACCGCGCTGCCGCTGCCGGTCATCAGTACGTGAGTGTAGCCTTTTTCTTTCAAACCGTCATAGGCAAGACGGATGTTTGGGTTTAGGATGCAAGCCGCATCGAAAAGGTCGTTGCGAAGACAGCTCAATGCCTCGTCAACAGTGGTCGGAATCGGCTTGTCGCAATCTTTTTGCGCAAGCTCGTCATACATCTTATAGCACGCGCCGCTATCCGCGCCACCATCCGCTACGACGATTTCAAAATCAAGATTTTCGTCGTTTTCAAGCGGCGTCACAATTTCCCCTACTCCCTGCACTCTGCACGTTCCGCCATTCAGCATACAAGGCACGTCACTGCCGAGAGACAAAAGAAATCCGTCATCTAACGACACGGATTTGCCTAGTGTGCGCGCATATTCTCTCATGGTTTTTATCGCGCCGACTATGCACGCCGTCGAACCGCCGAGCCCTGCGCCGAGCGGAATATTCTTTTCTATCTCGACTATGCCGCAAACGCCGAATTTGTCGGCAACGGCTTGGATTTTGCTTTTAACGAAATTCTCGAAACGTTCGGGACAAAACGACGGGAAACTTGCCTTACAACTTATCTCTATTCCGCCTTTTTCTGTCGGAAAGAACTTCACGACATCAACGAACTTATAGCACGGACAAACGATCATATCAAGCGTATGCAAACCGTCTCTGCGCCCCGTAACCGCGAGCGAGAGATTGATTTTTGCAGGTATTTCCGCTTGATAGATTGCACCTTTTGTCATAATTTAGATTGTCCTTGTTCGCCGCATTCTTTCGTTTCTCTTTGCTTCGACAACGGCAAGCGGATGTCAAATTCCGTATTGTATCCGTCTTTCGGCTCTTTTGCAAGCGAAATTTCTCCGCCGTGCATATTTACGATTTTCTTGCACACCGCAAGTCCAAGCCCCGAGCCTTGCTTGTTGCGAGACTTTTCACCCACGACGAACGCTTCGAAAACGTCTTCGTCCGTTATACCCGGTCCGTTGTCCATAACTCTCACGAGTGCAAAATCGCCGTCCTTTTCCGCTTCCACGAAAAGCGTCGTTCCTTTGGACGTATATTTGAAGAAATTGCCCGTGAGATTTTCAAACACTCTCAACAGATTCTGTTCGTCAACGTCGCAAATCAGTTGTTCTTCGGTTATCTCCGTATCGAGATTATAGCCGCGCAAATCGAATTCGTCGTAAATATTCGCAAGGAATGTGCGCACGATTTCCGCCACGTCGAGCGGTTTCTTTTCGAGTGCGAAATCCGGGTGTTCCAGTTTGTTGTATTCGTAGAACTGATTGATAAGGTCGCTCATTTGCGACGATTTTGCAAGTATAATCTGCAAATACTTCTGCTTGTCCTGCTCGCTCACGAGTCCGTCGGTTATCGCCTTTGCAAAGCCTTGAATTATGGTTATAGGCGTTTTCAAATCGTGCGAAAGACCTGCAAGCATTCGCTGTTTGTCTTGTTCGAGCGCAACTCTTTGTTTTTCGCTTGCGCCGAGCAAGTCAACCATTTCGTTGAATGCGTCGCAAAGTTGTTCAAACTCCTTTGAACCTTTATAATCCACGTGCGTATGGTAGTTGTTGCCTGCAAGAGACGACATCGCGCCCGTCATGGCAACTAACGGTTTTTGAACGTGCTTGTTGAGATATTTGATGTAAAGGAACATCACAAGTGCAAACAGCGCGACGATTGCAAGCACCACGATGATGACAAACACGTATATTCCCACTGTGCCGCGCTCGTTTGCGTTGAGAAAAACCGCATAATACGAATTGCCGTCCTGCGCCGTGAACGTGATTTTGTTGAGAGTCTCCCCGTCGTGCGTCGCGTCATAGGTGAGCAAGGCAAATTCCAACTCGTTGTACTTGTCCTTGTTGGTGGGGATTGTGTGTTCGATGACGTTGTGGTTGTAGTCAAGAAGCATAAATTGCTCTTGTTTTGCGCCGCTGTCGTCAACGAAAGTCCTTGTGATAAGGCAATAGTATTTGTCGTCCACCATTTTGAATTCGTGAACGGTGAGCGTGTTGTTTCTGTCAAATTTCTGGATTGCGTCCAACTCTCCCGTGCTGTATTTATTCTCGTTTGAGCGAGTGGAATACACGATATTGCCTTTCGTATCCACAATATCGAGCCAACCGTTTTTGCCGAACAATCTCGTTGAAGGAACGGACGAATATTTTCCTTGCGCAAGTTCTCCAGTATAATCGACGATCGTCTTTTCTCCGATTGTCTTCGTCGCGTCGTTGACCGCCCAACTGACAATAGAAAAAATCGCAACGACGCCGAGAATTATAATAAGCGAAAAAGACACGAAACTGCGAACGAGAAGAGAGACGAAACTTCCCTTCTCGAGTTTTGTGTTTTTGTGTGCTCGTTTTTCTGTTTTGAGTGTTTTATTCGTGCCTTTACCTGCATCGTAAAACTGCCCGCATTTTTGCGTGCATTTTTCACAATCGGCACTTTGTATGTCGTTTTTGGCGTCGTAAACGTCTTGTTGTGTGGTTTTATTGTCTTTCAATCTTATATCCGAGACCACGCACGGTCTTTATGTATTTTGGATTTTTCGGATCTTGCTCTATCTTGTCTCTGAGATTGGATATATGCACCATCATGGTGTTGTCGTCGGTTGCATAATAGTCGCCGTTGACTTCTTCGTATATCTGCATTTTCGTGAAAACACGCCCCGGAGATTTCATAAGAAGCGCAAGGATTTTATATTCCGTTGCGGTGAGATTCACCGGCTCGCCGTTTTTTTCGAGCGTGAGCGTTTCTGTGTCAAGCGTAAGTTCACCTATGGTTATCTTGTTGTCCGTCTTTTCCTGAACGTTGCCGAGTTTGTAGAACCTGCGAAGATGTGCATTGATGCGCGCGATAAGTTCGAGCGGATTGAACGGTTTGACCATATAATCGTCAGCGCCGAGATTGAGCCCCAAAATCTTGTCGCTGTCAAGTTGCGCCGCCGACAAAATTATGATGGGAATATTGCTCTTGTTTCTTATATACTTCGTCAATTCGTAGCCGTTCATTCTGGGCATCATTATATCGACGATCGCAAGGTTGATTTTCTCTTTGTCGAAAATCTCGCACGCTTCCACGCCGTCCTTTGCCCATTTGACGTCAAACCCTTCGTTTTCAAGATAAAGTTTCAAGAGTTTTACAATATCTTCATCGTCTTCTGCAATCAATACGTTGAAATTCATCGTCCACCTCATATATAATTATAGGTATATTATAACATACTACATCAACAATTCAATATAAATAAAAAATTAAGAAAACATAAATATATGCAAAAGCAATCTCATTTGAGATTGCTTTTGACCATATTTTATGCGATTTTTGCATTTTTTCGATTCGCAAAAGAACGTTGCAGTTCTCAATAAAGTTTCGCGCCGGCAGGAATGTGCGGATCGACCATAAGGAGATTGAGCCCTTCGTGTCCGTCTTTTTCGTGCACTGCGGAGATAAGCATGCCTTCAGAGTCAATCCCCATCATCTTTCTCGGCGGCAAGTTGACGATTGCGATGCAAGTCTTGCCGACAAGCTCTTCGGGCTCGTAATACTCGTGTATACCGCTCAAAATCACGCGATCCTTGCGCTCGCCGTCGTCAAGGGTGAATTTAAGCAGTTTTTTGGACTTGGCAACCGCCTCGCACGCAAGCACTTTCACCGCGCGGAAATCGGATTTGGCAAACGTCTCGAAATCCACCGTATCCTTGAAGATAGGCTCGATTTTGACGTTGGAGAAATCGATTTGCTCCATCTCTTTCTTTTCTTCGACTGCTTGGGGTTTTGCTTCCGCTTTCTTCTTTGCCTCGCCGATTGGTTTCATCGTGGGGAACAAAAGCACGTCTCTTATGGATGCGCTGTCCGTCAAGAACATGACCATGCGGTCGATGCCGATGCCGAGACCGCCCGTGGGGGGCATGCCGTATTCGAGAGCGTTGCAGAAGTCTTCGTCATATGGTTGAGCCTCGTCGTCGCCTTTGGCTTTTGCGAGCATCTGTTGCTCGAAGCGCGAGCGTTGGTCTATCGGGTCATTGAGTTCGCTGAAAGCGTTGCCGCCTTCGCTTGCGCAGATGAAGAATTCAAATCTTTCCGTAAGACGCGGATCGGACGGTTTCTTCTTTGCGAGCGGACTTACTTCGACGGGATAGTCCGTGATGAAAACGGGTCCCGTGAGTTTTTCTTCGACGAATGCGTCGAAAATATTGTAGAGCGCGTGTCCCCAAGACGTATCGGGAGACATTTCAAGCCCCATTTCGTTGCCTTTTGCAATGAGAGTTTCAAGCGGATCCTTGTCAAAGTCAAGACCGGTGTACTTCTTCACCGCTTGCACCATTGTCAGACGCTCCCACGGAGTTTTGAGAGAAAGCGGAGTTCCCTGATAGGTGATGTCGAGACCGCCGCACACTCTTTCCGCCGCCGTCGTGTAGAGTTCTTCGGTGATGTTCATCATCTCGTTGTAGTCAACGTACGCCTGATAAAGTTCAATCGTGGTGAACTCGGGATTGTGCTTGGTGTCCATACCTTCGTTGCGGAATTGGCGACCGATTTCGTACACTTTCTCGAATCCGCCGACAATGCAACGTTTAAGGTGCAACTCGGTTGCTATGCGCATGTACATATCGATGTCAAGCGTGTTGTGGTGAGTTATGAACGGACGTGCGTTCGCTCCGCCTGCAAGCGTGTTGAGAACGGGTGTTTCCACTTCGATGAAGCCTTTCTTGTCGAGAACTTCGCGGATTGTGGAGATGATTTTGCTACGTTTGATGAACACGTCTTTGACTTCGGGATTTGCGATAAGGTCAACGTAACGTTGGCGGAAGCGCAATTCGGGATCTTTGAGACCGTGAAATTTTTCGGGAAGGGGCAAAAGCGATTTCGTGAGCAAAGTCACTTTCTTGACGTGAACGGAGATTTCTCCCGTTTTGGTCTTGAACACAAAACCTTCGATGCCGACTATATCGCCGACGTCGAGTTTTTTGAACGCCTGATATTCATCAACGCCCATATCGTCGCGGCTGAAATAGCCTTGCATTCTGCCGTCGCTGTCCATGATATGACCGAAACTTGCCTTGCCCATAATGCGTTTGGACATAAGTCTGCCCGCAATAGACACGATTTGACCTTCAAACTTGTCATAATCGGCAAGAATTTCGCCGGCAGTGGCGGTGCGGTTGTATGACGTGATTTCAAAAGGATTTTCTCCTTTTGCCACAAGTTCGTTCAATTTTTCGATTCTGACTTTGCGCACTTCGTTGACGTCGACTTCCTGTTCGACGGGCGCTTGATTGCGTGTTTCTTCACTCATTTGCTTTTCTCTCTATAAAAAGACGTGCGCTTGCCGAAAAATACGACAAGCGTAGACGCGCTGTTTTGCGCGGAATGCTATATTGCAATGCTTATTTGATGTTGACGATTTTGTACTCTTCGAGTCCGCCTTGGGGTGTCGTGAATCTGACAACTTCACCGCTCTTCTTGCCAACGAGTGCCTTGCCGAGCGGAGATTCGTTGGAAAGTTTGCCTTTTGCAAAGTCCGCTTCCGTTTCGCCGACGAGTTGGAACGTCATTTCTCTGTCTTCGCCTTCTTCGAGTTCGCCGAGATAATCAACCGTGATGGTGTTGCCGATGGACACTTTGTGCGTGCCGCTCTTTTCGATGATAACCGCGTTTTTGATACGTTCTTCGAGTTCTTTGATTTCGGCTGCGACTTGGCTTTCTTCTTGTTTTGCCGCATCGTATTCGGCGTTTTCGGACAAGTCACCGAGTTCTCTTGCGTGTTGCAATTTCTTTGCAACGTCACCGCGCAAATACACGATGAGATAGTCGAGACGTTGTTTAAGTTCTTCAAGACCTTCTTGGGTAAGATAGACTTCTTTCATTTATTCTCCTTATGCGCAACGGCGCACTTTTTATCTTTATTCTTCGATTTCTTTGACTTCTTCTTGCTCGTTGAGCACTTCTTCCGCCTTGTCGTCGCAAGTTTCCGCTTCAACCGCTTCCGCTTCTTTTTCTTCAATCGCTTCTTCGCCGATTTCTTCCGCTTCGACTGTTTCGGGACTTTCTTCGACAACACCTTCTTCAGCCTGCACACTTTCGCTTTCTTCTGCGTTTGCGACTTCTTCTGCCACGGTCTCTTCGGTCACGGGTTCGGTTTTTGCTTCTTTCGCATCCGCCGCCGCTTGCTCCGCTTTGAGTTCTGCAAGTTTCTTTTCAACCTTCTCGTTGACGTCCGCCTGATCAACTTTGAAATGCGGGGTGAGTGCCATGACCTTCACTTCGATCGAACTGAACTTAAATCCGAATTCTCCAAGGAACGTTTCTTCAAGAAGAGTGCGCACGTAAGTTTCCGCTTCTACGACGTCTTTGTCCACGACTTTGACGTTGAGTTTGAGTCTCACGCCGTATTCGTCGCTGACAAGGCTCACCTTTTGGCAATTTACGCCTTCAACTTGCTTGCAAGTGTTCTTGACAAGTTTTGTGATGACGTTGGACGACACTTTGATGCTGCCGCCCTTCTCTTGACGAAGAGTGATCTCTTTCACCACGTCGCTGTTTACAAAGATAAGCACGAGCGACACCACTGCAAGCGCAATGTACAACGTCGCAAGCGTAAGCACAAGCCCTTTGACGAGCTTGCTTTCAAACTCTTGGGTTTCGATTCCGCCAAATGCCGTGACCACAAGCACCATGATGAGAATGAATGCCACGACTATGGAACAAGATGCAAATATTTTTTCAAGATTCTTTTTCATAAAATCACCTTTCTTGCAACGATTGTAGATTTCGTTGTTGTTTATATAATATAAACTAACTTTTATAAATAGTCAACCGCGCGCAAAAAAATTGCTTATCTATTATCCGCATTTTCTGCAAAAATATTTGCAAAAGAAAAGAAAAAGCGTTGTTTGCGCTTTTGCACAAACAACGCTTTCGTTGTCATATAACTTCTTCTTTTTTCAACACCTTGCTCAAATCGGCAATTATATTTCCGTTTTCGTCACACGCCACCATCAAATAGTATTTTCCGTTCTTCTTCACAAATACGATGTCTTGCGTGATTTCAAACTCGTAATCACCGCTTGTCGAACTCTCTTTTTCGTTCATCAAAGCCAATGCGTTTGGAGTGAGCAACGAAGTCGGATTCGGTATCGCTATGATGTCGGTTATTGCGCCGCAAAATATACATATATGATGCTTTACAATACCCGTGTTCGGAACTTTCACCGGCGACCACGTATGTGCTTCGAACGTTGAATAATCACAATAGTTACAATTGACGTAGTGCCCTGTTCTAATTGTTTTGCTTGTATAAGTGCATGTCAATTTGTTATGTGCATGTGCGGCCTCCACCGCCTTCTTTGCGTTCAATCTACCACCCGTGACACATTTACCTGTCAACGACGGCACGGCATCCACATTGTCAAGAATAAAGCCCTTTACTTCTGCCGCGCTCAATGTCGGACATTTCGACAATATCAATGCGGCAACACCGGTAACGAACGGTGCCGCAAGCGATGTTCCGGATGAAAAAGTCACGTGTAGTCGCTCTTGTTCCGCATATGTGTAGCTTTCATACGGAAATGTTGTCTCAATATTATTTCCGTCCGCAAATAAATCAACCGTTGTACTTCCGTAATTGCTACGAGACCACTTCGTATCGTTTCTATTGACTGCACCGACGACAATCATATTATCACAATCAAAATCTTGTGGATATATTGCCGTACTATCAACATCCAGGTTTTTATTTCCTGAACCTACAATCAGTAACCCTTTATAATTGTTTATAGCGTTTTTCATGCGATCTCTTCGCAGTTCGTCATCGCCATAAAAACCACCGCTGAAATTCAAAATCGGAATATTGTTGTTGGTAGCATAAACTATAGCTCTTATAACACAATCTGCATCTTCCAAATACATTCCGTCATTAGAATCAAAAACATTGCCATCCGCTCTCAACGAAACAAGTGAAACATTTTGACACACCCCGCTTATTCCAATCCCATTGTTACCTTTTGCTCCGATAATACCCGCCACCATTGTGCCATGATATTGTGTATCACCGACATAATACGGATCACTCGAATAATCCGACCCACAGCCCAAAGAGGTATTGACATTTGACGTCAAGTCAGGGTGATCTTTGTAAATACCTGTGTCAATGACACCAACCTTAACGTTTGAAGATCCCGTCGTCGTATCCCAAGCATCAAACAACTCAATTTTTTCAAACACGCTTTGTTGGTGGCCTATCAGTTCATCGTTTGCCGTAGCAAACCATCCTGCAGGATTGTTGACTTCAGGAGACGCATAGCGTACTCCTTTATCCTTACGAAACTCATCTATGTAGTCTAACACATTTTCTTTGTCTGGATTTTTTAACGTAAGCCATAAACTTCTAGTATATTGACTTGTTTGAACACCAAAAGCATTTAATTTTACTCTCTTCCTTATTTCCGCCAAGTCTTCGGGATATCTCTCACAAACACTATCAAACTTTTCTGTATCGAAATCTTCAATTTTGTAGTCATAAAACAAATTGTTCAAACTCTCCGAATTTGTAAATGTGATACTCATTTTTTCAAATTCAAATTTGATAGTTGTCGTCCTATAATCTGTAACATCCGTTGCAATATCGTATAGATTGTTCGGATCGGGATCAGCCGTCGGCTTTCTTAAAACCTGCTGACTAGAATCATTTTCATTTGGAATTCCGTTGCCGTTGCATGCGACAAAAAACATACACACAAAAACAAGAATCAAAATCGTGATTATAACTTTTCTCGTTGATTTCATGGGCTTCATAGTTGTATCTTCCTTTCCCTATTTATAATAATAACAATTTTTATGTATCGAGTATCCCAACTTTTATGAAAAAACTTATCGCATAACGGTTTTTCAACTCGATACACTCACGAAATATAACGTACAAGTCAAAAACAAAGGAAGCATTTTTGTGAGTACATAAATAATACAATTGAAAAAGCCGTTTTATTGGTTTTGCAAAACAAAATCTAAAACGGCTTGTTTTCACTCGATAGGAATGAGGATTTCTTGGTGTTGTACGAAAGTTGACAGGTGTGTGAAGCCGATCTCTTTGAGCATTGTCATGGCTTCGTCAAAGTTTTTGCAAATGTCGCCACGATGCGCGTCCGAGCCGTAACTTATTTTTCTTCCGCCCAACTCGTAGTATCTTTCAACAATGTCTCTTTGCGGTGCCATCTCGTGATGGAAGTTGATTTCCATTGCCTTTCCGCGTTCGATTATGCCTTTAAGCACGGCGTCTATTTCGTCGGGAAAATCTTTGTATCTCAAAAACTTGCCTCTGTACGGTGCGCCGTGCGCGATATATCCGATGTGCGCCACGATATCGTATTGATAGGGTGCGTCAAGGCTTTCGAGAATGGTTTCAAGATACCTTTTGTAGACGTGTTTTTTGCTCTTGAACAAAAACGCCATCTTGAAATATACGTCGTAGCCGTCCACGCAATGCACGGAGTTTATCACAACGTCAAACGGGTATTCGGCAATGGTTTCGATATATTTTTGTTTTGCCTTATCACTCTTGTCATAACTTGCTTCAATGCCAAAACAAAGGTTTAACGTGTTGTTTTTGTCGTCGTCAAGTGCCTTTTTTGCGATTTGCCACTCTTTGTAATATACGTCGAGATCGAGTGGCGGCCAGCTTATCGGCGCGCGATTTTTGCCATACTCGAAGTCATAGTCAAGGTGGTCTGTGGTGGCAAGATAGCAAAGACCTTGCGCTTTGGCAAGGTCTACTATGCTTTGAATGGGCAATTTGCCGTCGTGTGAATTTTTGGTGTGAACGTGGGTGTCGCACTTCATATTCGCTTCTCCGATTTTGCGGTTTTAGTATTCGAGCACCGCTTTGATACGTCTGACGCCCGCCGAAGAAGATTGTTCTTTGACGATGCGGAAGTGTCCGAGTTCGCCCGTACGTTTTGCGTGCGGCCCGCCGCAGATTTCTTTTGAAATGCCGATGGTGTACACCTTCACCAAATCGCCGTAGCGGTTGTCAAACACGCCGATTGCGCCCGCTTTCTTGGCGTCTTCAACGCTCATTTCTTCAAGTTTGACTTCGCTGTCTTTTGCGATCTCGTCATTGACGATTTTTTCGACTTCGGCGATTTCGTCTTGCGTGAGCGGACGCGGGAAATTGAAGTCGAAACGAAGTCTTTCGGACGTTATGTTGCTGCCGCGTTGCTGAATATTATCGTCGTGAAGCACGATTTTGAGTGCGGCGTTGAGAAGGTGCGTTGCACTGTGCAACCTTGACGTAAGTTCTCCGCCGTCTGCAAGACCGCCTTTAAATTTTTGTTCGGCACCCGCTTTTGAAAGTGCCTGATGGTCCGCAAACGCTTTGTCGTAACCTTCCCTGTCAAGCGTGAAGCCTTTCTCTTTTGCAAGTTCCGCCGTCATTTCGATCGGGAAACCGAACGTATCGTAAAGTCTGAACGCGGTCTTTCCCGGGAACACCGTCATACCTTGCGGCAAGTGTGCAACGATTTTGTCGAATTCCTTCAAGCCCTGCTCTATCGTCTTTGCGAATTTATCTTTTTCCGCTTCGAGTTCACTGATGATTCTCGGCTCGTTTTCTTTGATATACGGATACGCTTCTTCGTATTTTGCAACGTAGAGTTTTGCAAGTTCCACAAGTGCTGAATCGTCCACTCCGAGAGTTCTGCAATATCTCATCGCTCTGCGGATAAGACGGCGCAACACGTATCCTTGGTCAACGTTGGACGGAGAAATTCCTTTTACGTCGCCGAGCAGGAAGGTTGCGGTTCTCGTATGGTCTGCGATTATGCGCATTGCAACGGTCATCGCTTCGTCTTCACCGTACTTCTTGCCCGAAAGTTCTTCGAGTTTTGCGATTGCAAAACTGAACAGGTCGGTTTCGTACACCGATTTGTAGCCGTTGAGAATGCAAAGCATTCTTTCAAGTCCCATACCTTCGTCAACGTTCTTTTGTTTGAGCGGAGAGAACGTGCCGTCGGCATTCTTGAAGTATTGCATAAACACGTCGTTGCCTATCTCCACATACTTGCCGCAATCGCATGCGGGCGAGCAGTCGGGAGAGCATTTCGGCTTGCCGGTGTCGATAAACATTTCGGTATCGGGGCCACACGGACCCGTGATACCTGCAGGTCCCCACCAATTGTGCTTTTTGTTGCAGAAGAAGATGTGATCTTCGGGGATGCCTTGCGCCTTCCAATAGGACGCGCTCTCCTCGTCTCTCGGGCAATCTTCGTCGCCGGCAAAGACGGTTACGGCAAATTTGTCCTTGTCAAATTCAAGCTGATTGAGAAGGAAATCGTGAGAGCACTCGATTGCGTACTCTTTGAAGTAGTCGCCGAGCGACCATCTGCCGAGCATCTCGAAGAACGTGCAGTGAGTTGCGTCACCCACTTCGTCGATGTCGCCCGTACGCACGCAAATTTGCACATCGGTGAGACGATTGCCTGCCGGGTGCTTCTCTCCGAGAAGATAAGGAACGAGCGGATGCATGCCCGCAGTCGTAAAAAGCACAGTGGGATCGTTTTCGGGGATAAGGGACGCAGATCCGATGACTGCGTGTCCTTTTGACTTGTAATAGTCGAGATAGAGTTTGCGAAGTTCGTTAGAATTTAGTTGTTTCATAGTACTCCGAGATATTTTTGTTTTGTATATTTGTTGTTTTATAGTGTAGTTATATCAATGCCGTTTTCGCGAAGCGTCGAGAAAAACGCATCGGGAAGAGCGGTTTCCTTTATGGCACGCGTGAAACAAAGCACCGCTTTGCCGTTGGTCGTTATCGCACCGAGATTCTGCGTGTTGTTCTTTGATACGTTCATAAACAACTCGTATTTGTCAACCCCCATGCTGTCGGGAGATTTAACGTTGCCGAGATTGCTGAATATTATCGTCTGACGAGACCGCATAAACAATCTGCCGAATCTTATCAAAGCCGTTTTCAAAAACAGCGGAACGATTTTCAGCACCCAGTTTTTCTGCGCGCGTACCGTCGTGGAGATAAATGCGTCGAGTTTGTCCTTTGCGGTGTCGATTTTTATCTGTCTTTGCGCTTCGAGCGCACAATCTTTGACGCTCTTGCACGACGACGGGAAAATTATCACTCGTATGAAAGTGACGAAGTTTCGCATGGTTTTGGACGGATAAATCGAGCGGAGATTGACTGGCACCATAATGGCAATCGGCTTTTTGTTGCGATAGGTTTTTTCAATCGCATATGCAAGCACGCCGGTTATATACGCCGTGTACGACACGCCGAGTTCTTTTGCCTTTGCTATAATCTCGCTCGCTTGCGCCTGTCCCGCACTCTTCTGATACGAGCCTTTGTTGAGCGTGCCTTCTATTCTGTGCGGCACTTTGCCTGCCAACGCTTTGAGATTCATCTGTCCGAGAGATATAGGCTTGTAGTTTTTCTCGAAACTGTCTTCGAGTTCTTCTTCGCAACCTACACTCTGCCAGTCTATAACCCCGTCGTCAACGACGTCGAAGCCGAGAAGTTCTCTGTATCTTTTGACGATGCTCTTCAAAAATGCGAGCGCACCGTTGCCGTCCGCAAGCGCGTGGAACATTTCAAGTTGTATGCGTTTGTCGATTGCGCTCACCCTAAACCAGTATCCGTTGGTGTCGTCGGGATTTATTGGCTTGAGCACATCTTCGTTGGCAAACACTCTTGCAGGAGCGTCGTTCTGCTCGAAAAAGTGCCACGCCCAGCCCTTTTTGAGCCTGACTTTGTAGGCGGGGAAACGCTCCAAAACATCGTTGAGCGCATGCTCCAACACGTCTTTTTGCACCACGTCGAACATGTCTGCCGATATGCAAAACAGGCTTTGCGCCTTTTTTGTGGACATAATCGGATAAAACTTTGCCGAATGGTCTATTGCGAAGCGTCTTTTCACGCCAGTTTTCGTTTTTTCGTCTTTTCGTTGCGGCATTATGCCTTTTCAATACTCTTTCCGCAAACGAATGCGGTCCGAGTTGCCTTTTGCTTTATTTGTATCATATATTCTATTCTCTTTTAATATTATTGTCAATGAAAAGCGCAAAAGCGCAAAAGGAGATATATGCAATTTTCAACCGAAAAAACCGCAAAAACATCAACGATAGGCAAAAACGTGGCGGATATTTGTCACGATAAGGCTCAAAAAACACCGAAACCGTCGCACAAAATCGAACTCGACCACCTTCACTCCATGTCCGTAACGGGCGTTCTCGACGTGCCGACATTCACTGACAAAAATATCGTCGTGAAACTTGCAGACGAAACTCTTCACATCTCCGGACAAGGTCTTTCGGTTAAAAACCTTGACGTAGAAAGCGGAAAACTGCAAATCGAAGGACGAGTTGACGCAATCAAATACGTTGCAAAATCAACGCCCGGTTCGTTTGCAAAACGCATTTTCAGATGAACGTATATCTGGGAGCAAACGCAAAAGCGCAGGCGATTTGCTTTGCGCTTTGTCTTGTCGCAGGTCTCGTCGGCGGAATTTTCGCCTTGCTGTTTTTGAGAAAAGCAAATCCGATCGAACGTGCGCTCACCGATCTGTTTGCCTGCGCGCTTATCGGCGGTGCGTTTTATCTCACCGTCGAATTTATCATGCAAGGAGACATATCGTTGTACGGGACGGCGGCGTTTCTTATCGGAACAGCAGTTCTTCCTTTTTCCGTTTTCAAACTCAAAAAAACTCTAAAAAAGAGAAAAAGCGATAAGGAAGATAAGAAAAAGGCACAAGCCGCAGAGCAAGGAAAAAACACTGATTTTGTCGAATAAACGCTTATTTTCGCAACACTCTTTCTTTTGAGCGGAAACGTGCTAAAATACCCGAAGGAGAAAAAGAAGATGAGCAACGTAAAACACAAATCATGCGCCATGCGCTCTCTTGCAAAGTCCGCAAAATCGAGACTCGGGCAAGGCGCATACGACAAAGACGAAATCAACGCGCCCAAAAGCGTAACCCCGAACCAAAAAGAATTGTACGTAAAACTTCTGAAACTCAAACGCGACGGAAAAGACGTCTCGAATCCGATTGCGGAATTTGCCGACAACGAAAAACTCACGAAGTTAAGCCACGAAGAAAGACAAAGATACATACTCAATCTCTGCGCCGATTATATGCTCGCAAAACGTCTCGTCGACGAAAAACTCGAAAGAGATCAACAAGCCTGACGACAAGCGTTTTTACCACAAAAAAATACACATTTTGAACAATAATCGATGTTTATTGTATCGTTTTGAATGTATAAACTCCATTTTTTGCAAATAGTATTGCTTGGTTTCACGAAATAGCATTTCAACAAAAAAGCAATGAGAACCATCGAAAAATCATCACGGTTTCATTGCGCGTTTTTGATTTCAACGATACTCAAAATCGATAAAGAGACAAGATTTCCATTTGATTTTTTTTGCCGTGCTTCAGCCCGATACGCCCGACGAACATAATACTTCGACGCGTCGATTTTGCTTGCCGATTGCCTGCCTTTACGAATTTTGTCGTAAAAAATAGACGATTGTCCAACTTCCCAAATATTTTTTCTTTTCAATCATTGACTTTATTGCGCAATAATAATATAATATCAAAAGAATAGTTTTTAAGGAGATTGAACTATGTATACAAGATGTCCCAGTTGCAGAGCGGAAATCAGTTTCGAGCCACCTGCCAATATGGAAACACTTCCCGATGGCTATAAACACCGCATCAAATGCCCGAGTTGCGGAGTGACGATCGGCGTCAAAATCAACAAAATCGATGCCGCGCCCGCCACTTTGGTTCAACAGGCACCCGCATATAATCAACAAACCAACTTCGAGCCGGTCTATTCCGAAGACGTTGCACAAACACCGTCCAAGAAAGCGGCAAAGACAAACAAGCGTAGTGGCGTCGGCAGAAATATCACCATGATGATCATGTCACTCTTGTTCATCGCTATAAGCGTGGTCGGATTCTTGATCAACCAAGGCGTGATCGGCAATCCGCTGTTTGGTCTCGGCTTGTTTGATGGTATTACTTCGTGGGCGTTTATCGTCACGAAATTTGCCGCTCTAAAAGAGTCTTTTGCAATAAGCATAGTGACCGGCATCTCGAACGTTTTGCCCGCTGCGCTCTTCACTCTTGCTTGCATCAACTTCCTTGTCGCATTCATTTCCGCTTGCGGAAAGAAATACGGCAGAGCGTGGAACTTGATCTCGAGCATTCTCATCGCCGGCGTTGCAATCTTTGCAATGTTTGTTAATTTCATCGGCTATAAAGGCGGCATTGCGCAATACTTCAAAGATCTTATCTCAATCGGAGCATTCGCGTACATCATCGTTGCCGCACTCGGACTTATCCAACTCATTCTCGGCTTGTGCTTCACAAAGTCCTTGGTGAGAAAGCCCAAACACGACTGATTGAAAACCATTTCATAGAAAAAAAGACAAGCAAGCGCTTGTCTTTTTTTTGATATATGTCTTTTGTGCTCAACAAAAATATCAATCTTAAATATATTTTAGGGCGCAAGTGCCCACCCCCAAACTGTCATTCTGTCAATGCAAAGCAGAGATATTAACATTTTTCGATTATTGCAATCGGGTGTGGGTGCCCCACCACTCGTCATGTTGAGCCTGTCGAAACATCCAGCCGTCAGGCGCATTTTCGCTACGCCCGATAAAGTTTTTATGTTTTTCATCTCTACAAAAGTTGAGCGCGTAAAACCCTAAATGCAACTTTCCCCTTTCCTCAGGTGTTTGGACTGCGGCGTTTGCGTGGCAATCCGCCTTGTTCGCTTTGGCTACAATCCGTCCACTGGACGAATTGTTTTACGCGTCGCGCCCATATCACCGTTCCCCCTTAAAAGGGAAACCCACGGTGACTGCGTGGCGGGGGACAACACGACGCGATTGACTTCGTAGCAATCGCTATTCCGTCACTTCGTTCCTTACAGCACTCGCATAAATAAGTGCCGTTCACTCATTATGCCACCACGCTTTGTGCGCCAGGCAGTAGCCAACAACACGGCGCAGTCGCTCGTACTTATCGTAAAGCTCAGCGTTCGATTTGCTCGCCGCCTTGCGGCTCGTGTTCCGTCTTCGAAGTTGCATATTCCGTTTATAAGTACGCTCCGAATAGATTTTCGTTTCGGGTGTGGGTGTCCCACCCAATCTAATCACCAAGCCGACAATCTTGCGAAATTGCGGCAGGAGTTTTTGTCCGTGATTGAGTCGTTACACGTATAAGAATGCGATAAATAGATGAAGAACAAGGAAACACCCATCCGAAACAAAACCCAACGTACATGTAGTACGTGATTTTGGAGCGGATGGGGGGGGGACACAGTTGTTTGCTTGACGTAACGTAGGAGAAAATCAAGCCAAATAGATGAATGACGCGAAAGCACCCCGAGAATGACAACCCTAACGTACAAGACGTACGTGAGTTGGCAGGCTCGGGGTGCTGCCAAAGTCAGTCGCTATTTGGCGCATTCTTAGATGGTGCGCTCGCCGTTCTCATCTTCTATAACATACAAAATATTCACTTCGTCGCCCGTTTGAGCGTCGACGTAGATATAATAGGTGCCGTCTTCGTGGCACTCGAATTCATAGGTGAGAACTTCTTGTGTTTCACGGAGCGGAATGAGTGCAAGACGACCGTCGGAGACGTTTTGCAGTGAGATTGCGGATTTTGCGGTTTCGACGGATACGGTTGGCGTGGCAAGCGTGCGGACGCAATGATTCATGGCGTAATGCGACGCGTCAAGACCTATGGCGGTTGTGTCGCTTTCACGAATCTTGACTTTCACCAAATCGGGATACAGAATCGCATCGTCCTGCACGGGCGCGAGATTTACGACGCATTCTCCGTCTGCGGACGACGACCACACCACAAGCATATCGTCAAAACCGACTCTGCTTGCAAAATCGATTGCGGCACGCTGGCAAGTGATATTTGCTTCGGTTATGCTCACCGTTTCGTCGTATTTCGGAGCAGTGTTGTACGTCACGAGCATACCGCCCTTTCTTGCGATTTGCACGAATGAATTTCCCGCATCGCTTTCAAACGTGAAGTCAAAGGTCTTTATATCCCCGTTGCTCTCGCCCTGAAAAGCGACGTTCTTTATTTGTTGCGTGCCGAAGATTTTTTCGACGATCAAACGCGCTTTATCCCGAGATATTTCTTCACCGACGAGACCTATCGGCTCTCTGCCTTCGAGCGCGGAAGAAAACGGCCCGTCGTATATCATTTCGGGATAGTCGAAACTAGGTTCTGCGAAAGTTTCGAATGCGCCGTCAAATCCGTCAAGCGCACCGCTGTCGATAAAAGTTTGTCCGTCTTTGACTTTGTCTCCTACGCTTTCAAGCGCAACGCGATATGCGTCCGCAACTTTTGAAAGCTTGAAAAGCGTTTGTTTATCGTTTGCGGACAGTTTTTCTCCGCGCGATATTTTCAACGCGAGCGTATGGGAAAAATCTCCGAGTTGATTTACAAACTTTCTGGCGTTCATGACGCCGTCGCTTTGAGCCTCGAACGACGACAAATCGTCTTCGGCAAGCCCTGCGACGTTCCACACTTCATAAAGCAAATCCTGCTGCATTTTCGGGGAATTCGACACTCCTATCTTGCGGAGATTGATACCAAGATCGTTCGCTCCGTCGAGAAGGTCGTAATACGCTCTGAAATACACCGCGTCCATTTGCTTTTGGTACGCTTCGTGAGTGGCAACGGTTTGTTGCGAAAAATAAAGCGCAACAGAAAGCCCGACTATCGCGCTTACGCAAATGCCGAACGCCGTTGACAAAATCGCGGTTTTCACCACGTTTGATTTTCTTTTCTTCTTGATTTCAGAGACGCTTTTTGCGTCTTTTACTTTTTCGTTTTTATTATCCTTTGAATTTTTCATAATAGCTCCTTAACAAAACGCGTGATTGCCTATCGTCAGTTTGACGGGGCGCGAGAGCATCCATTTGCTCGTCGCAGTGCGCGGATTGTAATAAAACAAACAGTTGTAGGTCGGGTCCCAGCCGTTGAGTGCGTCACGCGCGGCATTGTACGCCGATTGATTGGGCGTGAGATTTATCTGTCCGTCGGCAACGCAATCGAATGCGCCCGATTGATACACCACGCCTGCCACCGTATTAGGAAAAGACGAACTCTTAACCCTGTTGAGAACGACAGCGGCGACCGCCACTTGTCCCGTATACGGCTCTCCGCGCGCTTCTCCGTATACTACGCGCGCAAGAAGATTAAGGTCTGTCGAAGACGAAGAAGACGACGAACTCGTGCTCGAAGTAAGTTTCAATCCCATTGCCTGCGCTGTTGCCTTGCCCACTATGCCGTCGGCAGTAAGTCCGTTTTTCTTCTGAAAACCGATGACCGCACTTTTTGTTTTTGCGCCGAATACTCCGTCCGCCGTGCCTTTGAGATACCCCCAGCGAATGAGTTTCTGCTGCATAGTCTTGACGGTATCTCCGCGAGAACCTTGTTTCAGCACCGCGGCATCGGCAATTGCGAAATCGGAAAAGAACGCACTCGACACAATCGAAAACACGACGAAAGCACATACTAGACACAAAAGCACTTTGAACGCGATTTGTCTTTTCTTTGCATACGCATCGGTCGCGATAAACGTATTTTTTGACTTCATATTGCACTCCTTTTTTTGATAGTTTTAGTTTCGATTTGTTTTTTATGCGTATAACCCGTCAAAAATCGGTCAAAGATACTCGTATGAAAAAACGCCGCATAATTGCATTCGCGATTTTAATCGTGACAATAACAACTGTCGCACTCACGCTTTGCGCCTGCGATTCAAAACAGGAGAAACTTGCAAACGAGTGTGTGAGAATACATATAAGAGCCAACTCAAATTCGCAAGACGACCAGACCGTAAAACTTGCCGTGCGCGACGAAATCACTGCATATCTCACGACAAGGCTTGCGGATTGCAAAAGCAAAAACGAAGCCGTGAAAGTGCTTGAACAAGAAGAAAACAAAATCGTCGAAATCGCAAATTCAATACTTTATAAGCACGGATTTGATTATAAAGCGTCGATTGCGTTGAAAAACGAATATTTTCCCGACAGAAAATACGACAACTTCGACTTCCCCGAAGGCAACTACGACGCACTTATCGTCTATCTCGGAGAAGGCGTAGGAGACAACTGGTGGTGCGTTGCATTTCCGCCGCTGTGCTTCGTCCCCGATACTCAGAACGGAGAAAAAATCGTATACAAATCATGGGTGAAAGAGTGGCTTGAAAAACTGTTCGGTTGACGTTTGTCTCAAACGGCGTCCGCCTTGAATTTACCGTAGAAAATGTAATATAGGAAATCGTCAAACAACAAAGCGCACACCATAAACACAAGCGCGTATAAAAATCGGATTCTTGCCGATAATAAGAAAAAAAACGACAAGGAGACGAAATGAAAATATTCAGAGAAATGGTGCGCAACACCGCAATGGGCGTGCAATCCATAGAAGATATGCTCGACTATATCGAGTGCGACAAGCTCAAAAATCTCGTCCTTTCTCAAAAGGAAGTGCTTGAAGACTTCTATCAAAAAGCCGCGGGCGAACTTGGAGAAAAAGAACTCGAAAACGCAAAAACAAATCCTATGCAACGCATAATGCTCAAAGCCGGTGTAAAAATGAACGCAGGAATTAACAACAAACCGACGCATCTTGCAAGCATGCTTATAGACGGCTACAACATGGGCATCGAAAGCGTGCAAAAGTGCATAAACGAACTTGCAAGAGACGGCGTTGACGTCCCCGACGTTGCAAGAGACCTTATGAAAGTCTATGACAAAAACATAAAAGCCTTGCGCGCATACCTATAATACGCACAACAAAAAACAAACCTTATTTGATATAAATCAAACAATTCTCTCCCTTATCTCCCCCTTTGCAAAAAGCGTACGCCGTAGCGTACGCTTTTTGTGTGTCACAAATTGTGCTAAATATCATACTTGTCAGCTTGCATACACGACGTACTGATTGTCGCCGAGCTTGACAAACGCATAGCCGTGTCCGCCTTGCGCGGCATATTCGATATACACGCACATTGCAATATTGCCGTTGGCTCTGCTGTACGCAATGAGAACGTCACGCTCCACGCTCGATTCGATGTAGAAATCGTACGTCTCGCCGCCATAGGTGAAATAGGTGTTTTTGTACACGTTGTATTCGGTATTCGCTTTCGGAGTTGCGATTTTTGCCTGATGCGACGTTGCAACTGCCTCATCGGTGACAAGGAAATAGCTGTAATTGAGATATTCCGTTCTGCCGCTTGTGCCGCCCACTTCCACGTCGCCCCACGTGGTATCCACGACGTACCATTCTCTTTCGCCGTCGTTATTGGCGTCAACAAGCACCTTGTTCCAAGCATGTCCGTATTTCTCTTTTTGGGAATCGGGCACGGCGGCGATATTTTTGTTCGCATAGCCGCTGACTCTGATTGCCTTGATATTTTCCATGCCGCAAAGCAACGCAAACGCCTTTGACTTGCCGTCGCACACCGCTCTGTTGTCGTCAAACACGCCTTCGAGATAGAACGCGTTGTATCCCGACGTTCCGCTGCCCGTGCCAAGAGATGCGACCGCATAGTCATAGTCCACTTCGTTGACGATCCAATCGTATATTGCGGCGACTTTTTCAACGTCCGTCATATCGGCGGATATATAGTCGATAAGCACTTTTCTTGCCTTGTTGTACAGCGCTTGCAATTTTTGTCCGCTCTCATCGGCGGCAAACACGGGCTTGAATCCGCAAGACACAACTCGGTACAAATCGTTGGAGTTTGCAACGTTCATTGTTTCCGTCCTCTCGTCAACGGGGAGAGCCTCTCTCTTGTTTTCCACTTCCGAATATCTCAAAAATGCGGTTGCTTGTTTCACTGTTGCCGCAGGTTGATATGCGCCGGACGGAATGCCGAACTCGGTTGCGTCGCCAAAGGTGAATCTTCCGATTGCGCCGCGCTTGTCCATAGAATAGGAATAATAGCCCGACTCGTCTCCGCCTTGCTTGATTGCAAGCGACATGACGTCCGCAAATTCGGATTGAGAGATCGCCCAGTTTGCGGTGGGCATATACATCTCAAAAGCCTTGTTTTTCTGATGTTGCGATATGGCGTATCCGACAAACTCGTCCACTTCTTGCTGACAGGTCACGTATCTGTCACAATAGTTGCCGTTCCAAAAGAACTTGTCGGTGATTGCGCTCTTTATCTCGTCGGGAATCGAATCGACGTCGTAGGTCATGTAATATATCGTTATTCTTCTGCTTACAACGTTACCGACTGTTGCAGTCACGATGTTTTTGCCTTCATTCAAGCCGACGTTTTCGATATACGTGGATTTGTCGCCTATTACGGACTTGCCCGAATACTCGAAACTCCACTCGCAATCCGCCGCCAGATTTGCCGTGACAGGCGCAATCGACGCGCTCAATGCGAAGTGCAGATTGTCGGACGTCTTTTGCACATAGTAGGTGTCCGTGGCGATCTTTGTGAATCTTGCGTCGTCGATGTTGACCGTCACACTGCCCACAAGATCGTATTTTTCAACGAAAATCAGGCTGACGGTTGTGGATTTTGCATCCATTCCGTCCGCGCTCACCTTGCAAGTGACGTCAACTGTCTTGGGCTCGCTTATGCCCGACACGGAATAGGTGTATTCTGCGCCGTCTGCAACTTTTTTGTCGTTTACAAACCATTCGACCGTCACTTCGATATCGGGATCGAGAACGGCGGCGTTCCAACTCGCCGAAAGCTTTACGTCTTTAAGTCCGCCGATTATGTTTTGTTGGATCTTGCCGTCAACAATTTTCAAATCATCCTGACAATTTATCGTCGGAGCGTCGAGTCTTGCTTCGATTACGTTGATTTTTATGCTGTCGGAGCGCACAAGCTCGTTGACTTTTGCGTAATAAGAAAACGTCTTGCCGATGTCTTCTCTTTTGTGCGTGTAGGTGAGAATTTGCTCGTCTTTGAAAAGCGGAAGAGTTGAGTCTTTGCCGTCAAGCACTTCGTGCCATTCTATAGACGGATTCAAAGCTCGTTTGTTGTTCCACACAACCGCAAGCGTAAATTCTTTGCCTGCCTGCACCTCGTATGCGCCGTCCGCCGTCTCTTCCAGTCCTATGCGTGCAACGACGGTCGCAGACGAAATGGCTTTTAGCGAATTGAAAAGTCCGCACGACGTCAAAAGCGCGCAAAGCAGCGCGATTGCAACCGCAACAAGCAGGATTTTGCCGATGTTTCTTGATTTTTTCATAGTGTCCCGTTGAGGCTGTAAAGCCTATTTTTATGTTTATATTTTATTATCTTTTTTATATAATGTCAATATGCTTAAATCTTGCTAGTTGTTGCCAAACTCGCGCGGTTATGCTAAAATTCAATTTATGGACAACAATTCGATATTTTCGCTGACAACACCCATAAGCAAGCAAGACGCGCTTGCCCTTCATCCGATGGCCCTTGCGTTCGTCGGAGACGCGGTGCAGTCCCTTTACACCCGCACGAGAGTCACCGTCGGCTCAACGCAGAAGACGGGTGCGCTGCACCACGAAGTCATCAAGGTGGTCAAAGCCGTCTCGCAAGCCGCCGAAGCGGAAAAATTACTCCCGCTTTTCGATGAAGACGAACAAGACGTTTTCCGCCGCGCGCGTAACTGCAAAGTGCAAACAAGCGCAAAGCACGCCGAGATGAGCGAGTATAGACGCGCAAGCGGTTTCGAAGCGGTGCTGGGATATCTGTATCTTGTGGGCAACACTGCTCGCCTTGAAGAATTCTTGTCTATATGCTTTGAAGACAACATCAACAAATGAGTCCTTCCGTTTCTGAAAGCGGAAAACCAACAAAAACGGCGTAAGCCACGCTCGCAAAGCGCGAGCAAAAAAGGAAGAATATGTACATCTACGGTCGCAACCCCGTCAAAGAAGCCTATCGAGCAGGCAAAACAATAGACAAACTTTTCTTGCAAAAAGGAGAGTTCGATCCCATGCTCTCTCAAGTGCACAAACTTGCAAAAGAAGCGCGCACGGTCACGAGTTACGTTGACAAAAACATGCTTGACAAACTTGCAAACGGCGGCAATCACCAAGGCGTCGTCGCGGCAGTTACAGACTTTGAATATTGTGACGTTGACGACATCTTGAACCTTGCCAAGAGCAAAGAAGAGCCGCTGCTCATCGTCCTTCTTGACGGCATCACCGATCCACACAATCTCGGCGCAATCATAAGAAGCGCGGAGTGTTTCGGCGCACACGGCATAGTCATCCCCAAGCATAGAAGCGTCGGCGTCAACGACACCGTCGTGAAAGTCGCATGTGGCGCGACCGAGCATATGCTCATTGCAAAAGTCACCAACATCAACGACGTGATAAGAGACCTGAAAGAGCAGAATGTATGGGTTTATGCGACGGATTTTGACGGTAAAGCCCCGAAAGATGCAAATCTCAACGGAAATCTTGCAATCGTCATCGGCAGCGAAGGCGAAGGGATTCACCGCCTGACCAAAGAACTTTGCGACGATACGCTCACCATTCCGCAATTCGGAAACGTCAACTCTCTCAATGCATCCGTCGCCGCCGGCATAGTGCTGTACGAAGCGATAAGACAACGCAGGAATTGATAATTAATAATGAATAATGAATAATTGTGGCACGGGCGCAGAAAAGTTTGTCGTTTCGTTTCCACGAGATTGCCACGCTGTCGCTCGCAATGACAAAGTTTTTCGATTGCGCCCAAAACGAAAACCTATTCGAAGTGTTCTTATTAACGGACTTTGCAACTTCGAAGACGGAACACGAGCCGCAACGGCGGCGAGCAAATCGAGTGTCGGACTTGACGTAAAGTACAAGCGACTGCGCCATGTTGTTGCGTAGCCGGCGCACAAAGCGAAGTGGCATAATAAGAGAAATGACGTTAGTTATGTCTCGACCGAGTGTTGTCCCCCGCTACGCGGTCACCGTGGGTTCCCTGCAAGGGGGAACGGTGATAGGGAAAACACCTGAGGAAAGGGGAAAGTTGCATTTAGGGTTTTACACGTACAACCTTGTAGAGACAATACAAAAAACGATATCGGTTGCATTCGGAGCACACTTCACATCTCAAACGATGTGGAGAAAATAAAAATCATCATGACAAAAGAGCAAGAATTACAACTCATAAAAGCCGCGCAAAACGGCGACGTTGATGCAGAAAACGCCGTCGCGGTTTCCTATATGAATCTTGCAAAATCCATTGCTCGCTCTTTCGGCGTGATGGCAGATGCGGACGATCTTGCAGGCTACGGCATGCTGGGACTTATGCGCGCGATACGCACGTATGACGAAAACGGCAAGGCGAGCTTCAAGACCTATGCTTCGACGTGTATACGCAACGCAATTGTGGACGCATTGCGAAAGCCAAATCTCGACGAAGTCAATATAGATGAAGTGGCTTTGCCCGAATCCATGCAAACGGCGGTGCAAGATCCCGAAGACATTTTCATCGAAAACGAGACTTCCGCACTACTTTTCGACGCAATAACCGCCCTGCTCACCCCCGTTGAACTTGCCGTGCTTAAACTGCATCTTGAATGTTTGAGTTATTCCGAAATCGCAAAAGAACTCGGCATAGAGCAAAAGAAAGTGGACAACACCATATATTCGGCAAAAAAGAAAATCAAGAAACTGCTAAAAGACGAATAAATAGGCCAACAAAGCAAAATCGCCCTTACGGCGATTTTTTTTGACCTTTAAGCATATAAAAAAGCCGCTCGCAAAATTGCCAACGGCATTTTCCGTTTTCATCGTGCCGAAAAACATCCGTAAAAAAAGACGCTCGCAAAACTGCGAGCGCCTTTTTTTGATTTATGCGGGAGAAAAATTACTTATTTTCAACTTTTGCAAACGTCACGTTGCCGGTGAGTCCGAGTTGGAGTGAGTCGGATTCGACGTCATAGTGAGCCTTGCCGTTGAGATCTGCCTTTGCATTGTATTCACCGAGTGCAGCACCCAATTTGATGGTTGCATCGAAAGAACCGCTGATTGCAAAGTCGGATGCGTCTTCTGCACTGTTGGCAGAAACTTTTGCGATGACCGTGAAGGATGCGCCGTAGCCGAACGCCTCGGTGTTGCCGGAGACGGTGACGATTGCGCCGTACTTGTTGTCAGCTTTGCCAAGCTCGATGGACACGCTTGCATTTGCAGTTGCCGTGCCGCTGATGCCTGCGCCTGCATTCATTTCAAGAACGATTGAACCTTTCTTGGTGGAGTATGCTTTGAGATTTGCAAATGCGCTTGCAGATGTTCCGTTGGCACCGAACGAGAAGACCATTGCGTCTTTGTCGGTGTCAAATTTTGCTTGACCGGAGAAGGAAGCGAGCGTGATGCTGATGCCTTCTTTGCCTTCTTGTTTGACAACTTTCACGACTTTTGCATCGAAAGTGTAGTCTTTCTTGCCTTCAAGCTCTGCGCCTTCCGAGAGTTTGACATAAAGAGCAAGCTCTTCGGTTACGCTTTCACCGGTTTTGTCGTTGACATAGGTGTAGGTGATGGAGAACTTTTCGGAAAAGTCTTTGTCATCGCTTTCCACTTTGTTGACGGAGATGCCGTTGTCGCCAAGGAATTTGTCCACTTTGCCGACTGCGCTTTCAATGATGGGTGTGACAGCTTTGCCGATGCCGTTGATGGTTGCGCCTGCCGCCAAAGATGCCGTATCATCGCCGATGTTGAGGTTGATGCCTGCTTTGAAGTCGTCATTTGCGTCTTCCGCAGCGGTGGATGCTCCGCCGAGTTGTGATGCCGCAACAGCAACAGCCGTGCCGAGAACGTCGGAGTTGCTTGCAGTTTTGTCATTCTTGTCGCATGCCACAAACGCTACAACAGAGAGCGAAAGCACAAGCACTACGCAAAGAACGGATACAATTGCTTTTTTCATAATTCATTATCTCCTTAATGGGTTTTTCGATTTTTTTTACATCACCTTTCGGCGACAATAACATAATACGTCTGTCAAATAAATTAAGGCTAAATCAAACATAAAGATTTTCTAAAGATACGAAAAACAAAAATAAACTTCCTTAACACAGAGTTTTTCCAAAACCGTTCGTTTCACCATTTTTGCATTTTCGCTTTACTTTTATTAAAATATAATATATTATTATTGAGCATTCAAAAGAATGCATATTCCTTTCCCGCAAGGGACACATAGACCACAAGGAGGTAAAAAAAGTATGGACAAGTATGAAGTTCTCTACATCATTCGCTGTGACGTGGACGACGACAAGAAGACTCAAACCGTTGAAAAGTTTGAAAATCTCGTCGCAACTCTCGGCGGAACCGTTGACGCTTTGGACAAATGGGGCATGAGAAAGTTTGCTTACGAAATCAACAAGCAAAACGAAGGCTACTACGTTCTCATGAACGTCACCTGCACCAAAGAAGCACAATCAGAACTTGACAGATACATGCGCAACGACGAAAACGTCGTAAGACAAATGATCATCAAGAAATAATCGCAAGGAGAAAAGTATGAACAAAGTATTTTTGATCGGCAATTTGACCAAGGATCCGGAACTCGCTTCCACAAATAGCGGCATCAAATTCTGCAGATTTACACTTGCTGTGTCTCGTTCCTATTCAAAAGACGGCAAGAGAGAAACAGACTTTCTCCCCGTCGTGGTTTGGAGAGCTCAAGCAGACAACTGCGCTCGCTACCTCAAAAAAGGCAGCAAAGCGGCTATCAGCGGCAGCATTCAAACAAGAAGTTACGACACGCAAGACGGTTCTCGTCGTTATGTGACTGAAATTGCGGCTGACGAAGTGCAATTCCTTTCCACAAAATCCGATGAAAACGGCTCTGACGACGTCGATTTCGACGATCTCAAGCCCATCGACGAAGACCTTCCATTCTAATTTTTTAAGGAGTTAAGAAAATGGCTGAAGAAGTTAAAGCACCACGCGCACCCAAGAGAGTGCCCAAAAAGAAAGTGTGCACGTTCTGCGTCGACCACGTTGATGATATCGACTACAAGGACGTTGCAAAACTCAAAAGATACACCACCGAGAAAGGAAAAATCCTTCCCCGTCGTATGAGCGGTGTGTGCGCAAAGCACCAAAGAACGCTCGCAGTCGCAATCAAGAGAGCAAGAGTTATGGCTCTTCTCCCCTACAAAGCAGACTAAAATTTATCGCAAGTTTACGAAAGACACGCTTTTGCGTGTCCCCATTAGGGATTATAAAAAAATCAATTAATTTAATGGGGACACCTGCAAGTGGCAAAAGACTCGAAGTTATAAAACTTCGAGTCTTTTGTTATGTTGAATAGCACTATAAAAAGAGAAAGTTAAGTAAATTTTAGAAAGTTAATTTAATATGGCGAATGATATATTAAATCGTATAGAAAAAACAGCATGGCTTTAAATTCCGTTGCTATGCGTTTGTGATTTTAACCCCTATTTTAGTTTTTACAGGTTCAATTGAATTTTACGTGATTTCTTGTTGTAGCTGTTTCAATTCTTCAATAGTTTTATTCATCATCTCATTAGCGTCAATTATAGATTTAATTACAACCATATTGGATATAACACAGAAAAGCTGTAAGCAATCTTTTTGACTTATCTCTCTCGAAAACAGTCCATGCATAATTCTATTTCTATTGATTATATCAGGTTCGTTCCGTCTATCTAAAGACGTGTTGAAGTAATAATTTTTAGCCAAATTATTGAATTGTTTAATCAAGTTGATGTAATATGTAATTTTTATTACGTAAATTTGCTTTACATCTTCCATTTTTTCTGTAATACTTTCTAAATTATTCTTGATTTTATAAAAATCATTATCATTGAAGTTGTTCATATATTGGTGATAAGATTCAATAATTGGGAATAAAGATACAGCACAAGAAAAATAGCATTTGTTCTTGTAATTAAAAATCGCTTGCTTGTAATATCTGTCTATCCTAGAATTCTTTTCACCAATATTAAATCCGAACAATTTATCAAATAACCTATCAAAGTTTCTCATATAGAGTTCTTCTGTCGTTACATTTACATCGCCTGAGGTTGTAATTTTAGCATTAATGAACGTTTGAGGAAACATCCAACCTTGTTTTTTCATTTCTTCTTTTTGAAAGTCCGGAAAAATGGATTGTTCAGAAAAAAGAGCTTGATCAAAATACCGTTTCAAAAACAACCAATAATACATATATTGATTTTTTAAATAATTTATCTTAGCATTAATGTACTCATTTTTAAATTGAGTGGGATTTTGATTAAAATCTTTTTCAATTTCATTTAATAGCACAACATCTTCTTTTAATTTGCCTTTTAATGCTTGTAGATTTTTAACATCACTCACAATATACTCTTGTTCAATTTGATAAAGATCTATTTTTCTCATGATACACTCTCTTTTTATTATAGAATTTAATATCCCTCAGGCATAAAATCTATAATCGGATAATTCTCTTAACATTGATTTCTTTTTATATTCTTCAACCTTGCTTCTTCTTTCTTTAATACTAGTAACATAAGAAATATTTTCAGTTGTTATATTCGTTTGCGTTAAAAAAGAATCTATTGCTTCAATTACTTTATCATACATTGTTACCTCACTACCAGCCCAACTGGATGGAAGCCCAAATATATCTAGCTTCTTAAAAATCTCAAAACTTACTTTTTTCGATATTAAAGTTTGAACATAAATTATTTGCCATTCTTTTTTTAATGAACAAATAATTCTTGCCATATTATTTAAATCTTTTTCTTCATTAAGATACTTAGCAATAAATATTTGAGAAAACTCTACAAAAGTTTCATCGGTCAAGTTGGATGATATAATTTTTTCAACAGTAAAAACAGGTAAAAAGTATTTCGATATTTTTTTACTTCTTCCATATACAACAAGCAAATTTTGCGCAACATTTGGCAATTTACACAAAGCATCCACATCCAAATAACTTGACATCGAAAATTCTTCTTCCTGCAAAAAATATAAGTCGTAATACCGATACAAGTATTCAACATTTTTCATAGCCAAATAATAAATAAATCCCTCTGTTGTATGTAAAATATTCTTCTTGATTAATATAAAGAACATTTCGTAAAACACTGTATCTAACTCATTTCCAAAAAACAATTCAATTGTTCGCATTGATAATTCATGGTAGGTACACCCATTAGTATGAATTTCAGTATAAAAATCATCAATAATTCTATATTTATTAAGGTTATTATTGTTGGATTGCTGTATAAACTTAAATATCGTACAAATAAAACCGGGTCTAAACTTTTCAAACTCAATAAAATCGATTACCCTAAACACTCGATTTGAAGTCCTATTACATAAGCAATATTCATTTTTAAAGGTTTGTAAACACAAATTATAAAGTGAGGTGTTCATATCTTTAAGTTTAAGATTGCTAAATAATTCTAAAAGTATAGCGCTTTTATGTGTTACAGAGGAGGATTGGATAAAATCAATAAAGTCAATGATTCTATTTTTTTCGGAAAGTAAATATATTGATTCTCTGTAGTTGATGTCTAAATCTTTGAATTCACTAATAAATAACTTTAAATAGTTTTCAAAACACGTCGGATTCTTTTTATTTATATATCTGAAATAAGTATTAACAGCATAAGAAATTGTGTTAATATCAACTTCGATTAAATTTAAAGCGTGTACATAAGAGTGAAAGTCTTTAGGTAAGATCAGTTCATTTAACACTTTGTCATATTTCGTTTTGTTTGAATACAAATCATAGTTTTCTCTTTTTCTCGAAAAACCCTCTGTATAAATTTTAAATTCAACAGACGTTTCCTTCAATTGATTTAATATTTGTTGATATTCGGCCTCTTGGTCTGAGCAACAGCATTCCAGCATTTTATACAATACAGTCTTTTGTGCGAAGTTGGTTTTACTCTTTAATTGCTCATCAATAAAAGGTAAAACAGTTTTTTTATCATTATCAAAAAACTCTTTTATTTTGTTAATGTTCCTGCTATTAGGAATGTACCGAAAATTTTCCAACAATTTTCTTATGTCTTTGAAATAATTGTTTTTATATAAAACTATTAGACCTTTCCAAATAATAGTCCTAACTTCAAATAAGCATTTACACGGTATAGCTTCAAATGTAAAACAAACCATTGCATTCGCATGAAATTCCGATGAATGAAAAGAAAAATCCAAAAATTTTCCAGCCAATCCTAAAAATATTTTTCTACATATTTCACTGCTTAACAATCTCTCTTGTAATTTGTTTAGAAAATATATTTGGCTAATAAAATTATTATCAAAAGAGTGGCGTTTTGCGGAAAAAGCTTCTATCAAAACATTTATCGTTTTTTCATCAACAGCACAACTATCTATGTGATTAAACAAAATATCAATCGCTAAATTATAATAACGGCTTGCCTCGTACCCACATAAAATATCTATAAATGTTTTTTTTAACGGAATGCTAGATCCTTGTATGTATTCTAACGATTCTACAGGCAATAACCCATAGAAAACTGATATAAATTGGATAGTATCATTATTATTAATAATTTTGTACTGCTCATTCCACAGTTTTTCTAATGGTTGTGTTATTAAGTTATCATTATATCCATACGCAGGCAAAATTGAATTAAACATATCAACAAAGCACTTACGATATGCAGGAAAAAATAGTTCAAATATAATGTTTAAAGGTATTTGATTATCCTCAATAACCAGTTTATAAAACAAATAAGATGCTAATATTTGGTCTCCAATTTCACACACTTTTCCTTCGTGTGAAATATTCACCACTTCTTGTCTGTCCCAGTATGCCATTGCATCATGAAACATATCGCAAGATATTCCTATTTTATCTAATGCTTCTCTTATATTCTCCCAATTTGTATCGCCATCTTCCATTACTATTCTATGAAAAAATGCTAATACGACAAGCGATTTTAAGTAATTGGCGTTATTGTCTTTAGTGATAGAATTTTTCAAATCGGCATTAACACGATTAAAATGATATTCCATCAACTCTTTCATTTTTGTTGGTAGATGTCCATGTTTTTTCAAAACTTCAGCCATCATTATTGCAAAGCGTAAATTTTCATGAGCAACGTTTTGTATAGAAAACAAAGTATCATAAGATGCGCCTGGTATTATCTGTTTCAGCACTTTTTCTTGTTGTTCTTTAGATAAAGGGGAAATTTTAATAAAATCTAAGAAGTTGTCTAAATTATTATTTTTTAGATCTATCGCTATTGCGTCAATTGCATAATCCCTTACTGTAGCCAACACATAAATATTCTTATGCATCTGTGCATAAGATATAAATTCTTTTATAAATGGAAGGCGATTTATATCATCTAAAATGACGGCGATATTATCTTTTCCAACAGTATCGCATATAGTCTCAAAAGGATTGCCATAAGCATTCTTAATATAAAAGACTTCTTTAATACGTTTATCAGTTTTAATTTTTTGAGCCAAATGTATACAAAGCCTTGTTTTCCCGCAACCGGCAGGTCCATGAAGTAAAACAACATTTTTACTAAAAAGTTTATCTTCTATTTCTTTTAGTTCGTCTTCTCTAAATAAAAATTCATGTTGTTGAGAAACATCATATTCATTGTTTTGTAGGCATTCATCTAACGTTTTAATAAGTCCATGTGAAAATTTTATATTTAATTCAGATACGGCAATCGATTGATATGTGTGTAGTAATAGTGCACTTAACTTGTCCAATCCCCAAAATTCAAAAGGAACTTTTGAGTCTATACAAAAGTCTCTACACAAATTCTGACATTCTTGAAGTTCGTATGTTTCAATTTTTCCAACACAAGCAAATATAACCTTTTCCACATTAGCGTTTTTATCAAGAAGTATTTTTGCATTTTCCTTACATTTTTCAATATCTTTTTTTATTTTATCTAATAACTGATTTTTTTGAATGGTAACCTCTGCATAGATATAATTTCCATTGGATAATTGAAGAAAAACATCGGGAGTGCCATATCTTGTAGTTTGCACGCCACTTGCACTACCTAAATTTACAATATTTGTAGGAGTATATTGTTTATCTAGTATTTGAAAGACGATATTTTGCATTTCGGCTTGTCCTATACCAAGCAACTCTCTTTCTATAGTTTTATAATCACTCATTTTTCTTCTCCCATATCGTTTAAATTATTATTCTCGCAGTTTTCATTGTTTTCTTTACGTTTTTTTAATAAATAGAATAGGCTAATAATAATTATTGAAACTAAAAGTAAACTTAGCACTATAATTTTCAAATATAAAGGCCAGCTTATAATCCAATTTTGAACTGCTACTATTCCACTGTAAACACAATAACCCAAAAGCAACAAAATAATAAAAACAAAGGCATACGCCTCTTTGCCTGCATTTTTACCACGAATTAGACCAAATGAAAATAAGAGACCAACAATTGAGTAAGCAAGCATCCCAATTATAAGCATAATAATATTCCAAATTTTATCATCTAGACAACTGATACCAGTAATGGCTAAAGATGTGATTAACGTTGTTAATATCACCTTATAAAACCCCAACGAATTATTTTTATTTGCCAAAAAAGTTTCTCCTAATTTTATTTGTTTTATTATACCACAATTGTAAAAATTTTTCAAGATAATAGGCTCTTGCATCTTTACTTTTTTTATAAAAAGTGTTATAATAGTTTCAATATTAAGGAGAGCCGTATTATGAGCTTTGCAGAAAAGGTGAAACTTGTTCGTACTGAACTAAAATTATCGCAAGAAGATTTAGCAAGAGAACTTGGAGTTAGTTTTGCTACAATAAATAGATGGGAAAATGGTAGTTATAACCCAAGTCGTCTGGCAAGAAAGGCATTCGATGATTTTTGCGAAAGAAAAGTGAAAAATATTTCAAAGGAGAACAACTAATGAATTATATCGGATCGAAGTATTCGTTAATCGATTTTTTGGAAACATCTATAGATAAAACATTGAAATTGCACAACGAAACTAAACAACCGTCCGAAATGGTTTTTGCCGACTTATTTGCCGGAACCGGAGTCGTAAGCGGTTCTTTTAAAAAACAAGGTTATTCTATAATTGCTAATGATATTCAGTATTATAGTTATGTTATTACGAAACATATGATTGAAAACAATGGAAACCTTGATAAATCACGTTGTAAGCAACTTATAGAAGAATTAGACCATTTGCAAGGGGTTGAAGGTTTCATCTACAAAAATTACTCCTATGAGGGCACTGAAGGACAAGAATTTCGTAGAATGTATTTTTCTGATTTTAACGCAAAAAAATGTGATGCAATCAGAATTACCATTGAGGACTGGCTACAACAAGGGAAAATCAATGAACACGAATACTTCTTTTTATTGGGTTCATTGTTGAACAGTATTGATAAATATGCTAATACGGCATCTGTTTACGGGGCTTATCTTAAAAAACTTAAAAAATCTGCATTAAAAGAAATGGAACTTGTCGCACTTCCCATAATGCAAGGATCAGTTGAATGCAAAGTCTATAATGAGGATATAAGTGAACTCATAAAGAATGTTTCAGGCGACATATTATACCTCGACCCCCCATATAATGCACGTCAATATTGTTCAAATTACCACTTGCTTGAAACAATCGCAAGATATGATAATCCGAAAATTAAAGGTAAAACCGGCTTGCGTGATTATGCTGACCAAAAAAGTGTATTCTGCATAAAGAACAAAGTCGCAGATGCTTTTAACGAACTCATTAAAAATGCAAAATTCAAATACATCTTTTTGAGTTATAACAACGAAGGACTTATGTCTTTCGATACAATTGAAAAAATAATGAGAAAATATGGCAAATACAAAGTGTATATGCAACAATACCGTCGATTTAAAGCAGATAATGCGAGAGATTGCAAGTCTGATTCAACAATAGAATACTTGCATTGTTTAGTTAAGGAAGATATGTAATGGGCAAAATAAACGACCTTGATATGTCAAATTGGAAAGAACTGACGGATGTTTGGACTGACAGCCTTTGGATTATTCCCCAAAGAGATAACTCAGGGGCTCACGACGGACATTATCACGGTAATTTTGTTCCGCAAATACCGCATCAATTGCTTACCCGTTACACAAAAGCAGGTGACTTTGTATTAGACCCTTTTGCCGGTAGCGGAACGACTTTGATTGAAGCACAACGAATGGGAAGAAATTCCATCGGTATAGAACTACAATCAAACGTTGCGGCAGAATCAATTGGCAGAATTCATTCTGAACAAAAAGAAGGAATTATTGCCGACACTTTTGTAGATGATAGTAGAACGTTTGACACAAAGAGAATTTTAGAGACTTATAATATCAACAGCGTTCAATTTATTATTTACCACCCACCCTATTGGGATATAATCAAATTTAGCGAAGATGAAAACGATTTGTCAAATTCAACTAGTTTAGATGAATTTATAAATAATTTTCGACAGGTGGTAAGAAACACATCCGCCATACTTGAAAAAGGACGATATTGTGCCGTTGTAATAGGCGATAAGTATGCAAACAGTCAATTAGTTCCGTTGGGGTTTTATTGTATGCAAGCGATGCAACAAGAAGGGCTTACACTAAAAGCAACAATAGTTAAGAATTTTGAAGAAACAAAAGGCAAAGCAAATCAAAAAGCTCTTTGGCGACAACGTGCTTTACAAAATGGATTATATCTATTTAAACACGAGTATATTTTTGTATTCAAAAAATAAGGGAGAAGAGTAATGTATAATTATAAAAATTCAAAAGCCAACATTATTAATATATTAAAATCAGAAACCCCTATCAAAGCCAAGGATTCGATTCCATCAGACCAGGAATTTACATACGAAAATGGTATAACTTGTTGGGTTAGCGCAATATTTGTTGATATAAAAAATTCTAGTGAGCTTTTTAAGAGAAAAGATGAAAAATTGGCAAGACTTTTAAGGGCGTTTACTTCTGAAATAATTACTATATTTCAAAATTTTAGCAAATATAGCCAAATAGGTATACGGGGAGATTGTGTATATGCTATTTATTCTACACCAAATATAGATGATATAAATGAGGTTTTTGATATAGCTATTTATGTAAATACTTTTATGAAAATGTTTAATAAATTATTAGTTGAAAATAAATACTCAACAATTGGTGTTGGAATAGGTCTGGGGTGTGACAATGAATTAATTATCAAAGCAGGTCGTTCAGGAACTGGTATAAACGATAAAATTTGGATTGGTAGGGCTGTTGTTGATGCAGCTAATCTATCATCTATAGCTAATCGACACGGATATAAAAAAATAGCAATGAATTCTTGCTTTTACAATAACATAAAAGACAGTTCAGACAATAAAAAAGAATGGTTTAACCATATAAGTGGTTCAAATTTTTTTGATGCTGATTTTTATGAATGTAATGTAATTAATAAAAAGTTTAATAAATGGATTGAGGATGGAATGAAAAATGGATACTAAAGATAAAGCAAACGAAAAAATTGCTATAATAAAAGAACAGATAGATAAATTCGATAATAAAGCCAATATTCTTATAGCTATAGTGAGCATCGTTTTTGCTATTAGTTTAAGTATGCTTGATATTTTTAGAGAGTTTGAATCTATTACTGTTTCATACATTTTGTTATTAATTTTTACATCTCTTTATTTTATTTCTTTTTGTTTAGAGATGATTTTTTTAATTATGGTTATATATCCACGCAGAAAGAAAAACAAAGATAAAAAATCATTATCATACTACCTTGATGTTTCGACTATGACAGATGATGAAATCAATGCTTGTTTAGAAAATATAGATTGCTCTTCAGAAATTGATCAGCTTAGAATCAACGCAAATATTTGCACAAGAAAACATAAGTTTTTAGTTCGGGCTATTTGGACATTAATACCATTATTTACCTTTGTGCTAGCAATGTTTTTTGTTGCAATAATATAGTAAGTTTCAAATTTCCGAAGAAAAAGGCTACATGGCTGTCCATAGGGATAAGCTTGTAGCCTTTTTGAGTGGATTTCATCAATCCTTTCAATTACTTTCTTTCGATTAAATGTTTTTTAAATTCAAGTGGATCATACCAATAGCAACCCTCGCATGCGTTTGGTTCGTTGTGGTGTTCTGCTACTCCTTTGTAATAAGACATGGGATATCCTAATTTTTTGGCGTCATAACGGATGCCTGTTCTCATACATTCTTTGCAATATTGGCGTTTTGCATCATTGGCCGCCTTACTCAACGGTTGAAAATCTTCTAATCTTTGATCTTCGTTACGCATAACTCTATCTTCGTTTTTCATTCCGTTTTTATGATCAACTTCCGGATTTGAAGTACCCAAAACGACACAGCGGCGTGCTTTTATTGCTCTTTTAATATCAGCACGAATATGCTGAGAATAGTCCCCATCATTGAATCCATTTAGGCGGATTCTATCTATTCCGTTTCCCGGTGTAATACTTTTGTCAAATTCGATTATATATTTTTTTGCAAGCGTTGATTCTTTTCGTGCCCAAGATGCACCATTACCAAAAGTTAAGGATGCATATTCTCCAACGAACTCATCAATATCTACCCATCGGCTGATACCATTTTCGTTTGGTTGAGCAAGTTTAATAAACAATTCAGTTTTTGTCATTTACTTTTCTCCTATTAAAAATTAAAAAATTCTGCAATAGTTACGTTTAATGCTTTTGCAAGTTTTTCGATATTCACGATAGAAATATTTCGTTTGCCGCATTCAACACTTGTAATATAAGTTCTATCTAATCCCGCTAAATCGGCAAGCTCTTCCTGGCTTACTCCAAGTTTATTGCGTAATTCTTTCACTCTTTTCCCAACCAGAATTTTAATATCCATAATTGTTCTCCAAGTTTTATTACAATAATTATACTAAAAAGTGACTTTTTTCACAACGGACTATAAGTCACATATTAAACGTGTAAATACCACTATATGCTATTTAATGTGAAAAAATTATGAATTTTTTCAAAAACACCCCAACAAACGGCTTAAAACTTTCCAATAATACTGAGGGGGTATTTCAAAGTGTCCGAATAAATATCAAGGCGTGCTTATGGCTTATTGTCTATAGAGGATAAAAAAGTTTTATAAAACCTTGTATTTATTGCGACAACTTTCCAATTATAGTGAAGGAGGTTTAGAAAAACTTTTGTAAAATACCCTAACAAAATGGTTTTAGAATGTCCATATATAGTGAAGGGAGTTTGGAAAAATTCTTGTAAAATACCCCGCCAGACAGTCGGCAACTTTCCAATAATAGTAGAGAGAAGTTTCTCGGCTGTTGCTCATAAAGGGATAACAGAAAAAAACAAACGAAATAAGGAGCGAAAACGATGAAACCAAACACAAGTTAAAGAATTTCCAAAGGATAATAACACGAAATCGACAAGAAAATAGTTGGCTATTCGGCATCAAAAAACAAGCAGGATAAGGTTTTTGCAATCTATTTCAAAAACGATACGCTGAACAAGTCGGAAACCGACTTTTCTCAAAACAAAAAAAATCACTACCCTAAAACCAAAATTTTACACTCTTTATGCCTTTGTTCACTGAAAAGAGCTTGACTTCGATAAGTAAATACGATAAAATAATATTGTCGTATAGATACGATAATATCTGATGAGGAGTTTTGCTATGAATAAAGACGAAATTTTAACAAAAGCCCAAAAATGATGAAGGCTTAACGGTTGAAGAAATCATGGTGTATCAAAGTATTGTAAAACCGGTAAAACACGTTTACGGCAAATACGGTACGCTTGCCAAAATCTATTTGCAAGAGCATAATGTCGGAAAGTATTGGGCGCTCGGCGGCGATCTTCCCGATTATTTTCACGGAATAGACAGGCAAGCGGAAGAACTTTATTCTGTTATGTACGACAAATTGTCCAAAGATGAAAAATACAAACGGACAGGAAATTTTTTAGAAGACGTCAGGCGAATAAAAGAAATGCAAGACCGTATTGAAGAAGAAATCTTAAACGAAATCGTTTACGCATAAGGAGTATTGCAATTATGGAAAGAAAAGAAGACTCATCAAGACGCATAACCCGCAGGAAGTATGAAGAAAAGCACAAGGAAAGAAGAAAACAAACGAGCGGCAATTTTGGAACGATGATTCCACGTGCCCTATATGATGAAATAAACGAGTTTCTTCGGGTGAACAACATAACGAAAGTTAGGTTAATTGTGGAAGGATACGAAGCGTTAAAGCGAGAATTAAATAACACAACGCCAACTAAGTAATCTTTCCCCTTCTTAGCGTGTTTGCGTAATAAAATCTAAGGAGATTAAATTACGGAAAACACGATTAAAGAAATAGTATATGATAAGAAAATCGGCAACACGGTTTATACTGTCGTTGTCAAACCAAGCGTAACCGCCAAGACAAATATCTTTGATATCACAAAAAGGATAATAGAATCCTATGTGGAAGATATGCTGTCGGTTAAATATAACGAACTTGCAGAGTGTTCTCAGAAGGAGTAAACTATGAGAACACAAAATAATATTCAAGAAAAAATCACGGCATTATATTGCAGATTAAGCCGCGATGACGAACAAGAAGGTGATAGCAACAGCATAGTACATCAAAAAGAGATACTAATGAAGTATGCGAAAGAACATAAATTTCGTAATATTGAAACGTTTGTTGATGATGGCTATTCAGGCACGAATTTCAAAAGACCGGATTTTCAACGCCTAATGCAAAAAGTCGAAAACGGAGAAGTCGGGACAATCATCGTAAAAGATATGTCAAGACTCGGAAGAGATTATCTGAAAGTCGGCGTATATACAGAAATCACGTTTCCGGAAGCCGAAGTTAGATTTATTGCCATCAACGACGGGGTGGATAGTAACAGTCAAGTTGATAACGATTTTACTCCATTTCGCAATATTATCAACGAGTGGTATGCAAAAGACACTAGCAAAAAGATACGTGCCGTTTTCCGTTCAAAAGGCAATTCAGGAAAACATCTTTGCACTGTCCCGCCTTTTGGGTATATAAAAGATCCGAATGATAAGGATAAATGGATTGTTGATGAAGAAGCGGCCAAAACAGTGAAGAAAATCTTTAATCTTTGTATGCAAGGATTTGGACCAACTCAGATCGCACGTATTCTTAACGAAAGAAAAGTTGAAACGCCCATTTGCCACTATGATAAACTCGAAATAAAACATCCCGCAAAATCTGCTATACCGGAACTGTGGTGTTCTGACACAATAAAAAACATTCTTAGCAACCCACATTATACGGGATGTACAGTAAATTTTCGCACGACTAAAAAATCCTACAAGAACAAAAAGAAATTGCGGAATGATCCATCGAAATGGGTTATCTTTGAAGGAACACAAGAGGCAATCGTGGATAAGCAAACATACGAAACAGTTCAAAAAATTCGTGAAGGAAGGCGCAGACCTACCCCGATGGCTGAAATGAATGTATTTTCAGGTATGGTATATTGTGCTGACTGCGGAAAGAAAATGTATCTTTGTCGTTGTTCTACAATGAAGCAAAAAGAATATTTTAACTGTTCGTCTTATCGCAAACAGAAGAAATCAACTTGTTCTTCTCACCATATCACGGTAGAAGCAATTGAAGAAATTGTTTTGAGTTATTTGAAAAGAGTTTCGGATTTTGTTATCGACCACGAAAAAGAGTTTATTGACGTTGCTATCGAACACTCTCGAATGCTTTCAAAAAAAGAAATCGCAAAGAAAGGGAAACAGGTATCCGAAGCCGAAAACAGAATAAGGACTCTGAATAAAGTAATTCAAAGTCTTTATGAAGACAAGGTTTTAGGGAAGATTTCGGAAGAGCGGTTCATCTTGATGACTGAAGCATACGAACAAGAACAAATTACCCTAAAAGAAACAATATCAAACAGTAAGTGCGACATAGAACGCTATGACGAGATAAACGACAATATAAATAATTTCGTTTCGGTTGTCGTCAAAACGGGAAGGATAAATAAACTTACTCCCGAAATAGTAAGGTTGTTAATAGACAAAATTATTGTTTCCGAAAAGGTAAAAACTGAAAGCGGATACAAAAGAACAGTAACAATATTTCTAACCCACGTAGGTGAAATAGAGTTGCCGTAAAAGACAAGAAAACAGGCGTAAGCATTTCGCCTACGCCTGTTTCCCTAATGGTGACACCCTTTTGCGTGTCTTTTCTTTTATTGCGATAAATTTTAGTCTTTCTACCGCACCGAGAATTTGCGCTATCAGTTCAATCAAGGACAAAAACTCCTGCCACAATTTCGCCATATCGGTTTGGTGTCTGTGGCGGAACGGTATCTCATATTTTGCAACTCATGTACGTCAGTACATTAGGGTTGTCGCTCAAGGTGCTTTTCCGCGCTATTTATTCAATCTGCGGCGTTTAGTAGTTTTTTATTTTGCAACTTTAATTAAAAAAAGACACGCATGCGCGTGTCTCTTATTCTTGTTTGGGGTTGAGGTTTTCCTGTCAATCCAACATAGTTGGCTTGCTTGTCCCACTCCTTTTGAGTGGTGATTTTGATATTTCCGTCCTTGTCCACCGAGACCACCACGTTGCCGTTGTTGTCGGTGCGATACACGTCTATGTCGCAAGCTTTCAGCCTGTCAAGCGTGTCTTGGCGCGGATGATAGAACGTGTTGCCTGCCGCATTGCAACTGATGATTGCGTATTCAAACGAATAGTTGTCAAGGAAGTTGTCGAGCGTTGACGTTTCACTGCCGTGGTGTCCGACCTTCAAAACGTCGCAATCCACTTTGCCCGTGCGCGCCATAACAAGCGGCTCGTTGTATTTGTTACTGTCGCCCGTGAACATGATTTTTCTGTCGTTGTATTCAAGAATACCGATGGGCGAGATTGCGTTTTTGCGCTCTGCGGTGTTGAGACCGTAGTCGTTGTAATACTCTTGCGTGGGGCAATAGAACACAAGGCGGTATGTCGTCTCTTCGATGATAATGCTATTGGTGTTTTCATCGGGATCAACGTTGAGCACGATTTCGCAATTCGGCTCGGTGAGCGCGGCGATAAAAAACTCCGCATACGTCACCGACTCCACAGTGTCGGGATCGGTGAATCTTGACGTATCGAGCGCGTCTATTTGGTCTTGCAGTTTCTTTTTGCTCTCGGTTTTTGCCCCCGGCGCTGCAAGCACGTTGGGCATAAAGATCTTTTCCACCTGATAGCGAGCAAGCAAATCGTCCATATAATAGACGTGGTCGCTGTCGCAGTGTGTGAGCATTAGATACTCCACCGTATCGTCCGTGATGTATGCGTCAAGATAATCAAAGGTTTTCTTTTGATAATCTCCGTCATTATTGTAGTTTGCGCAGTCTATCACCATATCTTTGCCGTCCGGCAGTTGCACGTATATGCAATCCCCCTGCCCGACGTCAATGACGTGCATCAACAGCTCGCCCTCTCCCCTGACAAGCGGCGAGAAATTGTGTCCGCCGTCTTTGTCCTTGTCAAATATGGATACGATTTGTTTCCATGTGTCGGGGAAAGCGAAATACAATATCGCCCAACTTATTGCGACGACAAGCACGATTGCGACGATTGTGATAATCACCGCTTTCGGATTTTTCTTGTACGCCTTTTTCACCGCCTTTTCAATGGTGGAAGTTTGCGATTGCTTTGACTTCGACGACTTGGTCGAATTGGATTTTGTTGATTTTGAAGATTTCTTGTCTGCCATACTGACATTATATAAAAGAAGCAGAAAAATGGCAATAAAGTTTTAGTCGCGAACAAAAAATTTTGTTCACGGTTCTACAAGGGGTGAGAGTGTGAAAACTTTAAATGCAATATTACCCCTTCCCTTCGGGCTTTCCCCTACTTATCGAACATAGTGCTTTCTCTTTTTAGCTATACATCGCTCGAAGAGGGGAAGTCGGCACTCGCATAGAAAAGTATCGTACTCTTGTTATGCCACTCGTTCGCAAGTGCAAAGAACAACACGCACTTGCTCACTTGTACAACCGTCTTGCTCGGCACTTATTTGCTCGCCGCCGTTGCGGCTCGTGTTCCGTCTTCGAAGTCGCACATTACGTTTATAAGCACACAACGAATAGGCTTTCGGATAAGGCTTCGCCTTCCACAATTATTCATTATTAATTATTCATTATTAATTAACAAAAAGTGCGATAAATAGATGAAGAACAAGAAAGAGCCACGCTAACGGCAACCCTAATGTACAAATAGTACATGAGTTGACGGGAGCGTGGCTCTGACGCAGTTATTCGCTATTTAGCGCGCTTTTAATAGGCGCGGGCGTAATAAATAACCTTAGAAGCAGGCTTCCCACACACCGGGCAAACATCTCCGACGGGCGTTTGGTCGAAAGGCATGCAACGGGAAGTGGCGGAGAATTGCTCTTTGATTTTGTCTTCACAGCAACGATCGCCGCACCACATGGCTTTGACAAACTTGTGATCGTCAAGAGTTTGTTTCATCTCGTCGAGAGTGTGGCAGACCTGAATGTGAGAGTGCAAGAAATCGTGAGATTGCTTAAACATATTTTGTTGAATATCGTCAAGAAGCGCAGGAATATCGTGTGCGAGATCGTCGATCTTCACTGCGAATTTGTCGTGCGTATCGCGACGAGCAATCATGACTTGACCGTTTTCGATGTCGCGCGGACCGATTTCGAGACGTACTGGGACTCCTTTCATCTCCCATTCGTTGAACTTCCAGCCGGGAGATTGTTCTCTGTCGTCAAGTTCGACACGCAAACCTTGTGAACGAAGCGTTGCGGCAACTTCGCTTGCCTTATCGAGAACGCCTTCTTTGTGCGCCGCGACGGGAACGACCACGACTTGAATGGGAGCGACTCTCGGGGGAAGTTTGAGTCCGCGTTGATCGCCGTGAGCCATGATGAGAGCCCCGATAAGACGAGTGGACACGCCCCAACTGGTTTGATACGGATTCTTGAGTTGCCCGTCTTTGTCAAGATATTTGATCTCAAACGCGGACGAGAAGTTTTGTCCGAGATAGTGCGATGTGCCCGACTGCAAGGCTTTGCCGTCAAGCATCATTGCTTCCATCGTGTAGGTGTCGACTGCGCCTGCAAACTTCTCTTTTTCGGATTTTTGACCGACGAGAACGTCGATTGCGAGCACGTTTTGCATAAACTCACGATACACTTCGAGCATGCGGAGAGTCTCTTCTCTCGCTTCTTCTTCCGTTTGGTGCAAAGTGTGACCTTCTTGCCACAAGAACTCGCTGGTGCGAAGGAACGGACGAGTGGTCTTTTCCCATCTCACGACGTTTGCCCATTGATTGATGAGAACGGGCAAGTCGCGATAACTCTTGACCCACTTTGCGTACATGGAGCAAATGATGGTTTCGGACGTCGGACGAACGACGAGCGCTTCTTCAAGCGGAGTTTTTCCTATATGCGTAACAAGTGCGACTTCGGGTGCAAAACCTTCAACGTGGTCCGCTTCTTTGACGAGAAAACTATACGGAATAAACATCGGGAAATACGCGTTTTTGTGTCCCGTTGCTTTGAAGCGTGCATTGAGTTCTTCCTGAATATGTTCCCAAATTTCGTAGCCATACGGACGAATGACCATAGTACCTTTGACAGGACCGTAGTCGACAAGTCCCGTTTTGAGCACGACATCGGTGTACCATTGCGGAAAATCGACCGTCATATCGGCAATTTCTTTTACGAATTGATCCTTTTGTTCTTTTGCCATAAACTGCTCCCGTATATATTGATATATAATATATAACTATATTGCTTTGATATTATATACTTTTCCATGCCCGTTGTAAATAAAAATACGACAAATATGATAGCGCAATAAAATCAAGCGAACGAAAAACCGTCCGCGAAATGCGGGCGGTTTGTCAATGCGCGATAATTATCGTTCGTGCGATGATTTTTATTCTTCGTCGTCTTCAGGCTCTTCGTCTTCTTCGTCGTCTTCGTCGTCTTCATCTTCGTCATCGTCAAAATCGTCGACGTCTCCGAGTTCGTCGTCGTCAAAGTCGTCAGGGCACTTCTCTTCTTCGTCGTCTTCGAACTCGTCTTCTTCATCTTCCTGAAGTTGATTGAGAGAAAGTTCTCCATCCTCGTCGTCGTCCTGAATGGGTTCGTCGTCGTCAACGAATTCTTTCCAATCGTCGTCGTCTTCTTTTTCGCTTTGTGCGTTTGCCTGTTCTTCGCGACAAGCAGCACAGATATCTTCGTCGGGTTCGAGATAATTGACCTTGCAGATAGGACAGATTCTCTCTTCTTCTTCGACTTCGTCGTCATCTTCCAAAAGGCTTATTTTGCTTGCCTTGCCAAGTTCGGCTTTGCAGACTTCGCAAAGTTCTTCTTCGATAGGTATCCAGTTGAGTTCACAACGCGGACATTTCTTATATTTTCCCATAACACCCTCGTTATAGATTTAGTTTTCATATATTATATTGATAACATCCGATTATGTAAACTATATTTTCAAAAATTCCGAATTTTTTTTATAAAAACTTTATGTAGTGTATTTACTTGCTTTTTCACCAATATGTAGTATAATAATTAATAAGTGAAAATAATTGTTGAAAAATCGCCAAATTGCGATTAGAATGTATATAGTTACAGCAAAAAAACGAGCAATAAACAGAATTTTTCTTTTCAAATAAACAATTTTCCGTTCATCTCGACAAAAACTTGTGAAAAGTGCGATTTTATTATCAAGACGAAAAAATTTGGATATGTTACGATTTATATAAGTTAAAAAACAGGAGGAAACTTATGAACAAAACAATTATCATTGCAGACGACAATTCTGCCCTATGCGGGAGTATACGCGAATTTATTGATTCTCAAGACGGCTACGAAGTTGTCGGCGTTGCTTCCAACGGTGTAAAAGCAATAGAACTTGTCAATGCGTATCAACCGGATTTTCTCATTCTCGACATAGTTATGCCTGAACTGGACGGCTTCGGTGTGCTGAGTGCTTTGGAAGGACGAAAGCCGACGGTCATCATGATGTCTCAACTGGCAACGGACGGTTTCGTGCAAAAAGCAATGCAATTAGGCGCAAGTTATTTCCTTGCAAAACCGTTTGACTACAACGCTCTTTTGCGAGTTATGGACGGTTTTTCAACTCCCAACCGACAGCCCCAAACGAGAAAAAACAAAAACCTTGACGAACGAATCGCAAATCTTTTTATTTCCGTGGGAATTCCCGCTCACATCAAAGGTTATCAGTTTTGAGAGAAGCAATCAAAATGACGATTGAAACTCCCGACATCATCAATTCAATCACAAAACGTCTATATCCCGGAATTGCCGAACACTACCAAACTTCCCCGTCAAAAGTAGAACGTGCAATACGCCACGCAATCGAAGTTGCATGGAATCGCGGAAAAATCGAGAACATAAACAACGTTTTCGGCATTAAAATCTACTCCCCCAATGAAAAACCCACCAACGGTGAATTTATCGCGCTAGTAGCAGACAAACTTTTGCTTGAATGCGCCTGATTCTTCCAAAAGTGACCGAATAAATTGAATTTTGCTTGAAAAGCAAACAAAGCACTCCCTATAATCGCGCTTTTGCGCGAAAATATCTCTCTTTCCCAAACGAAAAACGACGACACTGCCGTCGTTTTTCACTTTCTTATTCATCTTGCTCGCAAAGTGCATAATACGGCTTCAACGCTTCTTCGGCAACTTCCGAAAGCGAAAACTCGCTCATAACCGTCTTTTTGCTTTCTTCGTCCATTCTAGAAAGGGACACAAGTTTGTTTGTGAGTTCGGCAAGTTTTTCAACCTGTTCCTTTATAAGAGTAAAACTTTATAAAATATCCGTCAACAATATTTTTTTTCTTAAAACGTTTGACAAACAAAAAAGCAAATGATATTATCTTATAGCATTCACGTGGGGATATAGCTCAGTTGGTAGAGCGCCTGATTTGCATTCAGGAGGTCCTCGGTTCGAATCCGTGTATCTCCACCACAAACTATAGGATTGTAGCTCAGCAGGTTAGAGCACCACCCTGATAAGGTGGGGGTCGGTGGTTCGAGTCCACTCAATCCTACCAAACAAACACTCACAGAGTGTTTTTTTGTTACCCTTTTTGTGGACTTGAACCACCTTTTCGATGTTTCGTTTGAAACCCTAAATGCAATTTTCCCCTTTCCTCAGGTGTTTTCCCTATCACCGTTCCCCCTTGCAAGGGAACCCACGGTGACCGCGTGGCGGGGGACAACACTCGGTCGAGACATAACTAACGTCATTTCTCTTATTATGCCACTTCGCTTTGTGCGCCGGCTACGCAACAACATGGCGCAGTCGCTTGTACTTTACGTCAAGTCCGACGCTCGATACGGTCGCCGCCTTGCGGCTCCAAGTCCGTTTTTGAAGTCGCACATTCCGTTTATAAGTACGCTCCTAATAAGTTTTCGTTTCGGGTGTGGGTGTCCCACCCAATCTGTCATCCTGTCAATGCAAAGCGGAGCAACTTGCTCGCAAGGGTTGCGTAGCGCATGTATTCACGTAGCAACGCCTTTGAAAAAGGCAAAACCGCAGGTTCTATGCGCAAGCATAGCAGTTGCGAGTAGCGAAGTCGAAGTATCTAGCGTAGCGAAAAGAAAAAGCAAGATATGCGCCTTACGGCTGGATGTTTCGGCAGACTCAACATGACAAGGGAAAATTTGAATTTTACCGCTTAAATCACCAAGCCGACAATCTTGCGAAATTGCGGCAAGAGTTTTTGCCAATGACTGAACTGATAGCAAAGATTTTCGGCGCGGTTAGCAGAACAAAAGCCTAATGCGGCTCTCGGCATTGCTTGCTTGCAAGCTATGCCGTTGCCGCTATGACGGCTTTTGTTCGGACGGCTTTTATTCTCTCTTCATTTGACAAAGGGTGGCGATTTGTGTTATATATGTTGTTGAAAATTGTTGTGGATTTTTCCGGTTGTAAACATCTTTTCGCCACACGACCTTGCGTTGCGTGGCGATTTTTTTTGTGAAAGACGGCTGCACGACATAAATGCATATCTTGCAAAAAGCGGTGTTCTACTGCGCTAAAAGAGCGCATGTCACTTGCGAGCGTGAGCCAAAAACAAACGTTGGCAGCTTGACAATGATGCCATGACAAACAAGCGAATGCGAGATTGCGATGAAAAAGCAAATTGTGACAGGCGCACGCGCTTATCAATGCAATAAAAAAGAAAAGCACAAGCAAAAATACAAGTACACACGGAGAGAAATATGAACGATACGTTTATGAAAGAAAAACCGATAATTCCGCTGGTTGCCAAGATGTCGCTGCCGGTGGTGTTGTCCATGATCATCAACGCGCTTTACAACTTTGTGGACAGCATATTCGTGTCCAAAATCAGCGAAGACGCGATGACGGCAATTTCTCTCGTGTTTCCCGTTCAGAATCTCTCGATTGCGGTGGGCGTGGGCTTTGGCGTAGGCATAAGTGCGGCGGTATCCTTCTATATGGGCGCAAAAAAGTTCGAAGCGGCAAATCGCTCGGCGGCACTCGGTCTTATTCTCGGCACGGTACACGGAATCATACTTGCGGCAATAAGTGCAGGCTGTATTGCGCCTTTTGTGAAACTGTTCACTAAAAGCGACATTATCATAGGCCACGCGCTCGATTATTTTTACGTCGTTGTGGCGTTTGCTCCGATAATCACTCTATCGATGGCTTTTGAAAAATTGCTTCAATCCGTCGGAAAAATGATGACCACAATGTTTTGCATGATGCTCGGTGCGATTGTAAACATAATTCTCGATCCCGTATTCATATTCGTGGCAGGCTGGGGCGTAAAAGGCGCGGCGATTGCAACGGGCATAGGTCAAACGCTGTCTCTTGTTGCATACGCAATCATGTTCTTCAAAACAAAACACGGCGTAAAAGCGAAACTTGGCAAAAAATCCGAAGAGAAAATCGTCAAAAAACTTTATTTCGTCGGCGTTCCCGCAACGCTCAATCTTGCGCTTCCGTCTTTTATGCTTATTGCTCTAAACGGCATTCTAACCGTATTTTCCGAGATATACGTGCTTATTCTCGGCGTATACTACAAGTTGCAAACGTTCCTGTATTTCGCAATCAACGGCGTTGTTCAGGGCATTCGTCCGCTCGTCGGCTACAATCTCGGTGCAGGGCGCGACGACAGGGTTATGGGCATATTCAAAGTCTCTCTCGTCGCAAGCCTTATCGTCATGGTCATTGGCACTATTCTGTGTCTTGCGATACCCTCTCAACTCATGGGCATATTCACCGACAATCCGCAAACGATATCCGCAGGCGCAAGCGCGGTGCGCATAATGTGCGCAGGCTTTATCGTATCCGCGTCGGGCGTTGTGATATGCGGTCTTTTCGAAGGGTTGGGAATGGGCGTCCCTTCCCTTATCATTTCGATCATCCGCTACGTTCTCATCATTCCCGTTGCGCTCGTGGCAAGCAAAGTCGTAGGCGCAAAAGGCGTGTGGCACGCATTTTGGATAACCGAACTCATAGCGTTTTTCGTGTCCTGGATATGTTTCTATTTATGCTACTACAAGAAGGCGAAAGTTCGCATTGCGGACTTCAAAAAAGGGCAGGAAACCCAACAAATTGCCGAATAATTTACAGATATTTACAAATTGATTAACCAAGTCAACCGATTCGTAAAAAAATCGGTTGACTTGTATAACAAAAAATAAAAAACACCTTGATTTATGATTTTTTAATTGTTACAATGGCATTGTCTCGTACGCGCGAGTGCATAATGCGCACGCACACAAACGCACGCTTACGGGCGCAAGCGCAGTCAATATAAAGGAATTCCCATGAACGAAAACACGAAAATAATTGCAGTTGCCGGAAAAGGCGGCGTAGGAAAAACGTCTCTTGCCGCAGTCATCGTGAAACTTCTTTGCGAAAACTTTCCCGACAAAAAAATACTTGCGGTGGATGCAGATCCCGCCGTGGGACTTTCCACCGCGCTCGGCGTTGACGTCAAAAAGACGATTGACGACGTGAGAAAGGAAGCGGTTGACGCGACGCAAAACGGCAAAATGTCCGTAATCGAGATACTCGGCAATGCGGAATATTCAATAGAAGAAGCCACTGTGACTAAAAACGGTTTCTCTTTTATCGCGATAGGCAGACCCGAAAGCGCGGGTTGCTATTGCAAAATCAACACCTATCTCAAAGACGTAATCGGCCAGATTTCGTCCCACTACGATTTCGTTGTGATTGACGGCGAAGCGGGCATCGAACAAATAAACCGCAGAGTTATGGAAAAAGTGACGCATCTACTTCTCGTCACCGACCAGTCTCAAAAGGGGCGCAACGTCGTCGCAACGATAAAAAATGTGGCGGACGAACTCGTGATGTACGACAAAGTCGGCGTCGTGCAAAACAGACTTTCTCAAGAAGCAATGGCTCAAAAACCCGTGGTGGACGGCATAGAAACGCTTGCTTACATCCCTGCCGACCAAAATCTCGCTCTTTGCGATATGAAGGGCGAAAACGTATTTTCCCTTCCGGATGACTCTCCCCTTGTCGTCGGAGCGAAAGAAGCACTGAAGAAAATAAATATTTTATAGGAGAAATATTGTGCGAGACCTGAAACATCTTATCTACTTTGAGAACTTGTTGGAAAACTCCAACAACGAACTCATCCAACAGGCGCAGCAAGAAGGCAAAAAGGCAATCGGACACGTTTGCTATCAGATTCCCGAACCCCTTCTCAACCTTCCGGGACTTTTCTCGGTGAGATTGCGCGCGCCCAGAACAACCAGCACGGAAATGGGCAACTATTATCTCAGCCCGATTTTCTGCGAAGCGTGCCGCGCCATACTCGAACGCGCTCTCGAAGGCGGATTCAGTTTCCTTGACGGCGTGATCGCTCCCGAAGCGTGTGCTATGATGAACCGTTGCGTAGAGAACATCGAGCATTTGGGCTGCTGCCCTCACGAAGGCTTCTTTGCTTCTTACTGCGACGTGCCAATGAAGAGCGACGACGTGACTTTGAAGCACTACGTTTTGCAGATGCAAGAACATTGCCTTAAACCGTTGCACGAACATCTCGGCATAGATATAAGCGACGCGGCAATCAGAAAAGCGGTTGAAGAACAAAACGAGATCTCTCGTCTTATCACCGAAATCGGCGAATACAGAAAAGAAGAATCTCCTCGCATCACGGGCTATGAATTTGCAATCTTCTGCCTTGCGACCTACTGCTGCCCGAAATATCTCATCCTTGACAAACTTCGCGAGACTGCGGAAGAACTCAAAACCAGAGTCCCCGATCCCGCGAGCAAATATCGCGCGCGCGTGGCAATGGTGGGAAGCGAAATCGACGATCCGAGCTTCATCAAACTCGCAGAAGACACGGGACTTGTGGTCGTTGCCGACAGATACTGCTTCGGCTCTTTGCCCGGCAGACAGGAAATCGTGCTCACAGACGAAGAAGACGCTCTCACGCAAGTGTGCAGATACTATATGCAATCGGGTCAATGCCCCCGCTTCCTTAACACCGAAAAAGTGAACGAACGTCACGCGTTCGTCGACAAAATCGCAAAAGAATACAAAGCGGACGGCATCATCATCGAACAAATCAAATTCTGCGACTACTGGGGATACGGCAGACCCTTTATGCACGCAGTGCTTCAAAACGAATACGGCTATCAGGTGCTTTCCATCGACCGTCCGTACAACGCAGGTCAATCGGGACAACTTCGCACGAGAATTCAGGCGTTCGTCGAATCAATGGAAATCAAGAAGATTCAAAACAAAGGAGAAAACTGAGTATGGGCGCAAAACTTAATTCTGAAAAACTCGGCAAGTTCTACAAGCCCGGCAAGAAAACCGCCACTCGTCGCGAATGGCGCGGTTTCAAGGACACGATGTACGACTTCGGTTGCTGGCTGAAAAATCTTCTCGTGATGGGCAAATTCATCATGAAACCCACAACCATCAAAGCACTCTTCACTTATAGATGGTTCGGCAACTACATGGCAGCTTTCGACTATATCGATCGCCACATGGAAGGTGTTCGCGGTCCGCAACTTCGCATAGGTCACAAACAATACGACAGCATCGTCGGTCACCTTACTCAAACCATGGATACGCTCTTCAAATGCGACAAGCGTATCGGCAACAAGCACGGCAAATACGACGAACTCAACAAAAAAGTGGTCATCATGGACGAAAACGGCATGATGGTCGTTGCAATGGGTTTCCCGAATCTTAAATTCGTGTCCAAAGAAGTTCCTGCAATTTACACGGGCTCTACAATCGCACAGGACGGCGTTTTGCACTACATCGAAGTGTCGGAAGAATTCCAGATTCCGTCCGACGTCTGCCCGATGCCTTGCGCAGAACTCGGTGCTGCAATCGACGAAGACTTCCCGATCTGCGGCGTTTGCGCAATTCACTGCAACACCACCTGCGACGGCTCTCTTATGGGCAACCAGATCGAAGACAGACACGACGATCTCCCGTCCTTCACGATGGCTGCGCCTATGCGCCACCAACAGGAATCCGTTCTTCCCTACTCCAGAGACCAAGTGGTCGCGGCAATTCACTTCATCGAAAAACACACCGGCGAGAAATGGGACTGGGACGCTTTTGCAAAGAACTGCAAGACCTACAACGCTCAAAACAAACTCTTCGAGCAATGGCTTGAAATGAACAAGACGCCTTATCCGCAAGTGTGCGGCAACAACGTCATGCTCTATCGAGACGCGGAATACATGGTTATCTCCGGTCGCGACGCGTCCTTCCTTAAACTCGACCAACAAATCACCGATCTTGCAAAGAAAGGTTACGAAAACAAGGTCAAAGTCGCAAAGGAAATGCGCCACCGCGCAATCGTGTGGGGCGTGCATGCTCAATACTACACCGCTTTCAACCAATGGCTTGCAAACTGCTGGGGCATCGTGACGCTTTGCGACATGCTTTCCTTCACTCTCACAAAGCCTATCAACTACGAAGACCACGAACAAGCCATGCTCGACCTTGGCGAGTACAACATGAACATGATCATGCGCAACCACTCCAACGGCGGTTACGAAGTGGGCGTAGAACAACTCTGGCAATTCTGCGAAGAGTACAACGCGGATATGGTGCTTATGTACGAGCATATCGGATGCAAGTCCATGGCAGGATATCACGGACTCATCGAAGAAGAAGGCAGAAAACGCGGTATTCATATCGTCTGGGTGTATCACGCACTCATGAACCCGACAAAAGCGTCGAGAAAAGATATGCGCAACGACGTCAATCGCTATATGAAGACGGTTTTGAGAGAAGAACCGCTCGATCCTTCCATCGTTGACTTTGACGATACGGAACGTTGGTAATAAAAGGAGAATTACATTATGAAATATTTTGGCGGATGCGACGTAGGTTCAACCTACACCAAAGCAGTTA
>ERZ780149.336-NODE-336-length-62344-cov-21.596125_pt1 | contig 62344 bp, 53 predicted proteins | sample MGYA00511367_ERZ780149 | MGnify/ENA primary metagenome ERZ780149 (study PRJEB29588, sample SAMEA2153852) | human gut metagenome | biome: human gut; feature: human-associated habitat; material: faeces | place: Denmark | collected 2008/2010 ... | reverse complement strand
AACGGAGGTAAACAATTATGATAGGACAAACGGCGATTAAAAATAACAAAAAATATTATTACGGAGGTGATGTGACGGCACTTTATTGCCGACTTTCAAAGGACGACGAACAAATCGGGGACAGCAACAGTATCGTTCATCAGAAAGAAATTCTTGCAAAATACGCAAAAGAACACGGTTTTGTAAACTGCGAATTTTACGTTGACGACGGATTTTCGGGTACGAATTTCAATCGACCCGACTTTCAACGGCTTATGGCAGACGCGGAAGAAGGTAGGATTTCAACGGTTATCGTAAAAGATATGTCGAGATTCGGACGAGATTATATAATGGTCGGGTATTACACCGAAATTTATTTCTCGAATCTTGACATTCGCTTTATTGCAATCAACGATAATGTGGATAGCAGTATTCAGACGGAAAACGACCTGACGCCTTTCAAAAACGTATTCAACGAGTGGTATGCAAAGGATACTTCAAAGAAAATCCGCGCCGTATTCAAAGCGAAAGGCAATTCCGGTAAGCATCTTACGACTAATCCGCCGTTCGGATATAAAAAAGATCCGAACGATAAAGACAAATGGATTATAGACGAAGAAGCCGCGGGTACGGTCAGACGGATATTCCAAATGTTTGTTGACGGCGTTCGGATGCCTGAAATTGCAAGAAAATTAACGGAAGAAAAAGTTGAAACGCCGCAACTATACAATATTCATCGCGGTCGTTCCATACATAAACTGAGCGAATATCCGGAAATATGGAGTGTCGGCACAATAAAAAATATGCTTGACCAAGTTGCTTATGTCGGGCATACAGTAAATTTTCAAACAGCGAAAAAATCGTATAAAAACAAGAAACAAGTTCGCTTACCGAAAGAAGGTTGGGTAATCTATCGTAACACGCAAGAGGCTATTATAGATGAAAAAACTTTTGAAACGGTGCAACAGATGAGAAACGTAAAGCGCGCTTATACGAAATTCAACGAGCCGAATATGTTTTCGGGGTTGCTTTTCTGTGCTGATTGCGGCAATCGTCTCACGATACAACGAATTGCAAAACATCGGGAAGCAGACAATTTCTCATGTGCTACTTATAGAAAGAAAAAGAAAGGTCTATGTAGCAGTCATCGAATTTTAGTGTCGGAACTTACCGAAGTTGTAAAAAGCGATTTACAAAAGGTATGCGAATACGTTTTCCTTCACGAAATAGAATTTACGGACGAATATTTGTCGGGCTCTAAAAAGGAAACGGAAAAGTTTCAGTATAAAACGAAATCCGAGATAAAACGGCTTTCCGACAGACAGGAAGAAATAGGTAAAATTATCCGCAAACTCTACGAGGACAACGTAAGCGGCAGAATTACCGACGAACGCTTTGACTTTCTTGCAAAATCTTACGAGGACGAAGGTAATGACTTGAAACAAAAAACCATTGAGTTACAAAACGCTCTCACCGCATCCGTTCAAGACGAGGAAAAACTCTCGAAATTCCTTAAAATCGTAAAGGCTTACACGGAAATTCAAGAGTTGACGCCGGAGATTCTAAATAGTTTCATTGAAAAAATTTATATAGGCGAAACGGAACGATACGACGGCAGAAAAATGCAAGACGTTGAAATTATTTACAAATTCGTCGGGGCAATCAATTTGCCGCAATACGGCGCAGATTAAAACGCATTAAAATGGCGTGAGGAAACGAAAAACGGGTAGGCAATAAACTACCTACCCGTATAATTCCCCACGAATAACCAACATTTGCGGTGCTTTTTATTTGCTTTTTTATGATATTTTATTTGTGATATACCAGTTTTTCTATCTTGCTTTCCCACTTTGCAATCTTTTCTTCGTCGTAAGTTTCGGGAATTTTCTTTGCGATTTTTGCAGCCTTTTTGGAGCGCATAAGCATATCGTTCATCGCAAGGAGCAGTGGAAGTCTCGTCCAACCTCTTGCCACTTTGACGACGAGGTCCTTTGGTGAAAGCACGATAAGTTTGCCCGTTGCGCCCGCCGCCATATTGCTGTCGTCCACGACGCCCTTTTCAAAGAGCCAATCGAGGTCTTGCGGTTTTGCGCCGAGCAACCAACGTTTGAGTACGTCGACGCCCACGTGGTCACCACCGCGCATTTTGTAATACTTCACCTCGTATTGCCACAAATCTTCTTTCTTGACGGAGCCCGATTCGATAATGGTATCGGCAAGAATGCACGCCGCTTTCATAGAGTTTTCGATACCGCTTCCAATCATAGGAATGGTCATAAAAGCCGCGTCACCGATTGCCACGTATCCGTCCGTCATCATACGCGTGAGCGGATATCTTATAGGTATAATACAATTGATACCGCCACGGACAACTTCGTCGCTTATTATCGGATTTGACGCTTTAAGTGCCTTATACGCACGGTCAAACGTGTCTTTTGTTAGTTCTCCCGCTCTTCCGATAAGGATATTCACCGTGCCCGCGGGGTCTAATATACTCCAACTGATGCCCTCTTCACCGAGGTGTTTGAGATATGCTCTGTTGGTGTTTTCGGGGTCTTTTACGCCATCGACTTTCTTGTTAAAAGAGCGGTACGCCACAAAGATTTCGTTCTTTTGAGGCATAGCGGTTATCCCCGCGCTCTTGGGTAACGACGCACGGAAAGGCGACATCGCGCCCGAGTTGTCAACCACGAGGTCGGCATACACTTTTTCACCGCCTGCTAAGATACCTTTGACTTTGCCGTCCTCTATAATGAGAGAGTCCACCTTTTGTCCGAGGTGGAAGTCCACAACGTCTTTTGCGCGGTCTATATATTGTTGTGCGAGTTTGCGACGCTCTGTTGACCAATCGAGTTGATTTTCGGGCAAATTGAGGTTGACCTCTATGCGCTCCGCAGGCGGCACGAACGTCCAGTTGCGTTTGGTAAAATACGTGCCTTCTTTGGGAAGCGGAAGCCCGAACATATCGAATGCGTCGCGATTTACGTCGTCATGCCAGTCGTACGATACGGTGTCGTAAGTGTCTTTTTCGTAAACGCTTACGTCATAACCCGCTCTTGCAAGCCTTTCGCTTGCAACCAACGACGCCATGCCGGCACCGATAAATACAATTTTCATAATTACCCCTATGTTCTTACTTTATATGCAAAAACGCATTTTACAATGCGTTTTTTCTTCATTTATTATCCACCGCGTCCACGATACGCACGCATGCCTCGTATGCCTTGGCAATGCACTTATCGTTGACGTTGTCGAAGGAGTCGTATCTCGTATGCAAGTATTGCGGACATCTCTGACTATACCCCGTTATACTTGCGCTCTTAAAGCCTTGACGAGAGAACTCCGCACTGTCCGTCGCGCCCAGCGTAAGTGCGCCTTTTGTGAGCGATTTTGCCGATTTTGAAATGAGATTTACGACGCTTGCGTCGTTTTTGACAAAGCCGTTGAGTTCTTTTGTATTCACTCTCAACGCTTCCGTTTCCCTCAACGTATCGAGGCAAACGAAGGTCGTCGGCACGTCGTTGTAGTCGTTTTTGTGCCTTTCGCACCACGCTTCCGCACCTCTTTGACCTACACTTCCGCTACCGGTCAAAATTACGCCGATTTGCGTATTTTGCACCTCTACGCCTTGCTCTTTCATGCTTTCAAGCACCGCAAGCGCAACTTCGCAACCGCTCAAATCTTCGTTTGCGCCGTCAATGACGCGTTTGGGATTGATGAGGAAGTAAAGGCATATCCACCCCGGCAAAAACGCTATTGCAACGAGCCCTACGATGAGCATTGCTCCGCTCGCTATGCTTGCGCCGAGACCGCCCACGATAACCCAATTGGCAATATTCGCGCCTACGAGGTATACGAGACCGATAAGCGACGATATTATGGCAAAATCCATCGCACCGCCACCGAGCCTATAAAGAAGTGTCCACTCTTTTGTAGCGTCTATATGCGCAACGAAAAACAAGCGATTTTTGATTTCACCGCTCGGATTTTTCACCGCGGTCACGTTTTGAGAAGTCTTGACCTTGTAGAGAGGATCGAAAAAGTGCTTGCTTGCAATGAACTGAATAACGTATACCACCACGCCTATAACCGCCAGCAGTATAGACACCAATGCCGAAAAGAAATACGCCACGAAAGACAGCAACGCAAGCGACGCAACTATGCTTGCCCACGCAAAATAAGCGTCGGGCGCAACAGAAAACTTCTCCGTTTTCACGTCGTCGCACACCGCTTTTAGACGCCCCTCAAAATATTCGGCTGTCTGTTTTTCTCCCTCACTGCCCGCATCTCTTGCGCCGAAACGCTCGCAAATCTCGGCAATGTTGTCGCGCGCTTTTGCCGCGACTTCGTCCCTTTTTTCTTTTAATGCATCATAAATCATTGTTATCCCCGCTTTCGAGATTTTGAAGCATCAATTGAAGAAGTGCTTGCAATACGCGCTTTTCATTGTCCTCAAATCTTCTGAAAGCCACCCTATAAAACTTGTCGTTCGCTTCCGAAATAAGTTCGGCAACACGTTCCCCTTCCGACGTGAGTTCTAACATTTGTTCCCTTTTGTCGACGGGAGAAATGTTGATTTTGATAAGACCTTTGTCTTTGAGTTGTTTTACGCTACGCGAAACGAGCGCTTTCGATACGCTCGCAGACGCCGCGATATCACTTGCCATACCAATTGAGCCTATGCCGGAAAGCACCACGATTTCGTTTGGCGTAAGGTTGTAATCTTTGAGTTCCCTCAACTGATAATCCGTGTAGGAACGCAAAAGTTTGCGGAAAACCGCAAAGTAGTAAGCAGTATTCTTTAAGTCCATAAAAATATTATATCATTGATTACTTCACCTTTCAAGAAGAAAGTTTACAAAATCAACAATATACATACAACTGTATGCATAAAACACAGTTTTAATATATAAAGTGTATTATAAACATAGCATTTTCATCATAAAAACCGTATTTTCGGCAATTTTTATGCATTCTTATAATACATATTTCAAGAAAATACTTAAAGCAAGTTTCCCCTTCCTCACGGTGTGCGCCTTTGGCTAGATTGCCACGTCACTTCGTTCCTCGCAATGACAGTTGGTGGGACACCCACGCCCGATTTACATTTCTCTTTATATCATTCCAGAAAGCAACGAATTTTGCACAGTGGAAATCCAGCGTAGCGAATATGGAATATTCCACAACTCGCACGCAGTGCGAATATCACTTCTTGCTTAAGCAAAAAATATCACTTGCGCAAAGCGCAAATATCACTCTCGCTTTGCGAGAATATCACTGCGCCTACGGCGCAATACACCTAACAAAAAAACGAGGCACACTCGTGCCTCGCTTTTTTGTTATTCTCTGCTATTAGTCTTCGTCGGTTTTATCCGAGTCTGCTTGCTTGTCCGTCGTTGCGTCTTGCGCTTCTTCGGCGGGTGCTTCTTCTTTTGCTTCACCGACTTCTTCGAGTGCCGTTTCTTCGGTTTGCTCGGGAGCGACTGCCATGCTGTCTTCGTTGGGGAACACGATTTGAGATGCTCCGCTATCTTCCGTCACTTCGGTGTTTTTGTCTTGAAGTTGACCGTTGGCGCGCTTTCTTGCCTCGATTTCAGCCTTTGCCGCTTGTTGTTCTTTCTCGTTGAACTTGTAGAAGAAGAGCGGGATAACCGTGAGGAAGAAGCTGAGTGCTGCGATACCTACGAGCATAATCCACATTGTGTCTTTGCCCGCTGCCGTAACAGAGTCAACGTTGTTTGCCTCAACGCCTGCCATATCGTATGCCAAAACGCCTACGAATGCGCCGACTGCCATACCGATTTTATTGATGAGCGTCTGCATTGCGAAGCAGATACCCTCTGCTCTTTCACCCGTTTTGAGTTCAAGATATTCAACGGTGTCACCGATCATTGCGTACGTAATGATGTTGCCAAAGCCCGAAGGTATACCCGCAATAACGAGTGCTATAAGCAACACGACCGTCGTTGCGGTGCTCGTATAGTTGCCCTTGTCAACCGCCATACCGACGATAAACGCTATGAGCATTGCCACACCGCCGATGACGTGCGACCAAATATAAGTGTTTTTCTTGCCGAATTTCTTGGTGCACCAAGGCACAAGCAATGATGCAATAAGTCCGCCCGGGACAATAGCCATCGTGAACAATGAATACCAAGATTCTTTGTCCATAACGTATTTTGCAAAGTACAAACCGCCCGTGTACGTAAAGAGCATTCTTGCCGCACCGCCGATACCCGAAAGAACGATGAGCATCAAAGGTTTGTTTTTGAACAAAAGTTTAAGGTTGTGACCGAGAGACGGCGGATTTTCAATCGATACGTTTCTTTCCGTCGTATTCTTGAAACCGAGGAAGAAAAGCGGGATTGCGATAACACAGCAAACGACTGCAATTACAAAGTAGATCCACTTAAGCGTATCTGCCGTTTGCGCGGGATTCATTCCCTTCGTCATATTGTCGGTGATGAGCGGGGTGACAACCGTGACGATACCTGCGCCCGCCGTGCAGAACAAACGTGCAATCGTAAGCAAGTTGCCTCTGCGATACGTATCGTTGCTCATTGCGGTGGAAAGTCCCCAATACGGAACGTCCGCAACCGTGTAAACCATACCCCAAAGCACGTACATAACCGAAATAGCCGCAAATCCGCCGGGATTGTTTGGATACCACGGCAAGAAGCACAAAATGGTCATAAGCGCAATCGGGATTGCCATCCACTTCATATACGGACGGCATTTGCCCCACTTGGTACGAGTACGGTCAACGATAGAACCCATAATCGGGTCGTTGAGAGCATCGTAAATACGAGCAAAAAGCATAAGAAGCGCAACGGGCAACGCTTTGAAGCCGATTGCGTCTGTCATAAATACCGTAAGGTAAGAACCGATAATCGTGCAAATAAGGTTTTGTCCGAATCCGCAAAGCGAATAGCTGAAACCTTCCTTCGGTTGCATCTCGCCGTCACCGGGCGTCGAACCGAAAAGTTTGTGCACGAAATTGTTTACTTTCTGCTTGCCGGTCAATTTCTCGGCTTGTGCAGTTTCACTCATAATTTCACCACATTACTTATATTTAGTATACAAAACGATACTATGTATTTATTCTAACAGTATTCTCGGCAACAATCAACCATAATTCAAAATTACTGCCCATTTTAACCTAATTTGTTGCGAAATTCCCTCAAATCAGCACAATATTGCAAAAATGCTTGTACTCTTTGAAAAAATGATGTAATATATTGTGGCAAATGAAGCAAACGATGTCGGCATTTCAATTGAAGCATATCGATATCCTACACTTCATTGTGACAACCCAATCCACCAAACGGGGTCATGGCGCAGTTGGTAGCGCGTTTGAATGGCATTCAAAAGGTCAGGGGTTCGAATCCCCTTGGCTCCACCATATGAACACTCTATAAAGTTTTGAACCCTAATAGTCCAAAATCAATAGAGTGTTCTTTCATTTCTGTCAATTTTAGCCCTATAATAGGGCTTTTTTTATTGATTTATAAAAAATTTAAATTGGACAACTTTTATAAAAAACTTTCAATTTGCAATGAAATAACAGAAAAGTTTATATTCGAACCCCTAATGTCCTATTTTTGCTCTATTGAATTGTAATAGTCTTGCTCTTTCTTTAACGGCGTTCTGTAACTGTTTTGGTAATGCGGACGCTTTTCATTGTAGAAAATTATGTAATCTACAACGGCTTTATAGAATTCATTTTCCGACTTAAATTTCCGCCTATACAACTCTTCTCTTTTCATAGACGCAAAAAAACTTTCCATCACCGAATTGTCGTATGGAACATAAGGTCTTGAAAAGGATTGTTCTACGTTCAGTTTTAATAAATACGTTTGGAAAGTTCTGCAACAATAATTGCCGCCGTTATCGGAATGGAATATCAATCCGCTTTGCGGTTGCCTATTTATATATGCCAATTTGAATGTGCTTTTTGTTAATTGAGTACTGTTCTTTATTCCTATTTTATAACCTACTACCGCTCTTGAATACAAATCCAAAATCACGCAGATATAAAAATTTTTTTATTTAATCTGAACATCGTAATATCGCTTACCCACACTTGATTGGGTTTTAAAGGATTAAACTGCTGCTGTAACAAATTGCGATTTCTTTTCTTCTCTTTATCGTAAAGGCTCTTTGCTTCCTGCCGAATGCTTTTAATGCCCATATCCCGCATCAAAAGTCTTACTGTTTTTTCGCCTGCTTTTATTCCTTGCTCTTTTAATACAGCCATTATTTTACCTGCGCCGAATATTTGATTACTGTCATCGTAAATCTTTTGTATTTTCTCTCTCAATTCTTCTTTCCGCTGAACATAAACAGTGTTTTGCTTTTTGTTTCTAAAAATATGATTATAAAACGTGCCTCTCGAAACATCTAATACTTCGCACAAAATGTGAACGCTATGCTGTCCATATAATTCCTCTAATGCGTACAGTTTTTCTTTCAACGGCGAGTTATAATTACAGTTTACCGTTTTAAAGATTTGAATAATCTCTTCTAAACGCTTAACTTTGCCCTGCAATCTTTTAAAACTTACTACGCTTATAACATTTCCCTTATCCTTTTGCGCTTCACGAAACTGCTTAACCCATAAATACAGCGCGCTACGAGACATTCCCATCTCTGTAGTTATCGCTGTTGCACTTTAGCCCGATAAATACCTTTTTACTGCAATTTCTTTTTGCTCTTTTGTTTTTCCCATTGTTAAACCTCCATAAAATAAAAATATAGCCGAGCACCTTTTTCCGATGCTCGGCTATATTTTAACGCCAGTGAAAATAATTCGTATTATAAAAGTTCTAAAAACAAGTTAAATGGATATAATTCTAATAGTGCTATCAGTGTGGCCAGATGACATACGCAACAGTTTTCTAAAGTTAGGTTGATATCTTGGAAAGCTAAATCAACCAGTTGGGGCAGGACCAACATAGCACTTTATTTTATCAAATCTGTCTTTTTAAAAGATTTACCAAAATATTTTTTAGCAATACTTTCAACTTTTCCTGTTAACTTTAATTGCTTATTATAAAGGAAGTGCTTATAAACGATTCTAGTTAACATTGACTTTATGAAAGGTAATTTCGTCTCATCATATAATTTATTTGACTCGCCCGTAAAAGCATTAAATCTACCCAAATTTTCTAACATCATAATATGTTGTATCTTATGATTTGTATTTCTGTCGCCCCATAAATCCATGATATCAATTGTTTTATCAGTTATTGACATTCTTGAACATACGTCATACATATTTAAAATATATGTTTCTGCACCGTTTATAATAGCTTGCTTAATTTTTTCTTCTGTTACTTCTTCGTTGTGACATTTATAGAAATCTACTAAAACAGCCACTATTTCATCAAAATTTTCATCAATCCAACGTAACTCTTTAAATATAATTTTATTTGGTAAAACAAATAAATCTTTTGCTATCGCTTCTTTTTCCTGTCTTTTCAATCTATGATTAAACCCTGGAAGCATTTTACATACTAAATCTGTAAAGCGAATAGCTTGACCTATTTTATAGTCTTCAGTTTCTATATCTTCTTTGTTATATTCATATAATGACAATCTTTCAATTTTATCTTGTTGCGTAACTTTCTTTTCATAATTTTCTTCTCGCTCATCTTTCTTTTTTCTATCCAAAGCCGTGGGTAACTTATCTATTCTTGGACATTCGGCTCTAAAAATAAAGCCGATATTTTTTTGATCCAAATCAAATTCTGTCCAATCTTGCATATGTTCTTCTGCTTGATTTATAATAAATCGTAAAATATTTAAATTACTCGTTATGTACGATAAAAACAGCAAAATATCCCCATTTATATTGAAACATATATTTTTTAATATAGTTTCAAGCTCACCATTTGCCTCTCCATTATTGTATCGACTATTTAAGCTTTTCGCTACAAAGTATGCCAAATAGCTATTATTGTGAAAATAATAGCTATTTTCCTCTTGCACTAAAATTTTAGCGTTAGTCATTACTTCACAAAATTTTACTACACTTACTTTCAATAAATGTTCTTCATTATATTTATCAACTATTGAAGACAACTCTGTAGCTTGCAAAGGGTATTTCTCATTAAAATGAATATTATACGCTACTTCTTCTAATAAAGTAGCATACTCGTCTAAATCTTCTTCCGAAGAATATTTTAAAATATTGTTAATTAAATCATTTTCAAAAACTCTTCCAAATACATTTTTATTTGTATTGGATGCAAATTCAGTTTCTCGAATACAATACTCAACATACAAATTAATAAATTTAGGGCTTAAACTAAATAATTTTATTTGGTCTCGAATAAAATCATTTATTTGAGTTGCCTCTTTATCTTGATCGCAGTAATTATTTTTATAAATACTTATTATATTTTTAATTAGCTCCAATCTTTTAGCAGAATAAAATGGCAAGAGTCTATATTTTGCTATTTCATCTGATTCATCTAATTGGGTTTTTGCCATTTCAATAATATCTATATTCCATTTAGGTTCAACAACACTAATTATATGACCGAATTGAGAATTTAGATACTCTTCAAGGGGTTGCAAATATTTATGTTTAATTTTATTTAGATCATCTACCAATACCACTATTTTTTCTTTATCTGCTTGTATGAATTTTTCATATGCAGCAACACTATCACCATATTGAGATTCAAACGCTAATTTAATAGCTTTCTCCGGTTTACGGTTAATCAAAATTTCATCGTTAAGATATAATGGAATATAATTTCCTATCAATGAAAGATAAATTTGATGCAATAACACAGTTTTTCCACTAGAATCATCACCTTCAATTATTATTTGTTTTTTTGTATCAATCAAAGATAGAAATTCAGAAAAATCTTTTATTTCAGTATATTTGTCTTGTCCAAGAAACTCTACCCCTGGGAACACAAAGTATTTTTGTATTTCTATTTTATTGTAATCGACAGACACTTCTTTTAAATAATCATAAGCAGGTTCAATTAAATAATTTTGCGAGTAAGCTTTATCTATTTTAAAATTCTCGACATTAACTCTAGTAAATATATCATTTTCCGAATCCCAACTAAATAATGTTGTTACAACATTATCCAAATCCAAATCTACCAATAATGTTGTAAAACAAATATCTTTAGAATGAAAATCTATCCCACGGGCAATGGATTTAATTAAATTGTTATCTTTTTGGCACGATAAATTAGTATCATTAATATGTTCATGACCAAACAAAAACAAATCTGTATTACAACTTAAACTTTTTTTAAAATTATTCGCAGATTCCCAACTAAACCATTCAGGTCCACGATGAGAAATAGTTATAACCAAATCAATATCTTTCCCACGTGCAATTCTATTCCATTCACTTTCAGGTAAGAAATGTTTACCTTTATCATCATCTTTATTCTCATCATTATAGGTTGAAAATAATTCGCTATTTATTAAATTAATCTGTATTTTTTTATTTCCAACTGGTAAAACTTTAACATCAATAAGCTTATTATAAGAAAAACAATTATAAAATTGAGCAACCTCGTAAAAATTATGAAACTTTGCAATTTCTTCTGTTATTATTTCATCTGTAATGCCGGTATTAATCAATTCACAGATTTCACTTCTATTACGTCTTTGACCTTTAAAGTCAATATCGTGATTGCCAGGCACAACGAGCGTATTTATAGGATAGATAAGATTAAATTTATTAGTTAATTTGCGCCATAAATTACCTAGATAAAACTTTGCTTTCTTATATTCATTTTCTTGTCCTGAATAAGCAAGATCACCACTAAAGACTATGCAACACTTATCAAATTTACCAAGAGAATTAATTGTTTGAACTTGTGCATTTATTATTTTTTCATCTATATATGTATTATCTTTTAAATGCGCATCACTTAAATGAATTAATAAAACTTTCATTTTTCTTATGTATCCTACCTTTTAATACTTAAAATATATTTTATTATACCATATTTTGAAGTTTTTGTAAAGATATGGTACACATTTTAAAAGTTAGGCAATTAAATTTAAGTTGTTTAAATCTTTTCTTTGGAGTTCAATCCCTGTGTCTTTCTGCTACCCTTTTCGGCGTTTTACTACGCTACTTATCATTCATCATTGACAAAAATGTCGTGCATTTTGTACGATATTTTTATTAAAGTCTTTAGCGACAATAAAAAAACCGCTCACGTAAGGTGAGCGATTTTTTATTTTGTGAAGTTTGATTAGTCGAGTTGCGGACCTGCGGGAACGAGGGCTTTGCCGTGTTCGTTGCCTTCGTATTTTGCAAAGTTCTTGATGAAACGGCTTGCAAGATCAACTGCTTTTGCGTTCCAATCCTCAACGTTTGCATACGTGTCGCGAGGATCGAGGATACCGCTGTCTACGCCGTTAAGCTCGGTCGGGACTTCAAAGTTGAAGTACGGAATGGTCTTGGTGGGGGCTTTGTCGATATCACCGCTCAAAATTGCATCGATGATACCACGAGTGTCTTTGATGGAGATACGTTTGCCCGTTCCGTTCCAACCGGTGTTGACAAGATACGCCTTTGCACCGCTCTTTTGCATCTTCTTGACAAGCTCTTCTGCGTACTTGGTGGGATGCAATTCAAGGAACGCTTGACCGAAGCAAGCCGAGAACGTCGGAGTCGGTTCGGTTATGCCACGTTCCGTACCCGCGAGTTTTGCGGTAAAACCTGACAAGAAGTAGTATTGCGTTTGTTCCGGCGTGAGGATGGACACGGGAGGTAATACTCCGAAAGCATCCGCGGACAAGAAGATAACGCTCTTTGCATCGGGAGCTGCGGAAATCGGGCGCACGATATTTTTGATGTGGTCGATAGGATAGGAAACGCGCGTGTTTTCCGTGACGCTCTTATCTGCAAAATCGATTTTGCCGTTTTCGTCAAGGGTGACGTTTTCAAGCAAAGCGTTGCGCTTGATTGCGTTGTAGATATCGGGTTCGGAATCCTTGTCGAGATTGATAACCTTTGCATAGCAACCACCCTCGAAGTTGAACACGCCGTTGTCGTCCCAGCCGTGCTCGTCGTCACCGATGAGCAAACGCTTGGGGTCCGTGGACAAAGTGGTTTTGCCCGTGCCGGAGAGTCCGAAGAAGATTGCGGTGTTTTGACCGTTCAAATCGGTGTTTGCCGAGCAGTGCATCGAAGCAATGCCTTTGAGTGGCAAATAGTAGTTCATCATAGAGAACATACCCTTCTTCATTTCACCGCCGTACCACGTGTTGATGATGACTTGTTCACGGCTCGTGATGTTGAATACGACTGCCGTTTCGGAATTAAGACCGAGTTCCTTGTAGTTTTCGACCTTTGCCTTGGACGCGTTGTAAACGACGAAGTCGGGCTCGAAGTTTTCAAGTTCTTCCGCAGTGGGTTTGATGAACATATTCTTGACGAAATGTGCTTGCCACGCAACTTCAACGATGAAGCGGATAGCCATACGCGTGTCCTTGTTCGCACCGCAAAATGCGTCTACTACGAACAATCTCTTGTTTGACAACTCTTTGATTGCGATGTCTTTAACGGCTTTCCACGCCTCTTGCGTTGCGGGGTGATTGTCGTTCTTGTACTCGTCCGAAGTCCACCAAATCGTGTCCTTGGAGTTGTCGTCAACGACGATAAATTTGTCCTTGGGCGAACGACCGGTATATACGCCCGTCATAACGTTGACCGCGCCGAGTTCACTCACTTGCCCTTTTTCATAGCCTTGAAGTTCGGGCTTGGTTTCCTCTTCGAAGAGCAATTCGTAAGAGGGATTGTAAACGACTTCGGTAGTGCCTGTGATGCCGTATTTCGTCAAATCGATATTTTTCATAAATATCAAACTCCTTATAAAAAATTTTTATTTCGCACCGCACCGAGATGAGATGCGAATTATTTTACGCATTAAGGATATTTTGTATCCGTTGCCATTATTATACAATATTCATCGGCAAAATAAAAGTAAATTTTTATCAATAAAAATATTTGTCAAATGTTTAAGAAAGTTTTAATGGTTGAATAAGTTTTTGTAATAATACCTTTAATGCAATACCCCCCTCTTTCCGGACACGCCGGTATTTCTAAAATAATTATATTAAATGCAATTATCCCCCCCTTCCTCAGGTGTTTGGACTTCGGCGTTTGCGCACCGCAATCCGCCTCGTTCGCTTTGGCTACGACACATTCACCGAATGTGTCGTTTAACGCGTCGCGCCCATATTCCGTTCCCCCTCCGCACTTCGTTTGAGGGAACCCACGGAACCGCTCCGCGGGGGGACAACTCGACGCGATTGACTTCGTAGCAATCGCTATTCCGTCGCTTCGCTCCTTACGGCACGCGCATAATAGGGGCATTTCTCTCATTATGCCACTGCGCTTTGTGCGCCGGCTACGCAACAACACGGCGCAGTCGCTTGTACTACACCCACAAGGCTTTCACACACAAAAGACAAGCGAATGATAATGTGATATATAAGATGAAAGCGCAGTCTTTTGTATGTGAAAGCCTTGTGGGTGCAGTACAAGTGAGCCAACGAGTGCTGTTCTTTTCGTTGGCGAACGAGTGATATAACAAGGGGACGATACTTTTTTATGCGAGTGCCGTTGTCTCCCCCGCGAGCGATGGATAACATTGTAGGAAAATGCCAATATACGAGTGGTGGGAGAAATGCCGGCGTGTCCGGAAAGAGGGGGTTATTGTATTTAGAGGAGTAACGATGCACTCCATTAAAAATGGCACTCTGATGAGTGCCGTTCTTTATATTATGAAAGACTTATATATGGAATTGATGGCCCTCTCATACTCATAAGTATCCACACCCACGATTATGTTCAACTCCGATGAGCCTTGGTCTATCATACGGACGTTGATATTGTCGCGTGCGAGCGCGGTGAAAAGCGTGGACGCAGTGCCTTGACGGAAAGCCATATTGTGTCCGACGGTTGCAATGAGAGAAAGTCCGCTGTGTATCTCGATATTGTCTGCGTTGAGGGACTCTTGAAGGCGAGCAAGCACCTTTTGCATTTTGCCCGCCACGTACTCGTCCCGTATGACGATAGACAGCGTGTCTATGCCCGATGGTATATGCTCGAAGGATATCCCCTCGAATTCGAGGACGGAAAGCGTTCTTCGCCCGAAACCTATCTCGGAATTCATCATATCTTTTTCGATATTGACGATAGTAAAGCCCTTTTTGCCCGCAATGCCCGTGATGACCTTTTGTTCTCCGGGTAAATCCTTTTCGGCAACAATCATAGTGCCCTTATACGACGGATTAAACGTATTTTTGATATTGATAGGAATTCCAACGCTTCTAACCGGAAAAATAGATTCGGGATGCAAAACCTCCGCGCCCATATACGCAAGTTCGCGAAGTTCCCTATAACTTAAATAATCGATAATAGCGGGGTCTTTGACTATATGCGGATCTGCGGTCAAAAATCCGTCCACGTCCGTCCAATTTTCGTAAATATCCGCACCCACCGCCCTTGCAACGAGTGCGCCCGTAATATCCGAGCCCCCGCGCGAAAAGGTGACTATTTCACTCTCGCGATTTGAGCCGTAAAAGCCGGGGATAACCGCGTATTCGACGCTTTCGAGCCGTTGCTTGATAAGGTCGAGCGTATAGTGCATTTGCAGTTTCCCATCGGCGTTGAATTTGATTATCTCGCTCGTATCGACGAACTCGAAGCCGAGTTTTGCGGCAAGCAATCTCGCGCACAAATACTCCCCTCTCGACGCACAATAATCTCTTGACGCGCCATTCTCTATATTGCTCTTGATATCGTCAAGAACGGCAGTCAAATCCATATCTACGCCGAGCGAATTTGCGATATCGAGAAAGCGATTTCTCACGATATCGAAAGACTCGTCGCAATTGCCTTTTTCTCTCTTTTCGTTGAAGCAAGCGTACAACGCGTCGGTGATTTTGACGTCGTTGCCATCTCTTTTTCCCGGTGCGGAAACGACGATATATCTCCTTTGCTCGTCGCTTCTCACGATGTTTATAACGCGAGATATAGTACCGCCGTTTGCCATTGACGTTCCGCCGAATTTACATACTTTCATATCGTTCTCCGATACAGTATATTCGTTCGGGGTTTTGGGGTATACGGATTTACTTGATTTTCTTTGCCTCGAAATAATATCTCTTTTCTTCCGCCTCACCCATAGAAAACGCCTTTCTGCAAAGCGTGCCGTTTTGAAGGACGTATCCGAAAAGTTCTTCTTTCTTAATTTTGGGCATCTCGATTGCAACGCCTGCGTTTTCCGACGCAACCGCGCGCAAGTGTTCTATGCCGTGAATATAGTCAACCGAGCACTCTTTGTGCGTGCCGATATACTCGTCGATTGCGGTTTGGATGTCCTTGATTGCCTTTGCGCTATTGTCCTCGGCGTGTATATCGAACTCACCCGCGCTACCGAATGCTTTGACGACAGTCCCGCCGTTCAATCTCGATTGCATAAACGCCTTGAAGTCATCGCCCGCACCGAACACGAAGCGATGAATCGGCTCGAAAACTATGCCGTCGTCGTGAAGGTTCTCAACCTCGCAAAGTGCAAATCTGGCGGGATGAACTGCCTTTTGTGCATCGGTTAACCCCTCTTTCGTGCGATTCCAGTGTGCTTGCGCCGTTGCAAGAGAGTGATTGCCGTCGCCCACCGCAAAGATAAAATCGTTGTTTCCCGTGCCGTAAAGATTTTGCACGGACCTCTCGTATTCGTCAAACAAATCTATGACTTTTTGAGCGTCCACGCGATAACCGAGAAGATGTCCGCCGCCCATATTCAAATCGAAGTCGTAAATCTTTTCGTTTTCGTCGCGCTCTTGCCAAAGCCTTTCTATAACGCTCTTTTTTCTATCGTCGATGAGGAGCATTATGTGCGGTAATTCCACGGGAGCGTTCTCTCTTATTTTGAGGCGCGGAGGAATACGGTCGAGCACCACGCCTTCCGTCGAGCGAATGTTTGCGTGCGACGGATGCGTAAAGCAGTAGTCTTCGAGGTCAACCGCAAGCACTACGCCGAGACGAGAAACACCGCTTGCCGTAGTCCTTTTCACAAGGACGAAACTGTCTTTGAGCGTCTTGAAAACGCCCTCGTCCACGTACTTTTGCATAGTGCGGTTTATCTTGTCGATACGCTCTTGCTTGTCCGCGTCTTCGAGGTATACTTCGGGGAACACGAGTTTGAGCGTACTCGGAGCGTCACCGACGTAGTTTTCAAGATCTTTCCAATACTTACGTTCGGAAGTGAACTGATCGCAAGCCACCACCGACCATTTGGAAAAATCGCAATCTGCGGGCACTAAAATATCTGTTTTTCTTATAGTTTTCATTTGAACCTACCGTTTCTGCGAATTTTGCCGATACGACGATTTGCGTGAGCCTCTCTGAGCGCTATAGCCGTCGGAGAAATGCCGTACGCTTCCTCGATTTCGTCTTTGAGTTTATCCATAGTCATATAACGCTTGATTTCACCGTGTTTTACAACGGAAATAATGCCCGTCTCTTCGCTTACGACGATGGAAAGCACGTCGGTGTCTTCCGTGATGCCGATTGCGGCACGGTGACGAGTGCCCATCTCTTTGTTGACGTTGCGTTGCGTGAGAGTTAGGAAGCAACCCGCCGCGATAATCTTGTTGCCGCGCACTATAACCGCACCGTCGTGAAGAGGCGCTTTGGTGTTGAATATACTCTCAAACAAAGGTGCGGACAACGTTGCGTTGAGGCGCGTACCGGTATCGAGGATATTGTCGTGGATATCCCCTGCAGTATCTATAATGATGATTGCGCCGACGTCGTTTTTTGCCATATCTTGGCAAGCCGTCAAAATCTCCGCCGTTGCGTCACGCAGTTCGTCATCGCTGTTGTGAGTCTCGAAGCCCTTGGCAGTGGAAACCTTTTGGAAGAGGTTTTTCAAATCGTTTTGATAGACCACGCACGCCGCGACTATATCGAAAATCACGACGAAGTGCATCACGTATTTGGCAATGGCGAGTTTTCCGCCCAACAATTCGGACAGTACGTTGACAAGGATGTCAAGCACCGCACCGAGAATGAGCAAGAAGAACACCTTCATATTGCGCTTGTAAATAAAGAAACTGAGCATAATCGCAAATACGGTTAAAAGCACCACCATATCGATGATGAAATACAAGTCAACCCCGTTTGCATACTTCGCGAAATCAAATGTCATATATTCCTCACTGCGGGCGTTTTGCCCTATTTTCTTTGGTATTAAATGTCGAACTCGTCAAAGACGTGATCATCGTCGTCTTTTTTGTCGGTGTGTTGCTTTTCAAAATCCTCGAAAGTGGAGTCCACGTCGTCGCGACGAGTATAAGGAGCACCGCCTCTTGCGCCGGGGTGTTTTGCAAAGAACGCATCTCTCGTGTCCTCGTCTTGATATTCCGACGCGTTCTTTTTCATAAGCGAAGCTATCACGATATCCGCAATAAGATACGCAATGTAAATGACGATTGCGCTTATGCTGGAATACACTTGGATAGTGGACGTAAGCGCGTCGACGGAATATCCCATTTGACGCAAATACTCTATGAGTGCTTGGGAGTATTCACCGCCCGAACCGAGAGATACTATCGTGAAGTTGTTGCTGAATACGATAAGTCCGAGCACCACGAAAAACGCCACCGACATAACGGTGAAGCTGTTGCGTTTTTCCACAACGTTAAACTTGTAATGCTTTGCCATAAGGAAGAACATAAGAAGCATCGCACCAGGCAAAAGCAATACGTCGAGCACGGTTGCCGTGACGATATGCATATTGGCGGACAAAATGGAGAACGCGTCGATAAAGCCCGCAACCGCTCTCTCCCCCGCCACGAACGTCATAACGATATAACAAAAATCCGTACGAGAAACGTAATTGGAGTGTCTTCTTGCCGTGATATAGTACAAGATGAGCGCGCATACGAAAGTCTCGACCGCGGGGATAACTCCGTAACTGAAAATCATAATGAACACGTCCGCAACGATTTGCGCTCTCGACGCCTCACCGATAAGGACGTTGATATCTTGATAGATACCGTAGACGTTTCTGATATAATTGGCAAAGATAAGTCCGAGCCAAATCCATACGTAATATTTTCTATCGATTTTGTTTTGCATAAGTCACCTAAATATTGAGCAATTGAAGTATTGCCTCGTGAATTGCGCTCACGTCCGAGCGTTTTCCGCTGAGCACGTCGTATTGGAGCGAGTGCAAATAGTCTACGCACTTTTTGAGGCGCATTTGCGAGTAATTGGAAGATACCTTGCGCAAGAAGTACACCGCACCGCTCTTCATACCGAGGAGTTTTGCCACTTCTTCGTTGGGCAAATTCTTGTTGAGTTCGGCGTGCAACATATTGCGGTACTTGTCATAAAGTCTATTGATAATAGTCACGCCTCTGATACCGTTTTTGAAAAACACGTCCAGCGCTTCGAGAGCCTTGTTTGCGTTCTTTTCGCTCACCGCGTTTGCGAGTTCGTATATCTGAAAGTCGATATCCGCACTCACCATTTCCTCAACGGCGCGCTTGGTTATAACGTCGTCGCAATACGCTTTGAGTTTGACCATCTCGGTTGCGATACGCGACATGTTGCCTTGCGTACGCGTGATAAGCTCTATCTCCGCGTCTTTGTCGATTTTGCGAGCGGGTGCGCAAAATGCAATCTCTTCAATCTCTTCTACGAGTTCGCCATCGTCAAGACGTGAGCAATCCACCACTTTCGCTTTCTTGTTTTTGAGCGTTTTGGCAACTTCGTCGTCGCAATCCACCACAAGCACCGATGTCTCCGACGGGGATGCAAGATACTTCTCGTAAGCGTCCTTACTTGCTGCCGATATTGCGCTGTCGAGTGTAAGCACCACCACTTTGCGCTCGTCAAACATAGGAAAGGTATACAGTGCGTCTATTGCCGAAAACACGCCGTCGTCACCCGACGCCGTCGAGAGATTGAAGTCTGCATATTCGGGATCTACAAGGTTTTTGAGAGCCTTGATTGCGGAAGATTTGAGATAATCGTCGTCACCGCACACGATATATGCGGGAGCAAGATTTTCGCTTCCTTGCAAAGCCTCTTTTATATGTTGCTTAAATTCGCCGTATTTCATTGCACGCACTCGCGCCCGTAAGCGCGTATTATCCTATGATAAGTTACACTATATGATAACATTAAACCTTTATTTTGTAAAGAGACAAACCGCAACAAAAAAACGCGGTCCGTATACGGGCCACGCCTTTATTTTTATTGAACGCAATTAATTTTGCAAATATCGGTCACAGTACTTTGTTCAGAAACTCTTTGAGTCGGTCGCATTTAGGGTTTGCAAAGAATTCCTCGGGCGGTGCTTCTTCCAAAATCTTCCCTTGCGCCATAAACAGTATTCTCGTGCCCACCTCTTTTGCAAACGCCATCTCGTGAGTTACGATAACCATCGTCATACCCTCGTTTGCCACTTGTTTTATAAGGTCGAGCACCTCTCCCACCATCTCGGGATCGAGTGCGCTCGTCGGCTCGTCAAAAAGCATAACTTTCGGGTTCATCGCAAGCGCGCGAGCAATCGCAACACGTTGCTTTTGTCCACCGCTCAAAGTCGAGGGATATACGTCGGCTTTGCTTTCAAGACCTATGCGTTTCAAAAGTTCGTCCGCCCTTTCGTTTGCCTTTTCGATTATCTCTTTTTTAGACGTGTATTCAAGCGGTCGGACGCACTTTTGCTCGGCGTGTACGGAGTGCGAAATTTTGCGCTCCACGTTTTCTATTTTCTCGGTGAGATCAAGCTTTTGTTTTGTGAGTTTCGGGTCGTAAGTAGCGTAAGATTTTCCGCTTATCTCTTTTATGACCTTGGTCTCTTCCCACGCACAAACGATAGGTTTAAGTTCTTCTTTTAGCTCTTCAAGTTGCTTTTGGAGTAAAACTATCTTTTTGTCTACCTTTTCGTTGTGCTTTTTCCCGCACCTTTCAAACCACTTGTTGTATATAGGCACAAAGGCGTTTTTGCGCTTGGTTTTTCGCATATTTTTTATGCCTATTTGCACGGGCGCAAGGGTTATGTTTTTCTTCACCGTCATGTTGTTGAATAGGTTGAACTGTTGAAAAACCATACCCATTTTTTCGCGTTGTTCGTTGATGTCAACTTTGAGGTCGGCAAGATCCACGCCGTCAAACATAATCTTGCCCGCCGTGGGGTCTTCGAGACAATTGAGGCAACGCAAAAACGTTGATTTTCCGCCGCCGCTCGGACCTACTATAACCACGCGTTCGCCCTCTTCTATCGTCTCGGTGATGTCGTCGAGGACAAGCAAATCGCCAAATTTCTTCGTAAGATTTATAGCACTCAACATATCTTTACGCCTCCACGATATAGTCTTTTTTCTTCCCGCGCACTTGGATACGCTTGTAATTGCGGTCGGTCTTTGCCATTTGCTTTTCAATGAGTTTGAGTATTCCCGTAAGCCCCATAACTATCACGAGGTACATAATCGCGGCAATAAGCAACGGAAAGAGATAATCGAACGTCCTCGATTGGATAAGCCCGGGCACTTTGCCGAGGTCGAGAATACCGACGTATCCGACGATTGCAGTCTCTTTGACGAGTGTTATAAACTCGTTGAAAAGCGGAGGCATAACGTTGCGCACAGCTTGCGGAGTAACCACTCTCAAAAGCGTTTGTCCCGTAGACAAACCAAGCGATCTACCCGCTTCCATTTGACCGTAATCGACGCTCTCGAAACCCGCCCTTACTATCTCGGCAACGTATGCGCCCGAGTTGAGACCGAACGTCAGCGCACCGATAAGTATGCCGTTATCGGAGGAGGCAAGCACCACGAAGTACATTATGAAAAGTTGCAAAACGACCGGCGTTCCGCGGATTATCATTATGTACGTTTTGGCAACGAGGGACAGCACTTTGAGCTTGCCCGTCTTTTTGTTGACGTAGACTATCATTGCCAAAGTAACGCCGATTGCCACACCTATGAGTGTGGCAAGAAGTGCAATCAAAAGAGTGTTGCCCAATCCTTTGAAATACAGTTTGTATCTGTCGTCGTATATAAAAGCCTTATATAGACGCTCCCCTATCGTAGCCGACAAAACGTTATTCATTTCAGCATCAACTCCGCAGGAATGTTGTCCATAAGTATTGCGTCGATACGTCCGTTTTTGAGGTCTTGAAGTGCAAGCGCATACGCCTTGTATTGCTTCACTTCCGCGCCTTCTGCCTTTACGACGACGGTGGTTGTGGCCTTGTCGCCGTTTACAATCTCGTACGTATATCCGCCGCCGATTGCCTCGCTGATGATGATGTCACCGCTCGTGCCCTCTTGCACGCCCACTTTCTTGCCCGCAAGGTCTTTTACGCTCTTGTATTGTCCGTCTTTGGACACGACTACGAGCGTCGAATATGCATAAACGTGACTGAAATCGACAACCTCTTTGCGCTCATCGGTAATAGACATACCCGCCGCACCCACAGCGTCGCCGGTGGCAGTCGATACGTTGGTTGCAATCACGTCAAACGCAACGTCCTTGACTTCAATCTTTTTGCCCGTATTGACTGCAACTTGAGACATAATGGCAATATCTACACCCACGACGTTCCCGCCGTATACGAACTCGTAAGGAGCAAAGCCCGACTCGGTGTACACTGCAATCGTTTGCGTTGCGCCTTTAAAGTCCCAACTCGTTTGAAGTCCCTCGGGAGCAACAGCCTTCGCACCGCCGTTTTCCTCGTCGGCAAGAGCGGAATAATACTCGGTGTATTGCGAGATTTTGCCGTTTGCCGTCCACTCGTCAACGACTTGGTTGATTGCGTCCATAAGCGCGGTATTGCCTTTCGTTACGGCAATTCCGAAGTCCTCTTTGATTAGGTCGGCGGCGTTGACGGCCACGAGATTTATATCTTTGTCGTTGCATGCGACGAGTGCGAAACACGCCGTGATTATCGTTGCGACAACCGCAAGAACGATGATTGTTTTTACTGATTTTTTCATATCGTATATCCTAAAAATTTTCCTTTTTTTCGTATTGCTTACATATAATAGCAACATCGCAAAAATAAAGCAAGCAATTGTGCATAAAAATATATAAAATTTTTTATATTTTTTGCATATTTTGCATAATTTATAATTTTATGCATAAAATATGCGCAAATTTTGCATATATTACAAATTCATCGACGCTTTAAAATTTATATATAGCATTTGACGGCGTTTTGCATTTGTTATATTATATTTTTGCTATGCCAAACATACAGAAAAGGAAGGCAATATGACTTACGATATCGCAACTATTTCCGCGGACGAGACGGGGATTCAACTTATAGACGGTGCAAAACGAGTGCTTGACGCAATCGGCAAAAAATACTGCCACGACTTTAATTTTTGCGACGGAGTTATCGGCAAGCGCGCAATGGAAAAATACGGTGAGGCACTGCCTCAATCCGCCATCGACGTTGCGACCAAGGCGCACGCCGTTTTATTCGGTGCGTCGGAGGAGCAATCCCCTTATACCTTGCCCCTGCAAAGCGCACTCGTTTCCCTTTGCAAATCTCTCGGACTTTACGCGGGTTTGCACCCCGTAAAACTTTATCCCAATCTCGCAAACCAAAGCGCACTCAAAGAGGATATTCTTTCAAAAGGCGTTGACTTTGTAATCGTGCGCGACGTGGTCGGCGGTATTTACTTCGGAGAAAACGGCTTCCGCATCAACGACAAATTCGGCAGAGAGGCTTTTGACACCGAACGTTACAGCGAGCTTGAAATAGAGCGCGTCGCGCGTATCGCGTACGAGCTTGCCCGCACGCGTAATAAATCGGTTGTGCTTGCGGACAAGGCCAACAACCTCACCACCTCTCGACTTTGGCGCAAAATCGTGACGGACATCAACGAGGATTACCCCGACGTGCGCCTCGATATGCTCGATATATCCGAGATTGCAAAACGCCTTGCGCAAAACCCCGCCCGATTTGACGTAATACTCACCACCAATCTATTTGGCGAAGCAATCGTCGCTTTTGCAAATGCACTGGTCGGCAGTGAAAACGCTATGCCCGTCATTACGCTTGGTGATACGACGCTCGGTCTTTACGGCGCAAAATGCCTTGCGCCCGAGTGCTTTGCCAAAAACGGAGTAGTCAATCCTATCGGCGAGATTTTGGCATGCGCAAGTATGCTTCGACTCTCTCTCGACCTCGACAAAGAAGCAACAGCCATCGAAAATGCCGTAACTGCCACGATTGCGGAAAACAAACTCCCCTTCGACCTCGGCGGAACGCTCACCGCCTCTCAAATCGCGGACGAAATTATATCGAGATTGTAAACGACAAATTTGCTTTCTACAATGCAGTCACACTTACGTTTTTGCGGTTGCGACGGAATACAAACACCCGTGCGCGGGGATGAAAAAATGACATAATTTTTATCAAAAAAAACGCAAAAAATCTCGCTAAAATTGCGAGATTTTTTAAGTTTTTATTCTTTTTTATTTTTATAAGGTTTTATATCAATTTGATAGTTTTCTATTATTATATTATCGACAATATATCCGTTATTCCGCCCTGTTGGATTGTATTTGCAAGCTGAGCAATGCAAGCGACGACGCCAAATCTTCGTTTTTGAGTGCTACGTTTGAGGGTATGTTGAGATGCACGGAAGCGAAGTTCCATATGGCCTTGATACCCGCCGCCACCATTCTGTCCGCAACTTCTTGCGCGGCGTATGCGGGCACGGTGATGATGCCGAGTTTGATATTGAACCTTTCCACGATGCCTTGCAATCTGCTCACGTCGTAAACAGGTTTGCCGTTTATTTTGGTGTTTACGATTTTCTCGTTGTTATCGAACGCCGCCACGATGTTCAAGCCGTAGTTTTCAAAACCGCCATAACCCAAAAACGCTTTGCCGAGTCCTCCGACGCCCACCAAAATAGCGTCGTGAGTGTTGTTATATCCCAAAAAACCTTCCAAATCCGCAATAATCTCTTTGGTTACGTAGCCCATTTTCGGCTTACCAGCAACGGAAGATACGAGTGCGATATCCTTGCGCACTTGCACGGGATTGAGGTTAAGTCCGTTTGCAATCGTAGTACTCGAAACTGTGGCAACGTTGAGCTTGTCAAGTTGATAGAGATATTTGAGATAAGACGGAAGTCTGTTTAGTGTGGCTTTCGAGATTTCTTTATTGTCTTTGGTCATAAAATAGCCTCTCTGTTTCGTATATTTTTATCGATAAAAAATATACTCTTATCACACCAAATTGTCAAGTTTTTGTCCCAAAAACGGTTTATATCGATATATATTGATAAAATCGGTTATCAATCATCTCGTTTATTTCCGCTTTTTGCCTTTTCTCGTTTGGTCGTCGATATCGGATTTACCGTCGTACGTCGTATCGTAATATTCGTTTTGCGATACGGGGCTATACGGCGGTTTTTGCTCGCTATACGATTGCAAAACCTTCTTTTCTATGCGTTTTTTGCGCACTTTCACTATAATAACGGCAATTATCGGTATCCAAATCACAGACGTGATAGCAAGCGCTATACCCGTTATCACGAGTCCCCACCACGCACTCCGCGTAATAGGCGTGGGGCTTTTGCACATACTGAACGTAAGTTCCCCGTCGGGTAAGCCTTGGCAAGAATACTCGTAATAGCCTTTGTGCTTTTTCAGTTTTCCCACAGACGCGTTTTTGACGTACATATCCGTGTTTATGCGAAGGTGAAACTCCCCGAAGCTTGCCCACGACTTTGCGGGTGAAAGCAAGTACGTATAGTCGTGCAATCTCGGGGTGTATTTTCTCGTAACGTGCGGATAAAGCGGTGCAACTACCTCGTTTACGATGGTTTGATAGGGCGCAAATTCAAGCGTATAGTCGTACCAACGGAATCTATCCTCGACTTTGAAATCGGTGTTTATAAGAGTTTTGCATTTATAGTATCTTGCGACGAACGAGTTGTACCAGTCCACTTCCTCGACGCCGTTTCCCTCGTCGTAAGTTGACATAACTGCGTTGAAAAGCGTATCCTCTCCCGCCGCCTCGTAATCGAGCACTCTATCCTTGTATCCTGCATCTTTTATCATAAGCGAAGAGGAAATATCATGCGTACTGTAAAACACGGCGTCACCGTTTTCATCGCATTTTACGTACACCCTTTCATATGCGTAATAACCGTATTCGTCGTAATTGCTATAATTGCAAAAAACCTTTCCCTCGCCGTCGTCAATCCACCATACGGACACTTTTTGAGGTATATCGTAGCCGTCTTTTGCGTGGCAAACGTATTTGTACACCTTGGTGTCTTTTTTAAGCTCGTCCGTTTCTATATAATCCTCGGACAAATACTCGACGTCGGTATCGAGGTCAAATTGGACTATGTCGTAATTCTCTCTTCTTTGCTTATAAGTATTCCTTATGCGCTTGGGGATATCCGCGCCGTCGGCATTTACGGAATAATACTTCTTATTGTCTTTGTCTTTATCGGTTGCGTAGTCGTAATGCTCGGGCGCGTAACCGAACGGAAAAATCAATCCGACTTTTGCCGTAATATCCGCCGGATTTCTAAAAGTGTATTTTGCGCTGACTTTGCCCGTCGGGGATTCGTATTCATCATAAAAAATTCCCACATCGCTTTGGTATATATCGAAAGTCAAGTCCTCTCTGTCAACGACGATAGGACAATTTTCCCCTTTTACGATTGCGCCGACAGAATCAACTCCGTCATAACTATCCCACGCGGAATTTGCGCTCGCAACGCCTTCGGGGACAAAAATAAACACGCTCGACAAGACTGCAACCGCAATCAGCACGAACGTGTATATAAACTTTTTGATATCCTTTTTCATACGTCCCCTTTTATTTATTATGAGGGATAACGCAGAATATGTCAATCGTCAATTGCCCAAGGTAGTGATATCGGCAAGTTTGAAAGGTATTGCTTTTTTGAGCTCGGACAGCGTTGTTTCTATCTGATATCCGATTTTTCCGCCCGAAAAATAGATTTTGTCAATGCCCTCCACACTTATGTCTATCGTCGTTTTGAAAAACTTTTTCATACCCACGGGGGAGCAGCCGCCGTGCACGTATCCCGTGAGTGCGAGCAAGTCTTTGGAGTGCACCATTTCGATATTCTTTTCACCCACGACTTGCGCGGCTTTTTTGAGGTCGAGCTCACAAGCGACGGGCACGACGAACACATAGTGTTCGAGGCTCTTGCCCACGGTTACGAGCGTTTTATAAACGTACTTTGCGTCAACGCCGAGAAGGCGCGCCGCCTCTTCACCGCTCACGGCCTCGACGATTGGCAAAATATGCTCTTTATACACAGCCTTTTTTGCGTCGAGAAGTCGCATTGCGTTGGTCTTTTCAACCTTGTCCTTTGCCATATCAGTCCTCTATGTTTTCGCCCGTTTGCTCGTCCACTTTGAGCATTATAGCGCACTCGATGCGCTTTTTGAAGAGGTCGCAACCGTACTTATACACGCCGTTGATATCACCCGTTGCGTTGTATGCGTTGGCGGCGCAACCGCCCGAGCAATAAAGCCTTGCCCAGCAATCGTCGCACTCTTTGCGCGAATAGGCGTTGCATCTCTTGAATTTATCACGCATTGCGGTGTTGGTAACGCCCTTCCAAATATCACCCATAAGATATTCCTTGTTGCCCACGAATTGGTGGCAAGGATAAAGTTCGCCCGTCGGCGTAACCGCAAGGTATTCCGTACCGCTGCCGCAACCGGATATGCGCTTGTAAATGCAAGGCCCGCCCTCGAGATTGAGCATATAGTGATAGAACGTAAACGGTTTGCCCTCTTTTCTGCGCTTTATCATCATATCGGCAAGCTTTTCGTATTCGCCGAAGATTACCTTTTTGTCGTTTTCGTCAAGAGCGTACTTGTCGGTGGGCGGACACACCACGGGCTCCATACTTAGTTCGTCAAAGCCCAAATCGAGCATCGTTTGGATATCATTGGTAAAGTCAGGATTGCGATGAGTGAAAGTGCCTCTCATATAATAGTTTTTTCCACCGCGCGCCTTTACGAATTTTTGAAACTTGGGCACGATTATATCGAAGCTTCCCACACCGCCCGCTGTCTTGCGGAAGTGATCGTTGATTTCCTTTCTTCCGTCAAGGCTCAACACGACGTTGTCCATCTCCTTGTTGGCAAACTCGATAACGTCGTCGTCAACGAGCATGCCGTTGGTGGTGAGCGTAAAGCGGAAGTTTTTATTATGTTCTTTTTCAATGGAACGCGCGTATGCAACGAGGTCCTTGACCACTTGCCAGTTCATAAGCGGTTCACCACCGAAAAAGTCCACTTCGAGATTGTGTCTCGTACCGCTGTTTTCAACGAGAAAATCAAGGGCGCGCTTGCCGACTTCAAAGGACATCAACGCTCTCTCTCCGTGATACTTGCCTTGGGATGCAAAACAGTATTCACAGTTGAGATTGCAAGTGTGCGCAACGTGCAAGCACATTGCTTTGAGCACGGTGTTGCGCTTTGCCAAAATATCCACGTCGGGTTTGAAAGTGTCCTCCGAAAAGAGTTTTCCCTCTTTTTTAAGTTCCTCTATATCGTCGATACAATCGAGCACGTCTTGCTCGGTGACGTCGTATTTTGAGGTTATCTCTTTTACGATTTCGTCCTTGCTTGCACCTTGGTACATGCCGATGATATCGTACGCCACGTCGTCCACGCTGTGCACGCTTCCGCTTGCCGTGTCAAGCACGACGTTGTATCCGTTGAGTTTGAAAGAATGTATCATATCTATTGCGCCTTTGCACAAAAAACGCCTATGAGAACATAGGCGAGTTTTGCAAATAATCGTTTAATAAAATCTTACTTTGCAGATTTTTCGCATTTTTGGTTTGCAACACCGCAAGAAGTTTTGCAAGCGGATTGGCAAGAAGTTTGGCATTCACCGCAACCGCCGTTCTTTTTGCTTTCGTTCAAATCGCGAGTTTTCAATGTTGTAATTCTTTTCATCGTAAAGACTCCTTACTTTTGATATATCTATTATAAAAACATCGTTTTGTTTTGTCAAGGCAAATCGACACCGTTTTGCACCACCGCGAGTTTTGCGGGGAATTCTCTACTTTCGCTCGTCACGTTCACACCGCTCTCGTATGCCAAAGTGGCATATTTCACAAAGTCCTCTTCCACCCATTCACCCTTGACTATTACGGGGCATCCCGGCGGATACGCCCACGCGTTTTCCGCGCACACTCTGCCTACGCTTTGTGCAAAATCGACGTATTCACAACTTAAAGTGTCGATTTGATACGGTTCAAATACCTTTTGCGGTAGTTTCGGCAATTTCACGTGCGTCAATCCGTCTCTCGTTTTTGCGCTTGCGTCTATATCGAACACCGCCTTTGCGAGTTTTGAAAAAGACGCCTTATCGTCTCCGAGTCCGCTCATTGCGATTGCGTAGTTTACGCTTGCCATTTCAAGCTCGATATCGCAATCGACGCGCAGTTTTTTCTTAAACTCCACTCCGCTAAAAGCGCAACCGCCCACGCAAAAGACGAGTTTGCTTTTGTCGTAACAAAACACTCTTCCGTCCTTTTTGCCGTCAAAGAGTTTGACGTTGACGAGGTGTGAAAAAGACTTTCTCACCGCGTCCAAGTTTTTGCTCCACTCCCCCATAGCCTCGCTTGCGTAGTTTTGCAAGAACCTCACGCAACCGTCGATAGACGCCATAAGTACGTAGGACGGCGACGAGGATTGAAACACGGCAAGGTTTTTGTCTATACGCTTTATATTGACTTCTTTGGTACAAACGTGAAGTATCGCCGTTTGCGTAAGCGACGGTAGCGTCTTATGCAAACTGTTCACCACGACGTCCGCACCGAGTTGTCTTGCGCTCGTTTCAAAACCTTTGTGAAGTCCGAGATGCGCTCCGTGCGCCTCGTCCACGAAAAGTAACGCACCCCTCTCGTGACATATATCCGCGATACTCTTTATATCGCTTATTATCCCCTCGTAAGTGGGGCTCGTAATAACTACGAGTTTTATATCCTCGTCTTTTTCAAACGCCTCTTTCACGTTTTCGGGCGATACCGAACCGTAAAAGCCGTATTCTTCAAAATACGCAGGCTCTACATACACGGGCACGAGTCTACATAGTTCTACCGCGTTGTATACGGACTTGTGGCAATTGCGTGCCACCAGCACCTTATCGCCCTCTTTGGTCAATGCCCTAATAGATGCCAAAACGCCCGCAGTACTGCCGCCCACCAAAAAGCGCGAGCATATCGTGCCGTACAGTTTGCTTGCCCTCTTTTCCGCGTCGAGAATAATCCCCGAAGCGTCGTGAAGGTTGTCAAAGCCATCAATCTCGGTGATGTCTATCTTTTGCGCGCCGAACAGAAAATCGTACGCGCCTCTCTTATGGCCGGGCATATGAAAAGGCACGATACCTCTCTCGTCGTGTTCTTTGAGAAGTTCCGCAAGACCTTTTTCGTCTTGCGACTTCTTGTCCGACGTGCCGAAATGCACGTTTTCGCCCAAAATTTGTCCGTTTTTGCGTTTCATAACTCAATTATAGCACAACTTTGCAAAATTGCTATGGAAATATCCGTATATCCGTGCTATAATCGGTATTGATAAATATATAAGGTATGTTATGAAGAAAAAAGCGTTCATCGTCATTATCGCAATCGTCCTTATGCTCGCAAGTTTGGCGAGTTTCGTTGCGTGCAACGATAAAGACGATACTCCGACCAAATATTCCGTCAATATAATCGACGACGAAAACGCCCTTATATTCGAGCCCGTAGGCAAAGATATAAAATACGGCTTGCTCTTTTACGTCGGCACGTATATCTCTCCCGACAAGTATTCCTACCTCGGTTATCGACTTGCGGAAGAAGGCTATCTCACCTATATCCCCAAAACGCAAAACGATATGCCCTACACGTATTTTGAGGAAAAAGAACTTGCGTTTGAGAAATATCCGAGCGTGCAATTTTTCATCGGCGGGCACTCCAACCAAGGCGCGGACGCAGCGTTGCGCAGAATATCGGAAACCGAGCGCAAAGAACTCGGCGCAATATTCTTCTCCCCTATAACCGTCGGCCATTATCAAGTTTTTGACAAAGACGGCAACCCCGTCAAAGACAAAAACGGCCTTGACGTATACGAGGACTACACTCTTGCCTCGTCCTCCTTGCCCACGCTTTATATCTCGGGCGAGAAAGACGCCGTATGCACGCAAGCACAAACGGACGAGTCAAAATCGAGAATGCCACAAAACTGCGTGTACAAGACTATTGAAAACGGCAACCACACCGCTTTTGCCGAGATAAACGAAACCACCGACTTGCCCGCCGTTTTGCAACTTTTGTCGACGTTTTCGAGCGACGTAACCGCAACGACGACGTTGCAAAAGGACGACCAACGCACGCTTACGGCAAACTTCGTCTTACAATTTATCAAAGACAATATCGCATAAATCGAATATACCAAAACACTATGCAAAATTTACAAGGCGTTATCCAGATATTAGGCGTCAAAAAGCACGACGATATCCTTATTCGAAAAGAGCAATTCTTATCGGATATAAACTCGTTATATTCAAGCGGTTATCACGTTACGGACGTATCTTGGTGGAAGCGTAAACGCATCACCGACAAAGAATTTGACTCCGTTGCGGGCGGTGGCGTAAAAGACGAACACGATGCAAATTATTATTGGGCGGAAACTATTTTCAATAAAAACTTTGAAGACTGCGCCGACATAAACGACGTCGCAACCTACTATAACGATTGCATTGCCGATAGTGCTTTTGACAACCTTACCCCCTCGATATCCATAAAACAATAACACGATAATTATAAATCGACACGATAGTTGAAACTAAAAATCCGAGCGTTTTGCTCGGATTTTTAATATTATTCGTTGGTTGACGATTTCTTTTTCGATGCGATACGATATCGTCAAAAAGATATATTTATATCGCACAAATTTTTCGTTTTTATTATTCCGCGTCTTCCGTATCGTTTTCTACGCTCTCCCTTTTATACTCACCCACGCGTTTTTCAAACGCTTTTGCGTCGATAAGTTCAAACAACGCGGGGCGCAATTTCTCGGGCTCGACGCTCTTTTCCGCCGCAAGCGTAAAGATAAACAAGAAGATAAGTCCGTTGGGCGTGTAGTAGAACACGTCGATGAGTCCGTACGCAAAGAAGATTGCAAAGCCGAAGAGCATAAACCACTTTTCGGTGCTACGGCGCGTAAGGAACGCTCTCACTCTTGACCATTCGAGGAAAAGCCACGCGATAAAGCCCACGATACCCGTTGCGCCGAGTGCTTGGAAGAAGGTGGAATGATACCAATACGGCGTGTATCCGTCGCTTGGTCTGCCCACGTGCGCGCCCATTCTATAATCGAAGCCCGTGCCGAAAATCGGATTATTCTTGAAGCTTTTGATTGCGTCCTCGTAGAGAACGTCTCGTCCGCTACCGTCAAGCGCTCTGCTCATAATTCCGTCCATAACGTCGTGGATTTTGTCGGCGTACGCCATAAACAAGAATATGCCGACGACTATCGCCAAGCACACCGTGATAATGGCGCGACCGCGGTATTTGCTCTTATACACGCAAAGTCCCACGCCCGCGATAAGTCCGATTGCGCCGAACAAAATCGCACCGCGCGACGATGACATAAACACGAAGAAGTATTGAACGAGAGCATACAACAAATAAAGCGGTGAGAACTTGCCGTACTTAACGGCATAATAGAGCGTTGCCGGCATCATCGTTGCAAGAATAATGCTGTAATTGTTTGGTCCGCCCCAACCGATGTCTACGCTCTTGCGCTTGAATCCGTCAAGGATTGCGTCAAATCCACCGCCTATTCTCGCATAATAGACGATAAGTTGAAGCATTATAAGCACGCTCGTTGCAAACATAAGGTGAAGAACGTAATCGATAATTCTTTTGCCGTCCTCACCGCCCGAAGTGGTGGCGTTGAAGAACACGTATCCGAGCGCAAGCACCACGCAAAGAAGCCCCGCGATAGTGGCAACCACGCCGTGATCGGCAAAGTTTTGATACCTTTCCGCCCTTGCGATGCCCGAAATCATATTGGCAACGCAAAAAACGATAGTTGCGAGCGTAGTTACGGTTATAGTTCTGTAATTAAAAAACTTGAATGACGGACGAAATCTTACAATGTTTACAATTGCGCCGATAGGTATAAGCGCAACGAACGAGATAAGCCACGCCATACCTTGCAAATCGTGTCTGTTTTTGCCGAGCATAAAGAGAAAAGTCCACAAAATAGCAATCACGGGCATAGTGTCTTTGCAAAGGCAAAGAATAACGCACGCCACGACCGCCGCCGTTATAAATCCGGCAATCCATCCTCCCGTAGCCCAACACACAAACACGATAGTGAGCCAACACCAGACAAACGCCTTGGAGCAAAACGCCTTGGAGACGTTCTCTTGCTTGAGTATATCTTTAATTTTCCCCATTTTTCCTAAGTATGTGCGCAATCAATCGTTGTTAATCAAGATCTTGCTGTATTGATAAGGATATTTCACGCAATTTTCAACGACTTGCGGAACTTCACCGAAGTTGGCGTCCGCACTGATGATGCCGTCGGTTTTGACGACTTTGTTTGCTATAAGGTTGATTGCCGACGACATTTCACCGTCACCGTTGCAAACGCCTTTGAGTTTGAGTTGCTTTTTGAGGATAGAATACGCGTCAACGGCGTGCTTTGCGCGAGTTGCGTAACCCGCAATGACGACGTCTCCCTCGTTTTTGACGAGACGAATTGCGGAATTGATATCCACGCTTTCCCCCGCGAAAATCGCGCCTTCGCTCATACGACCGCCCGTAATCTCTTCCACTCTGCGCTCCAAACTGTCGTAAGTCGGGTTGAGCGTATACGCAACGCCCCACTTTTGCGCCAAAGCGAGTTTTTCCGCGTCCATATCGATTAAAATAGGTACGATTTGATAATAAAGCGCAAGTTGCGAGATGATAAGTCCCAAAGTGCTTGCGCCGACTATAACGACGTAATCGCCCTTTTCGCAATCGAGAGCCTCAAAGACGTTGTTGCCCATTGCGATATATTCGGCAAACACCGCGTCCTCGTCGCTAACGCCGTCGGGAAGCGCAAAAACGTTCTCGTACGGCAAACATACGAAATCGCTCAAAAGACCGTCAATGTCGACGCCCATAGTCTTTATGACGTCGATTCCGTGCTCTTTTTGAGTGATATACGGGCTGATAACCACGCGCGAGCCGAGTTTGAGACCGCTGTCCTCGTCCGCTTCGGACACATAGGCAACGGCAGAGTGTCCCGGCACGATTGCCGAGTCCTTATCGCACGTTGCAAGATGCGACAAGTCCGCCGAAGATACCGCCACTTTGGATATCTTGACCTTGACTTGTCCCTCTTCGCGCACGCCGGCTTTTTCCACCAACGTCACGCCGTCTTTATTTATATGCCATTGTTTCATAAGCACCTTCTTTTTTGCATTCTACCATATATATTGCGTCTTGGCAACTCGCAAAAACCTCTTATTGTTTCACCGCATCTATATTATTACACGATACGTGGGACGTTTTCGTCCCGTATAGGTTATTTTTCGCACTCGCATTCGCACTCGTCGGTGAGTATTCGGGAATAAACGGATTTCCCTTGCGGTTGTTTGTCGGATATAGTCCACTTTTCTCTACACAGACAATCGTCCGCATAGAAGAATATATGCTTGTCTTTCCAACCGTTTTTAATGCGATTTTGCAAAATTTTACTCTCGAATATCATATCCACGACGTTGGGGTGCGCGCCCACGTAAATGACGTCGCTCTTGCTATCCAATATATAGTCCACGAGGTCGTCACGGAGCATAAACGCGAGTTGTGCGTCGCTCGTAACGAATCCGCCCGCACAATTGTCGCACGGTTGCAACATAAAATCGTCAAGCGGAAGTCGCGTCTTTTTTCTCGTAAGTTCCACAAGACCGAGTGCGGTCATACCCACGGTAGACGTTTTCATCCTATCTTTTTTGAGTGCGTTTTGCAATGCCTCGACAACACTGTCTCTATGCTCTTGCGACTGCATATCTATAAAGTCGATAATCACGATACCGCTTATATTGCGTATACGAAGTTGCCTTGCGATACACTCCGTCGCGGCAAGATTGGTCTTGTACACGGTGTCTTCGAGATCGCTCGTCCCCACGAATTTGCCCGTGTTTACGTCAATAACCGTAAGCGCCTCCGCCTTGTCGATGACGATATAAGCACCCGAGCCGAAACTCACCTTTTGGTCGCACAAGTGGTTGATTTGCTTATCGATGCCGAAGTGGCGCATAATATTGCGCTCTCCGCCGTACACCTCGTACTTTGCCTCGCCGACTTTGCCTTCGAGTATTTTTGCAATACGTTCGTCGTTTACTATGACTTTGTCCACATCCTCGCTGAACGTCTCGCGAAGCGCTCTTTCAAACAAGCTTGCGTCCTCGAAAACGACTTCCTTTTCAGGCGTTCTCTTATAGTCCTCTTGCACCTTATGCCAAAGCGATATAAGCCTCTCGATTTCTTCCGTGATATCCTTATCCGACGCTTTTTTGGCGGCGGAACGGATAATGCACCCCATACCCTCGGGGCATACCGACCTCACGAAGTCTTCGAGATAGGTGCGACGCTCGGAATTTTCGATTTTCCTCGACACTCCGAAGAATACCGAAAGAGGCAACAAAATGACGTAATATCCCGGCAACGTTATATCCATTGTCAGCCTTGCGCCCTTTTGTCCGAACGAGTCCTTGACGACTTGACACATAATCACGTCGCCCGCCGATACGTTGAAACGTTTGGGAGGCATTTTGCTATTGAGGCACCTGCTGTCTACAAGCGTGTCCCCCATATACAAAAATCCGTTGCGTTCCTGTCCGATGTTTACAAAGGCTGCCTGCATACCTCCTAATACGTTTTCGACCTTGCCTTTGTAGATGTTGCCCACAATACCTCTTACACTTGCTCGCTCGACGGAAAAATCAATCATTTCTCCGTCCTCCACCAACGCGGCGCGCGTGCAGAAAGGCGTGTAGTCCAATACCAGTTGTTTCATTTATATATCCTAAAATTTAATATCGGATAACGGAGTTTTTTGAGAAAAACACAAACTTATACCGTTTGCAAAAACTCGTCGACGTCCACTATCTTGCCGTCAACGTCAACGTATTGGGCGATTTTCACCACCCCTCTCGGATCTATATTTTCGCCTACTATTTCACCGAGTTTGTCGAGAATTCTGTCGGGACGCAAGTTGCAAGCACCGCTTGCAAGCCTCATCGCAAGTTTGCCGTCCTTTTCAAATACGGCAAAAATCTTGTCTTCGACGTCCTCTTTGACGATTTCGCCTTTCTTTTTGTATTGAACGATAAAACCGTTTGACAAGTCTATATTCCTATACGCCGTGGGAAACACGAAGTCCGCACACGTCACTTTCGCTTGCAAGTTGGGATTTTTGGAGCATACGAAAATTTTGCTTGCCTTCAACCCGTCGGGCACGGACGCATTGTAACGCTCAAACGCAACGTCCTTGTCCATATCGCTGTCTATGGACAAATATTCCGCAACGGACGCCGTACCGAGCGAAAGCGGCGGCGAGAAAAACAACAACGGGTGCGGATTGAAGCCTTGCGAAAACTTGACTTCTATATGCGCGCGACGAATAATCCTATCGACGTGACGGAGCAAATCTATATGGGATATAAAGCACGCACTGCCTTGTTTTTGATATTTGAGGACTAACATATCGTGCACCTACCCAATCTATTTGCACCGCAACCGTTGCACCCCTCGCGACAACTCTTGGTAGTCACCGCCTGATACGCAAGTTCACGTTGTTTGAGGAAATATTTTTTGGATACTCCCGAATCTATAAAGTCCCACGGAAGCGGTTTGTCTATATCGATTGCTCCGTAGTAATCTTCCATTTTGAGATTGCAATCGTCAAACGCCTTTTGCCACACGTCCCACTTAAAGTGCTCCGACCAACCGTCGAATTTTGCGCCGAGTTCGTAGGCGCGCTCGATGACGTAGGACAACTTTTTGTCGCCTCTTGCAAGAGCGGCTTCGAGCACGGAGGTTTCCGCGCCGTGCCACGAGAACGTCACGCCTTTAATTTCACGCAAAAGTCCTCTCAAATAGTTTTGACGGCGCACCATCTCGTCGTAAGAGATTTGTGCTTCCCATTGGAAGGGCGTTCCGGGCTTCGGGATAAACACCGCGCAACTGACGGATATATTGAGCCCGCGTTTACTGCGCTTTTGCCAGTACATAGATTTGAGTTTTCTACAAATCTCGGCAATGCCCGCAATATCCTCGTCCGTCTCGGTGGGAAGACCCATCATAAAATAAAGTTTTATACTATCGTAGCCCGCCTCGAACGCGACTGCGATTTTTTCGATTTCTTCTTCACTGACGTTCTTGTTTATGACGTTGCGTAGCCTTTGCGTGCCCGCTTCGGGCGCAAACGTGAGCGAACTTTTGCGCGAATTCAGTGCCATATCGGGCTTAAAACTGCTTATACGCAAGCTCGGCAAAGACAGATTGATACGTCTTTGTTTGCAATACTCTCCGAGTTCGCTTTCAAGCTCTTCGAGCCCCGTATAGTCGCTCGTCGACAGAGAGCAAAGCGAAATCTCTGCGTATCCCGTGTTGTCAATAATCTCTTTTGCAAGCTCGGCACACTTTTTTGCGCTTCTTTCTCTTATAGGACGATACCAAAATCCCGCTTGGCAAAATCTGCAACCGCTTGCGCAACCTCTATAAAGTTCGAGCGTGGCTCTGTCGTGCACCGCCTCGATGTTGGAAACGAGCGGTTTGGTGGGATAGGAGCAGTTTTCAAAGTCTTGAACCACCGCTTTCACCACTTTTTCACCGTCTTTGTGAAGCGACGGCACGTATGCGCCTTCCATACCCTTGATTTTTTGCAAAATCTCCGCTTTGCTCAATCCTTGTCTTTTGCCCTCGCAAAGCACTTTTACGATTGCGATGTCCGACTCTTCACCCTCACCTACTATTATCACGTCGAAAAAGTCCGCAAACGGTTCGGGATTGACGGAGCAAGGACCGCCCGCAATCAAGAACGGATAGGAGTCGTCTCTGTCCTTTGCACGGAAAGGTATTCTTGCAAGGTCGAGCATATAAAGGACGTTGGTATACAAAAGCTCGAAACCGACCGACATCGCCACCACGTCAAAGTCTCTGAGCGGTTTTCTCGTTTCGAGCGACAAAAGCGGAATATCGTTTTCTCTGAGTTTTTGCGCGAGGTCGGGTGCGGGTGCGTAGCATCTTTCCGACACGTACCCCGGCGTCTTGTTGATGATATCGTAAAGTATCGCAACGCCGAGATTGCTCATTCCTATCTCGTAAAGTTCGGGAAAACAAAAAGCCACGTCCCCGTTTGCTCTATCCGTCATATCGGGGGTGTTCCACTCTCCGCCCGCGTACCTTGCGGGCTTTTCCACGTCGAGCAATATACTCTCGAATTTGTCCTTATAATCTGCCATATTTCACATACAAAGCGCAGCCGCGCCGATTATTCCCGCGTCGTTGCGAAGCGTTGCCGCAACCACCTTGATTTTGGGGCTATACACCGCACCGTACACGTTTCTCGACACGTATCTTTGAAGCGGTTTGATGATGTTGTCTCCTTGATTGGAAATGCCTCCGCCGATGATAATCACTTCGGGGAAGAAGATGTTTGCAAAGTTCACGAGCCCTACACCAACGTACTTGATATATCTCTTTATCACCGCAATCGACACTTTATCGCCTTGTTCTGCGCAGTCAAACACCACTTTCCCGCTGATACCGTTCTCTTCCACTTCGTGTGCCAAAAGACTTTCGGGGTGCTTTTCGCAAGCGGATTGAATTTGGTTCATAAGTGCCGTTGCCGACGCGTACGCCTCGTAACAACCTTTCTTTCCGCAACCGCAAGTGACGCCTCCGAGATTGATTTGGATATGTCCGCCTTCCGCGCCCGCAGAGCGGTTGCCCGTAAGCAATTTGCCGTCAACCACGATACCCGTGCCAACGCCCGTGCCGAGCGTAACCATAACGGAATTTTTTGCGCCTTTGCCCGCTCCGAACATAGTCTCGGCAAGTGCGGCGCAGTTGGCATCGTTGCTGAGCTTCACGTTCTTTATACCCGTCATATCCGCAAGCATTTTTGCCATAGGCGTGTTGCGGAAGTTGATATTGCAAGAGTATCTAACTATGCCTTTCTCGTCGTATACAGAGCCCGGACAACCGAGACCTACACCCACGAAGTCGCTCTTTTGAAGCCCGCTTGCAACAACGAGATCTTCAATGAGACTGGCAATATCTTTGACGATAAGTACGTCTTCTTTGCCGGGGGACGTAACGATAGTTTTTCTTGTGGAAATGATGCCGTTTTCATCGACGATACCGCCCTTGATGGTCATTCCGCCGATGTCGATGCCGATAAATTTCATACAAAACCTCTCAAAGTCTATAAGACTTTGCAAAAATGTCTTATCGTAAGTGTATACTAAAAACCGACGAATGTCAACCAAAGCACGCAAAGGCAACCGCCTCACCGACGTAAGCTCGGCAATATTTGCAAAAAATTATAATAAACGTTGCAAAAATACGTTAAAAAATATTCGGAAATGCTAAAATACCGCTCAAATATCAACGCATTTTCAATTTCAATTTTTTGATTTTTCCGATTAATCGCAAATTAACGATTTTTCAAAACTGCTCATATCGTTTTTTCAAATCGCTTTTCCCACAGGGGTTGAAAGTTTGTTTTTCAAAGCTATGGTTTTGAGCGTTTCCTCGTCCAAAACGCGCAAAACGACGCCCTTTTCGTCCACTATATCGAATGTTGTGTGAGTGGTGGAACTTATGTGATGATAAAGTCTCACGATAGGCGTGCTTTGGGATATCTCCACTCTCTTTTTGATCACGCCGAGCGAATAGTTTTTGCTTGCGCCGTCAAGCACGCTTATATACGTTTCCTCTTTTGTGCCGAACGTCGCGCCGTAAAAGAGAAACACTGCCATTATGCCGTAACTGAAATTGAGCCCGAAAAAGAACGAGCCTATAAAAAGTCCCAACAGCGCAACGGATAGAACCACGCCCGCAATTTGCAAACCTTTGAGCGCGCGCAATTTGTTTTTGCACACGCCGAGCACCACCCTCGAGCCGTCAAGCGGATATACGGGCAATAGGTTGAAAAGCCCCAAAGACAGATTGCAATACAAGAAGTTTTGCGTATACGGATACACGGCGGGAAACAACCACCACACTCCGAGCAAAATTAGTGCAACGATTAGATTGCACAACGGACCCGCAAGACCTATAAGCACGCTCGACGTTTTGTCAAAACTCTCCCCCGTACTCATCATTGCGCCGTAAGGCAACAACACGAGTTTTTTCACGACGAAACCGCGCAACCTCGCAACGAGAGCGTGCGCAGTTTCGTGAAGGATAAGTGCAAGCATCGTCCATACGAAATCAAGGGCGTGACCGAATGCGACAAGCGCAAGCGATAACGCAAAAAACAAAGGATTAACCTTGATTTTCATACAGATAAACTATCAATTGTGTCAAATAATCGGAATTATGCTCGATATATCGGACAGCGTATCCACAATGGAAGTTGCCTTGAATATGTTGGCAAACAAAAATCCCAACGACACGAAAACGCCTATTGCAACGGGGATAATCGCGACGTCGAAAGCGTCGAGCGCACCTTTGAACGGATTGCGTTTTTTACTGCGCGTGCGTGTTTCCACAAATTGATTTTGAGTCACTTCTACTTCGAGTTTTTTGGTTTCGTCAAATTCCATTTTGTCACCTCGCATATACTCTATGCCTTAGGGGCGCAAAATAGAACGCTCAAAAACGCTTTATATCCTTAGTGGTATCGAATTGTTTTATCCGCACCGCTTTTGTACCGATAGTCACGCAATATTTGCCGTCTTCGCTTTGCGTGATTTTGACTTGCGCCTCACCTTCCGTCTCAAAATAGTCACGCAAAAGATTGTTTATATCGCCTTTGAACGCACACAAAAAACCTTCCTTTACGCCAACGCAATCTTGCGTAAGCATCTCTCGCATTCGGTTTGCAATCGTTCTGTCAACTCTCATCTAAATCTCCTAAATCGCCTTCTCATAGATACGTCAACGTATGCTTTGCTACAATCGGCAACGTTCTTGGCAAGTGCCTCGAACGCCCTCTCGGATATAGCCCGCGACGGCACCGCACCGAGTTGCTGATAAAGCGTAATCATATCGTCCTCGGGCACGACTCCTATCGGCGCAACGTGAAGAAGCGAGCCTATCTCGCTTGCACCCAACATCTCGCCTCTTGCCACCATATCGGGGCGTACTCTGTTGACCACAAGCGACACGTCTTTGAGCCGATAACTTGCAAGAAGCCGTATCACCTTGTCCGCGTCTCTTATTGCCGAAGCCGACGGCGTCGTGACCACTATTGCCTCGTCGCAAGCAGACACCGCACGATGAAAGCCTTGTTCAATCCCCGCGGGACAATCCACGATGACGAAATCGAAATCGCAAAATCCGTCCACTACGCCTCTAAACGCTTGCGTCGTGAGCAATGCGCTATCCTTGGACGACGGAAGTATTTTCATCGGGCTTTCTCCGTCGTCTACAAGCGCTTGAAACGCTCTACAACGTCCCGTCAACACGTCCCCGATGTCGTAGACGACTCTTCGCTCGATTCCCGTCACGACGTCGAGATTGTTGAGTCCAACGTCTCCGTCAACGAGTACCACTCTATACCCGTGCAAAGCAAGTTTTCGTCCGAGCGTAGCGGTGACGGTGGTCTTGCCCACCCCGCCCTTGCCGGAAGTAACAACAATTTTTCTCATACTCTCATAATAAAAAACGAACGCCCGCAACAAACGTCCAATTATGTAAAAGCAATACTATTTTTGTCGATAATGTTAAGCGGAATATTCCACGCCATTGCGAAGACGGCATAAAAAATCACCGTCCGCGAGCGTACCGAGCGGACAAAACAACGTTCACTCATTCGTTGCCTACTTATACACGCAATTTGCCATTCAAGGCGCACTTATTAACGGAATGTGCTTATTCGAAGCGTGGAGGCGCAAGGCGCCGACCGCATCGAACACCGAGCTTGACGTAAAAGTACTGTCCGACTGTGACGTGTTGTTGCGTAGCAGTCACACAAAGGACAGTGGCATAAAGCGGGAAATGTCCCTATCTATGCGAGTGTTGAGTGTTGTCCCCCGCTACGCGGTCGCCGTGGGTTCCCTCAAGCAAAACGCAGAGGGGGAACGGCGATAGGGAAAACACCTTGAGGAAAGGGGAAAGTTGCATTTAATGGTTTTTAGAAATGCCTGCGTGTCCGGAAAGAGGGGGGTTATTGTATTTTGAGGAGTTACGACTGCTTATAAAATGAGCCGTCCGAAAATCGGACGGCTCTGACACAGTTATTCGCCGTTTGGGGCGCTTTAATACAATTTGACTCCGAGCATATCGGATAATAGATTCCGCTCATCAAAGAACTTCGCACCGCCGATTGCAATGGCGTTTTCGATGTCTTTGAGAGGAGTTACGGGAAGTTCGAGAGCTTGTTCGAGATATTCGATAAGACCCGGGATATGCAAACTTCCGCCACTGACGAATATACCCTTGCGCAAGATTTCCGCGGACAATTCGGGCGGGGTTTGGTTGAGGACGGACATAATCACTTCGATAATGTCGTCGACGAGCGGGATAACGGCATTGCGCATAGCCTCTGCCGTCACGTAAAGCGAGCGAGGAGAGCCGTCCGCACTGCCACCGCTTACCGCATAACTGCCCTCATCGTTGATATAGAAGGAAAGAGCGGATTTTTTGAGGTTTTCTATGGTGAACTCACCCACTTTTACGCCGTAGTTCATATAAAGGCTGTCGATAATGGCGTTGTTGAAAGCGTCACCCGCTATATTGACGGAGCAACCCGTTGCGATGCCGTGGTTGGTGACTGCGGAGATTTCCGTCTTTCCTCCGCCGATATCCACGAAAAGCCCGCCGATACTGCCCGTGTATGCCAAAAGGCTCAATCCCGACTCGACGAGAGTGACCTCTTTTATGCCTGCTTTTAGACAGCATTTTTCAACGGCACGTCTGTCGGAACTGGACGAGGACTCGCATATTGACACGATTGCCTTAATTCTCGGAGGGAACAAGCCCTCGGGCATAATCTTTTTGAGGAAGTAGGCAAGAAGCATCGTTGCCATCTCTTCGTCCACGATGATACCTTCTTTGATAGGTGCGATGACCTTTGCTCCGCCGAGCGCGCCCGTCATAACGCTTTCCGCGCGATAACCCGCGTCTCTTATTTCGAGGCGGTTGCGCGCTTTGGTTGCGATTGCGATTGCCGGCTCACGCAGAACGAGCCCTATACCCTTTTGGTATATGGTGATAAATTTACTGCCTAAATCGATTGAAAGTTCTATTGTTGCCATCAGATAACTCCGACTTGCCTCAAAACTCGGGCAAGTTTTTCCTCGGGCAATCCCACGATATTTGTGTAACTGCCCTCGTATTTTTCAACTATTTTATCGTCTTGTATTCCGTACGCACCCGCCTTGTCGAGAGGTTTGCACTCCTTGACGTACTCTACTATCTCGGCTTGCGTAAGGTTTTTGAATTTAACGTGCGACGCCACGCAAAACACTCTTTGCTTCTCACCGCACTTGACGCACACGCCCGTATACACGGTGTGCCACTTGTTATTGAGCGAGGATATCATTGCGATTGCGTCGCCATCGTCCTTGGGCTTTCCGTACACTTTGAGCCCTTTTGCGACTATCGTATCCGCCGATATCACCGTAGCGTCTTTATAATCGCTCGCAACGTCGTCCGCTTTGGCTATTGCGAGGCGTTTTACGAGATTACAAGGCAAAACCGCCTTGATTTTTCTCTCGTCAACGCTCGACGGCACGATTTGAAAATCGAGTCCCATTTTACGCAATATATCCTTGCGCCTCGGCGATGCGGACGCAAGGACTATATCTTTTGCAAATTTTTCCATTTCGTATTACAGAATTTCGAGATTTTTGCCGTACGCAGCCTTAAATTCCGGCGCGGCACCCATTGCGTCTTTGACTTCGAGTGCGCAATCCCCGCCGTTTTCACATTCCGTCTTTACGATTACGCTGTCACCGAGCACGTCGCAATTGATGCCCGTAACCACACCGCTTTGCGAGCGGTCAAAACTCTCCGCTATACGCAAAATCACGCTCAATTTTCTTATTGCGTCGACGTCCTCTTGCGTGAGCATATCCTTGTATTTGACAATCTCGTCGCGGGCGTTTTCCGCTTTCCTATGTCCCGCCGCGACGAATGCCGCCACTACTATATCCTTGTGCGGTACGCCGTAGAGATTGCTGTTGAGGATAATGTACGCCGAGTGCAATTGGTGGTTGTAGAATTTGATTCTCATTCCGCTATCGTGCATAAGTGCCGCGATTTTGAGCACCCTCACGTACACTCTCGGCATCTTGTGAAGCACTTTGAGTTGTTTGAAGAGTTGGATTGAGAGATTGTAAACGTGCTCTGCGTGCGCGATATTGAGGTCGTGATATCTCATTTGCGTATAGAGCGAGTGTCCGAGCACGTCGCTGAGCGGTCTTTCGTTGATGCCGGGGACTGCGTATCTGAACATCGCGCCTTCACGAAGTCCGCATCCGCTGATGGTAATCTTCTCGAACGTGAAGCGAGAAAGCACCGCTTTCATGACGGCAAGTGCGCTCGGGAATATATCCGCTCTACCGCTGGACAAGCCCTTTATCTTCATCGTGCTGTTGAGGTCGAGCTTTTTGATGGTGTTGTAGATATTGTCAAATTCGCTTACGGGCAACTCATAGTTGTGCGTCATATTGAACGGGTACTTCTTTATCATACGGCTAATTCTGCCGAGATTGCGGAAACTGCCGCCGACGCCCACAAACGCCGTATCCGGCTCTATACTGTCAAGCCAAGGAATTTTTTCGAGTTGTTCACCGATAAATTCTTCGATTTTCTTTGCTCTTTCTTGCGGGGTCGAGGAGTCGTTTTTGAACAAATCCGTAAGCGTAACCGCGCCGAAAGGCAATGTTTCGTAATGAATAAGATTTCTTCTATTGTAGTAAATAAGATTGGTAGAACCTCCGCCCATTTCCATAATCAAGCCCTTGGGAATATCCATAGAGTTGATTACGCCTTGGTATACGAGCATAGCTTGCTCTTCGGGCGAAAGCACTTTTATCTTGATACCGCAAGTCATTGCGACTTCGTCAAGAAAACTCTTTTGATTTTTTGCACGTCTCACCGCCGCAGTGGCATACGCAAAGATTTTGTCAACCTTGTTTGCGTCGCACAAACGACGGAACATCGTTAGCGTTTTTATCGTTTGAGCTATACGTTGGGGCTTAATGAATCCGTCCCAATCCATATCCTGACCGAGTCGGACGGTTTCTTTCAGTTCGTCAAACACAACAAAATATCCGCCGTCAAGCACGTTGACGAGCACGAGTCTTGCAGAGTTTGAGCCAATGTCGATAATCGCTATTTTTTCCATATTTGTCTCCTGCGTCCTTTCGGACTTATTGTTTCGCTATTTCTTTCCTCTATAATTTTCCGATATCTATTTTTTCTTAATAATTATGTTTTTGGAATTATTCCGTTTTCTCTTCCTTTTCGGATTTGGTGGGCAAAATGCACTTTGACGGACACTTTTGAGCGCAAAGTCCGCAACCTACGCATTTGGTATAGTCAATAATCGGGAGATTGTTCTCCATCGTGATTGCGCCTCTCGGACACACTTTTGCGCAAAGTCCGCAACCGAGGCAACCCACCGAGCATACCGCGCGCACGTCTTTACCGCCCCTTAAACAGTTGGAGCAAGCAACATAGTACTTTGCCGTTGCCGGGATACGTTTTACGAGCTTTTTGGGACACGCGCTTATACATCTGCCGCAAGCCACACATTTATCGTAGCCGACTTTTGCATATCCGTCGTCACCGATTTCCATTGCGCCGAACGGACAAGCGTCCACGCAACTGCCCATTCCGAGGCAACCCCACTTGCATTGCTTTCTGCCGCCGCCGAGCAATTCCATACTCTTGCAGTTGCCGTAACCCATATATTCGTACTTGTCGACGGCATTGTTTCCGCCTCTGCAAGCAACGACTATCATCGTCTCTTCCGCGTCTATGCTCTTGCCCATAATTTCGGCAATTTTCTTTTTGTTTTCGGCGGAGGTTGCCGAACAAGCGTTGATATCCGCAGTGCCTTCCACGATTGCCTTTGCAAAGGCGTCACAGCCCGCATATCCGCAACCACCGCAGTTTGCGCCCGACAAATGTTCTCTCACTTGTCCGATACGTTCGTCTTCGTGTACGGCAAGTTTCTTGCCGAGCACCGCCAAAACGAATCCGAATACCGCCGCCAAAACGAGCAATACCAATAGCGACCAAAGTATCGTCAGAGGATTTACGCCCGCGCTTGCAACAATCAAACACGACATACGCACCACCTACCTTTAAGCAAACGGGTTGATTGCACCCGACGACGAGATAAGTCCGCCGAACGCAACGAACGCCATACTGAGTATGCTTGCCGAGATAAGAGTAATCGGGAAACCTCTGAACGGTTTGGGAATAGCGTCGCTATCCATCTTTTCTCTCACGCCCGCAAGCAACAATATTGCAATCAAGAAGCCCACACCGCTGAATACGCCGTTGAGGAATGATTGCAAAAGACTTATTCCGCTTGCCACGCCGTAGGTATCGACGTTGAGAATTGCAACGCCGAGCACCGCGCAGTTGGTGGTAATAAGCGGAAGATATACGCCGAGCGCGCTATAAAGCGACGGCATATATTTTTTGAGAACCATTTCTATAAGTTGCACGAGCGCGGCAATGACGAGAATAAACGCAATAGTCTGCAAATATTCCACGCCGAGTGCGACGAGTGCCTTCTGTATAAGCCAAGTAAAGATGCTTGCAACGCCCATAACGAACGTGACCGCAAGTCCCATACCGAGAGCGGTATCCACCTTTTTGGACACGCCGAGGAAAGGACAGCACCCCAAGAATTGACTGAGCACGAAGTTGTTTACGAACATTGCGCCGATTATAAGCAAAAAGTATTCCATTACGCAACCTCCGTTTCTTCGACTTTTTCGTCAAGCGACGTCTTTGCGTCCTCGACGTCCTTGATACGCTTTTCGGCGTCCTCTTTTCTCTTCTTTGCCCTATAATCGCTTATTGCGTTGACGAGTGCCATCGCAAGACCGAGCGTCAAGAAACCGCCCGCCGGCAACACGAAAAATTTGAGTGCGTAATCGGGCAATGCGCCGAGTTTTACGCCGAAGCTCACGCTTCCGAGACTGCCCATAAACAACGTGCCGTTGCCTATAAACTCTCTTACGAACCCGAGTGCGGTAAGAGCGAGAGTAAAGCCAAGCCCCATACCCAATCCGTCAAGCATACTGTCACCCACTTTGTTGGAGTTTGCAAACGCTTCCGCTCTTGCCAAAATGATACAGTTGACCACTATGAGCGGCAGATAAATACCGAGCGCGCTATAAAGCGTGGGGATAAATCTCTTGAGCAACATTTCAAGCAAAGTAACAAGCGTTGCGATAATCAAAACATACGCGGGTATGCGCACCTTATCCGGTATAAATTTGCGGAGCAATGATACGAGTGCGTTGGAACATATAAGCACCAACGTTGCCGCAAGCCCCATTCCCAAGCCGTTGAACGCGCTCGTGGTGATTGCAAGCGTCGGGCACATGCCCAAAACGAGCCTAAACGTCGGGTTTTGAGCGAAAATGCCGTTGGAAACTATTTGCAATTTTGCATTCTTTTTCATTTTGTTTCCCCCTTCGTTGCTTGTAAAAACGCATACACTGCCGAGGCAACCGCATTGTGATAGCCCGTAGAGGTATAAGTTGCCTGGCTCACCGCCGCGATTTCACCTTCCGCCGTCGCTTCGCTTCCCGAGGGAAGAAGCGTCAATCTGTCGATTTTTGTGATATCTAACCCGACGTATTTGGATTTATTGGCTTTTTCGACCTTGTCGAAATAGCCCGCCGTTTCGCCTTGTTCGTACACCTCGATATTCTTGATTATTCCGTTTGCATCGATGTAAACGAGCAATTCTATCTCGCCGTCTTTTGCGCCTGCGCCGACGGAATAATAGCAATATCCGAGCACGTTTCCGTCCCCGTCTTTTGCCTCGAAGCAGGACTTGACGAGATTCTTGGTGTTCTTGTAGGTATACACTCTGTCCTCGTTTTTGCTTACGTTATCGGCGGACACTTTATATTCGGTTGCGCACTTTTCAATAATCACACTGTCGGGATTGACGTACGTAAGCCAGTTGACGACTCCCAGTAAAATGCCCGCAACGAGTGCGATAACGACAAGCACGAGCGTGCATTTACCGACCGTGCCGAGCTTGAATTTCTTTTTGTTTTTCACACCGTTTTTGGCATAATTTTCATCGTTTTTTTGCACGTTTTCGGTGTTGTTTTCAACGATATTTTGTGTGTTTTCGGTGTTGTTTTCTTCTTGCGATTGCACTTCTACGACTTCGTTGGCAGTATTTTCAACGCTTTCGTTTTGAGTGGTTTTTGCACTTTCTACGCTTTCGTTTTCCACCGCGTTTACGTCTTTTTCGGGTGCGACTCGTTGCATAATTTCGTCTTTATCGCTCATTTCGCACCTCCTTCGGCCGTGGCTGCTTCACCGCCGTCTTTTTTATGTTTTTTAGTGAGTTTTGCAAAGTTGTTCTTCTTGGGTGCACCGAACACTCTCGGCATAATTCTGTCAAGCAAAGGCGTAAGCACGTTCATAAGGAGTATCGCAAAGGACACACCCTCGTTCATAGTGCCGTACTTTCTGAATATCACCGTCAAGAAGCCGAGCCCCACGCCGTAGATGACCACCGCAAGGCAAGTCTTTGGCGAAGTCGCATAGTCCGTTGCCATAAAGAATGCGCCGAACATAAGACCGCCACCGAGCAAGTACGTCCAGATATATTCTCCCACGTAACCGCTGCCGGCAAAGAATATTGCGGTAAACACCACCGTCGAGCCGATATAAAGAGCGGGAATACGCCAGTCTATAACTCTGCGGATAAGCAAATAGATACCGCCAATGAGGATTGCAAGAGTGCTCACCTCACCCGCGCTTCCGCCTATTCTTCCGAGGAACATATCCAGAGCATTGAGCCCGAGAGCGGGATTAGTGCCCGCCTTGACTGCGGATTTGACTCCCGCAAGCGGAGTTGCGCTCGTGATTGCGCCGATGTCGATATTCACCGCTTGATTGAAGAAGGAAAAGAGGTTTGCGCCGTCTTTGAGGTCGATTGGAGCGACAAAGTTGGTCATAACCGTCGTCCAGCACAAGAGCAAGAATATACGCGCCGTGATTGCGGGGTTGGCAAAGTTTTTGCCGATACCGCCGAAGAGCATCTTCACCACGATAATGGCAAAGAAACCGCCGACCATAGGCACGTAGAACGGCACTACGGGCGGAAGATTGAGCGCGAGTATCATACCCGTGACGACCGCCGACAAGTCACCCACGCTTTGATAGCGTTTGCCGATGACGTTGAAAAGCCACTCCGCAAACACGCAAGAACCTACGCAAAGCACCATCATACAAAGCGGATAAAATCCGTAAAGCAAAATGCTTGCGATAGTTGCGGGAACGAGTGCGATAATGACGTCAAGCATCATTTTGCGCGTCGTGAACGTCGTGGATATATGTGGCGAAGAGGATACTATATATTTCGGCATATCACTTTATCCCCCTCGTCTTTATTTCTTTCTTTGCAAGGCGCATAGCTTGAACGAGCGGACGCTTTGCAGGGCAAGAATAGGAGCAAGCTCCGCACTCTATGCAGTTGAGCACGCCCATCTTGAAAGTGCCTTCGTAGTCTTCTTTTTCCACCGCTTTTTCGATTTCTCTCGGGACGAGGGACATCGGGCAGTTGAGAATACACTTTCCGCAACTTATGCACGGAGTGGTGGGACTCGTGTTAAATTCCTTATTGGTGAGGAAGAGTAAGCAAGAAGTGCCTTTGGAGCAGGTAGAGCGCAAGTCGGCTTGCGCAAATCCCATCATAGGACCGCCGCTTACCACCTTTCTGGTGATATCCTCGGGCTTATCTCCTCTGCAAGTGTCGTATACAAACTGATACGTCGTGCCGTTGCGCACCCAGAAGTTGCCTCTGTTTGCAACGCCTCCGCCGGATACCGTCATAACGCGCTTGTAGCACGGATCGCCGAAAAGCACCGCTCTTGCCACCGAGTATGCCGTGTGTGCGTTGCAAACCACGCAACCCACGCTCGCAGGAAGCGCACCCGTGGGCACGACTCTGTGCGTAATTGCATAGATAAGTTGTTTCTCCGCGCCTTGCGGATACTTGGTTTTGAGCTTCATCACGTCTATGTCGCTCGGAACGAGGCTGGCAAGGTATCTTATTGCCGAAAGTTTATTGGCTTCTATACCGATGTAGGCGTGCTTGACGTCGAGTGCCTTCATCAAAAGTTTTATACCCTTGATAATGGTGGGGGCTTTTTCCATAAACAAACGGTAGTCGCAAGTGATGTAAGGCTCGCATTCCGCACCGTTGATGATGAGTGTGTCCACTTTTTCTTTAGGCATCAATTTGACGTGTGTCGGGAAAGTAGCACCGCCCATACCGACGATACCCGCTTCTTTTACCCTATCGATAATCTCTTCTTTGGTGGGGTCTTTGAGCGGTTTGAGAGATTGCGTCGTGTAGAGGAAGTCGTTGTCGATTTCCACGTGCAAGGCGTCTTGTCCGGTCGCCGTGGGTAATGTTACAAAGGATTTCACAGTGCCCGACACGGGAGAATAAACGTTTGCCGAAACGAAACCGTTTGCCTCGCCGATGAGTTGTCCTTCGTCAACGTGATCACCCACCTGCACTATTGCTTTTGCGGGCGCGCCGATATGTTGAGAAAGCGACACGTATAGCTTGTCGGGGATAGGAAACTCTTCAAGAGGCACGTCTTTCGTAAACTTGTTCGCGGGAGGGTGTATACCTCTGCGGAAAGTCCTCAATGAAATAGTCATAAAATCAATCCTTCGTCTTAAATTAAAGATTAAAATAATTATACCTTACAAATCTTATAATGTAAATACCCCTTTTTTTGAAATTTGCTGAATTTTTGCGATTTTTTAATATTTTTCTAACGTTTTTCCATCATCGTATAGGTAGAAAACACCCTCAACCTTTTTTATTTGCGACTTTTGCCGTGAGCGAGCCGAGCGCAATAACTATCAAAAAACCGCCGAACAGTTTTTTGAGCAAATCGCTATCGATTTTGGTTGCAAAAAACGAGCAAACTATACACGATATCACAGCAGGCAAAAGTAGGGATAACAGGTTGTTTTTCTTGACGAGTCCGTTCTTTATATGCACGCAAAGCGCAACCGAACCCGACGGCAAGAACGCAACGAGATTGGCAAACTGCGCAGTGAGTTGCCCCACTCCGAGTCCTATCACCAAAATAGGCAAAGTGAGCGTCCCTCCGCCCATTCCCATCCCCGCCAAAATACCGCCGGCAACGCCTGCCAAAACGAAATATATAAACTGCATAATCACCTCATTATTTGCAAAAAGTATACGTTTATCGATATAAAACACGCGATTAAACGTTGATTTTTGTCAAAATATCATTTTTAGCCCTGCAAAGAGCATAAGCGCGTAAAACAAAAAAGATATAGCCCCGTTTGACATTTTTTTGAGCAAAAGCGCGCCTATAGCACCGCCTATCGTAACGCCTATAACGGTGGGCAAAACGACGCCGTTTTCAAACGTCGTGCCAAGCGCGTATACGACGGAACTTATAAGACACAACGGCAAAATCACCGCAATTGCAGTGGCGTGAGAGTGCTTTTCGTCAAACTTTGCGATAAAGGTCAGAGCGGGCACGGTGAGCATGCCCCCGCCGGCGCCGAAAAGTCCCGTAACCACGCCTATGGCAAGTCCCGCAAGAATAACCGCGATTTGCCTGCCCTTTGAGAGTTTTTGACATTGGCGGTTATATTTGAAACAGTTTTGCGCCATAATCGAAGACGCATATAGATAGGATTGCATACTTATATTTTTATTAATTTGCGAGAAAGTATGAATTTTTATTGCAAAAATAATGTATTTGTATTAGAATAACAAAGCATATTGATAATTATCGTGCGTGCGATACGCGCATATACGCAGAGGCGCAGACGCGATAATCAATCGGTTGAGCAACAATAAAGGACGAAAGTCCGAGCAAAATAAATCTTTTACAGGTTTGGTATGAACAAGAAAAAATTTGTAGTTTTAGCACTTATGATGATTACGATTATCGTACTTTCATCGTGCCTGTTCGTCGCTTGCAACAGAAACGACGATAACAACGGATCTACGACGGATTCGACGAAGTATGAAGAGACCAAAGATCTCCTCGTCAAAAACGGCGACTTCCACGCAATCGACACCACATCGACGTCCTACCCTCGTTCTCTTACGAGTTGGTCGGGTGCGAAGATGTACTCTTCCGGCGATTACAAGTCCGACGTTACGGCGGGCGTCATCAGTCTTGACAAAGCGCTCTACGACGCCAACAAGAGCAAGTGGAACGACGACCAAGACACGTTGTATAATTTGTTGAACGTAAACGGAAGATACGACAATCGCGGTATTTACAAGCACTCCCTTATGGTGTATATGCCCGAAGAAGGTAAAAACGCAGACGGCAAGACCATTCACGGTCCGACGGCTTATGGCTACACCTCCACTTCCTTCACACTTGCAAAAGGTGCTTATTACAGACTCAAAGTCGACGTACTCACCCACAACATCGGCGGTAACGACGAAGATGCACGCGGTGCTCGCATTTACGTAAGCTCCAACACTTACGCGGAAATCAAAGGCATCGACACCAAGGGCGAATGGAAAACTTACGAAATTCTCATCGAAGCATCTCCCGTTTCCTCCACTTCCCTCAACGTTATGCTCGGCCTCGGCAGATGCACTTCTTCCGACAAGACCGGTTTGAGCACGGGTTATGCGGTATTTGACAACCTCTCTCTCGAAAAACTCGAAGACACCGAGGAAAAGAGTGCCGAGTCCGTATACAAAGAAGCAGTCGAGCTTGAACGCAACGGTAGCGAATTCTACGCAACCGCAACGTTGAAAGTTCCCAACGGCCGTTTCGATTTCGGCACGACCACCGTCTCTTCTTCAGGCGCACCCAACGGTTGGTCTTTGGTATCCGGCAACAGTGGCAAAGACGATCCCGCACCTTCGGCATACAGACACAACGGTATAGTCGATCTTTCCGAGTTTGCGGGCAACTACTCCGATTACGCAAAGCAATACACTCTCCAAAAAGACGGTAGCACCGACAAAATCGATTACAACGCGGCAAAAGAATTGCTCGGCGACATCGCAGGCACTGTTTTCACCGACGAGCGTGCCTCTTCCGTCACGGGTTCAAACGTCTTTATGCTCTCTCAACAAATCATGACCGCACAAAGCATCAAGTCTTCTCGTACGATTACGATTGAGCACAACAAGACCTACGCACTCTCTTTGGATGTCTTCACCTACAACGTACACGGTGCGGGCGTATCCCTTATTCTTACGGGTAGCGATGGCAAAGACATCGTCATCAAAGGAATTTCCGCAAAGAAATCCTCCGATTACCTCGTCGGCAACAAGCAAATCACCGTAAGCGGCGACAAGGGTTATTCCGACGCAACGGTTGACGGCAACACCACGGGTGAATGGAGAACCTACACCTTCTATATCCAAGGCAACCAATTCAAAAATTACAGTTACAATATGAACGTATGGCTCGGCACGGAAGGCACCAACAGCAACACTTCCGTAAGTTGCGAGCTCAGCCCGTCAAGTAGCAGCAAGACCACTCTCTACGACGCAAACGGCACGTTTGCAAACGGTTGGGTGTTCATTGACGAGCTCAAACTCACCGAGTGCGAAACGCTTCCCGCGGAAAGCACTTCCGTAAAGAAGGCGACGGACAACTCTCTCGATTGCGAAAGCAACGACGATTTGAGAGGCATTATCGTTGACCTCACTACTCGCGATAACTTGCTCGAAAACGTTCTCGACACGACGTCAACCGACAGCACGATGCCCGGAGTAGTCGAATCTCTCGGCAACGGCGCACCCAACGGTTGGAAGAGCAACTTCGACACAAACAAAAAGACCAACCCCGTCATTAACGGTTACATCTCCGAAGGCGTCGTAAGCCTTGAAAACGAAGATGCCTTCGCACACGACACCGAGAAAGTAAGCGGCCTCACTTATCCCGAACTCCCCTACGAGATCGTCAATAAGCGCGCTTATATGCTCCACGCCTCTTCCGACAGCTACTACGAAGTCGAAACGCGCAACGTCACAATCAAAGCGAACAACTACTACCGTTTCTCTTTCTGGGTAAAGACGCAAGATATCAAGTCCACGAGCGGTGCATACGTATACGTTCTCCAAAGAAATAAGAACGCGGAAGGCGAATATGTAGACGACACGACGCTCGCGACATTCTTCAAGGTCAACACCACCGACTACGACGAGTATCAAAACGATTGGTGCGAACTCACCGTGGCAATCGCGGGTGCAAACGACAAAGACGTCGAAATCGCTCTCAAGTTTACTCTCGGTACGGGCACGCGTTGGACTTCTTCCACACTTGCAAAAGGCACAATGTACGTTGCGAATTTCAGTGGCGAAATTGTTTCCCACTCCACGTACACGGGCACTTCGACCGGAACGTACACCAAGGCTATCGACCTCACATCCGGCACTTCTTCCGCATTCAAGAACGGTAACTTCGACAATTACGACATCGACGATGACAAACTCGAAGAAGGCAAAGGTCTCGAAGATCAAACCATCGCTGCAACTCCGTCCGACTGGACAATCAACGACAACAAACTCGGCGCAAATACCGCAGACTCCGACCTTGTCGCGGGCGTAATCAAATTCAACCAACACGACAACGCAGACGGTACGTTCACTTTCGTCCCGAGCAACCAAGCAAAGACGGTGTTCCAAGGCAATAGTGACGTCACCCTCAGCAACTTCTACCCCACCATCGGCAAGAACTCAACCGAGCTCGAACTCGGCTCGCTCCCCGGTGACAAAGGTCACGTGCTTGCAATCGGCAACAAGAAGAATTCTTCCAAGGGTTATGCGGCAGGCTTCGCTTCTTCAAGCGTAACGCTCTCCTCTAATACCTACTACAAGATTTCCTTGTACGTTAAGACGCAAGGCGCAACAAAAGCAACCGTATATCTCACGGGCGAGTCTTCCCTCACCTCCGGCGCAAGCTCTTTCACTATCGAAAGCACGAGCAGTACGGAATGGACCAAATATACCTTCTACATCGAAGTCGGTCAAACGAGCGTTTCCACAAAACTCAATTTGTGGCTCGGTGAAAACGTCGATTATGCAAATATCGAAGTGACCGATGCCGAAGTCGAAGCTGAAAGAACGGCAAATCCCGATTACGATGAGCACACCGACGCAAACGTCATCAAGAAAGCTCTCAAAGCGCAAAAGGCTGCGTCTAAGGGCAACGTGTTCTTCGACAATATCTACTACACTTCTATCGACGAGGCAGACTACAACAAAGCGGAAGAAGGCAACGAAATCCACAAACTTTCATTCCTCACCGACAGCTTTGACTCACTTTCCAGCACAGTAGAGTCCAGAAGTTCTCTCTCCACCCCCAACGGTTGGACGGGTACGACGGGCACTAACCAAAGTTCAAGCAACACCAAGAGCGGTGTCATCTACGTTGACGGCGGTTTCTACGAAGTGAAGAATATAGGCGGTGTCGATTACGTCGGCATCCTCGGCAAAGACTACAAGCTCGAAGACATCACCGTTTCCGATAAGGAATACGACGCTGCAAAAGACAAGGAAGAATACAAAGGCCTTGACAAAGACCAAGTCGTCGAAGCACTCCAAAAAGCAAAACTCGCCGAAAAGCAAGCGAAGAATTGGATACCCGTATCCGAACTCTACGCACACAACGGCAGTCACCAAATGCTCGTAATCAACAATATGGAAAAGAGCGCGTACACTTACTCAGGCTCGTCCGTAACGTTGAAAGAGCAAAGCTTCTACGAAATCAGCGTGTTTGTAAGAACGTACGGCATCGACGCAACCGATGACGAAACGGTCGGCGCATTTGTGGAACTTTACCTCGGCTCTGCAAACGAAACCGATAACCCCTTCATCTTCAAGTCAATCCGCACCGCTTCCGAGGCAGGTTTTGTGGAATACAAGTTCTACGTCAAAACTCTCAACGAAGACGTAACGTCCGTATCTCTCAAACTCTCGCTCGGCAAATACGTTGCAGACGAAGTCGAAGGCGAAACGGTTGTAACAGGGCTCACAAACGGTTATGCAATGTTCGACGACGTGACGATCAGAAAGATCGATGAAAGCGCATACGACGCTGCAGAAGAAAGCAACACCGTCCAAAAACGCACTGTCTCCTCCGAGAGCAAGGGTACGAGCGACGAGGACAACAACAAGGACAATAACAACACGACTCCAAAGCACACGTTCAACACCGAAGCGTTGTGGTGGATGGTTCCGACGATTGTTCTCGGATTGCTCATCATCATCGTAGTTATCGTCTACATCGTCCGCAAGGTCAACAAGCCGATTGCAAAGAAGAAAGAAAAGAAAGTTGCAACACCCGTTGAAACTCCTTCCCTCGATGCAAAGCGTGACAAATACGACGACAACAAAGAATAATCAATCCAAACCTTAATGAAAAAAGCACTTGCAATCGCAAGTGCTTTTTTTTTGTAGTGATATCGCACTGCAGGTGCGGTGATATTTGTGTTACGCACAAGTGATATTCTCGCGAAGCGAGAGTGATATTCGCACTTCGTGCGAGTTGTGGATATTATAATAGGTATACGCTTTTCAAAGCGTACTTAATAATGGAATGTGCCTATTCGGAGCTTCGAGCCGCAAGGCGGCGAGCCTTTGAGCGCCGAACTTGACGATTAGTACAAGTGAGCAAACGAGTGTTGTTCTTTCGTTTGCGAACGAGTGACATAACAAGAGGACGATACCTATTTATGTGAGTGCCGAATGTCGCCCCCACGAGCGATGTTTACCCTTGTAGAGGAATGCCTTTATTCGAGTGGTGGGAGAAATACCGGCGTGTCCGGAAAGAGGGGGCATTCTATTTTATGGAATTACGGCTCACTCTTTCGGCGCAAAGATAATTATTAATTATTAATTATTAATTTCAAATCAACATATAGTTTTGGTATGAATAACACCGCCAAATCTTTCACAATAGTCACGGGCTTTTCCATTGCCACGAGGCTTATGTCTTTCGTTTTCAAAATGTGGATGTCGCGCACGCTCGGTGCGGAAGTCGTCGGACAATATCAAATCGCTTTAAGCGTGCTCTTGATGCTCTTCACCATAACCGCAGGTGCGCCCGTCGTACTTTCACGCAAAGTTGCCGAAGCATCCGTAAACGGTGATATAAAAAAACAAAATTCACTCACTACCGCCTCGATAATTCTCGGATTATCATTATCGGCAGTAATATGTGCGGTGCTTTTCGCGCTCGGAGACAGATTGTCTTTGCTTTTCTCAAACCCAGAGTGCTTGCCAATATTCTTCATTATGTTGCCTTCTCTCGTCACGTCCACGCTATATATGACCCTTCGCAGTTGGTTTTGGGGGCGCAAAAACTTCGTTGCATTCTCTTCTACGGAGCTTATCGACGAGGTCGTACGCATAATCCTTGCCATAATCTTTGCAAGCGGGATAGTGACAAGTATGCGAGGAGCAAACGGTATCGCACTTGCGATGACGCTGTCGGACGCACTATGCGTAATTATCCTTGCGGTGTTATATTTTATAGCGGGCGGACGATTGTCCAAACCAAGCGGATTCAAAGACTTGACACTCGGCACTATTCCCCTTTCCGCAACACGTATTATTTCCTCGCTCGGCGCGTCGCTCACCGCGCTCGTAATACCCCAACTTCTTGTATCGTCGGGCATGAGCATGGCGGAAGCCACGGCGGAATACGGACGAGTTGCGGGTATGGCATTACCGCTTATTATGGCGCCCGTGACTTTTATAAGCGCGCTTTCCGTGGTGCTTACGCCCGATATAGCACAACTTCGCAAACAAAACGATATGGAAGCCTTGCGCACCAAATTATCCACTTCGTTGCTTTTTGCACTCATAATCGCAAGTTTCTTTTTTGCGGTGTATTTACCGCTCGGACAAAGCCTCGGGAAACTCTTGTTTGCCGACAAAAAAGCGGGTGATTTCGTGTCCTACTGCTCACTTATTCTCTTCCCGATTGCCACGGCGCAAGCAACAACGCCCATGGTCAACTCGCTCGGCAAGGAACGCTACACGCTTTTATTTACGATTTTGGGCGCGGTTTCGATGCTCCCGTGCATATTCTTCTTACCAAAACTCATAGGCGTATATTCGATGGCGGCTGCCTCGGGACTTTGCTTTGCGATAATCTCGATTTGCAACTTCGTCGTTCTAAAAAAGGAAGTCGGGGCTTTTATCAACCATAAAAAAACTATTCCGCTTATTCTTTCAAGCATACTTCTTGCCGTGTCGGGCTATTTTTCGGCACGCCTACTTCGCTCGTACGCGGGACATATCACGACTATTATCGTCACCGGCGTGTATCTCGTGTTTTTCTTCTTCATCATTATAGGCGTATTTGACATTGCCGATATTGTGGCGTACATAAAGATGCTAAAACCCTCCGCAAAGACCTCGAATATCCGCCATAATGACTCAAAGCAGAGCAGTGATGCAACTAAAACTCGCAAATTCGGCACTAAAACGGCTTATCGCGCCACGCATTCTCATAACAAGCACACACACGAGAAAAAGTCCGAATCGACCTCTAAAATCATCAAAAAAAGTGCTGAGAAACGCCCTGAAACGCGCAAAAATCGCGCTTCGCAACGCGCGCAAAGCAAAGTGGCATAGTATAAAAGCGTGCCGTATATACACACTACGGCTATGCTCAATTTATTTATAAGAAGTTTGGTTTTATACTTTGTATTGCTCGTTGCGATGCGACTTATGGGCAAAAGGCAACTCGGCGAATTGCAACCCTTTGAACTTGCTATCACTCTCGTTGCCAGCGACCTCGTGTGTATACCTATGGCGGATGCGTCCATACCTATTTTATACGGCGTTATCCCCGTATTTTCGCTATTTTTGGTGCATATTCTCATCACGAAACTTGCAACAAAAAGCATCAAATTCCGCAAATTTCTCAACGGTAAGCCTATTATCATCATCGAAAAAGGCAACATTTTGTCCGACGTTATGAAAGAACTCAACCTAAATATCGACGATATTATGGAAGCGTTGCGAGGCGCGGGATATTTCAATCCGAGCGAAGTGGAATATGCCATTTTGGAAACCAACGGCAACCTCAGCGTTATGCCAAAATCCGAAAACAGACCGCTTTGTCCCCTCGATGTCAATCTCGAAGCGGACGAGGCACAAATCCCCGTTGCAGTCATTATGGAAGGTGAATTCGTTGCGGAAAACCTATCCAAACTTCAAGGTGACGTTAAAGAAAAAGTATTGCAACTCTTGTCCAATTTGGGAGTAAATCGGCAAGATGTACTCGTTGCGCTCGTTGCAGGTGACGACGTGTTTATCCAACCCTTTAAGGACGATTATATTATCACGTCGCTCACCCCAACCACGAACAATCCTAACGTCACGCTCAAAGAGGAAGTGAGATGAAAAGAGTCGTCGTCGCAGTCATAGTGCTCGTGTTTATAGTCACCGGTGGAATACTTGAAAACATCTATGTTACCAAGACTTTCCGTGAGTTGGAAAACAAACTCAAATCTCTCGAACAAGCCGTACTTGCCGAGGACGAAACCGCCCTCGACCAACTTCGCGACATATCCGAGTGGTGGGAAAAGAGGCGTATGTATATAGAACTTTTTGCCTACTCACCCGACGTCAGAGCATTTTCCGTTGCAATGGGCGAGGCAGAAGGTTCGCTCGAATGCGGTGATTATCAAAACGCCGCTTCCAAGTGCCACTCCCTCATCGTTATGGCAGACAACATAAAGTGCCTTCTCGACTTCAATGCGGAAGACATAATCTAAAACCGTGCGCACCGAAAGACGTTGAGACAAGACGGTCGCATTTTATACGCTTATAGACTTAAAAGGCAGGTCAGTACGACAATGAAAAGCACGCAAAATATGCGTGCTTTTCGATATGAGGATGCCTCGATTTATTCTTTGAGCATATCGACATATGTGTTTATAATTATCTGTTTCGCTATATATTTATATATGTAGATATGTACATATATCTATATTGGAACAAGTCTATTACTGTTTATCGCTTTGCAAGCGTTGCTTTCAAGTCGTATATATCTCCCGCGCCTATCATAAGCACCGTATCTACCTCGTTTGCGTGTGATTTGACAAAATCGACGGTTGATTGGTTATTTTTTGCGAGATAAACTTTCTTTTGTGGAAATTTGTCGAAAATTGCGTCTTTTAAAATATCGCTACCGACGCCCATAGAGAGTGTCTCTCTTGCAGGATACGTGGGCATAATTACGATGTACTTCGCATAGTCACAACCGCCGAGGACGGAGGCAAAATCGGATAGATACGCCTTGGTTCTCGAATACGTATGCGGTTGAAAAACGACGATTGCACTGCCGTATTTTCTTGCGCGCTCCAACACGCATTTTATCTCTTGAGGGTGATGTGCAAAATCAAAGTACACTCTTGTGCCGTCGATATCCGTGCCTCTTTCAAATCTGCGTTTTACGCCTTTATAACTTGAAAGCATATCCGCGCCGTCTTTGATTCTCACGCCGAGACGATATGCTACCGTGAGTGCGAAAAGTGCGTTTTTGTAGTTATACTCTCCGTTGTCTTCGAGTTTCAATCGAGCGACGTACGTCCCGTTTTGATATATTCTCGCTTTGTCGTCGCCGACTTTTGCATAGATAGTATCTTGCTCGCAAACAACGCAAAACCAAGACGAATTTGTCGGCGTTTTGTACAAGTCGGATATATCCTTCTCGCTTGCGATTTTTATAGGCGTGCCGTTCAAAAAACTCTTGAACGCGTCTTGAACCTCGTCGAGATTTTTATAGCAATCGGGATGATCGCACTCGACGTTGGTCACAACGCCTATATCTCTTTTCACGGCAAGCATATGCCTTTTATACTCGCACGCTTCCGTGACGAAAACACAATTTTTGAGGTCGAATATTTTGTCCGCATAAGTATTATTGACGTAATTGCCGCCGTCTACACACTCACCTCCTATCATCGACAAAAATTTCAAATTCGACTTTTTTAGGATGTGCGTAACCATTGCCGTCGTGCTCGTTTTCCCGTGCGTGCCCGCAATCGCAACGCTTCGTCCGAAAAGTCTCGACACCTCGCCCAAAAACTCGTGCCTCTCGTATAACCTTGCACCGCTTTGCTTTGCAAAGACGAGTTCTTTATTATCCGCCCTTATCGCGCTTGAAAAAACGACGATATCCGCATCTATATTTTGAGGTGCTTCCCCTTGCCAAATTTTTGCGCCTTTTGCTCGCAATTCGTCGCAAATAGGTGTGATTTTTGCGTCGCTTCCGCTTACTTTTCCGCCAAAATCAAGCACAAATTTTGCCAGCGCATTGCACGATATGCCACCGATTCCTATAAAATGCACCGTTTTATTTGAAAAATCCAACATAGCAACATTATATGAAAAAGCCGTTTTTTTGTTTCGCTACAAACGTAGTCTATCCGCACACGTCGTAATTTTGCCTTGATAGGCACTTTTTTAGGTGATATTATAATTTATAGGGGATTTCCCGAAGATAAGGTATGGAGGATAAAATTATGGTCAATATTACCGACGTAAAAGTTCGTCTTGTGGGCAACGAAGGCGGAAAACTTAAAGGCGTTGCGACAATCGTCATCGACGATAGCATTGCGGTGCACGATATCAAACTCATCGAAGGCAATGACGGCATATTTATGGCAATGCCCTCTAAAAAGATGCCCGATGGCGAATACAAAGACCTCGTCCACGCAATCAATTCTCCGACACGCGAGTATATAAAAGCGAAAATTCTCGACGCATACCACAAAAAGATAGAAGAAAACGTTACCGAATAAATATAATAAAATGCAACTTTCCCCCCTTCCTCACGGTGTTTCCCCTATTCCGTTCCCCCTCTGCACTTCGTTTGAG
>ERZ780149.335-NODE-335-length-62411-cov-4.063570_pt1 | contig 62411 bp, 62 predicted proteins | sample MGYA00511367_ERZ780149 | MGnify/ENA primary metagenome ERZ780149 (study PRJEB29588, sample SAMEA2153852) | human gut metagenome | biome: human gut; feature: human-associated habitat; material: faeces | place: Denmark | collected 2008/2010 ... | reverse complement strand
GCACCTACGACTCTGACTCGTATTGTCTAGGTTCGAATCCTAGTTCCGCAGCCAAATAAGAACGCTGATAAGGATACAATCTGTGTCTTTATCAGCGTTCTTGCTTTGTAACCGAAGCTCCGCACAAGCCCTTGATACAACGGTATTGACGTATCCTATCGTGTAATCATACCTTTTTGGCGCCGCCGCGCAAAGCGGAAAACGGTGTCTGGGAATATCGCCTGGAAGCTGTCTAAGCCAGGGCTGTAACCGCTGCGGCGGCTGTCTGCCTTTCGTGTAGGAATGGTCATCTTTCGTATTATCGTGAAAAATCCGCAATGAGCGCCGGAATCTTCCTGCCGCGCTCGTTGCGGATTCTTATATTATACGATTTTCCATGTGACATCCGTGCCGCCCTTGAAGCGGAATACCACCTTGCTCCTGGAATAGACTGTCACGGAGTCAACGACCGTGTTCCACAGCCCGGTGCTGAATTCCGTGACCAATTCCTTGCTCTTGGCAAGTTCATCCAGGAAAAACGCGATCTGGCTTTTGCGAATATTCCGCCTGCTGATTTCCATGTTGGTGGCGTCAAGCCGCTCTTTATATTTTGCGTATCTTTCCGCCAATGCCCCATATCTTTCGGCGTATGCGTTTTGATCGACCGAGATATGCGCGTTCTCCTCCACACACTTGCGAATCAGTCCCGCTGCGGCTTCGCATTCTTCGGACAATTCCGCCGCCTTTCGTTCCAGTTCCACAGTATCGGTAATTTCAGCCAGGGCAATCCGGCAATTTTCAATGATCTCGGCTTTATTGCGGATGCACTTATTAAAGGCTCCCAGAAAAGCCGTTTTGATTTCCGCTTCCGTGAGATGCGACGTATGGCATCCGGTTCCCGCGATGGTTCCTTTTCTGTACCGGCGGTTGCAGATCCAGACGGTGCGCTTGTATTTGTCCGTGGCGTGCCAGACTTTGCTGCCATACAACCCACCACATTCACCGCATATGATTCTGCTGGAAAAGGGATTTACGGCGCTGTATTTTGTGGGCAGTTCCTTCCGTCTCTGGATTTCAAACTGCACCAAGTCAAAGACTTGTGGAGACACAATTGCTTCGTGGCTTCCCTCCACATAATACTGCGGCACTTCGCCCTCATTGATTTTCTGCTTTTTAGAAAGAAAATCAATCGTGAACTTTTTCTGCAAAAGCGCATCCCCCTTATACTTTTCATTTGTGAGGATGCTGTCAATGGTGGATTTATGCCACTTGTCCCCGCCGCCGGGCGATGGGATGCCCTGCGCCATCAAAATGTGGCAAATTCCGGAGGGCGTTTCCCCCTCCAGAAAAAGCCGGTAAATCATGCGGACGACCTTTGCTTCTTCTTCCACGACTTTGGGATACCCGTCCTCACCTTTTTCATAGCCGAGGAATTTTTTATAAGGGAGGCTGACTTTCCCGTCTGAAAACCGTTTTCTCTGTCCCCAGGTCACATTCTCCGAAATGGAACGGCTTTCTTCCTGGGCGATGGAGGACATGATGGTAATCAGCAGCTCACCCTTGCTGTCCAGGGTGTAGATGTTTTCTTTTTCAAAGTAGACCTCTACACCTTTTTCCTTTAGCCGTCTCACGGTGGTTAAGGTGTCGATGGTGTTGCGGGCGAACCGGCTGATGGATTTGGTGACAATGAGGTCGATTTTGCCCTCCAGAGCGTCGCTTACCATTCGATTGAATCCTGCACGATGCTTGGTGCTTGTGCCTGATATGCCTTCGTCCGTGTACACCTCGACAAATTCCCAGTCCTCTCTGGCGTTGATCAGCTTGGTGTAGTAATCAACCTGCGCTTCGAAGCTCGTAAACTGCTCATCGCTGTCCGTAGATACGCGAGCGTATGCCGCCACCCGGCGTTTTCTGCCCACTTCCGTTGCTTTAGACGCATATTTCGGCTTAATCGCCGGAATAATCGTTACTTCTCTTTTTGCCATGTATAATACTCCTTTGCCTTGCTTTTTCCCTCATTTCCGGCGTCCAGCTTTCAGACCGCGAAGGGTTCTCCCATGTCCTGGTGATTTTCTCTCCGGATTTTGTGATAATGGTCACGGTGTTGGCACAGGGGACGCAGATATGGTCAAACGCTATGCCACTGACCAAATCCCGAAGGATTGCGTCCGGAATCTGCTGGGAAGCGCAGTATGCTTTCCCCAACCGATTGAAAGTAGGGCAGATCCAGACCACCTTGCCGGATGCTAACTTTTTTCTGCGGTATTTGCAGCCGCACTTTCCGCACAGGATTTTACCGGTAAATTCGTACAGGGCCGCGTCAGAGCAATGCGCGTGCGGATACGCCGAAGCCCGTCGCCGCATTTCATTCTGCACTACTGCAAATGTCTCACGGTCAATGATGGGTTCATGGGCGTTTTTCACATAGTATTGCGGGAGTTCACCGTTGTTGCGAACCTGTTTTTTACTGATGTGGTCTGTCACATAAGATTTTTGCAACAGTATGTCTCCCACATATTTTTCATTCGTGAGGATCGACCGAATTACCGATTCCCGCCACTGACCACCGTTCTTGGTGGGAACCCCGTCGTTCATCAATTTCTTGCAAATCGCGGTAAGGCCTAAGCCGGACAGATAATCCGTATAAATACGCTTTACGATGGCAGCCTCCGCAGGAAGCATCTCGAAGCGGTCACCCACCAGCTTGTAGCCCAGTATTCTTGTGGGGGTAGGCTGTCCTTCCGAAAAATTCTTGCGTATTTTCCACTTCTGGTTCTCGCTTGCCGACAGGCTTTCCTCCTGGGCGAAAGCGGAGAGCAGCGTGAGCATAAACTCTCCGTCTTCGCTTAACGAGTGGATATTTTCCCGCTCGAACCAGACGTCCACGCCGCACTCTTTGAGCTCTCGCACAGTTTGAAGCGTTGTGACGGTATTTCTCGCAAACCGTGAGAGAGATTTCGTAAGGATCAAGTCTATTTTTCCGGCTTTGCAGTCGCACAGCAGTCTCTGAAATTCGGGCCTTGAAGCCTTGGTTCCTGTTATAGCTTCATCGGCGTATACGCCGGCATACTCCCATTCCGGGTTGCGCTGGATCAGACCGCTGTAAAAAGCAATCTGAGCAGATAATGAATGGAGCATGGCGTCCTTGCCGCTGGAAACCCGCGCATATGCCGCCACGCGCAGCTTCTTTGGAATCGGGTCTTCCGTTTTTTTGATATAGCTGATCTGCATTACCGCGCCTCCTTCCAGCTATCGTCTTCGGTCAGCGCGCCGACTACAGGTTTATACATCTTTTTCAGCCCTTTCCTTACACGGACAGCTTCTTTTTCCGTTAACAAACCATCGGCAAGAAGCGCAGACACAACCTGCAGGCAAATCCTGTAATGCCGCTCCGCAAGATACTGCGTCCGCTTTAAGTTTTTGCCTCGAGGCTTCGTAGGCTCTCGCACGCGCTTTACCGTAGCATTCGACTGAGCAGTACTTTGCGTCCTTTTTCCCATAAACCGTGAATTCCTTTCCGCAGTAATTGCAAGTGAAGGTGTGGTAGGCCTTTCGGTTGATTTCTTCCTGGTGGCTGCTCCACCACCTCATACGACATTGATCACTGCAAAACCGCTTCGGCTTCTGCTTGGGAATTTGAACGATTTTTCTTCCGCAAAAATCACATCTTGTCGTGGGCAGGGCGTTTTTGTTCCGGCTGATAAACGATTTGATTGTATCGCGCTTTATGCCCATTTCCTTGCCGATGGAGGTATAGCCCATTCCCATGGCGTGAAGCTGAAGGATGCGGGATTTTTGCTCATCGGTCATCATCAGAAACACCCCCTTTCCAGTGTCACATATTACCTCTGAAAAGGGGATATATCCAGTTATTTTACCGATATAAATCCGACAAAACAGACGGACTTTTATTGGCGATTCTTGTATGAATCTGGTCGTATTCATCGCTTGAAATCAAACCCTTTTCACGCATGGATCGGAAAATCGATATCGCCACAAAGAACCCCTCGTTCTCCGCAATTTCATTTGCCGTCAGCGGATAGGCCCTCATTGCCGTATCTGGCGGCGAGATAGCACCGGCGGCTACAATACTTACGCTTTTTGCTCCCATAGCTGTAAAACTCCTTTCCGCACATCGCGCAGACATGGCTGTATTCGTCCTGATTCCTTCTGAGGCTTTGATTTCTATTCCACCAATCGTACCTGCACTTATCCGAGCAGAATTTGCGTGGTTTCTGTTTTGGAATTTGAACGATAACGCTTCCGCAGCAAGGGCATACAGCCGCTCCCTTTGCCTCCCGGAGCATTTCAATGGATTTATCCGTCAAGCCATGCCGGGAGCAGTGGGTCTTCACGGCGGCTTCTCTTAGCCGTAGCATTCCGGCGATTTCCCTGTAGCTTTTCCCCTCATATCGAAGGTAGGATATTTGCTGTGCTTGTTCTGTGGTCATGGCGGGTCCCTCCAATCTGAGGTATCTCCTCACCAATCCATCTGGACAGGTCGCTTGTGTTTGGCCCAAAAAGCACAAAAAATAAGGGGGTGCAGCCACGAAAAATGACTGCACCCCTTCAGTTGGAGCGGATATTTAGCCCGGAATCTTCAACTTCTGACCACTGTAGATGGTGTCGCTGTCAAGACCGTTGAGGGCCTTGATCTCCTTGTAGCGGATGCCGCTGCCCAGGTACTTCTCGGCGATGCCCCAGAGGGTGTCGCCCTTGACCACGGTGTGGACGCGGTAGGTCACCGCCGCGCTTTCCGCCGGAGCCAGGTCGGAGACCCGCACCGGGGACATGATGGCGTTGGTGCCGCTCTCGTTCTTGTTGATGACCGCACGGTCTCCGGACACTTCACAGACATACCACTGCTGTTTCTTGACCCAGGCGGGGATGGTCTGTCCGCCGTAATACTTCGTCCCGGTGATGCTTACCAGATCGCCAGCCTTGATGCCGCCGCTGGGCTGAACCGGCTCCACAGGGGTATCCGGCTCAGAGCCACCCAGCTTGTCCTTGACTGCCGCACGGAAGGTGTCCATGTTCTTCCCGTGCTTCGGCCACCAGTGAAGAACATCTCCGTGGTTGGATGCGATGCCCAGGTCACAGCCCTCGCAGTGGCAGATGATGTCCTGCTCCGTCAGGCCATAGAGTCCGCAGAGATACACGCAGAGATCTACCGCTTCATGATAGACCTTGTCCAGATAATTGGCGTCCGTGAGGTCATCCTCACAGATCTCGAAGGAGATGTGGGTGTCATTGGCGGAACCGCCGGCGTGCCAACCCCGGTGATCCCACGGCAGGGTCTGGTAGGTGGCCACCGTCCCATCTGCCAACTTGCCGATGAAGGCGTGGACGCAGACCTCCCGGTCCATAGGCTGGTTCCAGTGGTTGTTGTACTGGTTCTTCCCCAGCAGTCCGTCATCCGGACCCACATAGCGTTTGAGCCAGGGGTTGTTGGCGCCGGTGGAGTGTACCATGATGCCCTTGGGGGTGATCCGGCGTCCCGCCTTGTAGCAGGCATTGTTGGTGAAAATCAGCTTATGCAGATTCATTATCGTTTCCTCCTTTATCATGCAGTTGTTCCAGCACGTCCTTCAGCTTCTCCGGGATGGGCAGGCCCAGGTGTCCGGCGTTCTCCAGGAAAGAGATGCCCTCATTGGACAGGTAGAAGAAGATCACCGCCGTGCGGAGCACTCCCTCCTGACCCAGCACATACACGTCCACCAGGTTGCCAATGCCCACCAGCACGAAGATGAGCACCTTCCGGCAGATACCCTTGAAACCCACGGCGCTGGACAGCTTCTTGTCCGCAACAGCGCACATCACGCCGGTGATGTAGTCCACCAGCACGAAGGCAATCAGCGCGTAGAGAAAGCCATCCACACCGCCCAGGTACCAGCCCAGGAAGCCGCCCAGGGCAGAAAAGGCAACCTGGAGGCTGATCCAGATCGATTTCATAGTCTTGTCCTCCTTGTTTTTGAATATGGAAAAGACGCCCCCAGCGAGAGCGCCTTTGTCCTCATGTCAGCCATTCCGGTTTTTCCGGGATGGTTTGTGTATTGGTACCGTCCAGCCATGCGCGGTACCAGTTTTTTAATTCCGAGAGCTGTCCCTCCGAGAGGGTATCGTACCAAAGCTGCCCCCGGTTGATGATTGGGAAGCACTCCAACTCTCGGCGTCTTCGGTATTCCGCCTTTGCCGCTTTAGACTGTGCTTGGGCGTCTTTGCCTTCGTCAAAGACAAGGGTGCCATCCCGCATCCGGTAGGAAGAGAAGTGTTTCTCAAAATGGGAGAGGTCATTCGGCTCCGCTGTTTCCAAAGCGTCCACCAGTTCACCCTCCAGGGCGTAACTTTCCACATAACCCTGCTCGTTCAGTAATACCTTCATAGTCGCACCTCAGTTGATTCCAAATACACGGTTGATCTGCCCATTACCGCCTTGGATGGCGAGAGTCACCAAGGAGCCAGAATAGGAAAGGTTGAAGGATTTGTAGTTGGACTCGTCCGCAATCTGGAAGGAAACCGCAGAGGTTGTCAGCATGATTTTTGGCACGACCAGGGACGCACGTGACGCCGTGCTGCTTGGCCTGCCGATGATGACATAGAAGTTGTAGTTTCCGTAGTTGAAAGTGATGCTTCCGCTGGTCAGCGTCCCGTTGTAGAGAGACGTAGCGGCGATGCCCAGGTTTGTCCGAGCCGCTGCAGCATTCTTCGCCCCGGTGCCGCCGTAGGCAATCGCCAGGGCGTTGGTCAGCGAGATGGACGTCCAGGAGCTTCGGTCATAAGCTCTTTTCACCGCATAGGAGTTTGCCGCCAATGTAGTACTGGAAGATGAGATGCTGGATGACAGCTTAGTCAGCCCGTAATATGCGGTGGTGGCGTATAAACAGCCAATGGCGATCCACCATGACCCGTCATACACGAAATCAACCGTTTCCTTGTCCCTCCAGATATCTGCGATAACAGACATCCCGTCCGTGCTGCAGATGAACTTGTCCCCGGTGCCGTTGACATTCAGCTTGGGCTGACTGGCGGAATTCCCATAGGTAAACTGTACTGCGATGCGGGAACCTGTTTTCAGTTCGAAGCCGGGGCAGCTCACCACCTTCACTTGGGTGGCTTCGGCGGTGGAGCAGGTGCCAAAGTATGGCTTGTCGAAAGGATAGTCAATCTCGTCCGGGGTCAGCGTCCCCTCGATGCGTGTGTCTCCCACCACATGGAGCGCTGTCTCCGGGCTTGGGGTATTAATACCCACCATCTTCTTGCGAAGCGCCACCAGTGGCGTGCCTTGGGAGACAACGAAATACAGATCCAGCGAGGTCAGCGAGTTCAGCTGGTCGCGGATCTGCAGGTGGAAGTCGTAGGACGATTCGGAATCAAGATTGCATAGTTCCAGATTGGAAAAGGAGAAGCTGGAACCGGTGGCGGTTACTGAGCCAAGGATGCTGGAGTAGCTGTTGTACGAGGATGCGCTGGTGAGCTTGTAGCGGTACCGCGCGTAGAGCAGGCTGTTCTTCTGTGTTCCGTCCACCGTGATGGGAGAGATACTGCCGTTAAAGACAAGCTGCATCTCGGTTTCGATGTCGTTGGTGCGGCGGAGAGAAACCGAACTCACCCTGGGTTTCGAGTACGGCACCACGGTGACGCTCTGGGTGACCGAGGCGGTGTATCCCCGCGAGTCGGTGACAGTTAAGGTAATATCCCGCGTGCCGGAGGTGTCGATGGTTCCCAGGGAGAGAGCGGCGCCGCTGGTATTGGATTTCGTCACCCCGCTGCACACCGCCGAGTAGGACACGATGGAAGCGCCGTTTCTTGCCGCAGCGGTTCCTGGGGTGACTGTCAGCCGGGAGTAGTCCTGGATGAGTACCTGGTCGTTGTCCGTGATGGCGGTGGTGGTCGAGTAGCTGTCGACGAAGGTGAAGCCGGAGATGCTCGGCCCCGAATTTGCCTGTGAGGTACGGATAGTGCAGGTACAGGTGGATGCGCTGCCGATTTGGGTGTTTCCGCTCTTGGTGACCAGCTCGATAGTCGCCGTGAAGGATTTGACGCTTGCCATAGCGTTCAGCAGCGTTGTCCGCTCCGAAGAGGTCAGGGTGATGGTTCGGTTGGCTGTTCCCGCTGACCAGATGCGCCCCGCCAGGGACAGGTAGGTCGTGGAACCGTTTTTGATGGTGATGTAGTTGGTATAGGCGGCGTTGTATACCGTCACCCGCAGGGATAGGCTGACGGTCGCAGCGTCCGCCGAAAAGCTGCCGCAGCTCAACAGCACCGCACCGCCCAGGGTTTTGGCGGATACCGTGCCGGATGTGCCATACACCTGGTTGGTGCGTTTTCTCGCCCGTACCCGCACCGAATAAGTGGTGTTGGGAGAAAGCGAGGAGAGCGTAACGGTTGCGCTGGTGCCTGCCGTGGCAGAGAACTGCGTCCAAGTGCTGCCGCCGTTTAGACTGTACTGCCAAATATCCGATGTGGCCGAAGACGAAGCGGAAATCGTAAAGCCGTTGGCGGTGATATTGGAAACAGAGCAGGACACCGTAGGCGCGGTGCGGTCGATGCTGTTGAGGGTAACGGTGGCGGATGCGGTGATCGTTCCGATGGATACGCCGGAATAGGTGCCGGAGAATCGCCAGGAGGCGGACAGTACAACCCCGGATTTTGTTCCATCCGCATTGTGGCTGACCCGCACCGTTTTGGTTTTCAGCAGCTTCTTTTTCCATCCGCTGGAGTAATCGTTGATGGCGGGGGCGGTGTAGGTCTCGCTGACTCCATTGACAGAAATGGTGGAGTCGCTTCTTGCGCCGACTGCGAGGGTGTAGTACGACAGATACACGTTGAGGGTGTTATCGGTATAGTTCCCGGTCACGCTCTGTACGCCGCTCCATTCACAATAAAGGCCAAAGCTGGAAACGGGATAGTTCTGGAATGTGCCGCTGAGCGCCATTGTGCCACCTCCTTAATCCAGAATCACGATGTTCAGCCCCTCGGACGCTGTGGCCATTGGGACGAACTTTGTCTTGCCTACCGTCAGTTCGCCATCCACGGTGGTTTTCTTTGTGATGGTCTCGTCCTTGTTCAGGGAGAAAATCTTTTCTTCGTTGTAGTAGCCGGAAAACTCCGTGTTGTTGATGACCGTCCGCTGGGCGGAGTCTGCATTGGAAACCTCAATGCCGCGCCGGTCGATCTTCACCTCGGAGGTGTAAATTTCGTTGGGAGCCGGCGTCCATTTGTGGAGAGACGCTCCCTCCGTCAGCATGATGTCCGAGACAAAAAGACTGGCGTCACGGGAGTAGATCTTGATGGTAATGACGCTGTCCTGCACATCCGGCAGCAGGGCGGAATATTCCGTCCACTCGAAGGTTTCGGAGGTATTGAACAGGTCGATTTCCGTATCGCCATTGATGACGGCCCGGACATAGGCATTGTAGGTGGATGTCTTTTTGGCCTTCACCGTCAGCCGGTACGCCTGCCCCGGCACAATGGTATCCACCACCTGGGTCAGCGTGCTGTATGCGTTCAGCTGGAAGCAGGAGTTTGACACGGTGCTGTTTTTGGTTTCCGCGCCCTGCTGGGCGGTAATGGTTCCGGCATACGTCCAGTCATCGGAAAGGCCATTCAGCCCGGCGGAGTTGCGGACAAAATTAATGCCGCCGCTGTATTGCTCCTGCATGGTGAGGGACAGTCCGTCCACCGACTGCTGAAGCTGGGAAAGCTGGCCTTCCACAATGCGGAGGTTTTCCTTTTCCTCGGTCAAATCCCCGGTTACACCCTCCACCGATTCGGTGAGGTCGGCCACAAAGCTGTTCAGACCGTCAATGGACTGCTGGAACTGGCTGACCCGTCCGCCAACCTCCTCCAGAGAATCGGTGGTGGCATAGGCGCTGAACATGACCTCGCCGCTCTCCAAATCCCACCAGGAGGACCCGTCCTGGGACTGAATCACCCCGGCCTTGATAATGTTGGCGATCAGAGAGCCGGAGGTGATGAAGTCGGCAACGATCTGCCCATCGGCGGTGATGGCGGTTTCATAGGGGCCGTTGTAGCCATTGCTGGAGAACCCTAACCCCTCTACATTCCACCGCCAGACATTGACCGCGTCCTCAATGGAGGGTTGGTCGAGAATCAGCAGCTCGTAGGGTAGGCCGGTCGAACTGTCGGTGCGCAGCACCACATAGCCGCCGGTCTGACCGGTGATGCGGTCGGTGGCGTTCTGGATGGCGGAGTTCATCAGCGCCGGGAAATGTCCGGCCTTTTCCGCGGCTTCCTCGGCGCTGGCCTGTGCGTCCGAGACGTTGTTCAGCAGATTGGCCTTGCCGCTGCCCAGGGTGATGGACACATACTTCTCCGCCAGAGTGTCGTAGACCGTGGTGATGACCTTTGCCTTGGCGGTGATGCCCAGGGCGGAATGCCGGATGGTCACGGTATCACAGAGAGACACCCGCTCCAGCACAGCGGCATATTCCGGCTGCTTCCACAGCGGCTCGAAGGAAACCGTCAGGGCGGGGACTTCTACACCCAGGGGATTGTTCTCCAGATAGGTCTGCGCCTTGGTGCGGAGAGCACCTTCGGTGATGGCTTCTTCCTCTCCAAAGCTGTCGGTGAAATCCCGGATGAGAGTCTTGCGTTGACTCAGGGTGGTGTCCGCAATGGGAAGCAGTACCTCGGTGAGGGTGACCACCGTTTCACTTCCGTCATCGGCGGAAATCACCGCGTAAGGCAGCAGGTCGGTGTAGACCTCGGTGATGTCGCTGTCGTGTTCCAGCTCGGTGAGGTTTTTGCCGTACTCGATCACCACGCCGGTGTGCTGGCCCCGCCCCTGGTGGTGGATGACGTTGAAATTGTCCCACTCATATTCGCCGCCCCACAGATCCAGAAAGGAACCGGCCACGCCGCCCAGACAGGCGCGGACACTCTGGGGCTTTGCCACGGAGAAGGGCTTTGCTTCAGAGTAGTCCGTCTGACAGGTGAAGTTGTGGGTGGTGGCTGTATTCTGGAATACACGCTGCATAGCCAGAGCCGGCGAAATACTCTCGCTGGACCAGGTCAGGGCGGCGATATTGGAGAGGTCGTAGGAGATGTGCTGGGCATACACCGTTACCACGCCATCGATGGGCGTAGTGATGCGGTAGATGCGAAACGCCTGGTCATCGGCGGTGTCGTTGGGCTTTGCCTTGATGATTCGCTCCGAGGATAGTTCCCCATAGTTTCTGCCGGTCACAGGATATTGGAGCACAAGTTCGTAGGAGCCATTTCGCTCCTCGGTCACCTCACAGGAGATGCAGTCCGCCAGAACGCCGATGCCGAAGGTGGAAAAATCCACCGCGTTTGCTTTAAAGAGAACCGGAATCATAGAGTCACCCACCTCGGCTGTACCACCAGGCTGGTCACCGTTCCCACCCAGGAGATGGTGTTGACGCCGGGCTGGAGCCTGGGGAATCCATCCCCGGTGACCTTGTCGTTCATAGGGGTTGTGCCGGAGTAGAAGTTCATCTGCTCACTGTCGCAGACGATGCTTCCGTCCAGCCCGGTGAACACCCAGCTCTTGTTCTGCCCACCGCCCTGAATGGTCAGGGTCACCGTCCCTTCCCCGGTGAGGGTGAGGATGGGCAGAGACTCGAAGCTCTCCGGGTTGGTCACCGTAGAGCCGGACTGCGTGAGGGTAACAGGCTCGGTTCCATCCACGCTGTAGCGGAAGGGATGGCAGGAGAAGCTGACGGTGAACACACCGATGCGGTTGAGCTGATCCTCGATATCCAGGCTCCCGGAATACACCGCCTTCCGGGTATAGAGAGTGTCGTAGCTGTCGGAAAGGGTGTGGTATGCGTTCTGCTCCCCATAGAGCCACGCCTTGACCTTGGTGATTTTCTCCGCCAGCTCCGCGATGCTCTTGGCGGGAAGGAATACGGAATAGGTCACCTGTACATTGGGGTAGCGCCCATTGGGAAGAATGAGGTCGCCGTTTCTGCCGGGGATGGACTGGAAGGTCACATCGTACTCCGGGGCGGAAAACACATTCTTGCTCTCAATGCGAAGCCCCATGTCCAGAGAAGAAACCCCGTTATACACAAAATAGTTCATGCGAATACCACCCCTTTCCGCTTGGCAAACTGACCGGCGGTCACCATGATCTCATTGGTGAGCTGCCGGATGTCCTCATTGGTGTAGTTGTTGAAGGTGCCGATATTCAGCTGCAGGACGAAGCCGCTCTTCCCAGAGCCGCCGGAAACTGCGGAGGTCATGGCGTTTTCCACGCTGCCCTTCACGGAGAAATCCGTGGGCAGCGCCGTGGTCATATCCTTGGCGAGGTCCTGCATGACCCCGTTGATGTCCTTGCTCATTCCCTCGGCGGCTTTCACCGCCTGACCGCCGTTGTCCTCGATGGAACCGGCAAGGCCCTCCACCAGCATTTCGCCTACCCAGGCCATTTCCTTGGAGGGCGAGTTGATGCCGAAGAAGCCCAGGATGCCGTCCCAGATGCCGGAGATCCAGCCGGAGACTTTATCCCAAATCCATCCGGCCAGAGATTGGATGCCCTGCCACAGGCCGCGCACCAGGTTAGCTCCCACCTCGGCGATCTGGGAAACGCCCTGGCCGAGGGCCGATACAATCCCCGTGATGATCTGCGGAACCGCCTTCACGATCTCCGCAATGATGGTTGGAAGGTTCGCAATCAGGGATACCAGCAGCTCTACACCGGCCTGGATGATTTGAGGGATGCTGTTGATGAGGGCGTTCACGATGCCGGTGATGATCTGCGGGATCGCCGCCACGATGGTGGTAATGATCTGGGGCAGAGCCTGGATGAGAGACACCAGCAGGTCAATACCCGCCTGAATGATTTGCGGGATGGAATTCAAAACAGCTGTGATGATCCCCTCGATGATTTGCGGGATGGCTGCGACAATGGCGGTGATGATGTCCGGCAGAGCCGCCACCAGCGAGGTCAGAAGCTGGATGCCGGTTTCAATAATCTGGGGGATGGCGCCCAGCAGGAAGGTCACGATGCCGTTGATGATCTCCGGCAGGGCCGCAATGAGCACCGGCAGGGCGTTGAGAATGCCCTGGGCCAGCCCCGTGACCAGCTGCAGAGCCGCGTCCAGAATGAGGGGCAGGTTGGCGATAAGGGTCTGGCAGATCTGCACCACCATCTGTACAATGGTGGGAACCAGCTGAGGCAGTGCGGAAGCGATGCCGGAAGCCAGGGTCGCCACCACCTGCATTGCCGCCTGTAAAAGCTGTGGCGCCAGCTCGGTTAGGCTGGAGACCAGCTGGAGAACAATGGACAGGGCGGCTGCGGCCAGTTGGGGCAGCGCGTTCACAATGCCGGTGACAAGGGTTGCGATGATATTCACTCCAGCTTCCAGCAGTACCGGAAGACTGGCGAGGATGGCTTCCCCGATGACCGGCACAATGGTGGAGAGCTTCTCCATGAGAACGCTCACCAGACCGGAGATGCCCTCGGCGAAAGTCTCGGCGGCTCCGGCGGTGCCGTTCAGCACGCCCTGCAGCCCCTCGCCCATGAGGGACACGAAGGGAATCATGGCAGTAAGAACATCCGCCGCCATGGTCTTCAGCGTGGTCATGATGGGTTCCGCGATAGCGCCCAGCTGGGCGTAGGCATCGGTAAGAAGCGCCTGGGCGCGCTGGGCTTCCATCACATCACCGTTGAGGGTTTTGTAGTTTTCCGCCGCTTCCTGGTACAGGCCGTTGAGGGTATCGGTGATGAGCGCGGCGCGTTCCTGCTCGGAACTGCAGCCATCCAGCGCCGACTGGAAGGCTTCCTCATTGACGCCGGCCCAGTTCAGCGCGTCCGCCAGCTGGCCGGTGATGGTGCCGGTCTTGGCGGTCTCATTGGCGGCTTCGGTCAAACCTTCGATGGGAAGACTGTCCCCGAAGGTGGCCCACACGCCGGCGGCGATGTCCGTCCACTGCGCCAGCTCTTCCTCGGTGGAGCAGAGCTTGGCGAGGTGGTTGACCGCTTCCACACTGCGGTCCTCTTCGCCCAGGATGGCATAGAAGCCGGTGTAGGCTTCACCGGCCTGTTCCGCCGTAAATCCGGCGGTGGTGAAGGCTGCGTCCAGCTTGGCCTGGTCCTCCCGGTATTCCCGTGTGGATTCCGCCAGGTCGAGGAAGCTCTTGGTCAGCCCGGCGAGGGCGGCGCCGGCGGCGGCAACAGCGGCACCCGCCGTGACCGCCAGGCCTTTGAGGACGGAGCCAACCTTCTCCAGCTTGCCGGAAGCCTTATCGGTCTTGTCGGCTGCGTCATCGATCTCATCACCGAACTTGTCCGTCTGCTGGGCGGCATCCCGCATCTCATCGCCCATGGAGTCGATGGCCCTCTGGTTCTGGTCAAGCTCCCGCTCCATGTTGTTCAGAGCGGCCTGGGCGTTGTTGAGCTGGATCTGCCACTGCTGGGTGCGCCGGTCGTTCTCCCCGAAAGAGGTGGAAGCGTTCTCCAGGGCCTTGCGCAGGGTCTCGATTTTCTTCTTCTGGGCATCGATTTCCTTACCCAGCACCTGGTTCCGTGCGGTGAGGGCTTCCACGGAATCATCGTTTTTGTCAAACTGGGACTGAACGACCTTCATTTCCGAGCCGAGGACTTTGAAGGACTGGTTGATGTCCGCCAGCGCCTTCTTGAATTCCTTTTCGCCCTCCAGCCCGATTTTCAGGCCAAAGTTATCCGCCATCCGTGGTCACCTCCTTCAAAATGGCATAAAAAAAGCCCGGATTTCTCCAGGCAAAAGAAAAGAGCCGATGACTCGACTCTTTCCAAAACTCGATTCAGTTTCCTTGCATTTTTCGGAGCTGGGCGTCAATATCCCGCCCGCCGTACATGATTCGGAGCACCGTGACGGTTTTTACCTGGTGGTCTGGGATGTAGAACACCAGGTAATTGTCCACCGGCATGACCCGGAGGTTGCGGCTGTGCCATGGTTCCCGGTCGTAGACCCGGAACCGCTCCGGCATCTCGTCCAGCTTGAGGATGTTTTCTTCCAAGCGGTCCAGCTGGCCGTTGGCGTTTTGCTCCGACTGAAGCTCCACTGCGATGTAGCGGTAGATTTCCCGCAGATCGTGTTTTGCTTCCGGGGTCAGCGTCACCTCATAGCTCATACGCCCAGTTCTCCCCGCAACTCGTCAAACGCCTGCTTTGCCGGGATGGTTTGCCCAGCTTTCATCTGGGCGTAGCCCTTCTCCAGTTCCGTGTCCAGCTGCTCGGCGGTCATGCGGCTGATGTCCAGCGGGTGCTCCGGGAGCTTTACCTCGAAGGGCAAGCCCCGCTGGAGGATAACCTGCTTGTAGAACATGGTGATGGCATTGGATGCCGGGATGCCCAGGGCGCTGAGGATGGCTTCCGCCTGTTCCTTGACCTCCGGCTCAATGCGCGCATACAGATTTGCCGACTTTGCCATATCCAAGACTCCTTTCGGGATTTGTGTATTCTTTTTCGTCTCTATTATACTCTATTGTGCTGACAAAAGCAATACATTATTCAAATCCCGTAGGGAATCACATCGTCAATGGTCAGCTCCCGCTTGGGCTTCGCCAGACCGAGAAACTGCTTGTGGCACTCCCACAGATCCAGCAGCAAGCCAAAGGGCAGGAGCATGGTTTCCTCCGGGGTAAACCCCAGCTGGGCGGTACCGTAATAGAAAAGCCGGGTAAACAGCTCGGCGTCTGTTACCCGACTTCCACGTTTTTTGAGTCCGTCTCGCTTTCGATATTCCGCTTGGTGCCCTTGTACATGGCTTCCATGATGGCTTCCTTGTACCCCGCCAGCTCGAAGGGAGAGGTCAGCAGCTCCACGGCGTCCTGGGTCAGTGGCTCCTTTTTGTCCTCCGGATGCTGGAGGTTGTGAATCAGGACGCTCTGATTGGCCAGCAGGGTGATGAGCCAGATGATCTCATCAAGCGCCATTTCAACGTTCTCGGACTTCATCAGCCTGTCGCCCAGGTTCTCCAAACCGCCGTAGCGTCCGGCGATCTCCTTGGTGGCGCGGGTGGTGAGCACCAGATCATACTCTTTGCCACCAATGGTGATGGCGGCGCTTCGCTCCTTGCTCATGGGTCAGCCCTCCTTATGCGGTTTCCAACGTGCTGTAGTCCGGCTCATACACCTCTTCGTACCAGCCGGAGATGGTGGCGGGCAGCACGCCGGTATCGTCCTCGGAGACCTCCACCTTCCAGGGGTGCCTGCCCTGACCGTCCACCTTGTTGCGGCGGGTCACGGTGCCTTCGATGGAAGGGGTGGAAAATTCAATGCTCTCACCCTTGGTGGTGAGGTTGGTTGCGGGAATGCCAAACTTTACCCGGTAGAGCCAGAAGTAGCGGTACTTGCCATTGGCCTTCTTGGCGCGAAAGCCCACGGCCACAGGGGTGCCGCCGTCCTCACTGGTGGAAACCAGCACCTTGTTTCCGTCAATGGTGGCGCCGGTCAAATCCTGGGCAACGGTAACGCCGATGTCATCCACGCCCAGGGTCAGGGTGCCGCTCTGGAACTCCTTGACCACGGCGGCAGCGCCATCGTCCGCATACAGCGTGGCTTCCGCCAGTTCCACCGAAAGCTCGGCAGTCATGGCCTTTGCCAGGGGCTGAGGATCGCCGTAGGTCTCATTGCCCGAAGCGTCCTCGGTGATTTTGGCGTAGTACAGCTTATCCAAGCCGATAGTAGCCATATCTCATTCCTCCATTTCACCGGCGAGCCGCCGGGGGCAATTCGCGCACCAACATTTTTGGTAACGCAACCTTGCCGCCCGCGCCGCTCCGCCGTTCATACTTTAAAGTTGGTATAGTTTTGCCACGTCAATGGCGTAGTGATGAAAGCCGGTATCGTCCTCGTGGGCGATGTATCGGCGGTCGGTAATGCAAAAATCCGCCCCCAGCAGGGCGCGGACAAGCGTGTCTTTGGTGGCGGTGTAGCTGCCCTTCACGAATAGGGACAGCCGCGCCTCCTGGGTGTCGTACCCTGGGGAATTGTCGGCGTGAAGCTCGAAGGTGTCCGCCATGGGCGTGATGACCAAATAAAGGTCGGGCGGTACGCCGGAAAAGACGCCGGTCTCCACCGGAATCGAACAGGCATCCGCCACCGTTTTCAGTTCAGATAGCAGACTCACAGCTTCTCCACCTCCTCTTCCAGTTTGCGGATCATGGCGCTGGTACAGGCCTTCCGGGACGAGGTCTGGGCGGGTTTGAGAAAGGGTTTCGCCGGCTGGCCGCTCTTGCCGTACTCGATGATATTGGCCAGCATAGCGTTGCTGCCGCCATCGGAGCGTGGCTCGGCAAAGCCGACCTTGATGTTGTGGTTTCCGTCCCGGTCCACCAGCGGCGGGGTCAGACCCAGGGAGCGTTCCAGCTCTCCCGTGGAGCGAGAGTCGTATTTCGTACCACTGCCGATAACGGAGGAGAGGTTGCTCCGTACCTTTGACAGCACAACCTCGCCGCCGGCTTCCAGGACACGTCCCGCAATCTCGTCCGTTTTGCTGCCCAAAAGGGACAGCTTGCGGAGGAACTCCTCTGGCATTTCCACTTTTACCTTAGCCACCGGGATTCACCACCTTTGCCATGACCTCCAGATACATTCCCCGGCCCTTCACATCTTCCACAGAGGTGATCTCGAAGCGGTCTCCATCGCAGAGGAGCGCCAGGTCAGTGGTGACGGATACACCGGGAATGATCCGGAAGCGGAACAGGTCGGTGGCTTCCGAAAAAGCCGCCATGTTTGCCCATCTCTCGCTCCCGTGCCTTCCTTCCCGGTATGCCCGGACGGAGGCCAGGGTGACCTCCTTTTCCGATTTGAAGCCCTCCGCATCCACGGAGACTTCTTTTTTTACCAGGTCAATAAAGGTGTTCATCTTTCCAAAAGACATACTCACACCTTCCATTCCCGGTCAAGGCGGAGAAGCAGGTTGACAGTATTCCACACCTGCTGACCGGCCTGCACATTATCCGCGAAAAAGCCGCCCGTGCTGCCATCCCTGGACTCATAAAAGTGGGAGGACAGCATGATGACGGCTTGCTCTGTAGTTGGGGGCATGGGGTGCTCCTGGTAATACCCCGCTTCAATGTGCTGGTAGCTCTCCGCATAGGAGATGGCGGCGGAGATGTAGCGTTCCAGCAGCTTGTCATCGGCGTCATGCTCCAGGATGAGGTTTTCCTTGACCTTTGAAAGAAGCTCGTTCATCACCGCCGCCCCCTTTCTTAGCCAGCGGCCTTCTGCGCCAGCACCTTGATGGCTTCCGACAGGATGAGCTTGCCGTCCACGCGCTGGGTGGCCATGAAGCCCACCTGACCGGTGGTGGCGAACAGCTCGTTCAGGCGCTTGAAGGAGCGGCCCTGGCGGTCGGCGATCCAGTAGTAGCTGAAATCACCGAAGGCGATGGTCTTGGCGCCGGCGGCGATGGCGGGAACATAGGAAGAGGTGTAGACCGGACGGTTCAGGATGGTGTCGGGGGTCCCAGCCGTGAGGGAGGGCTGCCACAGATACTGACCCTGGTTGTCCTTCAGCTTGCGGATGGCCTTGACCGTGGAGTCGTTCATCACCCAGACCGCCTTCCTGCGGTAGGGAGACTTCAGAGAGTAGAACAGGTCAATCAGCTCATCGGCGGTGGTGGCGGTGGAGCGGCCTGCGTTGATGCCAGTCTGGGCGCCGCCGGTAGCGGCGAAGATGCCGGTGGGCTTGCCGCTGCCATCGCCCACGAAGAAGGCTTCCTCCTCCTTGGCGCCGATGCGGCGGGCAAACTCGGTGGAGATGTAAGAGGGCAGGTCGAACACGCTGTCATTGAGCAGCTCATCGGACACCTTGAGGAAGGTACCCAGCTTGTAGGCGGACAGAGAGGTCTGGCCGAACACCTCATCGCTCTCGGTGAGGGCGTCCTCCTCATCCAACCAGGCGGCGGAACCGTGGCTGGTTACGATGGGGATCTTGCGGTCACCGCTGGAGGTCTGAATGACCTTGGCCAGACGGCGGAACACATTTTCCTCCTCCAGAGCCTGCACCAGGGTGCGCTCGTACTCATCGGGCACCAGGTAGCCGCCCTCGCTGTCGGTGCCTTCCTGCAGGGCGTTGCGAATTTCGTAGGGGTTGCCCTGCAGACGCATGGCGTTCCAGAAGTTCCGCTTGTACTCATCGGAAGCGCGGCCCTTCTTCTCGGCCTGCTGGTCGCCGGCGGGCTTGCCGGTGATGGGCTGGCTGACCGGCTTGTTCAGCTCGGCGTCCAGAGCTTCGCGGCGCTCCATCCGGGCGATCTCCTTGCCCAGGTCGGAGATATCCTGCTCCATGCGGGAGTAGGTGGCGTCATCCTCGGCGGACAGGGTGCCCTTGTCGGTGCGGTGGGAGTCCAGGAAAGCCTTGGCGGCGTCCCAGGCCTTGGCGCGCTTCTCACGCAGTTCCAAAATAGTCATGGTAGTTTTCCTCCTTTAATGTTTCAAAAGATTGAGCCGCTCGTAGAGATCGTCTAAGGAGCGGCCCTTGGGTTCCGCCTTGGGGGCGGGTCGGTTGGTTTTGCATTTTTCGGCGATCTTGTCCATGAGGGAATTGACCACCGCCGCCTTGGAATACAGCATGGTGACCGTTGGGGGTTCCATGTCCTCGGTTTCGGCGGGGCGCGTCATCACCTCATCGGCGAAGCCCAGCTCTACCGCCTTTCCGGCGTCCATCCAGGTCTCGGCGTCCATGAGGTGGGAGAGCTTGGCGCGGGATAGGCCGGTCTTGATCTCGTAGGCGTTGATGATGGAGTCCTTGACGCTGGAGAGCATCTCGATGGCCTTCTGCATCTCGCCGGTGTCGCCCATAGCCACGGTCATGGGGTTGTGGATCATGAGCATGGACACCGGGGACATGAGGACCCTGATACCCGCCATGGCGATGACGGATGCGGCGGACGCCGCGATGCCATCGATCTTCACGGTCACATCATGGGGGTAGTCCATCAGCATATTGTAGATTTGAGCCGCCGCCACACAGTCGCCGCCGGGAGAATTGATCCAGACGGTGATGTTCCCGTCCCCGGCCATCAGCTCCTCTTTGAAAAGCTGGGGCGTGACGTCATCGTCAAACCAACTTTCCTCTGCGATGGTGCCGTTCAGATACAGCGTCCGTTCCGCCGGAGCCGTCTCCGTCTGGGCCTGATTCTTCCACTTCCAAAACTTCTTCATCGGCATTTTCCTCCTTTCCGTCATCGTTGGGTTCGGTATCTGCAAAAGCCCCCGCGTCCTTGAGCGGGAGCATATTGCCGTTGATTAGGTACAGGTCACCGCCTTCTTCGGCAGGGATGCGGTCGAGGTTCTCCAGCTCCCGGATGTCGTTGGCGGACATCCAGCCGTTCTGCCGACCGATGGCGTACCCGTTCATGCGGCTCTGATAGTCGCCGCGAAGCAGACCCTCCAGATTGAACTTCACGAAATACCGCGATTTCTCGTCCGGCAGCAGGAGCGACCGGTGAATGGTCTGCTCCCAGCGGACCACCCAGGGGTCCAGCGTGTATTTCACGAACTCCAGAGATTGCTGCTCAATATTAGAAAAGCTCGACTTTTCCAGGTCGCCTACCATATGGGGCGGCACTCGGAAAATTCGAGCGATCTCATTGACTTGGAATTTTCGCGTCTCCAAAAACTGCGCCTGCTCCGGCGAGATGCCGATGGGCGTGTACTTCATGCCCTCCTCCAGCACTGCGATCTTGTTGCTGTTGCCGCTGCCGCCGAAGGTGGACTGCCAGCTCTCCCGCACCCGCTGGGGGTCTTTGATGGTGCCGGGATGTTCCAGCACACCACCGGGAGCCGCGCCGTTGGCGAAGAACTTGGCCCCATACTCCTCACAGGCAATCGCCATGCCGATGGCGTTCTTGGCCATGGCAATGGGACTGTATCCCACCAGCCCATCAAAGCCCAGGCCGGGGATGTGCAGTACATCCGAGGGCGGCAGGTTGACGGTAACGCCCTTCATGGTAGGAGCGTCCTCGGTGCTGGTGGTGTACTGGTAGTAGAGCCGTCCCTTGGTGTCCCTATCCACCACCATGCGGTTTGGCATCAGCGGATAGAGGGCGATGACCTCGCCCTTGCCGTTGCGGATGATCTGGGCGTAGGCATTGCCCCACAGGAGCAGATGGGTCATGAGCGTTTCCCGGAATACGAAGGAACTCATCTCAGGGTTCGGCTCATCGTGGAGCAGGTTGTATAACGGATGATCCAGCGCCTTCTCCTTCCCGCCATCCTCCTTGTAGCGGTAGAGGTGCAGCGGCAGACCCGCCACCGCTTCCGCCAGGATGCGGACGCAGGAATACACAGCGGTCATCTGCATGGCGGAACGCTCGTTGACGTTCTTGCCGGCGGTGGAGCCGCCGAAGAAGAAGCTGTACCCACTGCCGGATGTCCGGTTCTGGGGCTTGTCGCGGGATTTGAACAAGCCGGAAAAGATGCCCATACACATCACCATCCTTTAAAAATGGACATAAGAAAAGCACCTACCTTTCGATAGATGCTTAGAATACTTTTAAATTGAGAAAAGATTACACCCTGTTTTCCTCTCCCCATGTGCAGAGCTGGTCTAAAATTTTCATAAGTGACTTGCCCCGCTCACTGAGAGAGTACTCTACTTTTGGCGGAATTTGCGGATATTCTTTTCGCTCTACGAGATGAGCTGATTCTAACTCCTTCAGGTTTGTGCTTAAAGTCTTATCGGATACATTTCCCAGATAGCGTTTCAGTTCATTGAACCGCACGATTTCAAACTCCATCAAACAATAGAGAATCACCATTTTGTGCTTGCCGGAAATCAGCGACATGGTGTAGCTGAAGCCAGTATCCTCAAAATTCGCATTCTCGATGTAGTTACGAATCATTGTCACACTTCCTTTTAGGATAGTACCTTTCTCAAATGCCAGTACTTGAATTTTGTTTGCTACTGGCTATAATTATAAGGGAAAGCACCGTAGGTGTCAATCTTTAAAAAAGCGAGGCAAGCAGCATGAGAAAAGAATTGAAAATTACTGAAGGCATTTTCCCCATGCCTGTTCTGATGGTAGCCACCTATAACGAGGATGGAACTGTAAATGTGATGAATGCCGCCTGGGGAACAATGCAGGAGCGCGATACTGTTGCGCTAAACCTGACTGAGAGTCACAAAACCGTAAAGAATATCAAAACGCGTGGCGGATTTACCGTCAGCATTGCCGATGCCGCCCACGTTGTGGAGGCTGACTACTTTGGCGTTGTTTCCGGTAACCGTGTTTCGGATAAATTGGGTCAGGCGGGTCTCACCGCAACAAAAGCGGAGACGGTAGATGCCCCTGTAATCAATGAGTTCCCTCTTTGTCTGGAATGCAAATTCATCGAGTATCAGGGCAACGAGTATGGATGCGGCGTGATTGGCAAGGTAGTAAAAGTCACAGCCGATGAAAGCGTCCTTCGGGATGGTAAGCTGGATATTTCACTGGTGAACGCTATCGCATTTGACCCCTATACACACGGCTATTATAAAGTAACTGACCGTGTAGGAGAAGCATTTAAAGATGGCTTGAAGTTAAAAAAATAAAACCATATCAAATGAACAGCAGCCCTCTGCTGTCATAGACCGACTCGCTGGTGTCGTTGCCGCATCGGATGGCCCGATCAAGGGCCATAACGGTGGCAACGGCGCCATCGATTTTTTCTGTGGATTTTTCCTTGTCCGGCTTGATGTTCCCCGCCGGGTCGGTGCGGATGTAGATGTTGTCCATCATCCAGCGGAGGACTGGATGGCCCCCATGGGCGATGCGTTCCTCTAACACCAGCTTCATCAGCTCCTTGGTGGGCGGGGACATATCCTTGAAGCCCTGTCCGAAGGGAACCACCGTGAAGCCCATGCCCTCCAGATTCTGCACCATCTGCACGGCTCCCCAGCGGTCGAAGGCGATCTCCCGGATGTTGAACCGCTCACCCAGCCGCTCGATGAACTTTTCGATGTAGCCGTAGTGGACTACATTTCCCTCCGTGGTCTGGAGGTAACCCTGCCGCTCCCAGACATCGTATGGCACATGGTCGCGGCGGACGCGCAGGTCGATGTTGTCCTCCGGTATCCAGAAGTAAGGTAGCACAGTGTATTTGTCCTCCTCGTCCAGCGGCGGGAAGAGCAACACGAAGGCGGTGATATCCGTGGTGCTGGACAGATCCAGACCGCCGTAGCAGACCCGGCCTTCCAGATCGTCCTCTGAGGCAGCAAAGGCACAGCGGTCCCATTTCTCCATGGGCATCCAGCGCACCGCTTGTTTGACCCACTGGTTCAGCCGGAGCTGGCGGAAGCTGTTTTCCTCGGCGGGGTTCTGCTTGGCGGACTCACAGGCGGCTTTGACCTTGTCGATGCCGACCGTGATGCCGAGAGAGGGATTGGCCTTCTTCCACACCTTGGGGTCTGTCCAGTCATCCCCCTCATCGGCTCCGTAGATGACCGGGTAGAAGGTGGGGTCGATTTTCCGGCCTTCCAGGATGTCCTTGGCCTTTTGGTGTGTCTCGTAGCAGATCGAGCGGGTATCCGTCCCTGCCGTGGTGATCAGGAAGTAGAGGGGCTGCATCCGGGCATCCCCGGAACCCTTTGTCATGACGTCAAAGAGCTTCCGGTTTGGCTGGGTGTGCAGCTCATCAAAAACCACGCCGTGGATGTTGAAGCCATGCTTGGAGTAGGCCTCAGCCGAGAGCACCTGGTAGAAGCTGTTGGTGGGATGGTAAACGATGCGCTTCTGGGACGTGAGGATCTTGACCCGCTTGGAGAGCGCCGGACACATCTTCACCATATCCGCCGCTACCTCAAAAACAATGGATGCCTGCTGGCGGTCGGCAGCGCAGCCATACACCTCGGCGCGTTCCTCACCGTCCCCGCAGGTGAGAAGAAGCGCCACTGCAGCGGCCAGCTCCGACTTGCCCATTTTCTTGGGGATCTCGATGTAGGCGGTGTTGAACTGGCGGTACCCGTTCTCTTTGACCACGCCAAACAGGTCGCGGATGATGCGCTCCTGCCAGTCGATCAGCTCGAAGGGCTTTCCCGCCCAGGTGCCTTTGGTGTGGCAGAGACATTGGATGAAGCTGACGGCATAGTCCGCCAGGGCTTTGTCGTAGTGTGACCCCTTGGCCATGAAGGGCGTTGGGGTGTATTTCTTGAGCTTTCTGATGTCCGTCACCTCCGTAAAATGAGCATAAAAAAACAGCCCTGCGCGGCTGTAACGAGGAACAGAGCCTTCCGGCTCTATCCCTGTAGGGTGTTATGTTGTGGTTGCTTTAGTTCGCTTTGCTCATCGCCCAGGCCATGGCGTGCCCGTTGTCGATGAAGGTCTCATCCGAAACGCTGACCAGCTTGATGTCGCCTTCGCAGGTGTGATCCTCGGTGGTGAACCGGTACACAGCGCCGTAGTAGCTGCGCCCGTTGGGATCGTAGAAGTACCCGGCGGCGAGGATGCGGTCTCCAAAGGTAAGGATGGTACCCAGGTTGTTCATCAGCTTCATTTCCAGGTTTTCCGGGGTGGTGGCTTCGGGCAGGCGGTAGGTCGCGGCCTTCTGGGCGGTGGTTTTCTTCATGTTCGTGTCCTCCAATTCAGTGGTGTTTTCCCTTTCGGTGTGTACATATTCGCTCTAAAAGCGAATAATAGCAAGTCAATTCGGAGGAATATACTACACAAACATGGCGGTCAGATATTGTGTGTTTTACATCTTCATTCCGACCTCAGACATCGGTGGATGGTCTGGATAATGGAGTCCTGCTCCTCAGGCGAAACGCCAATGCTGTCCAGCGCCTCCCGTGTGCCGCAGTCCGGGCAGATGAGGGTCTCGTTGTCCAGCCGGGAAAGCGCCGGAGGTTCGTAGTAGGGCTGGCCGCAGCGTGGGCAGATTGCCAGGCGGGTAACGTTATCTTCCTTCATGGTGCTTCATCCTTTCTCTGCTGTACCGACAGGCTTCCAGGAGCTTGTCAACGGGGAATCCGAAGAATCGGTAGCCCTGGCCGCAGATGCTCAAGTAGCTGTTGGCGGGAACGCCGTAGGGCCGTTCCTCCCGCATGATGTACACGAAAGCCCTCCTGCGCCGGAGCTTGCCGGTGCGGATACCTTTGACATCCAGCGTCATCTCGGTTTTGTAGTAGAAGCTGGGGTACCCTTCGTAGCGGTCCAGCGCCAGTTCATCCTGCTCGGTGACCTCCCAGACCGCAACGGGGACCGTGCATCCCTTCTCCGGCTCGACCGTGAGATAGGAGCCGGTCTTGCTGCCCTTGAACAGGAGCCGGTAGTCCTGCAGTTCCGCGGTGCCAATGATCCGCGCCCCAGGGCAGCGCCAGCGCATCTGCTGGACATTGAGGTTGCTCCCGTAGGCAATGTAGTATCTTTTCATTCCGTGATCCTTCCTTTCCGGGGTGCGTACCCCTTCTACCACCGAAAGCCCGCGTCAGCGGGTTCGGGGGCCTCTGGGCGGCGTCCTTCAAGCGGCGGCTCTGCCGTTGCGGAAGGCTGCGTCACCGGAAAGGCGGCGGGTCAGGATATCTCGTGCGGTTTCGAACTCCTCACCGATGAAGCCCAAGCGGAGGAGCCAGGTGCGCATGGCGTATTTGGGGTTCTCGTTCTGCTGGGGCTTGGGACTGGCAGTTCGCACCGTCTTGGCCATCTGGCTGAGCGCCAGGCAAAGCTGGATGTAACTCTTCAACTGGCCGGCGTGAAGGCCGTTGCGTTTTCCGTTGCCGGGGGCATCGAATTGGAAAAGCCGGAACTCGACCGTGCCCTTGGTGAAGGTGGCGTGGAGGTTGAGCATATGGTAGCGGCTGTCATTGTAATGGTGGCTTCTGCCGTAGTTGGCGCCCTGGCTCCCATACCAAATGTCGGCAAGGTCGGCCATGGTGGTGGGCTTCCTGCGGTTGAGCTGTTCCAGGAAGCGGGGGTCAACCGTGCGGCAGTACCGGCTCATGCGGTAATGGTCGAGGTTGAGGGCTTCAGCCAGCAGGCTCTCGTGGCTGGCCATGATGTTGGCCAGGTTGCGCAGGGTCTGCGGCGTGTGGCCCTTGGCGCCGATGTGGATGTGGACTCCGCAGCCCCTGGTGGAGTCGCTTTTGGCGCCCGCCCTGCGAAGCCGGCGGATGAGTTCCTGCAGGGTCTCCATGTCGGCGTAGGTCAGGATCGGGGTGACCAGTTCGCACTTCTGGCTGTCGGGTCCGTCAATGCTCACGTCCCGCTGGAATTTCCACTCCCGGCCCTGGGCGTCCCAGGCTGACCAGGTGCAGTAGCCGTTGCGGTGGGCGGTGTCCTCGAACCGCCCGGTGCCGAAGAACTCGGCGGCGACCTTTGCCGCCCGGCTGCGTTCGATGTTGTTCATCTCGACCTCGACCCCAATGGTCTGCTTCTTCATTTCCTCGATTTGGATTCTCGTTTTCTCGTTCATGGTTCTGCCTCCTGATTGGTATTGTTTTCCCTTTCGGTAGTGTCATATTACCTCTGAAGGCACACTATATCCAGGATTATCTGAGCCATAAACTACACGATCTTGTGGTCGGAAAACTGTGTATCTTACTGCGCCTTATTCCCCAATCTTGCGGCAGATATCTTCGCCAAAGGCCACGTTCAGGCCGCTGCCGTTGTCCCATACCACAAGGATACTCCCCACATCGTCCACACCCAGCACCGTGCCCTTTGTGCCAACGGGCGGAGCCTGGGGATCGTCCATGCGGACGAGTTCCACCCGTGCGCCCTTGGGATAGCGGGAACGGAGGAGCGCCAGTGTTTCTTTACTCGGGAGCCGCATCGTCCGCCACCTCCTTCTGGGGTACCGCTTTGAAAGCGGAGCTGCCGGTCAGGTTCCGCAGGAGGATCTTGCGCTCCTGCTTGTACTCCGGGCCAATGAAGCCCAATCGGAGGAGGAAGCAGCGGAAGGCGTACTTGTCGTTCCCGGTGTCCCGTTCCTTGGCAGTGATACGCTTTTGGTTCCGGGCCATCTCGCACAGGGCGCAGATGAAGTGGTCGTAGGCCTTGACCTCCTCCGGCGTGGGCGTTCCGGCAAACCAGGGGAAGGAGACCTTCGTCTCGCCGACTTCGATGGGCAGTTCCTCCACCCCCAGGGCTTTGCGGATCAGGCTGCCCTTCGCAGCCGTGATGTCCTTGAGGTTTTGCAGCGCCGTTTCGGAGAACAGGTTGGCGGGCATGGAGATACAAAGCCCGTCCACCTCGGTGGGAGACGGTTCCTCATTTTCGGATGCCTCGACCTCTTGCGGTTCGGCGGTGAGGCCCTGGCTGTCCAGCGTTTCGATGAGGTTCTCGATCTCCTCGCTGTCGGCACGGTCGTCAAAGGTGACGCCGCCGTTGCGGTCGATGGTGAAGTAGTCCACCTGGTAGGCGAAGCTGGGCGCGCCCAGGTATTTAGCAGGGACGCCGGTAATCTCGCTGATGGCGGTCACCAGCCGCTTGCGGCTTTCACCGGTGCAGTTGTAATTCAGTTCCATGTTCCATCCCTCCAGCCCATCAAAAACAATACCGCGTCGGCAAAACCGGCACGGTAGTAACACTGCATGGTTTCTCCGTCCACCAGCGCATAGGCGTTCTCACATTCTCTATAGAGAATTTCCTGCTGGTCGGATAAAGACCGCTTCAAGTTTTCGGTGCTAAGCTTCCATTGCTCAATGGCCGTTTGCAGGCCCTGGGATTCATCTGAGCCCCAATCGTTGATTCGCTGCAGAATGAATTCCTCCACCGCCGCCCGCATTTCCTTGTTTGGCATATGTCATACCACCTTCCTTTTTTGGGTGAGTACATATTCCCTCTAAAGGAAGGTAATAGCAAGTGGAAAAGAGCTAAATCGCCACATTCTACCTTGTACACAAATCGAGAGAACTTGTGTTGTCAGTTGTGGTTGGTCGGGACAAAGATCTTCACAGGAATACCACGGCTCTTGCAGTTGTCAATCACAAACTTCGTTCCCCGTGATGTCCCGTCCCAAAACGCCAATACAAGATCGGCATTTTCAATAATTGTGATGTTGCGCTTCAATGGGGCAGATCTCCCATACTTCTCATACTCCGGCAGAAACTCTGTCAGCTTGATGCCGTTGGAGACGGCATACTCTCTGGCACAGGTATCGATCCCTTTTGCACCCCCGGACACGATCTCCGTCACGCCATTCGGGAGATATTTCTCCAAATTGGTCACGCTTAGCCCTCTGGATCCTACGATTGCCACTCTCACATTTCAACACCTCGGACACATTGCAAAATTATTGTAGATATACGGTATATCTAATCAAAACATTTTACCACATGGTAGCCATAAAATAAACACAAAATATATTCAACGAGGTGATTTTATGGCAATCAAAAGCGTGTCCATTCGCATAGAGGAAGAAATGCTGGAGAAACTGGGCTTTGTGGCAGACTATGAGGGACGCTCGGTCAACAGCCATATTCTGGTGCTCATCCGAGAAAACATCAAGGCTTTTGAGCAAGAGCATGGAAAGATTGACGGCACCATCAATCCGGCGGTTAATGTAAAGCCAACCAGAAAGAATTGAGAGGACGAGGAAGCGGTTATGCAGTTTCCTCGTTTTTTAACGCCCACACGATGCCGGAAAGCACAAAATAGACATTGGGAAGCGCCACGCCGTTGCCCCACATCTTGTATTCCGCGGAATCGGAGTGCGGGTCTTTCAGCCACTTGATAATTTGATTATGGCTTTTCGGTTTAGAGGAGGTTCCCATGATCTTTCGGTGTGTCTCAAACACTTCTGTCCAGAACTCGATCTCTTCCTCGGATGGATTGTCTATGGCAAGCCCTGCGCACCACCAGTCCGGAAAGCCCTGAAGGCGGGCGCACTCGGTAGGCGTCAGTCTGCGAACGATGTACTCCGGCTCGGTTTCATTTACCACAGGCGGGTCTTTATAGTCCCTTGCCATTAAGGTCGGGGACTGCTCCTCTAATGTCTGGGTGTAAGAACCCGAGGTCATACAGTAAGCCACCGCATGGCGGTCGGCGGCGTCCAATGTAAAAGACACATCCTCATTGATACCGCTGCCCTGGGGGCCGTTCTTGTCCGCCCTATTGATCACAGAACCCTGCACCGCCACCACAGCCATGCCGCCCTGGTTGCATATGGGATTGCCGCCGCCACTGTCCAGGCATCTGGAAGTGTCTGCTTCGTAAAATCCACTATGAGGATTATCCGACAGCATGGCGTGACTTTGCTTGGAGCAGATGCCATAAACCTTAACCGCCAGTTCATTGCACCGGGCCTCGCCCACATCATAGGTGTTCAGTGTATTCGCCACATCGGACGGTTTCCATTGCTGTCCTTCATCGGGAGTGTGAGGGCGAGTACCTTTCACGAACGGCACAAAAACCGTCTGGTCGTTGTTGCACCCCAACGTAGCGGACTTGTCCTCCTGGATGAGCGGCCCTTTCCCGCCGCCCTCGCAGCCGGAGCGGATCTTCATCACCAGTGGCACATTCATCCCGCCCGTCCCCATGCGGGAGGTCAGCGTCTGAATGGTACCGTCATCGGCGATTTTGATGCGGCTGTCGATGGGGTGACTTTCGAGCGCGATAGCGGCGGGAACCACGCCGGCCCGGAGCGTGGGTGCGCGTTCCAGCTCAAAACCGATGCCTCGGCTGTCCGCCGAGTGTTCGGTGCAGAAGCCGGCGGCGTCCAGCACACAGGGCGGATGCCCATGGTGTTCCGCCCGGAGGGTGGCGGCGACTTCGCTGGACACGTCCATGCAGCTCCCGCCCTGGTCGTTCAGGCAGAGGCCTGCCGCTCCAGAGCCAGCCGCAGGATCTCTGGCAGCTCTTTGCCACGCTCGGAAGCCCTCCGCAGAATACCCTGACAGGCCTTCGGACTCAAATAATACTTGTCCGGCACCCCAGCCTGCAAAATCTGCGACAAGGAAGATGCGGCGTCTTCGCTGGGGGACTCCCCAGTGTTGCGCGTCAAGAGTGCGGTACGCAACGCTCCACTGCTCTCCCATGTACAGGTCGGCGTAGGGCCAGAGGTTTTTCTCAGGCATAGGCACCTGGGCGCCCGGTTCCTTGATCCCGATGACCGCTTCGAGGACGGCCTTGAAGTCCTCTCCGTGGTTGGAGCTGAACGCGCCGGGGACGTTCTCCCATACGATGTATCTTGGATATTTGCCATGGGTGGCATCCCTCATTTCCTGAATAATGCGGATGGCCTGGTAAAAGAGGACGGATTGCTTCCCGTCCAGACCGGCCCTCCGTCCGGCGATGCTCATGTCGGTGCAGGGGGAGCCGAAGGTGATGATGTCCACCGGCTCGATCTTCCCGCCATCCATCTGGGAGATGTCGCCGTAGTGCTTCATAAAGGGAAGCCGCTTGGTGGTCACCCGGATGGGGAACGGTTCGATCTCCGAAGCCCATACCGGGGTGATCCCGCAGAGCAGACCGCCCAAAGGAAAACCCCCGGAGCCATCGAAGAGGCTGCCGAGGGTCAAAGCTGTATTCGATTCCATGCTTACCTCCTCAGAACAACGGGATGTCTTCCGCATCGTCCCCGACCACCTCTTCATAGCGGTAGGTCAGGCCGTCCCGCTGGAGGGATACACCGTCCGCCTTGCCCACCTGCTCGATGTACCGCTTCACGATGACATCGCAGAACTTTTCATCCAGCTCGATGGTGCGGCAGATGCGGTCGGTCTGCTCACAGGCGATGAGGGTACTGCCGGAACCGCCGAACGGGTCCAGCACAATGGCGTTGCTCATGGAGGAGTTGAGAATGGGATAGGCCAGGAGCGGGACAGGCTTCATGGTCGGGTGGTCCTTGTTCTTCTTGGGCTTGTCGAACTCCCAGATGGTGGACTCCTTCCGCCCGGTGTACCACTGGTGTCTGCCTTTCTTCTTCCAGCCGAAGAGGATCGGCTCATGCTGCCACTGGTAGGGCGAACGGCCCAGCACCAGGGACTGCTTTTTCCAGATGCACGTCCCGGAGAGGTAGAAGCCGGCGTCAGAGAACGCCTTTCGGAAGTTCAGCCCCTCGGTGTCCGCATGGAACACATAGATAGAGGCATCGTCCGCCATGACTTCCTCGGTATTCTGAAACGCTGCCAGCAGGAAATCATAGAAGGCGGCGTTCTCCATGTTGTCGTTCTTGATCTTCCCGGCGCCGCCCTCATAGTTGACATTGTAGGGCGGGTCGGTGATGACCAGGTTGGCCTTCAGACCGTCCATCAGCAGAGAGAAGGTTTCCGGCTTGGTGCTGTCCCCGCAGACAAGCCGGTGCCGCCCCAGCGTCCACACATCCCCGGCCTTGGTGATAGTAGGCTTCTGCAGCTCGGCGTCCACATCGAACTCATCATCCTTGACCCCATCTTTCAGGCTGCCTTTGAAGAGGTCATCGATCTCGGCGGGGTCAAAGCCGGTGAGGGACACATCAAAGTCGGCGCCCTGCAGGTCGGAGATGAGAAGCATCAGCTTGTCCTTGTCCCAATCGCCGGAGATTTTGTTGAGGGCGATGTTGAGGGCTTTTTCCCGCTCCTCATCCATCTCCACCACCACGCACTCCACCTCGGTGACGCCCATATCCATGAGCACCTTCAGCCGCTGGTGACCGCCCACCACCCGACCGGTGGCCTTGTTCCAGATCACCGGCTCCACATAGCCGAACTGCTCCATGGAGCGTTTCAGCTTATCGTACTCCGGGTCGCCGGGCTTTAAGTCCTTGCGGGGATTGTAGTCGGCGGGGATAAGGTCGGCGGTGTGTTTGCGCTCAATCAGCATACTTTTCCACCGCCTTTCTCAGCTCCTCGGTCTTGTCGAGGTTCTCCCAGTTGAACTTGTAGCCGTTGAAGTGGCCGCAGGCGGCGGTGTCAGCATAGATGGGAGCGCGAAGATGCAGCAGGGACATGATGGCAGCGGGCCGCAGGTCGAACACATCCAGCACCGCCAGCCGAATCACATCCTCGTCCACCCTGGCGGTGCCGAAGGTGTCGATCTCCACAGCGGTGGGTTCCGCCTTACCGATAGCGTAGGAGATGGACACCTGGCATTCCTCCGCCAGCCACGCGCCCACCACGTTCCGGGCGATGGCTCTGGCCATGTAAGCGGCGCTGCGGTCCACCTTAGTGGGGTCCTTCCCGGAGAAGGCTCCGCCGCCATGGGCGGCAAGACCGCCGTAGGTGTCCACCATCAGCTTCCTGCCGGTCAGGCCGGTGTCAGCAGCGGGACCGCCCTCCACAAATCTGCCGGAGGGGTTGATGAGGATCTCCGCATCCTTGGGGAAATCGAAGCGGTCCAGGATGGGATACAGAACCTCCGAGATGATCTCCCGGCGAAGCTCCTCCAAATCCTTGTCCGCATCGTGCTGGACAGACACCACAATGTTCTTGGCGCCCACGGGTTTTCCGTCTTCATAGGCCACGGTCACCTGGGCCTTGCCATCGGGGCCAATGCCCCGGATAGTTCCATCGTGCATGGCGTCATCCAGCCCTTTGCAGATTTCATTCGCGAAGACCACCGGGACGGGCAGACGGGTCCAGGTCTCCTTGGTGGCGTAACCGTACACGGTGCCCTGGTCGCCGGCGCCGGTGGAAGCGAACACATCCTCGCTGCCGCTATTCCGCACCTCCAGAGCGGAATCCACGCCGCCGGCGATATCGGCACTCTGCCTGTGGACATAGACGAACACGATGAATTTCATGGGATTGTAGCCCACCTTGCGGAGGACTTCCCGGACCACCGAGCGGATGTTGATCTTTGCTGCGCAGGTGATCTCCCCACAGACAAAGATTTTCCCCTTGGTGGCCATGACCTCACAGGCGCAGCGGGAATAGCGGTCGTGCCGCAGGCACTCGTCCAGAATGCTGTCGGCGATCAGGTCGCACAGCTTATCCGGGTGACCGCGCCGCACGCTCTCAGCTGTTTTGTATTTTGTCATATCAGTTTCCTTTCCGAGCGGACAGCAGCCGCTCCATCACATCGTCCTGGGGCGTAGCCCCGCCGTACTCGCTGGAACAGTTCTCTTTGACGATTTGGTAGATCTCCATCCACAGGCGGTTGGTCTGGGACATGAAGTTCTGGCTCATCGCCACATAGGGACTTTGAATCGCGTTCCCCGTGGTGGGGTGCTTGGCGAGGAAGCCGTACTCGGTGATGGCCTCCTCGCACTGTATCCAGCGGGCCACGCTCATGGCGTATCGCTCTAAAAGCTGCGGGGAAACGAGAGCGGCGCAGCCCCGCTCCGCCAGCCAGGTCCAGGTCTTTTCATAGATCTCGGCGGCGACCAGCGTCTTGCCATCCTTCTGGGTGGCGGACAGCATGGCTGACGGTTTCGGCATGGGCTGACCTTCTAAATCGGCTGTGTCCTGAAAGTCGATGACAGTCAGCTTCCTTCTGCCGGGATTGCCCTCGGCAATTTTGTCTGCGAGGGGCTTCTTCTTTGCGCCGGCACCAGCACGGGCGCCGCCGCGGTTGGTACCGTCTTTGGCCACAGGCTACCTCCTTTCTCGGCCTGGGGTATATACCCCCTTTGAAACCGCGATTTTGTGCGCGAGACCCCCGACCCGTTGCACGGCCCACAGGCTGTAGAGATTTTTATTCCCCTACCGTCAGTTTTGTGTTATACTATGTTTGTAACATCAGTTGGTTATGGTGACGATCATGTCCCTGCTCAACGGAGTCCCAGTCGACACAGTTTCACTCTTCTTGACGGTAATTCAAACAGCAATTGCTATTGGAAGTTTAAAGGGGGAACTCGCGATGGTAAACGGGTATAACACGGTGGTATGCGGCGCGCACGGAGTGGCCTCGTTGTAACTGTGGACTCCGCAGGGGAAATGTGAGAAACCTTAACAAGTGCCCATAGCAGGTTCGAATCCTGCCCGCTCCGCCATATTGGAGACTACCCTTCGGGGTGGTCTCCATTTTTTCTGTGCCAGCGATCCCCGCGCTGGGCGTGGATTCTGGCGTGGCAGGATTTACAGAGGGCGATGAGGTTGTCCCGTGCGTGTGTGCCGCCCTCAGAGAGAGGTACCTTGTGATGCACCTCTTCGGCGGGGGTCAGCCTGCCATCCCACTGGCACAGCTCACACAGCGGATGCTCCTGGATGTACCAGTCGCGGATGCGCTTCCAGGCGCGGCCATACCTGCGGCGTACAGCCGGGTCACGGTCGTACTTCTCGTAGCGTTGGGCCTCCATCTTGGCGTGCTCCTCGCAGAACCTGCCGTCCGTCAGCTTGGGACAGCCGGGATACGAACAGGGGCGCTTGGGCTTTGTAGGCACCGTTCCACCTCCTTCCGGGCATAAGAAAAGCCCCACGGGATGGCTCCCATGAGGCTGTCCTTGTTATCTTGGCAATTTTAATGATACACTACGGAGCTACTCTCATTCAATACATCGAACTCTCATGTTTCCTGGGGGACGGGAAATTCCCGCAGCGCCCAGTCGTGGAGACGGTAGATGTGCTGGATGGAATAGCCCATGTCCACGGCGATCTTCTCCCAGGGCATGAAGCACAGATACCGCTTCTCCAACAGGAGCTGATACTCGGCGTTGGGGATGGATTTCACCCGGCGGGTGATCTCCCGCTTCAAATCCACCAGTTCATCAATGTCGTGGTTGATCTCGTTTTGCAAATCCACGATCTTGACCACCGCTTCCGCCATCCGGGACTCGGAGCGGTTGGGATTGCGGGGCATCCCCGTAAGGGTGGCCGTGGCGTGGGTGGCCAAATCGTTGAGATCCGCGACCTGCTGGATTTTGGCGTTGATCCGGGCATCCAGAAGCCGGGCTTGGGATAAATATTCTTTCGCTGTCATTTTCGCACCTCCAGATCCGCTTTAACTGCGTCAATCAGAGCCGACTGCGCCCGTTCCTTCTTTTGAAGGGCGGACATGATTCGCTCGTCAATGGTGTTCTTCGTGATAATGTGGTGGATGACCACAGTTGTGTCTTTCTGCCCCTGCCGCCAGAGCCGGGCGTTGGTCTGCTGGTAAAGCTCCAGCGACCAGGTCAACCCGAACCAGATGAGGGTGGAACCCCCGGCCTGCAGGTTCAAACCATGCCCGGCGGAGGCAGGATGGATGACCGCCACCGGGATCTTGCCCTGGTTCCAATCGGCGATGTCCCGGCTGGTCTTGATCTCCCGGACGATGAACCGCTCCTGGATGCGCTCAAGGTCGTGCTTGAACCAGTAGGCCACCAGGACGGGCTTGCCGTTGGCGGCTTCGATGAGGTCCTCCAGGGCATCCAGCTTGCGGTCGTGCAGACGGAGCACCCGTTTGTCCTCCCCGTACACCGCGCCATTGGCCATCTGGGAGAGCTTGTTCGCCAGAGCCGCCGCGTTCCCGGCGTCCACCTCTTCACCGTTCAGGGAGAGCACCAGCTCCGAGCGCATGGTGTCGTAGGCTTGCCGCTCCTTTTCGGAGAGGGTGACCTTGACCTCGTTGACCACGCATTCCGGCATATCCAAATAGTCGCCGGCCCGCATGGAGATGGTGATGTCGGAGATCCGCTCATAGATGGCGTCCTCAGCTCCCGGCAGGGGCTTATAGGAGAACACCACCTGAGCGTTTCGCTTGTCCGGCTGGAAGTAGGCGCTGCGGTACCGGGTGATGAACCGGCCCAGGCGTCTGCCCATGTCCAGCACTCGGAACTCCGCCCACAGGTCCATCAGCCCATTGGAGGAGGGCGTGCCGGTCAGGCCCACGATGCGCTTGACGCCGGGCCGCACCTTCAGCAGTGCGCGGAACCGCTTGGCCTGGTAGCTTTTGAAGGAGGACAGCTCATCGATGACCACCATGTCATAGTCGAAAGGTAGCCCGCTGTCCTCCACCAGCCACTGGACATTCTCCCGGTTGATGATGTACACGCTGACCCTCTGCAGGAGCGCCGCCTTGCGCTGGGCTTCGCTGCCGACCGCTACCGAGTAGGTAAGCCCTCGCAGGTGGTCCCACTTCTCGATCTCACAGGGCCAAGTGTCCGCTGCCACGCGGAGCGGAGCGATGACCAGCACCTTACGAACCAGGAAGCTGTCCAGACAGAGGTCGAAGATGGCGGTCAGGGTGATGACGCTCTTGCCGAGACCCATGTCGAGGAACACTGCCGAAATGGGATGCTCCAGGACGAAGTCCGTGGCGTAGGTCTGGTATTTATGAGGACTGTATTTCATCCAGTATCCCTCCAATCTGCTCTGGGCTGTCGATGCGGTACACCAGAAAGCCCAGAGCTTCCAACTGCCGCTTCCGCCTTACCTGTAAAGGCCGGAGCACCTTGCCGGGCGCTTTCAGCTCGATAAAGGCGATTTTCCCCTTGGGGAGGAGCACCAGGCGGTCTGGCACTCCATCAAACCCAGGGCTTACAAACTTGGGTGCGAGACCGCCCATGATACGGACGGCCTTCACCAGTTTCGCTTCAATGGTTTTCTCACGCATATTGACCTCCTGTGTTCCAGGAACCGAAAAATCCCTTTACGCGCGTATATGCGTGTTTCGCGTGCTGATAACCTCTATTTCTTACATCTTTCGATATATAAGAAATGTTAGGAACACAGGAACAAGGAAGCCGGTTTTCCTTGCCGCTTATGGGGCTTTCGCCGTTCCCATGGGGTGTTCCGGCGAGGGTTCCAGCGTGTGGAGCTGTCCCTGGGAACTTGTTCCCGAATTTCGTGCCTGAGCATATCTTCATTGGGAACACCCCTTCGGAACAAAAACGTACTGCGGCCCGTAGAGAGGAATCCTGACCTTGTTATCCGCCCGCTTCCAGCCCAGCCGAGCGAGAATGCCCGTCAGCTCGTTGCTGTCGGTGCGGCGCAGGTTGGCCCGTTCCTTGCCGAAGCACTCGCACCAGATCTCCATGTTGGACACGCTGGTGCGCTTCACCGTGCCCTTCTCCTGCAGGCCGCCGAAGTCGGAGCCGGTGAGGAAATTGCGGCGTTCGAAGAGGTCCATCTCCGCCCAGCGTTCCGGCAGCAGGGTGTCCAGATACTCCCGCACCAGTCCCTCGCGCTCATCGGACTCCATGGCTTCCCGCTGCTCGTCCTTGGCCAGAGCGTCCATTTCAGCGGACAGGTAGAGCTTCTCTCCCTGGCGGACATACACCAGGGCTTCCGCCCAGATCTGGAGGATCTCTTCATGGGTCAGGTTCCAGGACTGCTTCTTCCCGTTGCCGGGGGTCTTGACCGGCCAGAAGCGGCGGTTGCCGGTGGTGTCCCGCAGGTAGCCGGACTCGGCGTTGGTGGTGCCAAAGAACACGCACTGACGCAGATGGGGCGTGGCCCGTTTGCCAAAGGCTGCGCGGTAGATGTCGTTCTGCCGGGAAAGGAAGGAGCGCAGCGTTTCCACCTCTGCCTTCTTCAGCCCAGCCAGTTCGCCGATCTCCAAGATCCAATACCCCTGGAGCTTCTCGGCGGCGGTCTTGTCCTTGGTGTCACCCAGGTTCAGACTGTCCGAAAACCACTCTCCGGCCAGCTTGGCGATGAGGGTGCTCTTGCCCACACCTTGGGGACCGTTGAGTACCAGCATGGAGTCAAACTTGCAGCCCGGACGCAGTACCCGGCTGATGGCGGCGCAGAGGGTCTTCCGGGACACCGCCCGAACATAGGCGGTGTCGCCGGCGCCCAGGTAGTCCACCAGAAGCGTATCCACGCGGGGAACCTTATCCCATTCCGGCAGGCTTTCGATGAACTCCCGGATGGGGTGATAGGCCCGATCATCCGCCACCTTGGTCACGGCGATATCGTAGTTCCGGGCGGAGAAGGTGCCGTAATGGGCATCCACATAGCTGATGAGCTGGGCGTCATCGGCATCCCGCCAGAACTTGGAGGGATGCTTCCAGGGCACCTCGCCCTTGATCTCCATTCCGTCCAGGAGTTGGTTGAACACCACGCCCTTAAGGTTGGGGTCGTTTTCCAGAATGAGAGTCAGATTGCGCAGGGTGTTTTTCACATGACCGGACTTGTCCAGTTCCAATCCGGTCTGCCAGTCCTCGTCCGAAAACTCGGCAGCGGCCTGGGCGATGCGCTCACCGGCAAAGACCGCCTTGACCTTATCGTCTCCCAGAGCAAGGTCGCTCATGGCCTTGAAGGAGGGCAGTTTGCCCGGCGGGGTATCCAGACCCACATTCTCGTCCAGCTCCCGGAATTTGTGGAGCCGAACCAGGTCGAAGGCGTTTAACAGCTTGCCGCAGACCGGGTCGGTGGCGTGATGGCTGTAGGCGAATTTCCCATCGTACACCACTACGCCGGCGGCGGAGTCGGCGGGGATGTAGTCGTACCGCCCGTTCATGGAGGACGGTTCGTAGACATCGGAGAGGAAGGCTTCAATGGCTTCCTCAATGCTGTAGGCGCGGCAAAAGGCGCCCACAATGCCGGGCTTTTCCAGAGGATCGGCCTGCTGGGTGATACTCCGGCGCACCGCTTCAGACTGCCGGGAGGAAACCGGCCAGGTGGAAGCGTCACGCCAATCGGCGTATTTGGCAAGATAGGCGTCCGGGTCCAGCAGAGGGCCGTCCTTGGTCTTGTAGAAGAACTCGCCGTTTGCCGAGGTGGATGGCCAGTACATCAGGCGGCAGGCTTCATAGGTGGTATCGTCAAACAGGTCAATGCCGATCTCCTTGGCCACCATCCGCGCCACCGCAGGATACTCCTCCTCGGTGATGTCGCGGACCAGGGGGATGATCATCCGCAGCCGGGGATGCTCCGGCGTGTGTTTATGGGTGGAATAGACGCAGCACTGGAAATCGTGAAGCAGGTCAATTTCGTCCCAGATCCCCGGCTCACCATAGTCCATGTCCAGGGTGAGCATGGAGCGGCAGAGCACCATCCCGTTTTTGCGCCGGCCTTCCCGGAGCTGACCGCCCACAAAGCCGCCCACATCCTTGATGTTGTCCTGGGCACCCTTCTTCAGCTTGCGGTATTCCTCCACGGTTTCCGTGGTACGGATGGTGGAGCTGACCCTTTGGCACAGGTCCTCCCAGGAAATATCCCGATTTTTCCACTTCTTATCCATGCGGCTGTTGCCTACAGCGATTTTCATACGGATACCTCCTGGCAGTTCTCGGTAAAGTAGCGGATGGTCTGGCCTTTGCGCTTGGCCTTCTCGATTTCTATGCTCATACCCTTGGAGATGGTTTCTCCGAACACTCAGAGCTGGGCGCATTTGGTGAGCAGGACAATGTCCATGAAGAGGGCCAGATCCCGCTCTCTGGGGTTGGCATCGTTCATAAACCGGGGAAAGTACAGATGGGGCGCAATGGGGATATACCCGGTGTCCACCGCGAAGCGGCAGTAGCGCGCCGCCTTTTCCTGGTTGCCCTCCACATCCCCGGAGAGCGGAGAACAGATGTAAACCACCGGACGGAAGGAGTGGAGCTTGCGTGCCTCGTTCTCGATCCTGGTCAGGGCTTCGTAAGGTGTGGGGTCATAGTAGCCCTCACAGTTGTATTTGTTGATTCCCATAAGGGTCACCTCAGTCTTTCTGATAGAAGTCGCAGACATAACCGTCCGCGCGGAGCAGCAGCCCTCCCGCCCAGGCGGGGGTCTGTCCCATGATGGCGCAGATGTCATCCAGGGAGGCATCCACCGGGGCTTCAATGACCGCTTCGTCATGGACGTGCATCACGATTTGGTACCCCGCCGCTTCCAGCCGGCGCATGGCTTCCACCAGGATGTCGCGAGCGGTGGCCTGGACGATGTTCTCCACGAATTTTGGGCCGTAGCTTTCCAACCGCAGCCACTTTTTCTGTTCTCCGACACCTTCATAGGTGACGGATTCGCTGCCGTATCGATTGACGCCCATCTTGGGCTTCACATACACCAGCTTTCTGCCGGAGGGGAGCACGATGAACATCATGCCACTCTGGTAGAGGAAGCGGATGCCGTGTGTCTCGGCGGGGACTCTGTCCCGGACGCAGGTGGTGGCGGCGCGGTCCACGTCCCACCAGAACTTCACGATGCGGGGATTGGACTGCCGCCAAGCGTCCACTAAGGGCTTCAGCTCCTCCTCAGTCAGGCCGTAGTTCAGCGCGCCCATGGCTTTCAGCGCCCCCACCGACCCGCCATAGCCCAGCGCCAGCTCCGCAATTTTGCCCTTCTGCCGAAGGTGACCGTTGACGCCGTGCTTAACCACGGGAACGTGGAACATCTGGCTGGCGGAAGCGCAGTAGATATCCCCGCCCTGGGCGAACACTTCCTGCCGCCATTGCTCTCCGGCAATCCAGGCGATGACCCGCGCTTCGATGGCCGAAAAGTCCGCCACAAAGAAGCGGCATCCCGGTTTCGGAATAAAGGCGGTGCGGATCAGCTCGGAGAGCACCAGCGGGACGGAATCGTAGAGCAGCTCCACGGCGTCAAAGCGCCCGTCCCGCACCAGCGTCCTGGCCTGTTTCAGGTCGGGCAAGTGGCTCTGCGGGAGGTTTTGCACCTGAATGAGCCGCCCGGCAAATCTGCCGGTTCGATTGGCTCCGTAAAACTGGATCAGGCCGCGGGCACGGTCATCCGGGCAGACCACCGACTCCATGGCTGTGTATTTCTTGACGCTGCTCTTAGCCAGCTCCTGCCGCAGGGACAGGGCCAGCTCCACCTCGCCCTCCGCACGGGAAAGCAGCTCCAGAACGGACGCTTTGGAGAGGGACTCGGCTTCCACGCCCTTTTCCGCCAGCCATGCTTTGAGCTGGGCGGGGCTGTTGGGGTTTTCCAGCCCGGTGACCGAGCGGGCCTGCTCCAGATGGGTGCGTTTGAACCGTTCGTCGCAGCGGATGGCCTGTGCCACCAGGGTGCGGTCCAGCAGGATTCCCCGGTCGTTGATGCGCTGGTCGAGATGGTAGTTGTCCCACTCTTCCGGCGAAACCGGAAAACGTGACAGCTTCTGCTGAATGGACATCTCCGTCTCCACATCCCGGAGGTTATAGGCTTTGAAGGAAATCCACTTCTCCGGGGCGTCTGCTGGAAGCCTGCGGAAGGTGGAGCCATCCCTGGCCTTAGCCGGCGTGCAGAAATAGCGCACCAGGTCTTTGCCTTCCTTGAGCTTCTGCTTCTCCAGCCCCAGCACGGCGCCCACCCCCTCCAGAGAAAGGGGCAGTCCCAGGGTAGCCGACCACACCATGGTGCAGTACCAGGAGTCGGGGTCCAGGTATCGTCCGACAGGGTACCCCATGTACCGGGAAAGACACACCCGCTCGAACTGGGCGTTGAAGGCCCACTTAGACACAGCCGGATCGGTCAGCGCCGCCAGCACATCGGCAGGGATGCGTTCACCGGCGGCGAGATCCACCACCTGGACGGGGCCGCTGTCCACGGAATAGCCGAACAGCAGCACTTCAAACTCCGGCGCCTGGCAGTAGCGGTACACGCCGCACTTGGTCAGCGGCTCCGGGGAAAAGGTTTCAATGTCGATGGATAAGGTTTTCATAAGGTCTCCTTTCCTGCGGCATAAGGGCGGCAGAGGTTGCCCTCCGCCACCCTTGCCGGATGGTTGTTAGGAAAGGAAGTCATCGTCCACATCGGTGGCGAAGTCATCCGCGGCGGAAGAACGACCGCCCAGAGATTCACCGTCCCGCACCTTCTGGATGTTGCCCAGACCGCAAGCGATGCCGCGATTGCCGTTGGAGTTGAAGGCGTAGAAGTTGACGGACACACGGGCGTAGCAGCCGGAGTAGACCTCGGCGCGGTCCAGGATGGGCTGCACAGAGCGGTCCACGATCTGGGGCGCGGTGGTGCTGTTGGCGTTGACGAAGTAGGCGCCCTTGTAGGCTTCATCGTCCCGTTCCAGATCACCATCCCGCAGGGGGAGCTTCAACGCGGCCTTGTTGGGGATCTTACCGCCGAACTTGGCGGCTCCGTCCTTGATGGCGGCGTCCACGGCGGCGTTGATGGCATCGATGGTCTTGGTGTCGGTCTTGGGGATGATGAGGGAAACGCTGTACTTGGGGTTGCTTCCGTTGATGGAGACCGGCTCCCAGACGTTGGCGTAGGACAGGCGGACAACTCCGGTGACCACTTTGGTCGGGTTCTTGTGATTGGCAGACATATCGTTATACCTCCGTAATTTCAGTAAATTCTTGGGTAGCATCCATTGCGGTGATAGCCGGGCGCTTGTCGGATACCGGAACAAAGGTCGGCCTGCCCTTGGGCTTCTCGACCAGACCACCGAGCACCTCGGCAAAGGCCTTTTTGCCCATGAGTTTCTCCATCTCGGTAATGGGGATGAGGGATTTTTTGAAGATGTCGTGGTACCCAGCGGCGTTGGCGGCGCGGATCACGGCTTCCTCGTCTGTGTACTTGCGGTTTGTGCGGCTCTCCACCAGCTTGAAGCCGTGCCACACCTTGCCGTGGTGAATGGCGGCGTCCTGAGCATAGGCTTCGATCTCGCCGGCCCACTTGGTCAGGCCGGGCAGCCGGGAGAGTATGTCCTCAATCTCCGCATCGGTGAGCAGCGGCGGCATGGCAAACTCGTACTTAGCGAGCTGGAGCTTGGCTTCTGCTCTGGCGCGGCACTTTACCGCCGCCTTGCAGAAGGTACACCAGGGGCCGGGAACATAGTCCCCTTCACCCTGGTAGGCCATTTCCGCCTTGGGCTTGAGGGTGTGTTCCGCCCAATCCATGAGCTGCTCCACGGAGATGGTCCAGGTGGACACATTCTCCCGGCGGGGCTGGTAGATGCTCATGGCAACCTGGGTAATGTCATAGAGATGGTCGAACTGCCGGAGCGCACCCAGGGCGTACAGCATCATCTGAGGATTTTCTTCCGCGTCCACCAGGACGCCCTGCCCATACTTGAAATCGATGATGTGCAGGAGCTTGTCCGCCACAATCAGGCAGTCGCCGGTGCCGAAGCCGTCAGGCACATAGCGGGAGAAGTCCAGCCGCTGTTCGATGAGGACAAGAGGATCGGCGCAGAGCGTCTTAGCTTCCTCCAGCTGCTCCAGCACGAACTCCACATACCCATCGGTGTGAGCGTCCATTTCATCGCAGTCATACGGGCTGACTGGTTTCCGGGAACGAATCTTCAACGCCTTTTTGAGCTTGTGCTCGGCGAGAGCATGGGCGGCGGTTCCTTCGGCTGCGGCCTCCGTCTCCCGGTCGGCGAATTCCAGCTCCAGCCGCGCAGAGGGGTTGCAATGGAGCCAGCGATGGGCGCCGCTGGCGGAGAGAACGGCGTGTTTGGAGGGCGGCATCAGAGCACCTCCGCATCTTTAAGCAGAGCCGGGTAGTGTTTGGGGTCCACCGCCGACAGCTTTGGAGCGCCGTACTTCTGCAGCAGCTCTCGGACCGCATCGGTTTTCCCATCATGGCTCTTTTCAGCCAGCACCGCCCGAACCTGCTCCAGCGTCAGTTCCGGTTCGGGAGGAGAAGCAGGATCATCCTCTGCCTGCGGTTCTCCGCTAAATACCTTCGTCAGCCAGTCAGCGGCATCCGAAATAGCAGCGGCAGCACTGCGGAGTTCTTCGATGGTCTGTGCCATATCGCTCATTCTGCTCATGAGATTTTCCTCCTTCCCTGGATTTGCTCTGCTGGCTTGCGATGGTTAGGTTGCTCGCCAGTCTCTTTGACACCACGCTGATCGCGGTCAGGACATCAACAATGTCCTCGTCGGTACGGGTGTCATAATGGTTTGCGTTGTAACTCATATCGGCGATCCCTCCTTTCCCAAGGCGTCTTGTGTTGCCTTTCACAGACCCATCTGGACAGGAAAGGAGGGCTTGGCCGAAAGATTTTAGAATTTTTCTTTGAGCCGTTTCAGAAGCTGGTTGCGCTTATATACGAAGGTGTTCCGGGGCATATGTAGCCGCTCTGCGCCGGCACGTTCGGAAAGCCCGTCCGCAATGGCCATGAGGACCTCATAGCTTTCCGGGTCGGACGCCTGAAGCTCCGTGAACAGACCAGCCAGGATCAGGGCGTCGATATCGATCTCCATGGTCAGCCTGCTGTCCGCAAGAAAGCTGGTCCGGGAGACACCGTTCTCATGGGCGTTCTCCATCTCAGTTTCGATAGAAAAATGCTGTGGAGCATCCTTCGAGATACAGCGGAACTCGCAGGTATCGCAGAGACCATCGCATTTGTAACTCTTCTTGTAGGGGATGCAGCAGGCTCCGGCTCTCTGCTTTGCCTTGCGGGTAGTCCCTACGAACCGCTCCCAATCACGCTTCTGTTCCGGGGTGACCTCGATCCATTGCTTGAGCGGACGGTAGTAGATGGTTGATGTGGTCTGATTTTCATTGGTTTTCATAAAAAAGTCCTCCGATTTTCGATTTCTCGAAACGGAGGACTCTGGGTGCTGCTACAAAAGGGTGTAAAAACCTAACCGCAGTCCAAACGAATCTCTCCGTTTCGGATTGCAGCCAACCCGCTCAAAAGGCAGCTACAGTATTCAGTTGTACCGCCGGATACCGTTGAGCCATCAGTGATTAGGTGATGCGGTGTCGGGCGGTGAGCAGTTTATTGTCTTGCTCAAGACAGATTTAGCGTTCAAAAAAGAAAAGACGACAGAACGATACCTTAATTCAGGTATCCGTACTGTCGTCTGGCGCTCTCACGGATTTCTGTTTGAATTTACTTCGCATACTCATGCGTAACCTTGAGTGTTCTGTCTGCATTGGCAGTGATTCGTGTAATACAGTCTTTCTTTCGGATAACGATGACCTTGCCGTCCTTGCTTTGGTCGCAAACACGCTTGTCATCGAGATTCTTAACCTGTTCCATACAGTTCTCCTTTCTGCGGAAACTATAAGTTCCGCTTAATCCAAAAAAAATAGATCTTTAAGTTCTGCATCGGGAAAAGCCTTGATAAGACCTCCGATGCACTTCTTACCGCCGACACGCTTTCCACGCAAAAGACGGCTCACTTCCATCCGAGAAATGCCCATTTTCATAGCAAGCTGACTGCCTGTCCATTTGCGGCGTTCCATCTCTTGTTTCACATACTCTATGTTTGGTTTCATCTAATACCCCTTTCCAGAACTTAAAGGTTCCACCATTCTCAAAATACGTACCGCGCTATGGCGGTAGGTTGGAATTGGAACCTTAAAGTTCCGTTTTCTATAGTATACACCTTTAGGTTACAAAACGCAAGGGTTCTCTCAAAAAAGCGTTGCTTTTAGGTTACACTTATGGTATAATGAAAGTGGTTCAAGCGAGGAGGGACTATATTATGAACGAACTCGGAACTTATATAAAGGAAAAAAGAACGGAAAAAGGGCTGTCGATAAGGCGGCTTGCAGAACTTGCAGCTATCAGCCATACCGAAGTGAAGCGAATAGAAGACGGTCTTAGAAAACAAACTTCTCCGCAAGTTCTCCGCTCCATAGCGTCCGCACTCGGTGTGCCCTATGAGGATTTGATGGCAGCTGCCGGATATATTGATGAGCCTACTGCGGAAACAGAAAGCAGTACAGTGGCTACCGGCATAAGGGATACGGAAGACTTGAGTCAAGAAGAGATTGATCAGGTCAACCAGTATATTGCATTCTTGAAAAGCCAGCGCAAAGATTAAAGATTAACGAGGTGACTTCTTGGCAAAGAGGCCACCTCGTTCTCTTTTTAATTATGTGCGAACAGGAAGACGTATAAGCTGAACTGCTGGGAAGCGGTTCTGTGCTTCATTCACAACAGCATCGTATAGCTGCAGCGACTCGGTTAAATCCTCTATCGTTATGGCAAGAGCGTAGTCAATCTCCTGGTCGTCCTCCACATCATAGCGAGTATGAAGTTCAAGCCATACTTCCCAATCACCACCATGAAAACTTGAAAATTCCTGCTCGAAGTGGAAACAGGTATCCCAATCCTTGCGACCATCTGATTCTGATGGATTATTTGTAACAAGATTATCCTTACTGTTTCGTGAATGAAGGGATGCGTTGACATATGCTCCGAGATATTCAGCGCCCTTAGTTTTATCAACAGGCGGTTGTGTGACACAGGTTACTGTCACCCGTATTTTTTTATCCCTCTTGCTCATATCCATCTGCGTATCGCAAACACTCGGCATGAGGAACTTGGCGTGCTGCTTGAATTTCTTATTCATCGTACCCCTGTGGAGGAAGGTCACACGATGAGCAGTAGAAAACATACTCACAAGAGGATTTGATATTCCTCTACCGTAAAGATTGCCATAGAAGGCATTTTCGTCCCTTGTGATTTTTTTCTTTGCAACCTCGCTGATAGGCATCTCAGCACCGTGATAGAGAAGTGCCTCTGACATAAGGATATCATGATTCGGCACAGACTGTGATATCTCCGCAAGGTCTCCTGCAACAGTAGGAGCCGTAAAACTTGTACCCGCCTCAAATGCCCATTGACCGCCACTGGCAATCATCATGGCATATTCATCCGGCGGTACGAAGTCAGCCTTGGTCATCGTTCCAGCAAGAGATACAATATCGGGTTTACGGAAACCTCGAAAGCCCGGACCGATTCTCGAATAAGGAGCTACATCATATTGGCGGCTCAAACCTTCCTTATGTTCTGCACCGACAATAGCTCCGACTGCTATATTCAGCATGGAATCTGCTGGTGCAGCTATTCTATTGTCGTCATCTTGCAAGATGTCTTCGAGGGAGTCCTGACTACGATACAGATAATGATTGCCAGCTGAAATGGTAAATTTCACACCATACTGAATAGCAAGGACATCCAGTTCGTATCCGAGAATACTGATTTCGTCGCCTTGGATAGGAGTCTCTTCGCTTGATGAGAAGTTGAAGATTTTGGTTATGTCTTTATAGCGCAGGACAGCCTCTTTGATTCTTGCAATCATGGTGCTGTTACAAATAAGATCCGGACGATTCGGCTTATTGGAATCCGGATCGAAACCACGAATATTACAGTCGATAATCCTTGCTCGTGGTGTTAGGATACCGGATGCAAGCTGCTCGCCAAGATTCTCAAAAGCGACCTTACTTGCCACATTGGTGCCGTGCCTTTTGTCACCAGGAGTTGCTCCAGTAGGTACCCAATGCTCCACTACCAGCGGCTCAAGTTCCGGTGGAAAATCCACACCAGTATCAAGCACCGCTACGATAGGAAGTTCGTCAATTGAAACATTGGGATTAAGCGTCATTGGAACGCCCACCTGTACAGTATACATCGGTGAGGTGGCATAGAAACCTGTCGGCGCAACATGACTGACAATAGTATCCCCGGAGATCTCTTCAAGTTTACCAAGCGGAATCTCCGCACGGACAATACGTGTCCCATCGGAAAGTTTATATGGCTTCGCCTGGATTCTACCTTGATTCTGCTCAATAAGAGCAATCAGCCTCTCTTCGGCACGAGCCTGCACCTGCGGATCGGTACCTTTTGGAAGCAATTGTTCCATGATTTCAACATCGAGTGGGAAAGTAGCCTCACGCTCAAGCAGTTCTCTTATCGAAGGAGCCTGTTTTCCCATTCCGTCTGGGAATTGAAAATCATCTATGTACTGAAATTTCTTGTTACTGCGTTTGCCATCACGGTAAGCGCCTACCCTTTGTTGTAGGGAATCAAACTTGGACTTGGATGATGATACAATGGCGTGACGTGAATCTTTGACTTTGGCGAGGGTCATTCCTTCCTGTTCCAAAAATTCACGAAGTGTTTTGTTTGAGAATTTCTCACCCTCTTGCAGGACAACTTCAAACAGACGGATATCCTCATCACGAAGAGAATCCGTCCCTTGCACGCGGGTATAGGCAGACACAATTTCCTGAAGACCTGTAGAAAGTTTCGTTCCATGCTTCATCCGATCTAATCCCAGGTCTTTACTCCGAGCCTGCTTTTTATTCTCAATAGCCTCTACATCATCCTCAGTAATGAGGAGATGGGGTCTGAAATCATCTGCCATACCTATTCATCCACCTCTTTGCCCTTAGTTAACTTATTTATCTGGTAGCTAAGAGTGTTATGTGGCATCCCGATTGCTTTCGCAAGAGTACGGACGCTCACGCCCTTTGCTTTCAGATCGGCGGCGGCATCCACCACGCCTGCCCCGTTTGAATTATTCGTCATCTGCTGGATAAGCAGTTCTATCATATCCTCCATCGTAACCGCCTTATCTGTGGTCACATAGCGTTTAGCGGCGGAGATAACCAGTTCCTTTATCTGTGCCACGCTGCGGTCTGCAGTAAGGTCAGCCAGCTTCTGTATATCTACCTCGGTTTCTACAGTATAGTCTTTAAACCAACGCTGAATTAGTTCACTCCGCTGTTTTGCATCCGGGTATCCGATATTGATAGTGTAGTTGAATCGTCTGAAAATTGCGGGATCAAGCAGATGCTCATGGTTGGTAGCCGCAATTAAAAATACATTCGGCGGCATATTATCGAAATTCTGGAGTAAAGCCGTAACGACACGCTTCAGTTCGCCCATCTCATGACCGTCATCACGTTTCTTGGCGATGGCATCAAATTCGTCCAGAAAAAGGACGATGTTCTGATTGCCTACGCTGGAGAATATCTTCCTTAAGTTCACGCTGGTCTGTCCAAGGTAGGAGGATATAAGACCGTCTATCCTCACATATGCCATAGGCAGATTCAGTTCGTGCGCTATGGCATTTGCCGTCATCGTCTTTCCGCATCCAGGAGGTCCGCAGAGTAGTAGACGGTTTGCGGGAGGGAGATTATGCTTTGCCAGCTTGCTGTTGTTCTGGCGTTCCTCCAAAATCTGCAGGAGGAGCTTCCGCTGATTCTCAGGAAGCACGACATCAGAGAGCGATATATCCGGGTGAATAATATCGTAAAGCTCCAGAAGACTGTCCTTATCTCTCGGAGTAAAAGCACCGCTCCCAGCGGACTGGACAGCGAATCCTCCTCCGGCGGGCTGTGCAACATCCGGTTTCTTCATCAAAGTTATATTCTTTCCCTTATATGCATCAAGGAGCATACTGGAAACACGGCTATTTCCTTTCTTATCCTCGTCAGCCGCCAAAGCTTCCACAGCGGTCTTGAAGGAACTCTCGTCCCCGGAGCAATGAGCGGCGATAATATTTGCGATCAATTCGGCTTTCATAGTCTATCGATTCCTCTTTCTCAGTCATAGTAACGGACTGTAACCTTTAGTTTACACTATTTTGGCTCATATGTCAATAACTATCCTCAAAAATCTTTGAACACCTTTGAACACAAGCGCAAATTATTGTATCTCATCGGCTCCAATATGGTTCCTATAGACGAAAATAAAAATTTGTGTTCTCGCACCTATTTATTGATTTAGGAAACAGAATGTGCTATACTGATACGTAACCGTTGAGTTACTTGAAAGAAACGAACCCACGATGGAAACAAAGAGTTACGAATATGAGGAGCATATGCATGATTATCAGCTATAAAAAATTATGGAAGTTACTCATTGACAAAGATATGAAGAAGCAGGATTTAAGGGAAGCGGCGCAGCTCAGTTCCTCCACCGTTGCAAAACTCACGCATGGGGATAATGTAAGCACGGCGGTTCTCCTTAAGATATGTACTGCGCTTCAATGTGACATTGCTGATATTATGGAAGTTGTGCCAGACGGGAGTCCCGCATCTGAGGAACAGTTATAGGAAAGGATGTAAGGCACCGATATGTTTGATTTTGGAAATGCAAACGAGGGACAGCGAAAAGCGATAGCTGCTGCCGAAGGTCCCGTCCTCATTACTGCGGGACCTGGAACAGGTAAGACCTACACGCTTGTTCAACGAGCGATTTATCTCATAGAGGAATGCGGCCTAAAGCCGGAAAGCATTTTTATTGCCACTTTTACGGAGAAGGCGGTAAAGGAGCTGATTACAAGAATCACGAATGAACTGTCGGATCGAGGTATCGTGGCGAACATCAATGAGATGTATATCGGCACGTTCCATTCACTCTGTCTTCGTATCCTTAAGGAGCATCTTGAATTTACAAGACTTCGTAGAAACTACCGTCTCCTGGATGCGTTCGACCAGCAGTACATGGTGTTCCAGAATATCCACCGTTTCCGGAATATCCCGGAGGTAGAGGTTGCTCTGCCGAACGGCGGCGCATGGAAGCAGTCGGAAGCCATCTGCAACTATGTGAATAACCTCTCCGAAGAATTAGTGACGCCAGAGGAACTGATGTCCGATACTGACCTGTCGATTGCGGCTCTTGGACGGATACTGAAGGAGTACCGCGATGTCCTCACTGAGGGCAATTTGATGGACTTCTCGTCTATCCAGATTGAAGCCTATCATCTGCTGCAGGACAATGCCGAGATTTTGGAGGAGCTTCGCTCCAAGGTTACGCACATCATGGTGGACGAGTACCAGGACACGAACTTCATTCAGGAGCAGCTTGTGTTCCTTCTCGCCGGAGACCGTAAGAACATCTGCGTGGTCGGTGACGATGACCAGGGCTTGTATCGATTTCGCGGTGCTACCATCCGTAATATCCTGGAGTTTCCGCAGAAGTTTGCAGAAGGCGAATGCCGGGTGATTCCGCTGGTCATTAACTACCGCTCCAACAGTGACATCGTTGACTTCTACAATGAGTGGATGGCTACCACAGACGGTGCGAAGTTCAAGTTTCGCTGGGATAACTTCCGTTACGATAAAAGGATCGAACCGCACGAGAAAACCTTTTTCCACAGTCCCGCAGTCGTGAAACTCGCAGGCGTGGACGATACGGATGAGTGGCACGAGAAGATACTGCAGTTTATCAAGGACCTGAAAGCCTCCGGCAAACTTACGGACTATAATCAGATTGCGTTTCTCTTCAATTCCGTGAAGCATCCGCGAGTAACAGCACTTGCCCACTTTCTGGAGGAAAACCATATAAATGTATATTCGCCGCGTTCGGATATGTTCTTCCAGCGTGACGAGATAAGGCTTGCCCTCGGTTGTCTCATGCTCATGTTTCCGCGCTATATCCAGGGCTTGGAGAACGGTGATTACACCTTCCTGCAGCCAGCGCATCTGACCTACTACCGCAATTGCATCATGGCAGCAAATGAGTACCTCACACAGCCGGAGAATTCCGATCTTTTGAAGTGGATACGGCGCAGAGGTAAAGACCATGTTGGCTTGAAGGGAGCAACGGACTACGCCTATTGCGGTCTGATGTACCAGCTCTTTGAATTCCAGCCGTTTGCAGGGATTCTTGATACGGAAATGGATGTTGGCGTGGTCGATATCCGTCCGGCTCGAAACCTTGCAAAACTGACTCAGATTGTAGGTAAATTCGAGTATCTCCACCGAGTTGATGTTTTGGATGCTGGAGAATACCGAGGCAAACGCCGTATTGATCAGAATACAGAATTGCTTTTTAATATGTATCTTAGGCTTCTTTTTGACGGCGGCATTACGGAATACGAGGATGATTCAGAGTATGCACCGAGCGGCTGTGTTTCGTTCCTCACCATCCACCAGTCCAAGGGTATGGAGTTTCCTATTGTCCTTGTTGACTCCCTTACGAATGTGCCGAGGAAGAACACGAATGACCTCATGATGCAGATTGAGGAGAGATACTTCAAGCGTCCGGCGTTTGAACCTTACGGTGTCACGAAGTACTTTGACTTCTGGCGGCTCTACTACACGGCTTTCTCCCGTGCACAGGATTTATTGATTCTGACCTGCAATGAGGACAAGCGAACGCCCAGCAACTACTTCAAAGACATCTACGGGGAACTGCAATCTGTAGAAAGCCCCGGTTTTGATATAAGGGAGTTTGATTTCAAGCCGATAAAGGGTGTGAACATCAAGAACACCTACTCGTTCACATCGCATATCACAGTTTACGAGACCTGCGCCCTTCAGTATAAGTTCTACAAGGAACTGGAATTCATGCCCGTTCGTGCGAACGCTATGCTCTTCGGTACACTCGTGCATGAAACAATAGAGGACATACACCGAGCTGCCCTGCGGCATGAGGAACAGACAATCACTGAGGAGAACGTGAGCCGATGGTTTAACTCCAACTATGTGTCGCTGACAAAGACCGAGCATACTTACCTTGCCGCTCCCCAGCGTGAGGCGGCACTGAAACAGGTGCTGCGTTACGTGGATCGGCAGCATGATAACTGGTCGCAGATACAGCAGGCAGAGGTTGATGTTTCACTGGTCAAACCTGACTACATTATTGAGGGAAAGGTTGACCTAATTCGTGGCGAAGGAGATACCGTAGAGATCGTGGATTTTAAATCTCAGCGAAAACCTGATATGGAAAAAGATCGGGAGCAGCTTGAACGATATCGAAGGCAGCTACATATTTATGCTTACCTCGTAGAGGAACGCACCGGGCAGAAAGTCAGTAAGATGCACATCTACTATACTGGCGAGGACGGCGGTGTGCCGACTATTACATACCCGTACACAAAGTCTGCTGTGGAAGGCACGATGGCGGTATTCGATGAGACTGTAAAGAAGATTATGAAGAAGGATTTCCACCGCTGTGCCGAAGACCCTAAGGTCTGCAATGCGTGTGACTTCCGATTTTACTGCCGGAATAAATGAGGAAGGGAGTGATGATATGGCAGAACACCGTGTCAGAAAAAATAACATCATATACATCATTCCTGATGATGAGCTTTTTGCGAAATGGAAACGCGACGAGGCCTTTATTGATGACTACGGAAGGCTTATGAATCGAAAGCCCCACAGGGTTCTGAAGGAACTGAAACACTATGTAGATAATACACCTATGGTTCAACAGCGGACTTCAGCTCCTCCCGTGGTTCCCACCAGAAACAGTTCGCCGGTCAAGGAATACATCAAAGACAGCTTCCGGGAGACTGCGGTGGAAGCTACCGAGTTCATAGTTGACAAGGCTGTGGATGCTTTTTTCTACGAGGTGCTGCCGAATGTCTGGCATAAGCATATCGTGCCGTTCTACCGCCGCACAAAAGAGGCTCTGACCTCAAAGGAACTGAAAGCAGATGAGGTCTTTGCGAAATCAAAGACTATTACTGACATTGCTGTAAAACAGTCGAAAGCCAGTACGAGGATGACGAAGGAAGAGGCTGACACCGAAAAACGAAAAGTCCTATATCATTGGCTGGAAATGTTGAGCAGCCTTAAGAAACTGCATGATGCCGGGGAGATGGACACTAATTCGACTTTGGCACAGCTGACAGACCCGGCAATGCTGAAACGTGTAAACGGTTTTCTGAGCGAGAATCCGAATTTGCTTGAAACGGATAAGTACATCGTGCTACACGGTCTGCTTGGAAGGGATTTATACAAAGAACAGCAGCTCATTCCCATCAGAGCTGCCGAAATAACAGCAGTAGCCGAGAAATACGGATATGACACAAGAAACGATAAAACGGAGGATAATCATAATGGATGAGCAGCTTACTTTTGAATTTGAACAGAGGCCTACGATCAAGGGCTTCCCTGAACTTCGCTGGACGGGCAAGCGCCCCTACCGCTCCACGCAGTATTACCCTGCGCAGCTGCGGGAAACCTACGGTACGGAGCAGAATGGCTGGATCAACAAGATATTCTGGGGCGATAATCTCCAAGTCATGAGTCATCTGTTGAAGGAATTTCGAGGAAAAATCGACCTCATCTATATCGACCCTCCGTTCGACAGTAAGGCTGATTACAAGAAAAAAATTGATATTCGTGGAGTCGGTAAAGCGGAGTCAGATAGCTCGACTTTTGAGGAAAAACAATATGGAGACATTTGGACAAATGATGAATATCTCCAGTTTATGTACGAGCGTTTGATTCTGCTTCGCGAACTTCTTTCTGATAGCGGCACTATATACCTGCATTGCGATTGGCACAAAGCAGGTTTTCTCCGTTGTATGATGGACGAGGTGTTTGGCTCTAACAATTTCATAGACGAAATCGTATGGGGATATGAAGATATCGGAAGTCGTGCTGTAAAATATTTCAAGCGTAAGCATGACACGATTTTCATGTATCAGAAAACTGCGTCCGAGGACAGGGTTTTTAATATTATGCGAAAACGCCTTTCTGAAAGCACAATAAAAAGGTATCAACCCTACTTTGATGAGGATGGGAAAATTACATATCGCAAACTCAAAGAATCCAATCCGGGTGTCTTTGCGAAATTGAAAGGTATCCCGGAGGATTTAGATTCTCCTTGGCTTGATATCAATAACGGTGCGCCTCTTTCTGATTGGTGGGTAGATATTTCTGCACTAAAGAACGGTTTCGCAGAGGCTACAGGCTATCCAACTCAAAAACCAGAAGCATTGATAGAGCGTATTATTAAAGCCTCTACTAATCCCGGCGACCTCGTTTTCGACTGCTTTATGGGCAGTGGAACCACGCAAGCTGTTGCAATGAAACTCGGCAGATGCTTTATCGGTGCGGACATCAACCTCGGTGCAATTCAGACTACCACCAAGCGTCTGCTTGCCGTTGCAAAGGAACTGGAGCCAGAACATAAACCTGTTACATATGAAGTCGAACCGCAGCTCTCAATGGTTGCAGAGGAACCTGCACATTACCTTGCCGCAGCAAGTGCAGGCGATAATTCCGAACTGAGAGCCGAAGAACGCAGCAAGGTCATCGACTTCTTTAAGGCGAAGGGGATGGATACCTCGGCTTTAGAGGAAGACATAAAGTACACTGGCTTTGAGATTTATAACGTAAATAACTACGATTTCTTCCGTAATCCCATAGAAGCACGCGACCTTCTGATTGCCGCCCTCGAAATCCAGCCGTTCCCGCAGAGCGATGTCTGGGATGGCGAACTGGACGGCAGAATGGTAAAAATCATGCCGGTCAACCGTATCGCCACCAAAGCTGACTTGAAGGAGCTCCTTGCAAACCTTCCATACAAAACATACGAGAAGCGTAAAGAGGAGAATCCGAACCAGCCCGTGGAGCGTATTACTATCGTCTGCATGGGACATGAGCCTGACCTGAAGGGTGCGCTGGAGCAAGAACTTTCCGACTACAAGGTGGATGTCCAGATTGTAGATATTCTGCGTGACAAGAAAGACCTACAGCTCAAGCGTGATTCCGAAGCGGAAATTGTCCGTGAAGGCGATAAGTTGATCATCCGCGCCTTCTACCCGATGAATCTGATGCAGAAGCTCTCGCTCCAGAAAGAGTATGTAGAGGATTGGCGTCAGCTGGTCGATTCTATCATGATTGACTGGAACTACGATGGTGTGGTCATGCAGCCGACCGTGACAGATGTTCCCGGAAAGAATGAGATGGTAAAAGGCATCTACGACATTCCGGAAGGCTGTGGAACCATTAAAGTCAAGATTACTGACCTGCTCTCAGAATCTCTGGAAGTGGAGGTGCATTAAATGGCAGATAAGTTTGACCCGAATTTTTCCTTCAATCAACAGCTGTGGTACTACTACACTACGAACCGTGGAAAGATTCGTTCCCGTTATAATGACCTCACGAGGAAGTTCCTCGCCTATAATGACAGCGAGGAGAATCTCCACGCTTTTTTGCGCAAGCCGCAGTTCGAGGCTCTGGAGATGTATGTCTTTGTGAAGGAATTCATGAACAACAAGCAGGTCTATGAGATGTTCGATGATTGGCGTCATAAGAGAGATCGTTTCTCTGATGCGTCCTACTACGCCTTAGAGAAGAACGGTCAGATTCGACTCTTTGATGCCCCGACCGAGAAACAGACCGACACGCTCTTCAAGCAGATGAAAAAGTACCGTGAGGATTATCCGAACTACATCTATGCTCTTACGATGGGACTTGGCAAAACCATCCTTATGGCAACCTGCATCTTCTACGAGTTTCTGCTTGCGAAAAAGTATCCGAGGGACAAGCGTTTTTGCCATAATGCCCTTGTGTTTGCGCCGGACAAGACCGTCCTTCAGTCGCTCCGTGAGATCATGACCTTTGATAAGACAAAGGTTGTGCCGCCGGAGTATGCCCGTGTGCTTGATTCAAACATCAAGTTTCACTTCTTGGATGAGGCAGGTACTATCCTGCATACAATAGATGATTCTGATTTCAATATTATCATCTCTAACACGCAGAAAATTATCGTTAAGAAAAAGCGGAAGGAAACGTCCGCTGCTGAAAGTTTATTCAGTGGCTCCGGTTCTCTTCTTTCAGCAGTCTACGGTGGAGATGATGACGAGGACGATGCATGGGATGACACCACGCTGATGGATAACCAGCGTTTCAAGAAGCTCTGCCGTCTTCCGCAGCTCGGGGTCTATGTTGATGAGGCGCATCATCTCTTCGGTGCAGACCTCGAAAAGCAGATCCGGTCGAGCGGAGCGAATAAGACAAGCCTTCGTGATACCATCAATCTGCTCGCAGCGAATACCTCTATCGTGGCTTGCTATAACTACACGGGTACGCCATATGTAAAGAATCAGCTTCTGCCGGAGGTGGTATATGCTTACGGTCTGCGTGAATCCATCTGGAATGGTTTCTTGAAAGATGCCGACCCGCTCGGTTTTGAGAACGTTAAGAGTGATGAGTTCCTCAAAGCTGCGGTAACCATATTTTGGGAGCGCTACGGCGGTAAGACCTATGAAGGTCTGAATCCAAAACTTGCTATCTATGCGGCAGGCGTTGAGGAGGCGGCCACAGAGGTCAAGCCTGCGCTTGAGAGGATACTCGCTAACCTCGGTATTCCGGCATCGAAGATTCTCCTGAATGTCGGCGATGCAAAGTATACAAAGAACGATGACATCAGAGACTTCAATAACCTTGATGTTCCTGGAACGGAAGGAAACGAGAAGCAGTTCATTATCCTCGTTGAAAAAGGCAAGGAAGGCTGGAACTGCCGGTCTCTGTTTGCTGTGGCTCTTTTCCGCAGCCCGAAGTCAAAAATATTCGTTCTCCAGGCAACAATGCGCTGCCTCCGTGCTATAACGGACGAGCGTTTGACGGCCACAGTATTTCTCTCCAAAGAGAACTACGACACCTTGGACGATGAGCTTCATAAGAACTTCAACATGGAGATCAAGGATATCAAAAATCCTTCCAATGCTGATCGCCATAAATATCAGGTTCGTGTTCTGCCGCCGCCGAGGACAATCACTCTCAAGCGTGTATGGCACGAGTATACCCTCCACGAAAAGGAATACTCCGAGCCTGTGGACTTCAAACTGGTCGATGCTGACCTCTCCAAGTATGCCAGCATCATGTACGAACGTGACAGCCTTGCTCGTGATACCACTGTCAAAGAAAAGAATATTGACTATCTCCAGGACAATATGAAGTTCAGCGAATTTTCCCTCGTAGGAGAAGTGGCTCGTTATCTGAATATTTCCTGTATCCTCGCCGCGAGAATTCTCCGAGAATCAGTGGACGGAATCGACACGGTTCTTGAGGCGGTCAATCGCTATAACACAGTCCTGGATGACTACATCATCCCGACTGTGTTCCATGCGCTCTTTGACATCACCTCTGAACTGAAGACCGAGGACAAGGAACTAGTACTGCTGCGTGAACCAAAGGATGCCGGTTACTACGAATTCTCCGCAAAGGATGACCTCGTGCTTACCAATCGCTATCCGGGCTTTACACCGGAGCAGCTTAAGAAGAGCTTCCATGCTGACACATACTGCTTCGATTCCATCCCAGAGAAGGAATGCTTTATGCAGTACATCACGAGCGGCAAAGTTGCAGAGGTTTACTTCACGGGAATGTTTACTTCCAATCAGGGTGATCTCTCCGTACACTACTACGATCCAGAATCGGGCAGAATTCGCCAGTACTATCCCGACTTCCTTGCAAAGATGATAGATGGTTCCTATCAGCTTATCGAGGTTAAGGGAGACAACAAGATTGATGACACCGTGGTTAAGGCAAAACAGGCAGCTGCCGAGGAGATGGCTGTGGCGAGTGGCGTGAAGTATCTCATGTACGCTGGCAGTCAAGTTGTTAGCACCCATATTTTAGATGAAGATTCGGCATCTATACAAAATATTATTTATTGATTGACAAAAAACGAGGGCAATGACAACCTTTTAATTATTCCCAAATCGTTACACTGCAAAGCTGGCACCCCACCACATTGCCGAGCGGCAGCAGAACAACTGAACACATAAAACAAGGGCTTCCAATGTCAGCACATGACCTCGGAAGCCCTTATTTCAATCCTTTTTCGGCGGCTTTTGCCCCGGAGAGGGCTTTTTCTATTGTATCAAAATCAGCAGGAACATAGACCAAAGCTGTTGATCCAGCGAAACGTTTTCCGAAAGTAAAATGTCTCTTTGTAACCACTCCGCACAACTGTAACCAGTCCAGAATATTTATCCCTTTCGTGTTATGGTACCCACAAACTTGTACTGAGGCAAAACTGGACACCAATTTTGATACAATGGGTATTGAAGTGGGTGTCCAGTTTTTTGTTTTTGTTGTAAAATTATTCAAATGAATAATGGCTCGACAAACCGGAATTTGACGAGGTGATAAGATGGATTTTAGACAAGCTGTTATGAGAGATTTGCCACAGTTAAAAGATGTGTATAAACGAATTATTCAAAACATGAATGAACAGGATATTCAAATCTGGGACGATATTTATCCTTGTGAATTTTTTGAGGGAGATATAAAAAATAATCAACTCTATGTTTTGCTTAACAATGATGACATAGTTTCGGCATTTGTTTTGTCTAATACAAATTCAGGAGAAAATGCAGTGAAATGGAATGACAATCACGCAAAAGCTTTATATATTGATCGATTGGGTGTAAATATTAAATATTTGAAAAAAGGTATAGGCAGTCTGATGATTGATAAAGCAAAAGAAATCGCCAAAACACTTGATGCTGAATATCTTAGACTTTTTGTAGTAGATATAAATGTACCAGCAATTCAACTGTATATTAAAAATGGGTTTGTAAAGGCTGATGGCGTTTACGATGAAGCGTTTGATGATGGTTTTGTATTACATGAGCATGGTTATGAAATAAAACTTTAACAAGTTTTACAAATTCCGGTTTATCGGAAGCTTTCATTTCTAAGCATATTTAAGATTTAAGGGTGTGCACTTTTTACGAAAAGTACGGGGGTGTGCATTTCGTATCAAAATAGGTCATTACTTTCAAAGAATACTGACAAACGTGTCCCACGTTTGTCAGTATTTTTTTGCAAATCCTACCGCCCGCTGCCAGAAAAGGGCAAACGGGTCGGACGCCGGCCCACCGCCCCCAATCATCCGCGACCGGGCCGGCAATCATCTGCACGGCCTTGCGCTGCACCCGCGCCTGCGGTATAGTATCCTTTGAAATCATATGGACGACAAACACCGGAGGCAAAGACCATGGTATCCTTTGAAAACGACTATGTGGAGGGCGCGCCCCCGGCGGTGCTGCAGCGGCTCATCGACACGAACCGGGAGCGCCTGCCCGGATACGGCGCGGACGCCTACTGCGCGCGCGCGGCCGAAAAGATCCGGGAGGCGTGCGCGTGCGACAAGGCGGACGTCTCGTTCCTCACGGGCGGCACACAGGCCAACGCCGTCGTCCTCTCCGCCCTCCTGCACAGCTATGAGGGCGTCGTCGCCGCCGAGACCGGACACATCAACGGCCACGAGGCCGGCGCCATCGAATACACGGGGCACAAGATACTTGCGCTGCCGCAACAGGCGGGTAAATTCAGCCCGGAAGCCCTCGAGCGGTTCGTGACCGGCTTCTATGCCGATGAGAACCACGCCCACATGGTCCATCCCGGCGCCGTGTACCTGTCCTACCCGACCGAATACGGTACGCTCTACACCAGGCGCGAGCTGGAGGCGATCGCCGCCACCTGCCGCCGCTATGGCATGCGCCTGTTCCTCGACGGGGCGCGTCTGGGCTACGGCCTCGCGAGCGTCGAAGCCGACGTCACGCTGCCCGACCTCGCCCGGCTTGCCGACGCCTTCACGATCGGCGGCACGAAGATGGGGGCGCTGTGCGGCGAGGCGGTCGTCTTCCCTTCCGGCGCGCCCTCGCACTTCCTGACGACCGTCAAGCAGCACGGCGCGCTGCTGGCCAAGGGCCGCCTGCTCGGCGTCCAGTTCGATGCGCTCTTTACCGACGGCCTGTATCTCGAGATTGGCCGCCATGCGCTCGAAATGGCCGCGCGCATGAAGGCGATCTTCGCCCAAAAGGGATATCCGCTCCATCTGGCGTCGCCGACGAACCAGCAGTTCGTCGTGCTGACGGACGCGCAGGCCGAGCGGCTGCGCGAGCACGTGGCTTTCAGCTTCTGGGAACGGCTGGACGGCGGCCGCATGGTCGCCCGGTTTGCCACCAGCTGGTCGACCACACCGGAGGACCTGCGCCTGCTGGAAGCGGCGCTATAGCACTTTCGCGTCTGTCCGCCGCCGGACATGCGCGGCAGATATGGACAGGCAACCACCACGATGCTATAATACTGCTGCAACGCGCCCGACGGGGCTGACGGCGCCTGTCGCCGCGGCATATTTTGCCCGCCGCGCCCGCTGATTTTGCAACCATAGAAAAGGAGATATGCAACATGACCGTCAAAAAATGGACCGCCCTTGCCATTGCGCTGATACTGGCATTCGCCACGGTCGCCTGCACCGCAAACGACGGGGCCAGCGATACCGACCCCACGCTCCCGCCCGCCGAAGATACGGCGGAACCGGAAGCGCAGGCTACCGACCTGCCTGAAGCGACCGAAGCGCCCGTTCCGGAAGAGACCGAAGCGCCTGCCGAAACGGCCGCGCCGGAACAGCCGCAATCCGGCGACGCGGACGTGTCCGGCGCCGTGGACGCCAGCACGACGACCGAAACCAGCGCCGTCCCGCTGGGCCAGTGGGCCAAAACGGCGCGCTATGCCACGGAGGACGACACCTACCACACCGTATACGTGCGCCTCAACAAGGTCACGACCGCATCACAGGACGAGGCATATGTGCAATCGGCCATCGAGCTGCACAACAGCTGCAGTTCCGACTTTCGGCAGATCGACGTGAGCACGTTCAACCTGCCGGACGATGTCGAGCTGTGTGTGCTCGACTATGAGGTGTTCGTGCCCGCGGAATTCCCCGGCCCCGACTACGGCATCGTGGAGCCGAGCCTCGACTTCTCGGAGAGCAACATCGGCGGCGGCGGCATTCCCGCGGCGGACGGTTCGAGCGTCTACATCGGGCTGGGCTCCAATACGCAGGACCTGGCGCTCGCCGAAGACCCCACGTACCAGCCGGGCAATACCTATGCCTTCCGCTGCCTGTTCACGATGGTGAAAGGCTATACGGATTATGTCTTTGAGATCACCTCCTACCCGGACGGCACGACGGAAACCTCGGTAGACGTGATGTACTACGCTTACTTTGCCAACAAATAAGGTAAAAAGCGCGCAAAGCCCGGGCGATTGCCCGGGCTTTTTGCTGCGCCGCCGGCTTCCGGTTGAAGCGGGCAGCGCCATTGGGCTATAATACATAAAAAGCGCCCCACCTTGCGGCTGCACGGGGGCGCTGTGAGCGGAGGAATGCACATGAAGACCATCGCCATCATCACGGGCGCGTCGAGCGGGATGGGGAAGCGCTTTGCAGAGACGCTGCCGCAATCCGGCGTACAGTTTGACGAGGCCTGGGTAATCGCCAGGCGGTTGGACCGGCTGGAGGCGCTCCGCCTCCCCTGCCCCGTCCGGCCGCTGCAGCTCGACCTGACCTGCCGCGACAGCTTTCAGCAATATGCCGCGCTGTTGGCCGAGGAGCGGCCAAACGTCGCGCTGCTGGTCAACTGCAGCGGCTACGGCAAGTTTGGCGCAGCGCTCGACACGCCGCTTGCAGACAATCTCAACATGGTAGATCTCAACTGCGAGGCGCTCATGGCGCTCTGCCAGCTCACCGTGCCATACATGCAGCCCGGCGGCAGGATCCTGAACGTCGCCTCCGTCGCCGCGTTTCAGCCCATCCCGTATATCGCCGTGTATGGCGCGACCAAGGCGTTTGTGCTGAGCTACAGCCGGGCGCTCCACCGGGAGCTTCGCGGAGCGGGGCTCACGGTGACGGCGGTCTGCCCCTTCTGGACAAAGACCGCCTTCTTTGACCGGGCCACCTCCTCCGGCGGCGAGGGCGTGGTGAAGAAGTACGCCGCCATGTACGATCCCGATGACATCGTGCGCCGCACATGGCGGGACGCCAAACGGGGACGGGATGTGTGTACCTACGGCTTTGTGGCCCGCGGTCAGGCGGCGCTGACGAAGATCCTGCCCCACAGTCTGGTCATGGACGTGTGGATGAAGCAGCAGAAGCTGTCGTGACGGCGGTCATCCGGCGGCGGAGAGCTTCATACACGTCTCCACAGCAGGCGGTTGTCCTCAAAGAGAACCGTCAGCCGTCCGGTGTCCTTCAGCCACGCCAGATACGACTTCACGGTGCTGCCCACCAGCACATACTGCTCAAAGGTCAGGGTCAGGCCGTAGTTGTCAAACAGCTTCTTCAGCAGTTCCTCAAACATCACCGGCTCGGCGCAGAGCTCCACCATATGGTCGGCGATCTCATGCACCTTGTCGATGTTGTACTGAGCCAGGGGCGCGATGTCCTCCGTGACCTGGGCGTGGGCGGGGACAAAGGCGGCAGCCTGCATGGTCTTGACCTTCTCCAGCGTGTCCAGATAGGCGGCCACATCGTAGAGAAAGCCGATCTGGTACTTGTCCAGCGTCTCACGGCTGGAAAGA